>Ga0206116_1000080_pt1 | contig 159273 bp, 150 predicted proteins | sample 3A1Ametagenome_FD_178000 | JGI IMG/M metagenome (GOLD analysis project Ga0206116, IMG submission 178000) | Enriched microbial communities from leaf-cutter ant dump, University of Wisconsin, Madison, United States - 3A1A | ecosystem: Environmental > Terrestrial > Nest > Insects nest > Nest dump...
CAGGCCGACGCCCAGCAGCACGGCCAGCGTCTTCACCACGTTGCGGCGGCTGTGCCGGGCATTCTCCAGTGCCTGTGCAGCGATGCCCTGTGGCGCCTGGTCGAAGCGCTGGCGCAGGTTTTCCAGACGCGCCCAGGCCTGGGCGTGGCGCGGATCCTCGGCGAGCCAGGCCTGCCAGGCGGCACGCTGGGCGTCGGTGGCCTGGCTGTCGTGCAGACAGACGTACCAGTCCACGGCCTGGCTGAGGGCGAGCTTCATGCTTCGTCCAGCAACAGGCAGTGCATCAGCGCGCTGGCCAGGTGTTTGCGGACGGTGGTGACGGAGACTCCAACCCGCTCGGCAGCTTTCTCGTAGCTCAGGCCGTCCAGTTGTACGGCGAGAAAGATTGCGCGGGTACGCTCGCCCAGGCCATCGAGCAGGCGGTCGATGGCCAGCAGGCTATCGAGGATCAGGGCGCGGGCTTCGGCGGAGGGCTCGTAGCGCTCGGGCTGCAGGGCCAGGGCTTCGAGATAGGCCTGCTCCAGCGAGCGGCGGCGATACAGATCGATCACCAGGCCACGGGCGACGGTCGCCAGGTAATGGCGCGGCTCACGCAAATTGCCGGCACTGCGGGCGAGCAATACGCGAATGAAGGTGTCTTGGGCCAGGTCGGCGGCATCGGCGGAGCTGTTCAGGCGCTGGCGCAGCCAGCCACGCAGCCAGCTGTGATGCTCGCGGTAGAGCACGTCCAACTGGGCATGGTTGGACGTTTCGGATAGCAGCGTGGACATCCAGCCTCCTGCCGAGAGGTTGCGAATAAGAATTTATCGCAATTCTACGCAGGAGGATGGTGCTTGGGAATGGTCGTTGAGTGGTTGCTGGCGAGTAGGCGGCCCTGCGCTCCTTCGAGCGCAGGTGCTACCCGAATCAGAAGTCCGCTTTGACCGTCAGCATGAAGTTACGCGGCTCGCCGTAGAAGTTCCCCCAGGAAACGGCACCTACGCTCTGGTAGTACTTCTTGTCGAACAGGTTGTTGCCGTTGAGCGCGACAGACCAATTTTCATCGATACGGAAGCCTACGCGGCCGCTCCAGATCGCATAACCGGCCTGTACCGAACTGACGGCGGGGCTCACGTTCGCATCTCGGTAGGTAATGTCGCTTTGTACGCTCACGCCGGCGCCGAGGTTCCAGCGCTCCAGTTCGCCTGGCAACTGGTAGTCGGCCCAGGCTCGGAATAGGTGGCGCGGGAAGTAGGTGACGGAAAAGGTCGGCTCTTGCGGGTCGAGGTTGGCGCTTTCCAGGTACTTGGTCTGGGTGTAGGTGTAGCCTGCCAGCAGTTGGAGTCGATCAACGAGCTCGCCGCTGATTTCTGCTTCGAAGCCTTGCGCGCGCACCTTGCCCACGTCGCTGTAGCAGAAACCGTCGGAAGAACCCGGGCAACTGGTGCTGTAGTTCGCTTCTGCACGGTGCTCTTCGACGGTTCGGAACAGGTTGAATGCCGTATTGACGCGGCCCTGCATCAATTCACCCTTGATACCCAGCTCGTAGTTGGCGCCGGTCTTGGGCTGTATTGGGCTGTTGGACTCGTCGGTGTAAGTGCTCTGCGGCTGGAAGATGTCGGCATAGCTGGTGTAAACGGACCAGTTGTCGTTCAGGTCGTAGATCAGTGCGGCAAAGGGGGTAACCTCGCCGTTCTCCTGGCTCCTGTCATGTTGCCAGTAGTTCCAGGCGCGGGTGTAGGAGTCGCGGCTGTTGCGATACCAACTGACGCGAGAGCCCAGCACGAATGTCAGCGGTTCGGCGAGTTTCAGGCGCAGCGTGGCGTAGGTACCGAATTGCCGGGTATCCGACTCGGTGGGTACCGGGCCACCACGATAGGAGTTGGGTGCGTAGAAGCTGTCCGGTGGTTCGGGAATATGCGCGTTCGGTTTGAACGGATTCTGTGTCGTGCCCAGCAATGCGCTCATATTGATGAGCGCCATGTGGTCACGAGTCTTGCCGCGGCTGGCATTGGCCCCGACGGTCAGCTCGTGCTCCAGGTCGAAGGCATCGAATTTCCCATCCAGGTAGGCGTCGAAACCGTAGTCGGTCTGGTCATAGTCGAACAGGCCTGAGTAGACATTGGATGGTGCCGATGTGGCGCCTGGAGTGACGCCGCCGTTGGTTTCGGACAGCGCGTATTTGATGTCCTGCTTGTTGCGGGTGTAAACGCTGGCGAACTTGAAGGCCCAGTCCTCGTTCAGCCGATGCGACAGGTCTGCGAAGACGGTGGTGCGCTCGCTCTCCCAGTTATTCCAGGATGCGCCCAGGCAAGTGGAGCGACTCAGCTTCAGATCCTTACCGTTGCTGTCGCGGGGAAGGCCATGCCAGCAAGGGGTGGCGTCCAGACTTTCGTAGGCGACGCCCACACCGACGGTGGTGTCTGGTGTGAGGTCATAATCCAGGGCGCCGTAGAGGATCTGATCCTCCCGTTCGCCGAGGTCGTAAAAGTACTGGCGATCCTGCTGGGCCATGACGGCACGGCCGCGCAGGGTTCCCGACTCATTCAGCGGGCCGCCGACATCCACCTGGCCACGGTAGTTGTCCCAGGAGCCGGCCGAAAGTGTCAGGCTGGTCGTGAATTTGTCCTGACCACGCTTACGCACGAAGTTGACCCCGCCGGCAGAACCACCGGAGCCTTTCATCATACCCGCCGCGCCCTTGAGCACTTCGACGCGGTCGTAGTAAGCCATGTCGCCTGAGAAGCTATTGGCCTGGACGTACTCCGCGCCTACGTCCAGAGGCACGCCGTCATACTGGTACTGCCCCTGCATCATGAAGCCACGGGAGTAGAAGTACTTACCACCCATTGGGGACTCATATACCGCGATGCCCGGGGTTTTCTCCATGACCTGATCAATGCTGGTGATGTTTTGGTCATCCATATATTTGCGAGTCATGACCGTAATGGACTGCGGTGTTTCCTTCAGCGTGTGCTGGCCCTTGCCAATGGTCACTGCACTGGTGGTGTAGGAGCCGCTACCCTCGGTCATCGCATTGAGGCTGCTACCGGTTACGGTTGTCGCCCCCAACTCAAGCGCATCGCTATGCACCGCCGCCATTTCCAGCATGTAGTTGCCATTGGCACTGAGCGCCCTCAGGCCGGTACCGGCCAGCAGTCGCGCCAGGCCTTCGTCCACCGAATAGCTGCCATTGAGCCCTGGGCTGCGCTTGCCGGCGGTGAGCTGGCCGTCTGCGGAAAGCAGAATGCCGGCCTCGCTGGCAAAAAGGTTCAGCGCCTGGTCGAGGTTACCGGCAGGGATGGCGTAACTGCGGGTCTGCTCACTGGCGATAGCCTGGCTCACAGGCATGGCAAGCAGCAACGGGCCGCCGGTAAGCAGGCCGGCGAACAGGGCGTGGCGAACCGCGAGGCTCAGCCGAGAACGGGTCGAAGCGGGCAGATGCGGCATTCTGGATGATCCTCTTGAGAATGCTTCTTGGTTGAGTTCAAGAGGTATCCCGAACGAATCGGCAAAACCGACAAAGGGCAGCAGAGAAATTTTCACGATGCATTCGTGGCCGATATAGCGCTCGCCGGAGAGCTATCCGTAGGGTGCGCCATGCGCACCGCCCGGACGCCTCAATATAGGCTGGTGCGCACGGCGCACCCTACGCAGGGCCGACGGTGACCCAGTAGCGCGTCAGGCTGTGCACTCTCACCGGCAGCGACTGCTGCAGCGCCGCCAGCACGCGGTCGGTGTCGGCCAACGGGAATACGCCGGTCAGCGACAGGTTGGCAACGGCCGGGTCGCAGCGCAGCACGCCGGGGCGATGGCGGGACAGCTCGGCGAGGAACTGCCCCAGCGGCATGCGCTCGGCAATCAGGCGGCCCTCCTGCCAGGCGATGGTGTTGGTATCGGCTCTGGTGAGTTCACCAAACCCGGTGGCGAAGAACCAGCGACTCTGCCCGGCCTGCAAACGCAGTGGCGATGCACTGCGCGGACGCAATTCCAGCTCGCCCTCGAACAGTTCCACCTGGCTGCCACCATCACGCTGATACACGGAAAAGCGTGTGCCCAGCGCCTGGATTTCCCCGGCTGCGGTTTCCACGATCAGCGGCCGCTGCGCCGGGTCGTGGCTGCTGTCGAGCAGCAGCTCGCCGGTGAGCAGGCGGATGCGTCGCTCGCTGGCGCTGAACAGGATGTTCACCGCGCTGCCGCTGTTGAGGCTCAAGCGGCTGCCATCGGCCAGGGTGCGTTGCAGGCGCTCGCCAGTGCCGCTGCGCAGGTCGGCCATGGCCTCGCGCCAGGGCAGTTGCGACTGGGCGAGGTAGCCGCTGCCGCCGGCCAGCAACAGCGTGCCGAGCAGCTTGAGCGTCTGCCGTCGACGCGCATCGGGCAGCTCACGCAGTACCGCGCAGGCGGTGTCGGCCGGTACGCCGCTCAGGGTACTTTGCAGTTGTTCGAGGCGTTGCCAGGCGCGGTTGTGCTCAGGGTCGGCTGCCTGCCACTCGGTAAATCGGCGCTGCTGTTCATCATCCAGTTCGCCGCCCCAGCGCAGCATCAGCCAGTGGCTGGCCTGCTCGACGATGGCCGGGGCGATGGGCGCGTCCTGGGTGATCTTCATTCGGCGTAGAGCACCTGATAGCAGGCTGCGATGGCGCGCAGCATGTACTTCTGCACCGAGCTGACACTGACGCCCAGGCGCTCGGCGATCTGTGGATAAGTCAGCCCCTCGAACTGCGACAGCAGGAAGGCTTCGCGCACCTTGGCTGGCATGCCGTCGAGCATGGCGTCGATCTGCATCAGGGTTTCGATGACCATGGCGCGGGTTTCCAGCGACGGGGTTTCCGGTTCCGGCAGAGCGGCGAGGCTTTCCAGATAGGCCTGCTCTATACGCTGCCGGCGCCACTGGTCGATCACCAGGTTGCGGGCGATCTGCGCGAGAAAGCGGCGGCCTTCGCCCTGTTCCGGCATGCGCCGCGTCACCAGCAGACGAAGGAAGGTGTCCTGAGCGATATCGGCGGCTCGCTCACGGTCGCCCAGGCGCCGACGCAGCCAGCCCTGCAGCCAGCCGTGATGGTTGTGGTAGAGCCTGTGTACGTCATCGTGCAGCGATGAAGGCGGCAGAACGCTGGACACCCGAAACTCCCTGGCACGCCGATGCAGATAAGAATTGATCGCGATTGTAGAAGGGCGGCGCGGGTTTGGGAACAGCCGTAGCGGGAATCGGCTGAATATCGGCTGCTTTACGGGGGGCGTCAGAGCGGTGTTGGAGTACGTATGCCGCACAGGCGCGGAGCGCCCTGGGTTGCGTTCCCACGCAGAGCGTAGGAACGATCTCATTTGGATGGCTGCACAGAGGCTGCCTCAAGGCGCTGTGGGTGGTTTTCTTCGTATAGCACACGCCCTGGGCTTCGTTCCCGCGCAGAGCGTGGGAACGATCAAACGCGGGAACTATCGCCCCCTGGCCCGGCAGGTCAGAAGGTGTATTTCACTGACATCATCAAATTACGTGGCTCGCCATAGACACTGCTCGGTGTCGCAACCGTGGTGCTGATGACGTTGTAGTACTTCTTGTCGAATGCATTGTTCAGGTTCAGCCGCATGTCCAGATTCTCGGTCGGTTTGAACCCGAGCATCAGGTCGACCAGCGAATAAGCTTCCTGCTCAACGGTGTAGTTAGCGCCCTTGTTGAAGATACTGTTCTGACGATACAGCGATCCACCGACTCGCCAGTTGGAGAGCGCTCCCGGCAATGTATAGGTCGTCGACAGCTTGAAGAGGTGGCGCGGGATGTCCGTGTCGAACAGCTTGCCCTCGTTGGACACGTTCGCGTCCTTTACGTATTTGGTCTCGGCGAAGGTATAGCCAGCGGCCAATTTCCAGTTCGGTGTCAGCTCACCTTGCAATTCCAGTTCGATCCCCTTGCTGCGAACCTTGCCGGATGCCTCGTAGCAACTGGTGGTCGGGTAGCTCGGACAGGTCGATTGGTCGGTGGAGCGCTTGGCGCGGTTCTCCTGGTCGATCTGGAATATCGAGAGCGAGGTATTCAGCGCCCCGTCGAAATACTCACCCTTGATTCCCACCTCGTAGTTTTTGCCGGTGATGGGTTCGATCGGGCTGCCCGAGGCGTCGAAATAGTTCTGTGGCTTGAAGATGTCCGTATAGCTGGCATACACGGAGTGGTTGTCATCGAGGTCATAGATCAAGCCCGCGTAGCGCGTCACGTTGCGAGTAATCTTGAGTGTCGGTGGCGTCGGCCGATTGAGGTAGGGATACACGCTATCGAGTTCATACCAGTCCAGGCGGCTGCCTAGAATCAGCTTGAGCGAATCGGCCAGGTTCAGCCGGGTCGTTGCATACACGCCGCTCTGCTTGGCGTCACTATTGAGCCAATCATAGAGCGCTGCCTTGGTTGGTTTGGCGATGGCGCCGGAATCCCAGTTGTAGACGTCTATATTGCTTGCCAGCAGGCGGTTGGTCGCGACGTCGCCTTCGAATTTCACGGTGCGGTGACTGGCACCGACGACCAGTTCGTGTTCGCGAGAGGCCAGTTGAAAGGGACCGCTGGCGTAGAGATCGAAGCTGTTCTGCTGCTCCTGATAATCCCCCATACCCACCATCTGGTTGATGGTCCCGGTTGTGGTGTTGGTGCTCAGGTAGGTGCCCAGCATATCGAGGGATGACCAGGTTCGCTGGGCAGACAGGTTCAGTCTCCAGCCCGCATCCAGTTCATGCTGCACCCCGACCAGGGCCGATGTGATGGTGCGATCCCAGTACTCCCAGTCGTTGCTCAGCGAGGTGGAGCGGGACAGGTGCAGGTCGCTGCCGTCGATGGCAACCGGCAAGCCTGTCCAGCCGTTGCCGTTGTAGTTGTCGTTCTGGTGCGATGCGCTGAGGGTCAGGGTGGTGCGCTCACTCAGATCGGCCTCGAGAATGCCGTAGAACAGTCCCCGCTCATTTTCGGCCACATCACGGAAGCTGTTGTGATCCTGATAGGCGGTGACCATGCGTCCCCGCAGATTGCCGTTTTCGGTCAGGGGGCCGGACAAGTCGAGTTCGGTGCGATAGCGGTTCCAGCTACCGGCGTTTCCCTGGATGCTGCCTTGGAACTCCTTGGTGGGGCGTTTGCGGATCAGGTTGATGGCTGCTGAAGGCGTGCCGGAACCTTGCATCAGGCCTGTGGAGCCGCGTACGACTTCGACCCGGTCATACATGGCCATGTCGGCGGCGAGCAGGTCCTGGGACAACCACGAGCTGTCCAGGCTGGTCGGCAGCCCGTCGTACATGATGTTGTCGATGGAGAAACCGCGGGAGTAGAAGGTCGAGCGCTCGGGGCCATGACGGCGCAGGGTGAGTCCAGGTGTGTTGTGTACGATCTCGTTGAGGTTGTTCAGGCCCTGATCTTCGATGCGCTGGCGGGTGATCACGGTGATCGCCTGGGGCGTTTCACGCATTGAAAGATTCATTTTCGTCGCGGTGCTGGTCGAGCCTGTGGTGTAGCTACCGCTGCCCTCGGTGGTCGCGCCCAACTGCGCGCCCGTCACCGTGGTTGCGCTCAGCACCAGCGCACCAGCGCTGTCCACTGCCACTTCCAGCGCATAGTTGCCGTTGATATTTATTGCCCGCAAGCCGCTGCCAGTGAGCAGTCGTGCAAGGCCTTCATCTACCGAGTAGCTGCCATTGAGGCCCGGGCTGTTCTTGCCATTGGTCAGCGCCGCATCGAACGACAGCACTACACCCGCCTCGTTGGCAAAACGGCTGAGCACCGAGCCCAGGGTTCCAGCGGCGATGGCGTAGGTCTTTACCGCCTCTTCGGCGTGGGCCTTGCTGGCGTCGCTTAGCAGCGGCTGGATAAAGCCAGCGTGCAGGGCCAGGGTGACACCGAGGATGGCGATGGCCAGAGGCTTTCTGGCGTGCTGGTGGATATGCGACATGACGGTTCCTTCAAATGCCGATGATTCGGTTTGCAGGAGAGGTCGAGCGAGATTGGAAAACCGACAATCGCTAATGAAAAATATTTTCACTTGCGCGCTTTGATGCTCACCCAATAGCGCGTGCGGGTCTCGATGCGCACTGGTAGCGCCTGGGCGATGGCCGCCAGGGCGCGGTCAGTGTCGTCCAGCGGGTAGGCGCCGGACAGACGCAGGTCAGCGATGTCATCGGCGCAGGTGATCACACCCGGGCGGTAGCGCTGCAGCTCAGCCAGGGTGCGATCCAGGCGCCAGTCGTCGATCACCAGGCGGCCCTGGCTCCAGGCGCTGCGGCTGGGATCGGCAGGCTGTGGTGCCGGCAACGGATCATCGTTGAAGGCCAGCTGCATGCCAGCGTCGACCTGAACTTCTTCGCCATTCGGCGCGTTACGTACGGCTACCGCATGTTCCAGTACGTCGAGCTCGGTGTGGTCATCGAACTGGCGCACGCTGAAGCGGGTACCCAGGGCGCGCATCTCGCCATGGGCGCTGCGCACCTTGAACGGGCGCGAATCCTTGGCCGTCTCGACAAGGATTTCACCGGCACGCAGGAGGATCAGCCGCTGCCCGGCGTCGAAGCGGATATCCACCGCGCTGGCGGTGTTGAGGGTCAGACGGGTGCCATCCTGCAGGGTCAGGCTACGCCGTTCGCCGGTGGCGGTGCGTTGGTCGGCCAGCCAGATCGGACTCTGCCGGTAGCCCGTCCAGGCCAGGCTGGAAACGCCCAGGCCGAGCACCAGGCCCTTGAGCAGGGTGCGCCGAGTCGCCTGTACGCTCGCTCCCATGGCGCGGCGAGCCAGCGACCCCGGCAGGCCCTGGAGTTCGGCCTGCAGGCTTTCCAGGCGCTGCCAGGCCCATTGATGCAAGGCGCTCTGCTGGTGCCAGGCTTGCCATTGCTGCTGCGTCTGCGTACAACTCGGCGCGGCGCCGAGACGGGCATGCCAGTGGGCGGCATCGCGCAGAGCCAGGCGCTGTTCGGCGGCGTTCACCCTTCGGCATCCAGGGCGAACAACAGGCACTGAGTGGTGGCCTTGGCCATGTACTTGGTCACCGAACTGACGGAAACCTCCAGGCGCTGGGCGATTTCGGCATAGCTCAGGCCTTCCAGCTGCGCGAACAGAAACGCCTGGCGCACCTTGGGGCCGAGCCCGTCGAGCATGGCGTCGAGTTGTAGCAGGGTTTCCAGCATCAGCAGGCGCTGTTCTGGCGAACACTCCTGTAACTCGGGTTCCTGCGCCAGGGCTTCCAGATAGGCTTGCTCAAGGCTGCGCCGACGCAAATGGTCGACCATCACCCGCTTGGCCACGGTCGCCAGAAAGCTGCGCGGCTCGCGTAATGGATGAGCCACGGTGGAGGCGATCAGGCGGACGAAGGTGTCATGGGAAATATCCTCCGCACGCTGCCGGTCACCCAGGCGCTTGCGCAGCCAGCCTTGCAGCCAACCGGCGTGATCGCGATAGAGGCAGTGCATTTCATCGTGCAGCGAGGCGCGGGACACCCGGATCTTCCTTTTACAAAAGCGATGCGGATAAGAATTGATCGCGATTGTATTCGGATGGCCAAGGTGATGGCAATTGCGCGGTGGTACTTTGCCGGCGCACAGGTTTGTGGGGGCGCGGAGCGTCCTGGGATGCGCTCCCACGCAGAGCGTGGGAGCGATCAATGCTCGTCAGTCGATGCCTCCGCGACTCAGAACTCAGGCGTGTACTGGACGCTAAACATCACGTTGCGCGGCTCGCCATAGTAGTTGTTGTAGTCGATGGTGCTGTACGCCGGCACGTAGTACTTCTTGTCGAGCAGGTTGTTCAGGTTGGCCGCCACGCTGACCTCGTCACTGACCTTGTAGGCCACCCGTGCATCCCAGACCGTGTAGCCAGGCAGATCGAACACATGGTCGTAGGAGGTGGTGCCGCTGACGGCCGTGGTGCCCAGGCCTATCGAGGTGTGGCTCCAGTCGCCTGGCAAGGTGTAGTCAGCCCACAGTTTGAGCTGGTGCTTGGGCGTCCAGGTACTGAAGACTTTGCCCTTGTATTTGCCGTCTTCCAGATAGCGGGTGGTGTTGTAGACATAGCCGGCCATCACCTGCAGGCCACTCAGCACTTCGCCGCTGATCTGCGCTTCCAGGCCCTGGCTGCGCACCTTGCCCGACGATGTCGAGCAGTACCAGCCGTTGCAATCCATCGGTGCGCTGCTATTTTGCACGGCGCGATTTTCATGGTCGTAACGAAACAGTGCGATCGAGGTGTTTACAGCCCCATCCAGCAGTTCGCCCTTGAGCCCCAACTCGTAGTTGCTGCCAATGATGGGCTCGACCACCGTGGTTGGCGTCGCGAGCGCGGTCTGCGGCTGGAACACGTCGGTATAGCTGGCGTACACCGACCACTGCCGATCCAGCTCATAGACCAGGCCTGCATAAGGAGAAACCTTGCCAGTGCTCTTGGTGGTGGCTTTGCTGGGATCGCTACCATCGAAGTTTTCAGATACGTAGCTGTAGTCGTACCAACTGGTGCGGGCGCCCACGATCAGTTTCAGCGGCTCGGTCAGGTTGATCGACCAACGGGAGTAGAAACCTTTCTGCTCCACCTGATACTGAGGCGTTTAACCACGGCCTCGATCAGCCAGGTCGTAGATGTTGGGCATCGGTCGGTGATGGTCGACGTTGGACGAGTCTGCGCCGAAGGTGGGCGCACGGGCCCAGCGGTCGTCGGTGTTGATGCGCGAGTAGTTGGCGCCCAACAGGAAGGTCTGCTCGAAACCGAAGCCGGTGAAATCGCCATCCAGGTAAACATCGAGGCCCTTGCTGTGGGTGGTGAAGTCGGTGCTCCAGTCGATGTAGGTATTGCCGGTGGTGCCATCGGTCGGCAGAGCATCCCATAGCGCCTGGTAGGTGGCGCCGTTATGTTCGCTCATGTAGACGCTGGCTGCCTTGACCCGCCAATTGTCGTTGAGCCGGTAGGCAGCATCGAGAAAGACGCTGGTCTGGTCGTTGTTGGAGCGGTTCCAGTCGGCACCTACATAGGTCGAACGCGACCAACCCGGATCGCCGCCATCGGCGTAGCGGGGCACGCCGAGCATCGCCGGGCGCGAGTGGCCCTTCTGGTTGGCCACGCCGATACCCATGGTGAGATCCGGGGTGAAGTCATAGTCCACTGCGGCGTAGACCGTCTGGTTCCAACCACCTACGTAGTCGATGAAGGAATCGCTATCGTTGTAATTGACCACGGTACGACCACGCAGCGTGCCGCTTTCATTCAGTGGCCCACCAGCATCCACCTGCAGACCATAGCGATCCCAGGATCCAGCCTTGCCGGTCAGAGTGACCGCAGCCTGCTGCTGGCCGCGCTTGCGCACCAGGTTCATGGCACCGCCCGGGCTGTCACCGCCTTGCAACAGCGCAGCCGGACCACGCAGCACTTCGACGCGATCGTAAAAACCAAGATCCTCGGTGAGGTAGCTCCCCAACGAGTAGGTATTGCGCGGGATCGGTACGCCGTCGTACTGCAAGGTGTCGATGCTGAAACCACGGGAGTAGATGAACAGCCCCGAGCCCGGTGAGCGGGTCGCGGTCAGTCCAGGGGTACGGCTGACCAGCTCGGAGATCGTCTGGGTGTTCTGATCGTCCATCTGTTTGCGGGTCACCACGGTAATCGACTGCGGGATGTCCTTCAGACGTTGCACCCCTTTGCCCAGCGACACGGCATTGGAGGTGTAGGAGCCGCTGGCTTCGGTGGTCGCGCTCAGTTGAGCGGCATTCACGGTCATGACACCGAGCTCCAGTGCGTCGGCGTTATCTGCTTGGGGCTGCACGCTTAAATTGCCGCCGGCAGTCACCACCAATTGCAGTCCACTGCCTGCCAGCGCCTGTTGCATGGCCTGCTGGGCGGTCATCGAACCACGTACGGCAGACGCCCGTTTGCCGCTGGCCAGTTGCGGATCGAGCGAGATCACCTGACCGCTCTGCCGAGCAATGGCGTTGAGGGTTTCGCCCAGGCTGGCAGCGGGCAGATCGAAGGTCAGCACCTGCTGCTGAACAGCAGTTTCGGCATGGACGGCGACAAGCGGCAGGCCGGAAGCGAGCGCGATTGCCAGGGCGAGTGGCCAGGGTTTGAGCACGGAAATTCTCCTGAATATGTGTGTTGTCAGGAGTGAGGTGCAACGAACGGCGAAAACCGGACACGGATGCGAAGAATTTTCATTCTTTTTTCGGCGTTTTAGCCGCGTGGCCCGATCAGAGTCAACCAGGGGCCGTAGCGCTCGACCTTGAGTGGCAGGGTTTCGGCCAGCGCGGTGAGTGCGCGGTCGCTGTCGTCCAGCGGGAACACACCCTGCACCCGCAGGTTGCGTATCTGTGGGTCGAGGCGCAGAAGGCCGCGACGATAAGGCCGCAGGGCCTCGATCACCGCATCCAGCGGCTCATCGAGCACGCTGAGCTGACCCTCCTGCCAGTCAGCACGGAAGCGTTGATCGCTGTCGAGGCGCTCGATGCTTGCCGCCTGCAGTAAAGCGGACTGCCCTTCCAGCAGGTCGAGCTGGCTGCCCGTGGGCAGGGAGACACGCACGGCGTGCTCCAGCACCACCACGCGGGTCGACTCGTCCTGTCGCTCGACCAGAAATCGGGTACCTAGCGCGCGTGCGTCACCTTGCTCGGTGCGCACGATGAAAGGCCGCGACGGATCTGCCGCCACCTGCACCACCAGTGAGCCGCGACGCAGGCGTAGCAAGCGTTGCCCGGCGGAAAAATCGAGATCCACGGCACTGCCGGCATTCAGGCTCAAACGGCTGCCATCGGCCAGCGTCAGGTTGCGCCGCTCACCCGTGCCTGTACGCAGATCAGCCAGCAGAGCCTGGCCGCTGTCGCTGCGTGCACCAAGCCACAGACCGCCGCCGAGCAGGCCGACACCGACCAGCCCGCGCAATACCTCGCGGCGACCATGGGTGGGTTGCAGCAAGGGCTCACGCAGAGCGCTCGGCGCGCGGCGCACGATGTCGTAGGGCTCGCCCAACCGACTCTGCAGCTGTTGCCAGGTGTGGGCATGGTCGGGTGCGGCATTCAGCCAGTTCTGGAAGGCATCCTCGGTACGTGCGTCAACACGGCCCGAGCGCAGACGCACCATCCAGTCGATGGCCTGTTCGACGACGGGATCGAGCGCCTCGCCTTTCACGGCTGCATACCGCTCAACCAGCACTGCCGAATGGCCTGGGTCATATAGCGGCCCACCGTGCGCTCGGAGACGCCAAGACGCCGGCCGATCTCGGCATAGGAGAAACCATCCAGTTGGCTGTAGAGGAACGCCTGCTTCACTGCCAGGGGCAGGTCGGAAAGCGTGCGGTCGATGCTGGTAAGCGCTTCCAACAGGAGGATCTTCTCCTCGGGTGAGGGGGCGAACTCTTCGGGCAGCAGCGCCAGTCGCTCCAGGTAGGCCTGCTCCAGACGCTGACGGCGATAGCGATCGTAGATTAGCCTCCGAGCGACAGTGGAGAGAAAGGCGCGAGGCTGTTCGAGGCTTTCCGGATCGACACGGGCAGTGAGCAGTTGGCAGAAGGTCTCTGCAGCGGTGTCTTCGGCGTCAGCGCGGTTGCGCAACTGGCGCTGAACGTATTGCAGCAGCCAGCGATGGTGGTCGCTGAAGAAAAAGCCCAGCTTGGAAGCAGTCGACAAAGGAGGTGTCTCATAATGAATGAGAATTTGTCGCATCTTAGCGATCTGGCGAGGTGTCTGTAAATGACACTTCTATTGCGGCGGCTAGTCTCAAGGGGGAACCCTCAAGACTCAGGAGTCCATCATGTCCACCCATCACACCTACAAGAAGATCGAGATCGTCGGTTCGTCCCGCACCAGCATCGAGGATGCCATCGAGAATGCCTTGGCCGAATGCGCCAAGAGCGTACGCAACATGGATTGGTTCGAGGTCGTCGACACCCGTGGGCATATCGAGGACGGCAAGGTCGCCCACTATCAGGTGACGCTCAAGGTCGGTTTTCGCCTGAGCGGTAGCTGATGCTTTGCGCCTTGAGAAAGGCGATGAAAGCGTCGCGGCTGGAGTCGCGTGGCGGGTCGCCGAACGCCTTCTTCAGCCGCTGGTTGCCAGTACCGGCGCGATAGCGCAGCAAGTCCAGTTGTTCCGGGCCACACTGGCTCAGCCCCAATGGCTTGAGCAGGAGCAGCACGTCAGGCGGCTCAATGGTGTGGCGCCGCGCACAGCTGTAATGGCTACAAGTGGCGGGGTATGCCTGGATCGGGCAAGCTGCTCGCGCTTATTCAGGGAGGAATGCCATGTTCAGGAACGTGCTGATGCTGCTCAGCCTGCTGTCGCTCGCCGGTTGCATCGACCACGAAACACCGCTTGCCGAAGAGCGGCGACTGCTGCTCAGCGGTGAGGATTTCGCGGCCTATGAGGCGCCGGCCGAAGGCCGTTACGAGAAGCTGGTGACCTACGCGGCGCGTAGCATCGACCTCAGTTTCGAGAGTGAGGACAGCGACTGGTTCTATCTCTACAGCGGCGTCTCACTCTACCCGCGGCCCGCTGATGCGTTGATGACCAGTTATGCCGAGACCTTCGGTGCGTCGTTCGGTCTGCGTGACAGCGGCCTGGCCCAACAGGAGCTGGAACTGGACACCCAACTGGCGACTCGCGCCAGTCTCAGGTTGCTGACCCAGGACGGTGAGCCGGTGGGCAACCTGTTCTATGCCACGGTCGGCAACAAGTCGATGTTCACCATCTTCACGGGCGTGTATTTCGAGCAAGCCGACGACTTCGAAGCGTTCATCGAACCCAAATTGCTGGCCTTGCGCGAATACCAGCATGCCGACCCGGTGCTGAGCTGGGTCGGCGACAAGCTGGGGTTTGCCGCCGACTGAACCGCTCCGGCCCCTGGGGGATCAGCCGAAGAACCAGTAGGTGACGGTGATCGCGGCGATCACCCCGGCCAGCTCCGCCAGCAAGGCGCAGCCTACGGCGTGGCGTGCACGCTGGATGCCGACTGCGCCGAAGTACACCGCCAGCACGTAGAAGGTGGTTTCCGTACTGCCCTGGATGATCGCCGCTGCCAGCGCCGGGAAGCTGTCCACGCCATGGCTTTGCATGGTCTCGATCAGCATGGCGCGTGCCGCACTGCCGGAGAACGGTTTGACCAGCGCGGTGGGCAGCGCCTCGACGAAGCGGGTGTCCCAGCCGAAGGCCTCGACCATCCAGCGGATGCCGTCGAGACCGAACTCCAGGGCCCCCGAGGCGCGCAGCACACCGATGGCGCAGAGCATCGCCACCAGGTACGGCAGCAGGCTCTTGGCGATGTCGAAGCCTTCGCGTGCGCCCTCGATGAACTGCTCGTAGACCTTGACCTTGCGCAGCGCACCGACCACCAGGAAGGCCAGGATCACCCCAAACAGCGTCAGGTTGCCGAGCAGCGATGACAGCGCCGCCAGCGCCGTGGCACTCAGGCCGGCCAGCAGCGCCATGAAGCCACCGAGCAACAGTGCACCGGGAATCAGATAGGCCAGCACCACCGGATCCCACAGGCGCAGGCGCTGCATCAGGGCTACCGACAGCAGGCCAACCAGGGTCGAGGCGCTGGTCGCCAGAAGGATCGGCAGAAACACCAGGGTCGGGTCTTCCGCGCCCTGCTGCACGCGGTACATGAAGATCGACACCGGCAGCACGGTGAGCGACGAGGCGTTGAGCACTAGAAAGAGAATCTGCGCGTTGCTGGCCGTGAGCTTGTCCGGGTTGAGCTCCTGCAGGCTGCGCATGGCCTTGAGGCCGATGGGCGTGGCGGCGTTGTCCAGGCCCAGGCCATTGGCGGCGAAGTTCATGGTGATCAGCCCGAGCGCGGGGTGGCCGCGCGGCACTTCCGGCATCAGCCGGGCGAACAGTGGGCCCAGTACGCGCGCCAGCGCATCCACCAGGCCGGCTTGCTCGGCGATCCTCAGCAGGCCGAGCCACAGGGTCATGGTGCCGAACAACAACACCATCACTTCCACCGACAGCTTGGCCATGGCGAACAGGCTTTCGACCATGGCACCGAACACCGTCGGGTCATCGCCGATCAGCCAGCGGGAAAAGCCCGCGACTGCTGCCACCAGAAAAAAGCTCAGCCACAGGCCATTGAGCATGCCGCACCCCCTCGTCGTTCTGGCGGGGGATGATAACGCGCCGGCCGCCTCTATGGGACGGCCGGCAAACTGCCGTTACTCAGGGAGGCTGACACGTCGTCGCGGTCTGGCGCGACTGATGTGTGGGCGAACCCTAGTACCAGTTGGGGTCGCTGCGCAGCTGTTCCATCAGCATCTGCTGGACTTCCTCGTCCGGCTCACCCAACCAGCGCAGGCTGGCATGTTCGCTGGGTGCACGGTCTTCCGGCAGGCCCTCGGGCACCTGCACGTAGAGTGCGTAGGCATCGTCGTCATTCCATTCGAAGGCGACGTAGACGCGCTGACTGAAGCAGTTATGTGCCTCGCAGACCTGGCCGACCAGATAGCGATCACCGTCGGCTTCCACCGACTGCATCGGGGTCGACAGGCCGCTGAGGTTCATCAGCCAGTCCGGCAGGCGTTCCTCGTTCTTCACCACGTCCTGCCAGGCTTCGCGGTACTCGGCATTGCTGGTCAGCAGCTCGGCAGGGTGGAAAGTGGCATCACGGTCGGCGGCCTGGGCCGCCAGGGCGCCGCCCAGCAACAGGGCGGCGGCAATGGCGTGAATGGACTGCATCAACCTCTCCTTACAAGCGTGGGCGACGGCCCATGATGAACGAGATGACGAACAGCACCAGGAAGACCACGAACAGAATCTTGGCGATCCCGGTAGCGGTGCCGGCGATACCACCGAAGCCCAGTACGGCAGCGACAATGGCGATGATCAGGAAGGTAATTGCCCAGCTCAGCATGGCGTTTCTCCTCGGTGGATCAGTGAGTAATGGCCCAGGTAGGCCAGGGGTCTTGCGTGTTGCTCGATTGCGCCTGTGGCTGGCGGGTGGTGCCCTCGGGCAGTTCCAGCTCGGCGGTATTGCGGCTTGCGCACAGGGTCTGGCCAACCAGCATGACGCTGGCGAGCGTCAGGCCGAGCAGTAGCAGCAGGCTGGCAAGCAGCAGGGCGACTATCCACATGGCGGTTCTCCTGTCGGGGGGACGGCGGGGCGATCACACGAAGGTGTCTGTGCTGCCTGTCTCCAGTTTCGGGATCGGTGCCTATCGATCCTTTGCAACAGTCATTGCACTGCCCGTGCCAGCCTGTTCTTCCAAATAAAGTCATTGAAAATCAGTAATTTAGTTTTATCTGGAAATGACGGCGGCGGGCATCCTGCCCGACTGGCCCTTTGCGGGTCGTGCGTTTTGCCCGATAAGCCAGCTACGACGCTGCCTGCAGCGCTATCTAGAGTGGTCGCTCGGCGACTGTTCAGTCGGTATACTCGCTCAGCCCACCTGCTATGCGGGTTCCGCGCCCAGAACAACAACCGCGCCGCGAGTCTCGAGCCGATGAACGACTACGAACAGGAAGATCCGATCCCCCAGGGCGACCTTGCCCTGCAGATCACCGCCTTGCCGCGCGAGACCAATGGTTTCGGGGATATCTATGGCGGCTGGCTGGTTTCCCAGATGGATCTGGCCGGCACCGCCATGGCCAGCAAGATCGCCGGTGGTCGCGTGGCCACGGTGGCCATCGATCGCATGGCCTTTCTCGTACCGGTTGCCGTGGGAGCGCAGCTGTCGTTCTACACGCAGGCGCTGGAAGTGGGGCGTAGCTCGATCCAGATGATGGTCGAGGTGTGGAGCGACGACCCGTTGTCCAATGAATGGCGCAAGGTCACCGAAGCGGTGTTCGTGTTCGTCGCCATCGATGGCAGCGGCCGTACCCGACCGGTACCGCCACGGCGCGGCTGAGCCGAGCAGATAGCCTTCGGCAATATCCTGTAACGAAAACGCCGGCCCTCAGGCCGGCGTTTTTTCGCGTGCTCGAAACCCGTTGGGGATCAGCCGCGAATGTTGTAGATGTCTTTCTCGTTGCTTTCTGCATAGTCGTACAGACGCTGCAGATAGGCTTTCTGGTGTTCCCAGACTTTCTTCGCGGCCGGGTCGGCGTTGGCCGAGGTTTCGACCACTTCGGCAGCCACTTCCTTCAAGCGGGCCAGCACTTCGTCTGGCAGGCGACGGACATCGACACCCTCGGACTTGAGCTGTTCCATGGCTTCCATGTTCTTGGCGTTGTAGTCGTCAAGCATGTCGCCGTTGACGTCGCGGGCAGCGGCGCGAACGATGGCTTGCAGATCCGGCGGCAGGGTTTCCCAGGCCTTCAGGTTGACGTCTAGCTCGAACAGTACGCTCGGCTCCTGCCAGCCCGGGGTGTAGTAGTGCTTGGCGGCTTTGTGCAGACCCAGAGCCAGGTCGTTGTATGGGCCGATCCACTCGGTGGCGTCGATGGCGCCAGTCTGCAGGGCGGTGAAGATTTCACCCGCCGGCATGTTGACCACGGTGCCGCCCATCTTGGTCAGTACTTCGCCGCCCAGGCCCGGAGTACGCATCTTCAGGCCTTTGAAATCGTCGACCGAATTGATTTCCTTGTTGAACCAGCCTGCGGTTTGTACGCCGGTGTTGCCGCACGCCATTGGCAGTACGCCAAATGGTTTGTACACCTCTTCCCACAGCTTGATGCCGCCGCCATGGTGCAGCCAGGCGTTCATTTCCTGAGCGTTGGGGCCGAACGGCAGGGCGCAGAAGAACTGTGCCGCCGGTACCTTGCCCTTCCAGTAGTACGGTGCGCCGTGCCCCAGTTCGGCGGTACCGCGGGAAACGGCGTCGAAGACTTCCAGCGCCGGAACCAGTTCGCCAGCCGCATAGATGCGGACTTTCAGGCGACCATTACTCATTTCGTCGACCAGCTTGGCGAAGCGCTCTGCGCCTACGCCCACGCCAGGGAAGTTCTTCGGCCAGGAGGTGACCATTTTCCAGGTGAAGGTTTGAGAACTCGAGCCCTCTTGGGGCGCTGCGGCGCTTTTCGAGTCTTCTTTGCAACCAGCAAGGGCGGTTGCTGCAAGGCCTACACCCGCTGCGGCGAGAATGTCGCGACGTTTCATTCAATGCTCCTTTTTTTGTTGTATTGGTCTGACCACGGGATCGCCGGCGTCAAACTCGTCCTGAGTAACATAAGGTGGCGACACCCTCAAGCTACAGAAGTGCGACTAAAGTTGTAGTGGCATTGCTGATCCCCGCCTGGCCTGCATAAAATCGCCGGCCGCAGCCCACAAGGATGCGCGCGGCGCGATGGCAGGCCAACAGGCTCGTCGTCATGTCCCTAAACCATAATGATAAGGACTCCTTATGTCCGACAAGCCTTCAATCCCCCTCAAGCTTGCATACCTCATTGACGGCCTTAATGGCTGGCTCGGCAGAATAATCGCTTGGTTCACCTTGTTTCTCGTCATCGGCACGGCTGTGGTCGTGGTGCTGCGCTATGGCTTCGGCATTGGCGCCACCGCTCTGCAGGAGGGCGTGCTCTACGCTCATGCGCTGGTATTCATGGGCGCTGCTGCCTGGGTTCTGCAGCGTAACGGCCACGTGCGTGTGGACATCTTCTTCCAGAAATTCAGCGGTCGTCGTCAGGCAGTGGTGGAGCTGCTTGGCAGTCTGTTCCTGCTCCTGCCGGTGTGCCTGTACCTGGGCTGGGCCAGCTGGGACTACGTGACCAACTCCTGGGCGACCAGAGAAATTTCCAATGAAACCGGCGGGCTGCGGTTCGTCTACCTGCAAAAGAGCATCATCCTGGTACTGGCCGTGGGCATGAGCCTGCAGGGCCTGTCCAACCTGATCAAGGCTGCGTACGTCATCGCTGGCCGCATTCCGGCGCCGGAGGTGAAACATGGCTGAGATGATGGCAATTCTGTTGTTCATCAGCATCTGCGTGGTGCTGATGGCAGGTTATCCGGTGGCCTTTACGCTGGCCGGTGTTTCCTTGCTCTTCGCAGGTATCGGTGTGCTGACTGGCACCTTCGATCCGGGCTACCTGAGCGCCCTGCCGAACCGCCTGTTCGGTATCATGAACAACCAGACCATGCTGGCTGTGCCGCTGTTCGTGTTCATGGGCGTGATGCTGGAGAAGTCCAAGGTCGCCGAAGACCTGCTGGAATCCATGTCGCGCCTGTTCGGCAGCATGCGTGGCGGCCTGATCATCTCGGTCTGCGTGGTGGGCGCCCTGCTCGCTGCCTCGACCGGTATCGTCGGCGCTACCGTGGTGACCATGGGCCTGCTGGCCCTGCCGACGCTGCTCAAGCGTGGTTACGATCCCGGTATCGCCACCGGTACGCTGGCGGCCACTGGCACCCTGGGTCAGATCATTCCGCCGTCGATCGTGCTGGTGCTGTTGGGTGACGTGATGTCCAGCGCCTACCAGCAGGCGCAGCTGAAGATGGGCATCTTCTCGCCGAAGACCGTATCGGTGGGTGACCTGTTCATGGGCGCGCTGATCCCCGGTCTGATCCTGGTTGGTCTGTATGTCTTGTATCTGGTGGCGATGATCTTCATCAAACCGGAGAAGATGCCAGCGATTCCCAAGGAGGAGCTGGGCGAGGTGGAATGGGGCAAGCTGCTCGGCGCTCTGGTGCCGCCGCTGGCGCTGATCGTCATCGTGCTCGGTTCGATCCTTGCCGGTTTCGCTACACCGACCGAGGCTGCTGCCATCGGTGCCGTGGGCGCGACCCTGCTGGCGCTGTTCAAGGGGCAGTTGAACATCGGCCAACTGCGCAGCGTTGCGCACGGCACCACCGATATCACCTGCATGGTGTTCCTGATCCTGATCGGCGCTTCGCTGTTCTCCCTGGTCTTCCGTGGCTTCGGTGGCGAGCACCTGATCGAGGAAGTGTTCCACTCGCTGCCAGGCGGTGTGCTGGGTGCATTCTTCCTAGTGATGCTGGTGATCTTCCTGCTCGGCTTCATCCTCGACTTCATCGAAATCATCTTCGTGGTGGTACCGATCGTCGGTCCGGTGCTGCTGGCCATGGGGCTGGATCCGATCTGGCTGGGCGTGATGATCGCGCTGAACCTGCAGACCTCGTTCCTCACTCCGCCATTGGGCTTCTCGCTGTTCTACCTGCGCGGCGTCACGCCTCGTTCGGTGACCACCGGCACCATGTACCGTGGCGTGATTCCCTTCATCGGCATCCAGTTGCTGATGCTGGTGATCGCCTACCTGTTCCCAGGCATCATCACCTGGCTGCCGGAACAGATTTACGGCAAGTGAGTCTGTAGCGGTTACGACGAAACGCCCATCCCTGTGATGGGCGTTTTGCTTTGTACGCTGTCAGAGGTTTCACTGTCTTTCATCTATCCCTACGAGAGGTCGTCATGAGCGCCGCCCAAGTCGAGTGCGTGGAACTGGATCAACTGACCTGCTGGCGGATTCGTACCGCCGATAGCGAATTGCTGGTAGCTCAGCAGGGCGCGCAGATTCTCAGCTACCAGCAGGGTGACCAGCCGCCGTTGATCTGGCTGAGCCCGGATGCTGCTTATAAAGGAGGGCAGAGTGTGCGCGGTGGCGTGCCGATCTGCTGGCCCTGGTTCGGCGACCTGCGGCGCAATCCCCAGGCCGTGCAGGCGCATTATCAGCAGGACGAGGCGCCGGCCCATGGTCTGGTGCGGGCGCTGGACTGGGAACTGCTGGGGATCGACGAGGAGGATGGTGCGGTGACCCTGCGTTTCGCCTATGACACGCGTGATCAGCCATTGGCGGGGTGGCCCCGCGATGCTGGCCTGAGCTTCGTCGTGCGTCTGGCGCAGGATCTCAGCATGAGCCTGGAAACCCATAACCGCAGCGATACGCCTCTGGTTCTTAGCCAGGCGCTGCATACCTATTTTGCCGTCAGCGATGTGCGTCAGGTCAGTGTCGAAGGGCTGGAGGGCTGTCGCTATCTCGATACCCTGCAAGGCTGGCAGGAACTGCGCCAGCAGGGCGAGCCGACCTTTGGTGCAGAAACGGATCGTATCTATCTCGACACGCCGGCGCGCTTGAGCATCGTCGATCCTGGCTGGAAGCGGCGTATTCACCTGGATGCTCGTGGCTCGCGTTCGGCGGTGCTGTGGAACCCCTGGATCGACAAGGCGCGGCGGTTGTCGCAGTTCCCCGACGATGCCTGGCAGGACATGCTGTGTATCGAGACGGCCAACCTGATGGAGGACATCGTGCAGCTACAGTCCGACGAACGGCACCGGCTCGAACTGCGTCTGTCCAGCGACACGCTGCATCCCTGAATCCCTCTCTGTCTTTCGTGTGCTCTGGCATAAAAGCCAGGGCACTGAACGCGTTCGGCATCACAAAAAATAATAGCAGTTAGCTATCAAGTGTGACGTGCCACTAATTTGCCAGTAAGTTATTTCCTACAACTATCGACAAACTTGTCTGAAGACCAAAGCACCGATAACAGCTTGTTAGAAGAACACTTGAAATTATCGGAACTGACGTTCAGTTAATAATTCGAAAGATGTCGACGAATGTTAGGCTTATCACACTTTGGGCGGTTGCTCACCTTCGATCATGGGGCTAGGATGCCCGTCCTATAAGGGTCTTGTGCAAGTTGTTGCACAAACAACTGCGCAAAAAGTTGCGCACTGTGATGTTTTAACTGGGCTGGATGGCCCGGTTTACTGTCACGGAAGTTGCCCACTTTAATAGTCGAGTCATGGAATGACGTACTCCAGCAAGCTGACCGCGCATTATCTCAATTTGGCCAAATCTCCTATTAATGAGGGGAACTTCGCCGGTGAGGATGTGCGCTATTCCAGCGAATACGAGATGCTGGAAACCGAGCTGGGCAAGGCCTCGTCCCTGCATGAAACCGCTGCCATCGACTGGCAGAAGGTGAGGGAAGGTAGCGAGAGCCTGCTGACCACTCAATCCAAGGATCTGCGCGCTGCCACCTGGCTGACCTGGGGGCTGTTCCAGCGCGAATCCTTCGCCGGCCTGCAAGCCGGCCTGAACCTTCTGCACTACCTCTGCGAGCACCACTGGCACGAGCTGCATCCGCGCAAGCCGCGGACCCGCGCCGCCGCCCTGAACTGGCTGCTGCCACGCCTGGAGCAGGCGCTGGCCGAGCATGTGCCGATCAGCGAGCAACTGCCGCTGTTCCGCCGTCTGGCCGAGCACCTGCATGGCCTCGAGGCCAGCCTGTCGAGCCATCTCGGCGAAGATTCGCCGCTGCTGCTGCCGCTGTGCCGTCGCCTCGACGAGCAGATCAAGCGCGCCAGCCAGGGCCAGGCCGAGCCCGGCGCCGTGGGCGCGGCCATCGCCCAGGTCAAGCAGGTCGCTACCCAGATCATCACCGGCACCGGCCCCATCGAGAACGAGAAGGACGCGCACAAGGCTCTGCGTACCCAGCAGGATGCGGCTCGTCCTTTGTGCGCCTGGTGGCTGAAGAACAAGGCCACCGATCTCAAGCCGTTGCGCCTGTCGCGCACCCTGTTGTGGCTGCCCATCGAGTCGCTGCCCGAGCGCAACGCCGAACACATCACTGCCCTGCGCGGCCTGCCGGCCGACAAGCTGGCCTCCTACAAGGAACGCTTCGCTCAGGGTGCCTATGCCGATTTGCTCGCCGACCTCGAAGCCAGCATCGCCCGTGCGCCGTTCTGGCTCGACGGCCAGCGCCTGGTCTGGGAGTGCCTGCAGGAGCTCAAGGCCGAGCAGGCCATGCGCGAGGTGGAAATCCAGTTCGCCTTGTTTCTGCAACGGGTGCCGGGCCTCGACGAGCTGCGCTTCCACGACGGTGTGCCCTTCGCCGACGCCGAAACCCGTACCTGGATCGGTGCCCACGTGCTGCCGCACCTGCAGGCGCCGGAAATCGAGAAGAAGCCTGCGGCCAGCGAGATGGGTGCCACACCGCCCTGGGAAGAAGCCTTGCAGAAGGTGCTGCCCGGCCTGCGCAAGGACGGCCTGAAAGCCGCCGTGCAGCAGCTCAAGGAAGGCATGTCGCGCGCCCGTGGCGGCCGCGAGCGCTTCTTCTGGCAACTGACCCTGGCCCGCCTGTGCTTCGCCGCGAAGAAGTACGACCTGGCCAAGACCCAACTCGAATCGCTCGACCAGACGCTGCAGGCCTCCGGCCTCGGCGAGTGGGAACCCGATCTCGCTCTGGATGTGCTGCGTCTGCTGCACAACTGCTGCGAGCTCCTGCCGCAGAACCATGCGGTGCGCGACAGCAAGGACGAGATCTATCGCAGGTTGTGCCACCTCGACCTCGAGGTGGTGCTGGAGTAAGGCGCCAACACGCCAATCAAGGCCCCCGGGCCATCAACGCAAAGGAGAACACCCATGGCCAAAGAAGGCTCGGTAGCCCCCAAGGAACGCATCAACGTCACCTTCAAACCCGCCACCGGCGGCGCTCAGGAAGAAATCGAACTACCCCTGAAACTCATGGTGCTCGGCGATTTCACCCAGCGTGCCGACGATCGCAAGATCGAAGACCGCAAGCCCATCAGCATCGACAAGAACAGCTTCGATGAAGTGCTGGCCAAGCAGGAGCTGAACCTGACCTTCGCCGTGCCGAACCGCCTGCAGGACGAGCAGGAAGGCGACGAGCTGGCCGTGCAGTTGAAGATCAACTCCATGAAGGACTTCAACCCGGCCAATCTGGTCGACCAGGTGCCGGAACTGAAGAAGCTGATGGAACTGCGCGACGCCCTGGTCGCCCTGAAAGGCCCGCTGGGCAACGCCCCGGCTTTCCGCAAGGCCATCGAGAGCGTGCTCTCCGACGACGACTCGCGCGACCGCGTACTCGGCGAGCTGGGTCTGGCCGCACAAGACAAGCTCGATTCCTGATTTTCACTGACAAGGACGCATATTCATGAGCACGACTAGCGCAGCAGTAGAAGGCGGCCGTAGCGCCGCTGAACTCGGCATCCTCGACCGCATCATCGCGGAAACCAAGCTGACTCCGGACGACGAAGCCTACGACATCGCCAAGCGTGGCGTGTCAGCCTTCATCGAAGAGCTGCTCAAGCCGCAGAACGAAAACGAGCCGGTGAAGAAGGCCATGGTCGACCGCATGATCGCGGAGATCGACGCCAAGCTCAGCCGGCAGATGGACGAAATCCTCCACCACGAGCAGTTCCAGGCTCTGGAATCTTCCTGGCGCGGCCTCAAGCTGCTGGTGGATCGCACCAACTTCCGCGAGAACATCAAGCTGGAGATCCTCAACGCCTCCAAGCAGGATCTGCTCGATGACTTCGAGGACAGCCCGGAAATCGTTCAGTCCGGCCTGTACAAGCACATCTACACCGCCGAGTACGGCCAGTTCGGTGGCCAGCCGGTCGGCGCCCTGATCGCCAACTACTTCTTCGATCCGAGCGCTCCGGACGTCAAGACCCTGCAGTACGTCGCCTCGGTGGCCTGTATGTCCCACGCACCGTTCATCGCCGCCGCCGGCCCGAAATTCTTCGGCCTGGAGACCTTCACCGGCCTGCCGGATCTGAAGGATCTGAAAGACCACTTCGAAGGCCCGCAATTCACCAAGTGGCAAAGCTTCCGCGAGCAGGAAGACGCCCGTTACGTCGGCCTGACCGTACCGCGCTTCCTGCTGCGCAACCCGTACGACCCGGAAGACAACCCGGTGAAGACCTTCGTCTACAAGGAAAACGTGGCCAACAGTCACGAGCACTACCTGTGGGGCAACACCGCCTATGCCTTCGCCAGCCGTCTGACCGACAGCTTCGCCAAGTTCCGCTGGTGCCCGAACATCATCGGCCCGCAGAGCGGTGGCGCGGTTGAAGACCTGCCGCTGCACCACTTCGAGAGCATGGGCGAGATCGAGACCAAGATCCCGACCGAAGTGCTGGTCTCCGACCGCCGCGAATACGAGCTGGCCGAGGAAGGCTTCATCGCCCTGACCATGCGCAAGGGCAGCGACAACGCCGCGTTCTTCTCCGCCAACTCCGCGCAGAAGCCGAAGTTCTTCGGCATCAGCGAAGAAGGCAAGACCGCCGAACTGAACTACAAGCTGGGCACCCAGCTACCGTACATGTTCATCGTCAACCGTCTGGCTCACTACCTGAAAGTGCTGCAGCGCGAGCAGATCGGTGCCTGGAAAGAGCGTACCGACCTCGAGCTGGAACTGAACAAGTGGATTCGCCAGTACGTTGCCGACCAGGAGAACCCGAGCTCCGAAGTGCGTAGCCGTCGTCCGCTGCGCGCCGCCCAGGTCATCGTCAGCGATGTCGAAGGCGAGCCGGGCTGGTACCGCGTCAGCCTGAACGTGCGCCCGCACTTCAAGTACATGGGTGCCGACTTCACCTTGTCGCTGGTCGGCAAGCTGGATAAGGAATAAGCATCGATGAACGGATACGGCAGCCTGTTCGAGCGCCTCGGTGGCGAGGTCGGCCAACGTGCCGGCTGGAGCCGCGAGGTCGCCGCCATGGCCTCGGTGGCTGCCCATCTGGCCAAGATGCTCAGCACCCGTGCGGGCAGCGTGCAAACGCTGCCCGACTACGGGTTGCCCGATTTGAACGATATGCGCCTGTCGCTGCACGACTCGTTGCAGCAGGCGCGTATCGCCATCGAACGCTTTATCGAAGCGTACGAACCACGACTGACCCAGGTGCGCGTGATTTCCCTGCCGCGTACCCATGACCCATTGCGTCAGGCCTTCGCCATCGACGCCATGCTGGAAATGGACGGCATCAGGCGTCAGGTCAGTTTCTCCGCGAGCCTGGATGGCAGCGGTCAGGTCAACGTCAACCCAGGAGCGTCACATGTCCGGTAAACCCGCCGCCCGCCTGAGCGATCCCACTGCTTGCCCGATCCCCGGTCACGGTACCAACCCCATTGCCGCCGGCTCGCCTGACGTGCTGTTCGACAGCCTGCCGGCCGCGCGCTTGGGCGATGCCTCCGCCTGTGGCGGCGCCATGGCCGGCGCGGTGATTCCTACCGTGCTGATCAACGGCAAGCCAGCGGCGGTGGTGGGTAGCGTGGGCAGCCATGGCAATGCCGTGGTGGCTGGCTCCGGCACCGTGTTGATTGGCGGTTGAGTTGCTCGTGATGAATCGCCTCCTGCGCTATTCGACTCGATGGAGCGGTCTGCTCGCTGTGCTTGCGTTGCAGGGTTGCGTGTTGGCACCACATGAGGCGCCGATCAATCCGGCCATCGGTGGGCGTCTGGTTTCTGCCGAGAGCGGGCAGCCCGTGCAAGGTGCGGCACTCGTTCTCGAGGTCGCCAGCGACACTTCGCACAGCTATGAGGTGCGTAGCGACAGCCAGGGTCGATTCGCCTTTGGCGCCCACGAGGATTGGCGGCTCTTCGCTGTGCTGGCAGATGCCCCGCTGTGCATCGTTGCCTTGACGGTCGAGGCGCAAGGGTTCCAGCCGCGACATTGCGTCTGGACGTCCCGTAATGGTTGCCCGACTCAGACTCCACCGATAGGTGATCTGAAACTGATTCCCGCGCAATGGAATGACCACCGCGCCGATGCCTTGCTGGCCAATGCCAGCGACTGTGTCGACCCAGCCACATGGACGAGCCGCTGAGATGTCTTTCAACCACTACTACCAGAGCGAACTCACCGCCTTGCGCCAACTGGGCAAGCGCTTCGCCGAGCGCAGCCCGGCGCTGGCGCCGTTCCTCGGCCAGGCGGGGCGCGACCCGGACGTCGAGCGCCTGCTCGAGGGCTTCGCCTTCCTCACCGGGCGTCTGCGGCAGAAGCTCGACGACGAGCTGCCGGAGTTGACTCACTCGCTGATGCACCTGCTGTGGCCGAACTACATGCGCCCGCTGCCGGCCTTCAGCATGCTTCAGTTCGACCCGCTGACCCGCCCCGGCCCGGCGCTGCCGGTCAGTCGTGGTACGCCGGTGGAGGCCAAGACCATCGAGGGCGTCACCTGCCGTTTTCGCACCTGCTTCCCCACCGAAGTGCTGCCGCTGGCATTGAACGGCCTGGATTACTCGGTCAAGGGCGACGGTGCACTGCTCAGCCTGCGCCTGGCCATGAGCGCCGATGGGCATATCGGTGAGATCGGCCTGAACAAGCTGCGCCTGCACCTGGCCGGCGAGCGTTATATCGGCCAGATGCTTTACCTGGCGCTGCTGCGCAACCTCGGCAGCATCCAGCTGGTGCTGCTCGACCAGGCCGGCAAGCCGCTGCAGGATGCCTTCGGCCAGACACTCGGCACCCTGCAGCTCAAGCCCGAACAGGTGCAACCGGTAGGTTTCGCCGAGGACGAGTCGCTGATCCCCTATCCGCTGAACACCTTTCGCGGTTATCGCTATCTGCAGGAATACTTCGCCTTCCAGGAGAAATTCCTGTTCGTCGACCTGCTCGGTCTGGATGCCATCCACAGCCTGCCCGAAGACCTGCTCAAGCAGGCGCGTGGCCTGGAGCTGCGTTTCGATATCCACAAGGCCGGCGTGCAGCGCATCCGCCCGACCCTGGAGAACGTGCGCCTGTACTGCACGCCGGTGGTCAACCTGTTCCAGCACGACGCCATTCCGATCCGCCTCGATGGCAAGCAGGATCAATACCTGCTGTTGCCGGCCGAGTTCGATTCGCAGCATTGCGGTGTGTTCTCGGTCGATCGCGTCACCGGTTGGAAGCCGGGTGGCATGGGTTACGAAGAGTACGTGCCGTTCGAGTCGTTCGAGCACGACCCCAGCTTCGACGTGCCGGTGGCGCGCCCGCACTACAGCGTGCGCCAGCAGCCTTCGATGCTCGGTGACGGTCTGGAGACCTGGCTCAGTTTCGGCCTGCGCAACCTCGATCAGCACGAGACGCTGTCCATCGAACTGACCTGCACCAATCAGAACCTGCCGCGTCAGCTGCGACTGGGCGATATCTGCCTGCCCAGCGAGGACACCCCGGATTTCCTCAGCTTCCGCAATATCAGCGCGGTCACGCCATGCTACGCGCCGCCTCTGCACCGCGACTTCCTGTGGAAGCTGATTTCCAACATGTCGCTGAACTACCTGTCGTTGGCCAACGTCGAGGCGCTCAAGGTGATCCTCGAAACCTACGACCTGCCGCGCTACTACGACCAGCACGCCGAGCGCGTCAGCAAGCGCCTGCTCGGCGGCCTCAAGAACATCGGCCACCGTCACGTCGACCGCCTGCACCGCGGCCTGCCGGTACGCGGGGTGCGCACCGAACTGACCATGAACCCGGAAGGTTATCTGGGTGAGGGCGATCTGTTTCTGTTCGCCTCGGTACTCAATGAATTTTTCGCCTTGTACGCCAGCTTGAATTCCTACCACGAGCTGCACGTACAGAGCACACAGGGAGAGTTGTACAAATGGACGCCACGTATGGGGCAGCAGCCCCTGCTCTAAGTCGACTGAGCAAAGGCATCCGCGAGTACAGCCTGTTCCAGGCCGTACAGCTGGTGCTGGAGCGCTTGGGTGCTGCGCATCCGCATCTGGATGAGGAGCGCCTCTACGAGTACCTGGAGTTCCAGGCCAACCCGAGCCTGGGTTTTCCTGGCAGCGATATCGATCGCGTGCAGTTCTTCGAGGAGCATGGCGAGCTGCGTGCCCGCATGCGCGTCAACCTGGTCGGCCTGTTCGGCGGTGGTTCGCCGCTGCCGGCGTTCTACAGCGAGCAGGCCCTGGGCGACAGCGAGGATGGCAACCCGACCCGCGATTTCCTCGATCTGTTCAACAACCGCCTGCAACGCCTGTTGCTGCCGATCTGGAAGAAGTACCGCTACCGCGCCAGCTTCCAGAGCGGGGCCATGGACGCCTTCTCGGCGCACCTGTTCGCCCTGATCGGCCTGGGCAGCGAGCAGATTCGCCAGGCCCAGGAGCTGAACTGGAAGCGCCTGCTGCCCTACCTCGGCCTGCTCAGCCTGCGCGCTCACTCGGCGGCACTGATCGAGTCGGTACTGCGTTACTACTTCAAGCACGCCGAGCTGTTCATTGAGCAGTGCCTGGAGCGCCAGGTGACGGTACTGGAAGAGCAGCGCAACCGCCTCGGCCTCGCCAACAGCCTGCTCGGTGAGGACGCCGTGCTCGGCGAGCGCGTGCGCGACCGTGGCGGCAAGTTTCGTATTCACGTGCGCCAGCTGGGCTGGACGCGCTTTCACGAATTCCTGCCGATCGGTACGGGCTACCAGCCGCTCTGTGCGCTGGTGCGCTTCACCCTGCGCGATCCGCTGGACTACGACATCCGCCTGGAACTGCGTCAGGACGAAATCCGCGACCTGCGCATCGGCGAAGAAAACCCCTGCCTGCTCGGCTGGACGACCTGGCTCGGGCGCGAGAACGCCGATGGCCTTGTCACTCTGGGCAGCAAGATTCATTAAGGACAGATGAAATGATCAACGTCGATCTGCAACAACTGGTTCAAGCCCTGGACGCCGCGAGCAAGCGCGACCTGGAAATGGCCGCCGAACGCTGCGTGGTGCGCGGCGGTAACAAGATCCTCGTCGAAGACCTGCTGCTGGGCTTGCTGGAGCGCCCGGAAAGCCTGCTGGCGCGTGCCCTGCAGGACGCCGAGATCGATGCCGGCGAGCTGACCCAGGCGTTGCAGCCGCGCGGCGAGCACAGCGAATCGCGCAACCCGGTGTTTTCTGCCGAGCTGGTGCAATGGCTGCAGGATGCCCTGCTGGTCGCCAACCTGGAACTGGGCGCCAGCCAGATCGACCAGGCCGCGCTGATCCTCGCCCTGCTGCGCAACCCCATGCGTTACGCCGGCAGCCGTTATCAGGCACTGCTGGGCAAGCTCAACGCCGAGCGCCTGCGTGATTTCGCCCTCAGCCAACAGCCACAAGGCAGTGCCGGCAAGCCGGCAGCCGGTGGTGAATCCAACCTGGCGCGCTTCACCCACAACTTCACCCAGCAGGCCCGCGACGGCAAGCTCGACCCGGTGCTGTGCCGTGACGGCGCGATCCGCCAGATGATCGACATCCTCGCCCGCCGCCGCAAGAACAACCCCATCGTGGTCGGCGAGGCTGGCGTCGGCAAGACCGCCATCGTCGAGGGCCTGGCCCTGCGCATCGCCACTGGCGAGGTGCCGCAGGTGCTCAAGGGCGTCGAGCTGCTGTGCCTGGATCTCGGCCTGCTGCAGGCCGGCGCCAGCGTCAAGGGTGAGTTCGAGCGCCGCCTGCAGGGCGTGATCGACGAAGTGAAGGCCTCGCCCAAACCGATCATCCTGTTCATCGACGAAGCCCACACCCTGATCGGCGCCGGTGGCCAGGCTGGCAGCGGCGATGCCGCCAACCTGCTCAAACCGGCGCTGGCCCGTGGCGAGCTGCGCACCATCGCCGCCACCACCTGGAGCGAATACAAGAAGTACTTCGAGAAGGATCCGGCGCTGGCCCGCCGCTTCCAGCCGGTGCAACTGCACGAGCCCACTGTCGATGAGGCGGTGACCATCCTGCGCGGTCTGGCGCCGGTGTACGAGAAGAGCCACGGCATCTACCTGCGCGATGACGCGGTGGTCGCTGCTGCCGAACTGTCGGCGCGTTACCTGGCTGGCCGCCAGCTGCCGGACAAGGCCGTGGACGTGCTCGACACCGCCTGCGCCCGCGTGCGCATCAGCCTGGCCGCCGCGCCTGAGGCACTGGAGCGCCTGCGCGGCGAGATCGCCGAGGGCGAGCGTCAGGGTGAAGCCATGCGCCGCGATCTGGATGCCGGCCTGGCCATCGATGGCGAAGCACTGGACGCACTGGACAGCCGTCTGGTCGCCGCCCGTGCCGAGTTGGAGCAGGTCGAGACCCGCTGGGCGGTGCAGCGAGACCTGGCCGAGCGTCTGCTGGAGCAGCGCAAGCAATGCGCCGCCGCCCGTCTCGGTAACGACGAAGACCGCAGCGACGAGCCGCGCCCGAGCCTGGAAGAACTGGAAGCCGAGCTACGCGCCATCCAGGCCGAGCTGGCCGCTGCCCAGGCCAGCGAGCGTCTGGTCAGCTTCGAGGTCTGCCCACGCCTGGTGGCCGAGGTGATCAGCCACTGGACGGGTGTGCCGCTGAGCCAACTGGCGCGTGAGCACAACACCAAGGTCATCACCTTCGCCGACGACCTGCGCCAGCGCGTGCGCGGCCAGGAGCAGGCGATCCAGGCGCTGGACAAGGCCATGCGCGCCACCGCTGCCGGTTTGAACAAGCCCGATGCACCGGTGGGCGTGTTCCTGCTGGTCGGCCCCAGCGGCGTCGGCAAGACCGAGACCGCCCTGGCGCTGGCCGACCTGCTGTATGGCGGTGAGCGTTTCCTCACCGTGATCAACATGTCCGAATTCCAGGAGAAGCACACCGTCTCCCGCCTGATCGGCGCGCCGCCCGGCTACGTCGGTTACGGCGAAGGCGGCATGCTCACCGAGGCCGTGCGGCAGAAGCCCTACTCGGTGATCCTCCTCGACGAAGTCGAAAAAGCCGACCCGGACGTGATGAACGTCTTCTACCAGATCTTCGACAAGGGCGTGGCCAACGACGGTGAAGGGCGCGAGATCAACTTCCGCAACACCCTGATCCTGATGACCAGCAACCTGGCCAGCGAGCGTATCGCCAGCCTGTGTGCCGGCGGTGAACGCCCGGCCACCGAGGATCTGGAGCTAGCCATCCGCCCGCAACTGACCCAGCACTTCAAGCCGGCCCTGCTCGGGCGCATGCGCGTGGTGCCCTACTACCCCATGGACAGCGACCTGCTGCGCCAGCTGGTCGGCCTCAAGCTGGCCCGTTTCGGCGAGCGCCTGACGCGTCGCCAGCTCGCCTTCAGTCATTGCGACGGCCTGGTCGAGCATCTGGCCGAACGCTGCACCCATGGCGACAGCGGTGCGCGTTTGATCGATCACCTGATCGACCAGCACCTGCAGCCGCTGGTGGTCGATCGTCTGCTTGATGCCATGGCTGCCGGTGAAAGCCTGCAGCGCGTGCATGCCACGCTGGATGCCGATTCCGCCGTGACCTGTGAGTTCGCCTGAGGTGCCGCCGATGTTCGCCGAAGTCCCACAACCACTGCGCTACGCCGAAGCCTTGCTCGGTCGTTACGCCGAGCTGGCTGGCGCTGCCAGCAGCGAGCGCCTGCTCGCCAACCTGGTGCGTGCCGCCGCCGAACTGGCCGACTGCGCCCTGGGCCAGCTGTACCTGCTGGATCACACCAACACCCGCCTGACCCTCTCTGCCGAGTGGCTCGACGGCCTGCTGCAACCGCGTGAGGCAGCCAGCCTGCCCAGTGACTACGACGGCGAGCAATTGCTGCAGTACTGCCTGTGCCAGAATCAGGTGCTGTGCATCGACGAGCTCGACGGCGGCCTGCATAGCGTCGCCTGTCTGCCGGAGGGTGAGCGCGCCTGGCGCAGCCTGCTGTGCCTGCCGCTGCATGACGGAGCTGGCCATACCCGTGGCCTGCTGCTGGTGGCCAGCCATGAGCGGCGCATCCTGCAGGGCTTCGCCGCTTCCTTCGCCCAGCTCGGTCGTTTCGCCCTGGCTCAGCTGCACCTGTTGCAGCGCCTGCGCGCACCGGCCGTCGACGGTGAAGCCAGCAGCGAAACCGTCTCCCCTGCCCCTGGCACACCCTGCGCCAGCGGTTACGGCTTGCTCGGCCAGAGCCAGGCCATGCGCCGCGTCTATCAGTTGATCGGCAAGGTGCTGCACAGCCCGGTCAGCGTGCTGCTGACCGGCGAGACCGGCACCGGCAAGGAACTGGTCGCCCGCGCCATCCACGATTGCGGTGCGCGGCGCAGCAAGGCGTTCATCGTGCAGAACTGCGCAGCGCTGCCGGAAAACCTGCTGGAGAGCGAACTGTTCGGCTACCGCAAGGGCGCTTTCACTGGCGCTGACCGCGACAAACCGGGCCTGTTCGATGCGGCCGATGGCGGCACGCTGTTCCTCGACGAGATCGGCGATATGCCGTTGACGCTGCAGGCCAAGCTGCTGCGTGTGCTGCAGGAAGGCGAAGTGCGCCCGCTGGGAAGCAGCGAGACGCACAAGGTCGATGTGCGCATCGTCGCCGCGACTCACCAGGAGCTGCGCAAGCGTGTCGAGGAAGGGAGCTTCCGCGAAGACCTGTTCTATCGTCTGTCGCATTTTCCCATCGAGCTGCCGGCGCTGCGTGAGCGCGACGAGGACATCCTGCTGCTCGCCCGTCACTTCGCCAGTACCGCCAGCGGCCTGCTGCAGCGTGACGCCTGCCGTTGGAGCGATGCCGCGCTGGAACACCTGGCCGGCTATGCCTTCCCCGGCAACGTGCGCGAGCTCAAGGGCCTGGTCGAGCGCGCCGTGTTGCTCTGCGAGGGCGGTGAGCTGCTGCCCGAGCACTTCAACCTGGAGCAGACCCAGAGCACCGATAGCGCGCCGCTGAGCCTGCGCGAGCGCATGGATCGGCTCGAACGCAACCTGCTGCTCGACTGCCTGCGCAAGAACCGCGGCAACCAGACCAACGCCGCCAACGAGCTGGGTCTGCCCCGGCGCACCCTGCTTTACCGCATGCAGCGGCTGAAGATCAGCCCGAGCGAGGTCTGAGCATGCCTGCCCATCTTCTATCCACTGTCACCCAAGGAGCGCATTCCATGCTGCAACGCTATCGGACCGCCGCCCTGCTGGCGCTGGCCATCGCCCTGGCCGGCTGCACGGGCAACTACAAGTTCAGCGACGACCAATACCGCCCGCTGGGCGACCCGCAAGCCGAGAAACGCGGCCACTGACCGCAAGGAGTAGGTTCACCATGGAACTGGTATTCGATGTGGTCAGCGCGCAGCAGTTCGTGCCAGGTCTGTTGACCACCAAAACCTTCAAGCAGGCCGGCGGCGTGATCGGTCGTGCCGACGAGTGCGACTGGGTGATTCCGGATCGCAAGCGCATCCTCTCCAGTCGGCATGCGGAAGTCAGCTATCGCGATGGCGCCTTCTACCTGACCGACACCAGCAGCAATGGCATCCAGCTCAAGGACAGCGGCGCCAGCCTGGCCAAGGGCAGCCCGCAGCGCATCGAGCATGGCAGCGTCTATTGCCTGGGCGACTTCGAGATTCGCGCACGGCTGGTTCAGGATCCGGCCATGTTCGAAGGGGATATCGGCCTGCCGCAGGCCGCCGGCAGCATCATCCCGGATGATGCCTTCCTCGACCTCGATCCGCTCACCGCGCTGGATCAGCAGGAGCGCGTGTACGCCGAGGTGGACGACCTTACCGCCGTGTTGCGCCCCAGTACCGCACAGGCGCAGCAGCGCGACTACGCGCAGATCGACGAGGAAAACCTGCTGGTGCCCGAGCTGGTGATGCCGACGCCCGCGCCGCAACCGAAAGTCGCCCCGGAACCCGAGCGCCTGCCGCCGAGCTTCTGGGAGAAGTTCTCCGATGCCCTCGGCGTGCGTGTCGACGACCTCGACGACGATGCCCGCGAAGCGCTGGCGCTGAATGCCGCCAAGCTGCTCAAGCAGAGCGTCGGCAGCCTGCAGCAGGCCCTGCGTACCCGCAGCGAGCTGAAGAACGAACTGCGTCTGGCGCTGACCACGGTGCAGAGCGCTGGCAACAACCCGCTCAAGCACGGCCTGGATACCAGCGAGACGCTGACCGCGCTGCTGCGCGGAGGCAAGCCTGGCCAACTGCCGGCCGAGCAGGCCATCAACCGCAGCTTCCGCGACCTGCAGGCGCACCAGGTGGCGCTGCTCGCCGCCAGCCGCGCGGCCGTTCAGGGCATGTTCGAACAGTTCGCCCCGGAGCAACTGACCATGCGTTTCGAGCGTAACGGTCGCAAGCCGTTGCTGCCGACCGATGGCGGCCGCTGGCGCGCCTATCGTCGCCTGCATGCCTCGCTGGAGCAGAACGACGACTGGAGCGATCGCCTGTTCGCCCGTGATTTCGCCAGTGCCTACGAAGAGCAGGTTCGCCTGATCGCCACCCTCAATACCGACCTTCAAGGATGAACACCATGCCTCGCCTGCTTTCCCTGGCCCTGTGCGCCGCGCTGCTGACCCTCGCCGGCTGCGCCGCGATGTCGCCTTACTCGACCATGACCAAGCTGGATCTGAGCCTCACCGGCAGCGACCAGCTCAACCCGGATCTGCACGGTCGCCCCTCGCCCATCGTGCTGCGGCTGATCGAACTCAAGCACCCGGTGGCCTTCGAGAACGCCGATTTCTTCTCCCTCTACCAGCGGCCCAAGGAAGCCCTGGCACCTGATCTGGTGACCCTGGAAGAACTCGAGCTGCGTCCGGGTGAAACCCGTGAGTTGAAGGTTTCGGTGCAGGAAGGCAGCCGCTACGTCGCTGTGCTCGCCGCCTATCGCGACCTGCCGGAAGCCAACTGGCGCTATGTGATCGCGATCAACGAGCAGCAGCGCAACGTGGCCAACCTGCGCCTCGATGAGCGCGGCATTCGTAACCTGGATGACCCGCAGGAGCGCAGCCGATGAGCCAGCATAAAGTCATCTGGCAGGAAGGCATGCTGCTGCGCCCGCAGCACTTCCAGCAGAACGATCGTTACTTCGATCACCAGCTCAAGGTGCGTACGCAGAAGCTGGACAGCTATGCCTGGGGCTTCTTCGAGCTGGAGATCGACCGCCAGTTCCTCAACATGGGCAAGCTGGTGGTGAGCAAGGCCAGCGGCGTGCTGCCCGACGGCAGCCTCTTCGACCTTGGCGCCGAGCGCGAGCCGCTGGGCCTGGACGTGCCGCCGAACACCGGCAACACCCCGGTCTACCTGGCGCTGCCACTGGTTACCGGCAACCACATCGAGAGCCGCCGCCCGGAGCAGCGTGACGTGTTGGCGCGCTATGTCGCCTTCGACGAGGAAGTGGCCGATTGCAACGCCGGCGACAGCAGCGTCAGCCAGGTCAGCACTGGCCGCCCGGACTTCCGCCTGCTGCTCGGTGAGCAACAAAGCGACCAGGCCTATGTGAAGCTCAAGCTGTGCGACGTGCTCGACACCACGCCGGACGGGGTGATCAGCCTCGACCCGGAATTCAGCCCGACCTACGTCAACTTCCAGGCCTCCGGCTACCTGCTGAGCTGCCTCAAGGAAGTGATCAGCATGCTCGCCCACCGTGGCGACATCCTCGCCGAGCGCATTCGCGCCACCGGCAAGGTGGGCGGTGCCGAGGTCGGCGACTTCATGATGCTGCAACTGATCAACCGCTACGAGCCGATCCTGCGTCATCACCTGGGCGTCGAGCAGGTGCACCCGGAGCAGATCTACCGTGAGCTGGTCGGCCTGCTCGGCGAATTGGCGACCTTCTCCAGCGAGACCAAGCGCCCGCGCCTGGAAGGCCGCTACCTGCACAGCGACCAGGGCCTGAGCTTTCGCAAGCTGATGGACGCCATCCGTCAGGTGCTGTCGATGGTGCTCGAACAGCACGCCATCGAGATGCTCCTGCAGCAGCGCCAGTACGGTATTCAGGTGTCGCCTCTGCACGACCACAAGCTGCTCGGCACCTCCAGTTTCGTGCTCGCCGCCAGCGCCCAGTGCGACTCCGAGGAGCTGCGCCAGCGTCTGCCGGCGCACCTCAAGGTCGGCCCGGTGGAGCGCATCCGCCAGCTAGTAAACCTGCACCTGCCGGGGATCAAGGTCAAACCGCTGCCGGTGGCGCCGCGGCAGATTCCCTTCCATTCGGGCAAGACCTACTTCGCCTTGGAGCTCAGCTCCGAGGAACTGGCGCAGCTGGAACGCTCCGGCGGCTTCGCCTTCCACGTGTCCGGCGAGTTCTCCGGGCTTGAGCTGAAATTCTGGGCGATCAGGAACTGACCATGACAACCAAGGAAATGGAATACGGCCAGGATGACAAGACGGTCATCCTCAACCGCAAGGGTGAATCGCGCGCAGAAAGCCCGCTGACCGACTTCAGCGCGCCGCCGAAATTCGAGCAACTTGAAGAGCGCATGATTTTCGCCGCGCGCCTGCGTCCGGCGGAGAGCTTCAACATCAGCCTCAACCCGCTGGTGGCGGCGGCGTCCTCGCTGCTCTCGGAAGTGGTGCGCCTCAAGCACAGTTTCGAGAGCGAGGATCTGGATGCCCTCAATCAGCGCCTGACCCGTGAGATCAAGCTGTTCGAGCACCGCGCCCTGCACGACGGCGCCGAGAGCAGCCAGGTGATGGCCGCCCGCTACGTGCTGTGCACCGTGGTCGACGAGGCGGTGGTGACCACGCCCTGGGGCAACGAGAGCCAATGGTCGCAGATGAGCCTGTTGTCCTCGTTCCACAACGAGACCTTCGGCGGCGAGAAGTTCTTCCAGCTGCTCGAGCGCCTGTCGCGCAACCCGGTCAAGCACCTGCCGATGCTCGAGCTGATGTACCTGTGCCTGTCGCTCGGTTTCGAAGGCAAGTACCGCGTGCTGCAGCGCGGCATGCTCGAACTGGAAGCGGTGCGCGACAGCCTCTACCGGCAGATTCGCCAACTGCGCGGCGACGTGCCGCGCGAAGTCTCGCCGCACTGGCAGGGCCTGAAGGACACCCGTCGGCGCCTGGTGCGCATCGTGCCGTGGTGGCTGGTGGCGCTGTTCACCCTGATGTGCCTGGTGATGATGTACGCCGGTTTCGCCTGGGTGCTTGGCGAGCAGCGCGACACCGTTCTCAAGCCGTACCAGCAACTCGACCCGGCCTCGGGTGTCAGCATGGATGACGTGAAATGAAGAGCTTCTTCGCCAAACTTGGCGCCTTTTTCCGCAAGACCTGGGTCTGGAGCCTGTTGCTGGTTCTGATCCTTGCACTGCTGGTGTGGTTCGTCGGCCCGCTGCTGGCGGTCAGTGACTACAAATTCTGGGAGTCGGCCACCAGCCGTCTGCTGACCATCAGCCTGCTGTTCCTGCTCTGGGGCCTGGGCATGGTATTCGCCAGCTGGCGCTCCACTGCGCGCAAGAAGGCTGAAGAGAACGATGCCGATGCGCAGGAGCGCCTGCGCCGTGAGGAGCAGATCAGCGAGGAGCAGAACGAGTTGCGCCATCGCTTCAAGGACGCTCTACGCACCCTCAAGCGCTCCACTCTGTACCGTGGTCGCAGCGAGAAATGGCGCAACGACCTGCCCTGGTACCTGCTGCTCGGCCCGCAGGGCAGCGGCAAGACCAGTTTGCTGGACTTCTCCGGACTGGACTTTCCGCTCAACCGTGGCGACAACCAGCGTCTGACCAAGGACGTGTCCGGCACCCGTTACGCCGACTGGTACTTCGCCGACCACGCCGTGCTGATCGACACCGCCGGCCGTTACCTGACCCAGCCTGACGCTCAGGTCGATGGCCGCGCCTGGGGCACCCTGCTCGGCCTGCTGCGCCAGCGTCGCGCTCGTCCGCTCAACGGTGTGCTGGTGAGCATCCCGGTCGAGCAGCTGCAGGGCGGTAGCGAAGTGGAGCTGGAAACCCTGGCCCGTCAGACCCGCCAGCGCCTGCACGAGATTCATCAGCGCCTGGGCGCCGATGTGCCGGTCTACCTGGTGCTGAGCAAGGCCGACAAGGTGCTGGGCTTCGACGAGTTCTTCGACCAGCTGTCGCGTGAGGAAAGCGAGCAGGTGCTCGGCGCCAGCTTCCGCAAGGAGCAGAACGCCAGCGATGTAAGCGTCGTGCGTCAGGAATTCGAAGAACTGCTGCGCCGTCTCAACAGCCAGGTGATCCTGCGCATGCACCAGGAGCGCGACACCCAGCGCCGTGGTCGCATCCTCGACTTCCCGCACCAGCTCGGCCAGATCGGCGAGCGCCTGTGCCTGTTCATCGAACTGGCCTTCGCCGGCAACCGCTACCAGCGTGCCAGCAAGCTGCGCGGCTTCTACCTGACCAGCGCGCCGCAACTCAATGAGCAGCTCGACCCGCTGACTGCCGGCATCGGCCGCAACCTCGGCCTGGCCGGCAGTGCGCTGCCGACCTTCCGCAGTGGTCGTGCACGCTTCATCCACCACCTGCTCAGCCAGGTGATTTTCCCCGAGGCGGAGCTAGCCGGTCTGGATCAGAAGGAAGTGCGCCGCATCGACTGGGGCCAGCGCGCCATGTATGCCACCGCCTTCGCCGTGCTGGCGCTGTTCGGTGTGCTCTGGGCCACCGGCTTCTCGGCCAACCACGGGCGTCTGGAAGAACTGCGCGAGATCGCCCAGAAGCTCACCCGCGAGCACGGTGCGATCAACCCGCAGGACGATGCCCAGCAGGTGCTCAAGGCACTGGACAGCAGCTACGCCGCGACCTTGGTGTTCCCACCCAAGGGCGACGTGTCCTACCTGCAGCGTACCGGTCTGTTCCAGGGCGAAGCGGTCAATCCGTCGTTGCACTCGACTTACCGCGCCGAGCTGGAAAACCTCTTGCTGCCACGCGTGGCGCGCCAGCTGGAAGCGCAGATCCGCGCCAACCTCAGCGACCGCGAACGCCTGCTCGGCAGCCTGCGCGCCTACCTGATGCTCAACCTCGAAGAGCGCCGCGATGCCGACTTTCTCAAGGAGTGGGTCGCTGCCGACTGGTCGCTGCGCTACGCCGGCAACAGCCCGGCACAGCATGGCCTGAACACGCACTTCGCGCGTCTGCTCGATGAGTCGTTCGCGCCCTATGCGCTCAACACCCAACTGGTCGCCCAGGCACGTCAGGTGCTGCGCAGCGAGTCGCTGGCCAACGTCGTCTACCGCATGCTGCGTGAGCAGGCGCGCAGCCTGCCGGACTACCGCCTGAGCCAGAAACTCGGCCCGCAGGCCGGTCTGATCAATGGCAGCGACTACGCCATCCCCGGCTTCTACACCCAGAGTGGTTACAGCAAGACCTTCACCGCTCAGGGCGGCAACCTGGTGCGTGAGATCCTGCGTGACAACTGGGTGCTGGGCGAAGGCGAAACCCTCAGCGCCGGTGATCTTGGTCGCTTGATGGTGGAACTGGAGCAACTGTACTTCCGTGACTACGGCAACTACTGGGGCGAAGCCATTGCCCAGCTCAGCCTGGAGCCGATCGGCAGCGCCGGTCGTGGTGCCAGCCTGCTGGGTGGCCTGACTGCCGCCAACTCGCCGCTGTTGCAACTGCTGGTGGAAGTGCGCGACAACACCCGCTTCAAGGGGCTGGCCGAGGCTGCTGACGACGCCGGTGCCGCTGCTGCCGCGCTGGAAGGCACCAAGGGCAAGCTGGGCAAGGCCGCCAAGCTGGCCAGCGCCGCTGCCGAACAAGCGCAACAGGCTCTGGCCAAGAACACCCCGGACACCGCGCGCAAGACGCTGGAGCGTCGTTTCGAGAGCCTGCACAAGCTGCTCGACGATAACGGCGGTGCCGGTGTCGAACTGGCCGCCGGCCTGCAGGCGCTGGACGAGCTGCAACGCCAGCTGGCCAGTTTGGCCAACGCCGGCGCCAGCGATCAGGCCGCGTTCGAGATGGCCAAGGCGCGCATGGGTGGCAAGCGCGATGCGATCAACCAGGTGCGTAGCGCCGCTGCGCGCTTGCCGCAACCGGTGGGCAACTGGCTGGCGCTGCTGGCCGAGGATAGCTGGACGCTGGTACTCAACGACGCCTACCACTTCCTCAACCAGCGCTACCAGAGCGAGCTGTACGCCGCCTACGACAACTCGCTGAAGCAGCGTTATCCGTTCACTGCGCACAGCGAAAGCGATGTGGCGGTGGCCGACTTCCGCGAGTTCTTCAAGGCCCAGGGCATCGCTGAACGCTTCTTCGACAGCTACCTGCGTCCCTTCGTCAGCGGCAGTGCCGATGAATACCGCCTGCGTCGCGTCGATGGCCGTGGCCTGCCGCTGTCGCGCGAGTTCCTCCTGCAGATGAGCCGTGCCCAGGTGATCCGCCGCAGCTTCTTCGCCGAGAACCCGGCCGAGCCGCAGGTGCTGTTCAAGCTCGAACCCTACTCGCTGGACTCCAGCCTGAGCCGTGCCGACTTCCGCTTCGGCAAGCAGCAACTGGAATACCGCCACGGGCCGATCGTCGCCACCGCCTTCCGCTGGCCGGCAGCGAGCGAGGAAGACCGCACCAGCCTGGTGGTCGAGGAACTGGGTGGTCGCCGCGTCGGTATCGAGAAGAACACCGGCCCCTGGTCGCTGTTCCGCCTGCTCGACCTGATGGACGTGGACTACCACAGCGGTCGTGACGTGCTGATCCTCAAGGCCAACCTCGGTGGCCTGCACGCCAACTACCTGCTGCACAGCCAGCGCTCGCCGAACCCGTTCGACATCGGCTTGCTGCGCAGCTTCAAGCTGCCGGCGACGCTCTGATGACGGCAGTCGCCAACGCCTGGCGCAGTGCTGCGCGCACCGACACTGGCAAGGTGCGTGCGCGCAACGAGGACGCCTTCCTGGCCCTGCCCGAGCAGGGCCTGTGGGTCGTGGCCGACGGCATGGGCGGGCACCAGAACGGCGCCCTGGCCAGCCGCCTGATCGTCGAGCATCTGGCCGAGTTGCCGGAGGGTAGCTTCGACCAGCGCCTCGCGGAGTTGCGTCAGTGCCTGCACCGGCTCAACCATCGCCTCGGCCAGGAGCTGACGGTCACTGCCGAGCGCACCGACACGGTGATCGGCAGCACCGTGGTGGCCTTGTTACTCGAAGGCGAGCGCGCCGTCTGCGTCTGGGCCGGTGACAGCCGCTGTTACCTGTGGCGCGCCTCACGGTTGTATCAACTGAGCCGCGACCACTCGCTGGTGCAGCAACTGATCGACGAGCAGGGCCTGGCACCGCAGGAGGCCGCGCGCCATCCGGCGGCGCATGCCCTGACCCGTGCCATCGGTGCCAGCGAAACCCTGCAACTCGACATTCTTGAACTCGACGTGCTGCCCGGCGATGTCTTCCTGCTATGCAGCGACGGGCTCTACCAGGGCGTGCCGGCTGACGAGCTGGGTGCCTGCCTCAATCTGCCTTCGCCGCACCTGGCCGTGGAGCGCCTGTTCCAGCGCGCGCTCGATGGTCCGGCGCGTGACAACCTCAGCGCCGTGGTAATCCGCCGATGACCGAAACCGCCGAAGCCAGTGACCTCACCTACTTCGCCCTGGCTGCTACCGCGGCCAAGGAGCCTGTGCGTGAAACCCCGCGTCAGGCGCCGGGCGAGCTGCCGGACGTGCTCGGCGGGCGCTACAAGATCGAGCGCCTGCTCGGTGTCGGCGGCATGGGCGCGGTGTACCGTGCGCGTGACCTGCTGCGCGAACAGTTCGGCGACCCCGAGCCCTATGTCGCGCTGAAGACCCTCAGCGACGACTTCGCCGAATACCCGGACGCCAACGCCCTGCTCTACAGCGAGTTCGCCCTCACCTCGCGGCTCAACCACCGGCATGTGGTGCGCCTGTTCGGCTTCGAGGTCGACACCGCCTGCGAACGCGCCTTCATCACCCTGGAGTTGATGCGCGGCCTGACCCTGGATCAGCTGCTCTGCGAACGCCCGGAAGGGCTGTCCTGGGAGGAGTTGCGCGCCATCGCCATCCCCTTGCTCGATGCCCTCGCCTATTCCCATGAACTCGGTGTGCTGCATGGCGACCTGAAGCCCAGCAATGTGATGTTGGCCGACGACGGCCTGCGCCTGTTCGACTATGGTCTGGGCCAGCCCGTGGAAGGCCTGCTGCCAGGCTTGCCGCGCTTGTGCCGCAACCGTATCGCCGCCTGGACGCCGCGTTACGCCGCGCTGGAGCTGCTCGAAGGCGCTGCGCTGTCGGCCGCTGTCGATGTCTATGCAGTGGCCTGCGTGCTGGTCGAGCTGGCCAGTGGGCAACACCCATTCCGTCGCCTCAGTGCCAAGCAGGCCAAGAGCATGGAACTGGACAAGCAACTGCAACGCCCGGCGCAGGTGCCGCTGCACTGCTGGCAGGCCCTGCGTACGGCGCTGGCCTTTGATGAAAGCCAGCGGCAGATCGACTGCAGCGAGCTGCTCGACGCGTTTCGCCGGCCCCCGGCTTCGCGCTTGCAACGCTGGCTGGGCAAGGCATGACAGGCTGTTGAAAAGGACTCTTTCGAAAGGATACGCATATGTTCAACCCGGCCAATGAAACCCATTTCAGCCTGAGCATCGAGGGCGTCGAGCATGACCTGCAGGTGCTCGAGTTCAACGGTCGCGAGGCCATCAGCCAGCCCTACCGCTTCGACGTCGAACTGATCAGCGAACGCCCGGATCTCGACCTGACGAGCCTGCTGCACCAGCGTGCCTTCCTCGCCTTCAGCCCCAATGGCGACGGTATCCATGGGCTGATCCATCGCGTCGAACAGGTCGAATCCGGCAAGCGGCTGACCCGCTACCGCCTGGCCATCGTGCCGCAACTGGCGTACCTGGCGCACCGCACCAACCAGCGCATCTTCCAGCATCTCACCGTGCCGCAGATCGTCGCCCAGGTTCTCGAAGAGCACGGCATCGTCGAAGGTGGCTACCAGTTCCAGCTCGGCCCCACCGTCTACCCAGAGCGTGACTACTGCGTGCAGTACGACGAGAGCGACCTGCACTTCGTCCAGCGTCTGTGCGAGGAAGAAGGTATCCACTACCACTTCCAGCACAGCCAGGATGGCCACGTGCTGACCTTCGGCGACGACCAGACCGCCTTCGCCAAGCTCGGCCAGCCCACGCCCTATATCCAGGACAGCGGCATGACCGCCGATGACCCGGTGATCAAACGCCTGGCCCTGCGCCTGGAAACCCGCACCCGCCGCACCACCCGCCGCGACTACGACTTCGAGCAGCCACGCCTGCTGCTGGAAGCGGCTTACCAGGGCGAACAGGCCGGTGAGAATGACGGTCTGCCCGATCTGGAAGACTACGATTACCCTGGCCGTTACACCGACCGCACGCGCGGCAAGCACCTGGCCAAACGAGCGCTGGAGCGTCACCGCGCCGACTATCGTCAGCTCGACGGTCAGAGTGACCAGCCGCGTCTGGTCACCGGGCATCTGCTGGAGATTTCCGAGCACCCGCGCAGCGACTGGAACGACCTCTGGCTGCTCACCGAAGTGCTGCACGAAGGCAAGCAACCGCAGGTGCTGGAAGAGTCGGTCACCAGTGACTCGGTACTGAGCAAGGGGCTCTCCGCCCTGCTACGTGGCGTCACCGGCCAGGCGGACGCCAGCGTCGACGATGATTTCCGCCAGGGTTACCGCAACCGCTTCCTCGCGACTCCCTGGGACGTGCCGTACAGACCCTCCCTGGCCCACCCGAAACCTCGTGTTCTGGGCAGCCAGCGTGCTGTGGTCACTGGCCCCGCTGGTGAAGAAATCCACTGCGACCAATACGGCCGGGTGAAGGTGCAGTTCTTCTGGGATCGCGAGGGCCAGGCGGATGAAAAAACCAGTTGCTGGTTACGCGTCAGCTCCAGCTGGGCGGGTGATCGCTACGGCGCCATCACCATCCCGCGCATCGGCATGGAAGTGCTGGTCACCTTCCTCGAAGGCGACCCCGACCAGCCTTTGGTAACCGGCTGCCTGTATCACGCCGAACACGTGGTGCCTTACGACCTGCCGGCGAACAAGACTCGCAGCGTGTTCAAGACCCTCAGCAGCCCCGGCGGTGGCGGCTACAACGAACTGCGCATCGAAGATCGCAAGGGCGCCGAGCAGATCTACATCCATGCCCAGCGTGACTGGGACGAGAACATCGAGCACGACCAGAAGATCCGTGTCGGCAACGAGCGCCACGACACCGTCGAGGCCAACAGCTACACCGAGCTGATGGCTGAGGAACACCTCACCGTCACCGCCGACCGTAAGGTCGAAGTCAAACCGCAGGATCACCTGACGGTAGTCACCGACCAGCACATTCAGCTGGGCACCGCACAACTGACCAAGGCCGGCCGCGAAATCCACCTGAAAGCCGGCCAGAAAATGGTCATCGAAGCCGGCATCGAACTGACCATCAAGGCCGGCGGCAGCTTCATCAAGCTCGACCCCGGCGGCATCACCATCTCCGGCCCATTAGCCCGCCTCAACGCCGGCGGCGCGCCGGGCAAAGGCTCGGGCATCGGCATCAAACCGCCCGTGCTGCCGGGCGCAGCGGATAGCGACAAGGCGGGGAGTTTGTTGGAGCAGGTCGTTGGTAATGCTGTCGAGCCACGACCCAATCAGCTCGCGGTTCGTCTGGCTCCATTGCCCAGCATGCCAGGCTATGCGGATGAGCCCTATCAGCTTTTCGCCGATGGTGCGCTGCTGGAGAAAGGCTTCTCCGACGCGCAGGGCTATGTGCGTTTCGAGCACCGTCCTGGCACGCAGTCTTATGTGATCGAGACTGTCAATGGGCACCGCTTCACACTGGCGGTGAAAGAACAGGCCGACGCTCAAAGCCGCTCGATGAGCGAGCGACTGGGTCGTCAGGGTTATCGTGACTACCCTGCGCAAGCCGCTTCGCTTGAGCCCCTTCAAGATACTGCTGACTTCCGTCGACTATTGGCGGGACAGCATAAGGACACCGAGTAAAAGGACTTAGATATGACCTACCTCGATCAGAATCTCAGCCTGTCTCTGGACGACCGTAGCGCCACAGTGACACTGGACTGGTTCGCCCACCTCAAGAAACCCCTGAGCCCGCCACGGCCTGCTGGCAACGTTGTGACTCCGCTCGTCTGCGGCGAGGAAGCCTTCGCCAAAGTGTATGAGTGCATCGAAAAGGCTCGGCACAGCGTCGATATCATCAGTTGGGGCTTCGACCCGGCGATGCGTCTCAAACGCGATGACCCGAACGCACTGCCGCTGGGCGATCTGCTCAAGCGCAAGGCCGAACAAGGCGTGGAAGTGCGTGTGCTGATCTGGAACAACCGACTAGCCCAGCTCGGGGAAAACTCCGTAATTGGCGAGGGTATGAGTGGCAGAGGTGGTACCTGGATGGGCTCGGGTCAGAGCGAAGGTCAACCGGTGGACACTGCTGCGCGCGAGCGAAAGCGCCAGGAATTGCTGCTTGAGCAAGAGAAAGAACGCCAGAAATTGGCTGGCTTGGGGCCGAATGAAGAGGTAAAGAGGCGTGCCAGCCGGGATCGGCTTAACAGCATTCAAGGCGAACTGGATGCTCTGGACAGCGGCTATACCAAGGGGCGCGACTCAGGCGGAACCGCGCACGATCCGGATGCCCAGGTTTACACCCGTAACTGGTTTCGCTGGGTACACAGCAGCCAGGTACGCAATATTGAATTCAGGACGAGGGACTTTGAGCTCGTCGGCAGCCTGACCTATCACGACGATGTTGGCTTCAGGATTCACCGAGGCCGCATTCTGATCCTGGGTAGGCTGCTGCGGAAGGATCTTTTTCAAGGCACCGAACTGACGGGGTTGCAGATACTGTTGCTCAGCCTGTTCCCCAGTCACCATCAGAAGACCTTGGTCACCGACTACCAGCACCCCGAGTTGGCCGAGGGCTTCGTGATGGGGCACAACCTGCACCGCAACTACTGGGATACCAGCGCTCACCTTTATGACGACAAGGCCGCCAACCGGGATATCGGTTTTGGCCCCTGGCAGGATTTGTCCCTGCACGTCAAAGGCCCAGTGCTGTTCGACCTCAACCATAACTTCTGCAATGCCTGGGACAGTGGCACCAGCTGGATCAGACGACTCTTCCAGGGTTCGTTGGCCAGCCAGCGGCAAACGACCACGCCACTCAGCTACATCCAGAACGGCGGTGAGCCGGCACAAATATGCCGCACTCATCCCCAAGAGGGGCCGGAAGAAGCCATCCTCGAAATTTATGAGAAGGCTCTGGGTAATGTGCATCAGTACGCCTACATGGAAAACCAGTACTTCCGCTACAAGCCGCTGGCTGAGAGACTCAAGAACACCGCCGCAACCCGCAAAACAGCAGGCGCCCTACACGATCTGCACCTATTCGTAGTAACCAACAACCCGGAGAGTGGCCACTTCTCCAGCACCACCTACGACATGATGGAGAGCCTGGGCCAATCAGAGCTGATGCCGTTGGCCCACCGTGACAACCTCTATGATCAGCGCCAGTTGGCCTATCGGGAGCGCGAACTCAGCGAGCAGCCCGCATCACCTGAGCGTGATCGCGAATTGCAGCAGGTGCGCAGCCAGATGCGTAAACAGGACATCGACGAGGCGCGGGCTGATGAATTGATTGCGGACGACCCTAACGCCCACTACAACAAGGCTGCCGCCCGCGAGCTGGAACCGGAAATGCTGCCGCCCGAAGGCATGAAGGTCATCGTAGCCACCTTGGTCAGTTGTGATGGCGGCAACTCCGCCTCACCCACCGCGAAAACCCAGAGCGAACGCCAGACCGAGCAGCAGATCACCGAAACCCTCGGCCCCGAGCAAGGCACGGCGAAATACAAGGCCATCTACGTACACAGCAAACTGCTGCTGGTGGACGACCTGTTCTTCACTCTGGGCTCAGCCAATATCAACGCCCGCAGTCTGCTTAGTGACTCCGAACTAAATATCGCCATGCCGAGTCCCAAAACCACCAAGTTGTGGCGGGAGCGGTTGTGGGAGATGCATTCGGGGAAGAGTATTTCAGGGCAGGAATCTCGGTTAATTGGAAATATTGAGGCAGATTTTGAATCTTGGGAAAGGGCAGTAAATAAGAACTGGGAACGACAAAAAGGAGCTCTTCCTTTGGAAGGAAATTTAGTCAGGTTTTGGGATGTGGTGACACCTTATGCGACAGCTGTGGATTAAAGCGCTATTTGCTATTACGCTAATTTTTTTAGGATCACAGGGAATGGCTTACGAATTTAAGTGCGTGCATGAAAAGGATACTGCGCCACAGCTTGATAAAGGGAGCGATGCCTGGTTTCAGCAAGCCAGAAAGATAAGCAAGGAACGCCTGCCTGACTGGGTAAGAGTGGCCCAGCTTTACCAGAGCGCAGTCGATAAAGATCACTGGAAGGCCATGCATAATCTGGCAGAGCTTTATTTGCGTGGCAAGGGGGTTCCCAAGGATACCAATAAAGCCATTGACCTTTATCAAAAGATGATCGAACTGAATGTGCCTCTTGGTTATTACGACATGAGTGTAATGGTGCAGCGTGGTGCAGGGGTGGTGCAGTCTGACAAGGATGCCATGCTTTTCCTTCTTAAAGCAGCAGACTTAGGAAGCCCGCACGCCCAGACTAGGATTGGTTATATATATATCCATGATAAGCGAGAATACTCTGTAGGTGTCGGGTACTTGAAGTGTGCCGCCATGCAGGATTTTGCAGATGCAAATTATAAGCTAGGCACTTATTACGAAATTTTAGACGTGAACTATCCAGTCGCCATGCACTACTATCAACGAGCGGCGGCTTTGGGGGAGTCTAAAGGAGCTATGGAAATTGAGGATGTATTTCGGGAAGGTTTGTTCGAGTATAAAATGGATGTAAGTCTCGCTGAGGACTACAGGAATGTATACAGGAAGTTGAAGAGCGATCCCGATGCCCGTTTCCCTAACTTGGCCAAAGATCACCCGCTTCCTCCACACCCTGTCCAGGGCTACCATGCCGACAAGGATATCAACTGGAAGCCTACTGGCCGTGCGGACGATTATTAAGGTCGTGACGCTCAGTCTGAGCCTCACTATGGCGCATGCCATGGCTTACGAGTTCAAGTGTGTGCACGAAATAGATATAGCTCCACAGCTTGATAAAGAGGCCGACGGCTGGTTTCAGCAGGCCAGAAAAATAAGCAAGGAACGTTTGCCAGACTGGGTAAGAGTTGCCCAGCTTTATCAACAGGCTGTTGACAAAGAACATTGGAAAGCCATGCATAATCTTGCAGAGCTTTACCTGCGTGGTAAGGGCGTGCCTAAGGACACCAACAAGGCCATCGATCTCTATCAAAAAATGGTCGACTTGAATGTACCGCTTGGATACTACGACATGGGCGTTATGGTGCAGCGCGGTGTTGGGGTGGTTCAATCTGATAAGGAGGCAATGCTTTTTCTGATAAAAGCGGCCGATCTAGGAAGTCCGCATGCGCAAACTAGAATTGGCTATGTATATACATATGACAAACATCAGGACGCTACAGGGTTAAATTACCTGAAGTGCGCGGCTAGGCAGGATTTTGCAGATGCCAATTATAAGCTGGCCTGTTATAACAAGAATATTGATGCAAATTACCCAGTCGCCATGCACTACTACCAGCGAGCCGCGGCTCTGGGCGAGCCCAAAGCTGCTATGGAAATTGAGGATGTATTTCGGGAAGGACTTTTCGAGTACGAAGTTGACGTGAGCCTTGCTGATGATTACAGGAATATATACAGAAAGTTGAAGGCTGATTCTGATTTCCGTTTCCCTAACTTGGCCAAAGATCACCCGCTTCCTCCACATCCTATTCAGGGATATCACGCCGACAAGGACATTAACTGGGAACCAACAGGCCGTGCGGATGATTACTGATACTCATACTTTTATGTCATGGAAGAGAAAACAGTGAAAGTATTGTTGATCATGTCTATGTTGCTATTTTTGGTTCTGGCTTTACTTTCGGCCTTGCTATGGATGGGAGGGGTTGCAGGTGTAGTAACGGGTGGCGGTAGAGGAACAGATGGCCTTGACTATCTCTTGACCCTATCAGCTGTTTTCATTGGTTTTGCCTGCGTCAGCGGTGTTACAGCCTGGGCATTGCCGGGAAGAAAAAGATAAATAAATAGCGATGAATATCTGGTTTGTCTTGGAGCAGCGAGGTATGGCACGACCACCACCCTTGAGGGATGTTCAGATACTCACCCTACAGAAAGGAGCGAATGATCTGACATTAGCACCAGAAGATGCGAATCATTCATCAACTACGGCAAGCCAGTCAGAAAATGAAACGGTTAAATTTCATATTCCCCATCCATAAAGGCGCGAAATAAATTCATGCCTGATTTTGGGTTTGGGAGCAGACTCTTTTTTATTCGTATAACCGCTCTTATATTTTGCCTCTCCTTTCAAGTGGCAGCAGCAGGTCTGTTCGATGAACCCAGCGTACCAACTCAAGATATTCTCAACCTGCAAAAAATCTTTAAGCAGTCAGATATTACGGAAGAAAGCGATATAAATTTCGATGGCGTTACTGACTACATAATCAGATACAAGGATAGTGCGTCTAATTATGGCGAGTTTCTTTATAACGTAATCATTTCCGATGGTGCTTCCTATCGGAAAGGCTTCAGCAGTGATGACTACTTCGTAGAACTCCACCTTCAGGAAAATCAGGTCGTGGGCACTCGTAGAGAAGGCGCGACCACGGTTCGGCAGCACCGGTATTTCTACAATTCAGTGAAGAAAGCTCTGGAAGAGAAATAGCGCCTCGATATGTCCTCTCGAAAGCACACTACTTATCTACTGTACCCAGCGCATCACTCAGTCCCTTTGCCTCCCTAAACACCTTCTGCTCCACCAACTTCCCATTCTCCAACTGCAACCACAACACTTCACCCTCGCCAGCCGGATAACGCGGGGCGATGCGGGCGTCGCGGTCGAGGAGGATGCGGTAGTTGTAGTTGCGCATCTTCGGTAGGGCGAAGAGGGTGGCGATGACGCTGGGCATGCGGCTGATGTCGGCGAGGAAGACCGCCTGGCGCTCGTCCAGATAACCCTTGGGCTTGCCTTCCAGAGCGGCGTTGACCAGCTTGGCGCCGTCCATGTCGCGGGCGACCAGGAGGATGCGGGTCTTGTCGTTGAGGGTGTAGGGTGCGTCGAACTGATCGAGCAGCGTCCAGGGCGCCAGGCGTTCGCCGGGCTCCACGGCCAGTGCAGCGGTGGACAGCAGGCACAGCAACAGCAGGGCAGCAGCTTTCATGCTAGAACTCCTAGCAGGGATAGCAGGGGATTAGAGGTCTTCGTCGGTCACCAGGCGCACTTCGCCGGCATCCATGGCGTAGGCGGCGTCGGCCAGGTCGTTGCTGACCTGCTCCACCTTCAGCTTGCCGCTGACCCACAGCGGGGCGTAGATGTCTTCGAGCGGAATGCCTTTTGGGTAGCGCACCAGTACCAGTTGGTTGGGCGGCGGTGGCGGTACGTGGATGCAGGCGCCCGGATAGGGCACTAGGAAGAACAGGGTGCTATTGCCTTTCTCGTCGCTTTCCAGCGGTACCGGGTAGCCACCCAGGCGGATGGCCTTGCCGTCGAGTGCGGCGACGGTCTTGGCGGAGTACATCACCGCGGGCAGATCCTTGTCCTGTTGGCGCAGGCCGCCTTCGCTGTAGAAGGTGCTGTCGCCTTCGGGGGTGTCGTGGCTGATGTCGGGCATTTCCTCGAGGGCCTTGCGGTCTTCGGGGGGCATCAGGTCGAGCCAGTCGGTTTCCGGCAGTTCGGCGCGGGCCAGACCGGAGAGCAGCAGCAAGGCGAGCAGCAGATGGCGCATGGTGTAGGACGTCTCATGGCAGCGGGAATCGGGAGCCGGCATGGTTGGCATGCCGGCTCCCGACGAAGGATATCTAGTCCTTCTTGATCGCGCCGTAGATTACCAGCAGAACGATGGCGCCGATCACTGCGCCGATGAAACCGGCAGCTTGTCCGGCTTCGTAGATGCCCAGGGCCTGGCCACCGTAAGTGGCCGCGATGGAGCCCCCGATGCCGAGCAGGATGGTCATGATCCAGCCCATGCTGTCATCACCCGGTTTAAGGAAGCGTGCGATGAGGCCAACGATCAGGCCGATGAAAATGGTGCCGATAATGCCCATTGGCGTATCTCCTTGTTGAGTGCCGCGTATGCGGCAGGCTCTGCTTGAGACAGGTTGTGATGGCTATCGGTTCGCTTCATCCGGTGGCGGAACGCCATAGCGATGGTAGATCAGCGCGATTTCTCCTTGCGCGCGCATGCGCTCTAGCTCCTCGGCCAGGCTGTCGTAGAGCGCACGACGATCACTTCGGTAGCGCTTGAGTGATGCGCCAAAGTGATTACCCAGCACCTGGCGATGCACGTAGTGGCCATAAGTGAATCCCGTGAAACCCAGTGCGGCGAATTGCGCTTCCATCGGCATGACGTCGAGCACGGCGATGGCGTCCAGGCGGCCTGCGCGAAACATCGCCGCCAGTTGTGCATCGTCGCTGGCGTAGGCCCGTTGCAGCAGGACATCGCTGTCGAAGGGTTCGAAATAGGCAGTGCCGCGTTTGACACCTACGGCCAATGTATAGAGATCGTCGTAGCGACTCAGTTCGGCTTCATGCCCTGGGTGGACGATGAAGCGCACGTTCAACTGCTGGTTGCCGATGCTGGGCAGGAAGTGGATGTACTCACGGCGCTGTTCGGTGAGCAGTACCCGTGGCACCAGGTCGACTCGCCCGGAACGCAGGTCGTCGAGGCTGCGCAGGAAGGGCGTCAGGCGCCAATGCAGGCGTATGCCAAGGCGCTGTGCGGCGGTTTCCAGCACGCTGATCAGTGGGCCACTGGGGATGCCATCGACGGCGCGCATCTCGGGAGGGCGCTCGCGAAAGTCCACCCGCAGCACGTCTTCGGCGCTGGCGCAGGTCAGGCTGAAGAGCAGAGGCAGTAACGCAAGCAGGCGTTTCATGAGGGGGCTCTTGGACGACCACCGTCGTCCAAGAGCTTAGCTGCAAATCGCCGTATCAGCCCTTGGCGATCAGCGTCTGGACTGCTGCGATAGCGGTGTCGAGGCCAGCCCGATCGGCACTGCGTACGGTGGCGTGACCCACCTTGCGCCCGGCCTTGAAGGCCTTGCCGTAGTGGTGCAGATGGCAATCGGCGATGCTGATCACCGCAGCCACCGGCGGTACTTCACCGATGAAGTTGAGCATGGCGCTCTCGCCCAGCTTGGCGGTGGAACCCAGCGGCAGACCGGCGACAGCGCGCAGGTGGTTCTCGAACTGGCTGCACTCGGCGCCTTCGATGGTCCAGTGCCCGGAGTTATGCACACGTGGGGCGATCTCGTTGGCCTTGAGGCCGCCGTCGACTTCGAAGAACTCGAAGGCCAGCACACCGACGTAATCGAGTTTGTCCAGCACGCGGCCAACGTAGTCTTCGGCCAGCGCCTGCAGCGGGTGCTCGGTGCTGGCGATGGACAGGGCGAGGATGCCGCTGTCATGGGTGTTGTGCACCAGTGGATAGAAGCGGGTTTCGCCATCACGTGCACGCACAGCGATCAGTGACACTTCGCCGGTGAAGGGCACGAAGCCTTCGAGGATGCACGGCACGCTGCCCAGCTCGGCGAAGGCGCCGGTGACGTCTTCCGGCTTGCGCAGTACCTTCTGGCCCTTGCCGTCATAGCCCAGGGTACGGGTCTTCATCACCGCCGGCAGGCCGATGCTGGCCACCGCAGCGTCCAGGTCGGCTTGCGACTGGATGTCGGCGAACTCGGGAGTAGGAATGCCCAGCTCGCGGAACATGGATTTCTCGAACCAACGGTCACGGGCGATGCGCAGTGCTTCCGCACTCGGGTAGACCGGCACGAACTGCGAGAGGAAGGCCACGGTTTCCGCCGGCACGCTCTCGAACTCGAAGGTGACCAGGTCGACTTCGTCGGCCAGCTGGCGCAGGTGATCCTGGTCGCCGTAGTCGGCGCGGATGTGCTCGCCGAGGGCCTGGGCGCAGGCATCCGGCGCCGGATCGAGGAAGGCGAAGTTCATGCCCAGCGGGGTGCCCGCCAGCGCCATCATGCGGCCCAGCTGGCCGCCACCGATTACACCGATTTTCATAACAAAGCCCCTTTTCAGCAGGTGGCGAGACCAAGCAGTTGAACGTTGCCCGCAGCGCAGGAAGCGGAGTTTACGCCGGTAAATGAGCATTCCGAGCAGCGCACAGCGTTCAAATGCGCCGTGTCGCAGCCCCTGATGGAATGGGCTTCAGGCCTCGCGCGGATCCGGGTTGCTCAGCACGGTATCGGTCTGTTCCTGGCGGAACTGCTTCAGCGCCGCATGGAACTGCGGATGCTGGTGACCGAGGATGCTGGCGGCCAGCAGGGCGGCGTTGACCGCGCCGGCCTTGCCGATGGCCAGGGTGGCGACCGGGATACCGGCCGGCATCTGCACGATCGACAGCAGCGAGTCGACGCCCGAGAGCATGGACGACTGCACCGGCACGCCGAGCACCGGCAGGTGGGTCTTGGCTGCGCACATGCCCGGCAGGTGGGCGGCGCCGCCGGCACCGGCGATGATCACTTGAATGCCGCGTGCTTCTGCCTCTTCGGCGTACTGGAACAGCAGATCCGGGGTGCGGTGGGCGGAGACCACCTTGACCTCGTGGGGAATGCCCAGCTTGTCCAGCATCTCGGCGGTGTGGCTAAGGGTGGACCAATCGGACTTGGAGCCCATGATCACGCCAACCAGTGCGCTCATCGTCGTGCCTCTTCTCTTGGGCGCCTCGCGGCGCGTCAAAAACCAACAAGCCACGCGGGCGGGCCAGCGTGGCTTGTCATGATTCGTTGGCCGGGTGCTGCCGGCCGAAGGCCGCGGAGTATAACGCAAAGCCACTGCTGGCGGGCAGTGGCGACGACCGTTTGTCATACAAGGTATGGCTGCGGGGGAAAACCGCCTAAACCTTGCTCTGGAGCAATGCCGGTGTGGGCTGCGCGCGCACACTGGTCAAACACTCGCATGGAGGAGCAACAGCGCATGAACCAGACCATGAAAGCCGCAGTCGTCCACGCCTTTGGCGAACCCCTGCGTATCGAGGAGGTGAAGACTCCGCTGCCTGGCCCCGGGCAGATCCTGGTGAAGATCGAAGCCTCGGGCGTCTGCCACACCGACTTGCACGCCGCCGAGGGCGACTGGCCGGTGAAACCGAGCTTGCCGTTCATTCCGGGCCACGAAGGCGTGGGTTATGTCGCGGCGGTCGGCAGTGGCGTGACCCGGGTGAAGGAGGGTGATCGTGTCGGTGTGCCTTGGCTGTACACCGCCTGCGGTTGCTGCGAGCACTGCCTGACCGGCTGGGAAACCCTCTGCGAGAGCCAGCAGAACACCGGCTACTCGATCAACGGCGGCTATGCCGAGTATGTGCTGGCCGACCCCAACTACGTGGGTATCCTGCCGAAGAGCGTCGATTTCCTGGAAATTGCACCGATCCTTTGCGCTGGCGTGACGGTGTACAAGGGGCTCAAGGAGACCAAGGCGCGCCCCGGTCAGTGGGTGGCGATCTCCGGTATCGGTGGCCTCGGCCATGTTGCCGTGCAGTACGCCCGGGCCATGGGCCTGCACGTGGTCGCGGTAGACGTCGACGACGCCAAGCTGGAGCTGGCGCGCAAGCTCGGCGCCAGCCTGACCATCAACGCGCGCAAGGAGAACCCGGCCGAGGTGGTGCAACGCGATATTGGCGGTGCTCACGGCGTACTGGTTACCGCCGTGTCCAATACTGCCTTCGGCCAGGCCATCGGCATGGCGCGTCGACATGGCACGGTGGCGCTGGTCGGTTTGCCGCCAGGCGACTTCCCCACGCCGATCTTCGACGTGGTGCTCAAGGCCATCAGCATCACCGGCTCCATCGTCGGCACCCGCGCCGATCTGCAGGAGGCGCTGGACTTTGCCGGCGAGGGCCTGGTCAAGGCCACGGTGCACAGCGACACGCTCGACAATATCAATGGCATCTTCGACCAGATGCGCGGCGGACAGATCGAGGGACGGGTGGTGCTGCAGTTCTAGCGCGCTGTTTTTCAACAGCCGGCTGGCCTTGGCTGTTTTCCTACAGCATGTGGTGTAGAGCGCCTCACAGACCGCAGCTCAGGCTGCGGTCTATACTGCGCGCCCTTCATCCATACAAGGACGTCTCGTCATGAAACAGTACGTTTCGCTATTCGCCCTCTCCCTGTTTTCTCTGCAAGTGGCTGCGCTGGAGTTGGCCAAGCATCCGCAGGTATTCGATGCCGGTCAGGGCGTCAGCCTGGCGCTGGCGCCATCCGCCGATGGCAAGCAGGCTCTGGTGCAGGTGCGTGGCATCAATCACCCGCTCGATGAGGTGGTATTTCTTACCGACGTCCGCGAGCTGGGCAACGAACAACGCGACTACGGCATTCGCCTCGATGGTCGCGACTACAACCTGCTGAACAAGCGCCGCGCCTGGAGTGGCGAGAGCTACCAGCTCAACCTGCCGAATACTCAGGGCTTCGAGCTCAGCTACAACGAGCAGAAGACCGCGGCACTCAAGTCAGGCGACCTCCTGGCGGTGTATCAGAAGCAGGAGAAAGACGGCCTGCAAGCACGTCTCGCCGCCTTCGATCGCAAGAAGCGCGTGGCGGACTACAGCGCCAGCCTGCAGGAGATGGACGGCGAAGCCAGCAAGGCGTGTGGCGCCCCGCTGACGACCAAGGTGGACTGGAGCGCCATCAGCGACGAACAGCTGATCGGTCTCAGCGTGCCGAGCTACTGCGGCGAGGTGGTCAACCAGATGGCCTACCTATGCGGCAAGGAGGATCGCTACAAGGCCGAGGCCAAGACCCTCAAGGGCGTCGACTGCCGCTTCGGCGATGGCCTGAAACTGAACGAGAAAGACGGTCAGTTGCTGTTCACCACCCATCCGGATGAAGCCAACCAGGGCGATTTCATAAACGCCATTCTGCGCAATCGCTGACCCTCGGTGGCGGGCCACGGCCCGCCACTCGCGGCATGTTTCTTGCGTTCCTTTGCCCACCTGCGCACACGGAACGCATCATGCTGCACGCCTCGCTGACCACCCTGCACGTGGTTTCCCTGATCCTGCAACGCTTCGCCGACCAGCCCGAGCTGCGCCCGCAATTGCTGGCCGGGAGCGGTATTGGTGCGGCTGATCTGGACAATGCCGACGCGCGCATCACCCGGGTGCAGGAGCTGCAAGTCTGTGCCAATGCCCTGGCCCTGCGTGCCGACATGGGGCTGGAGTTGGGGCGCAGTCTGCATGTTTCCTCCTATGGGCTGTTGGGTTACGCCGCACTCTCGGCTGCCACCTTTGGTGACGCCTGGCGCCTGCTGTTGCAATACCCGGCGTTGCTCGGCACCTATTTTCGCCTCGATATGCAGGTGGAAGGCGAACTGGCCTGGATCTGTGCCAGCGGCTACCGCGATACCGAGGCGCTGGAAGTGTTCAACGTGGAGATGTGCCTGGCTTCGTTGAAGCTGATCGGCGACGAACTGCTGCGCCAGCCGATACCGCTGGAGGGGGCCGAGTTCACCTATGCCCAGCCGCGCTATATGAAACGCTATGCAAAGAGTTTTCCCTGCCCGTTGCGCTTCGAGGCGCAACGTAATGCCTTTGCCTTTCCCGCCGCATTACTGGAGCGCCGCTTACCGCTGGCCGACAGCGTCACCCACGGCGACATGGTGGAGCGCTGCCGGCGCCTGAACGCTGAGTTCAGCAGCCGCCAGGCCTGGCTGGAACGGGTGCGCCAGTTGCTGGCCGCGCAGTTGGCCGAGCCGCCGGGGCTGGAGAACCTGGCGCAGCAGATGCATTGCTCGCCGCGCACCCTGCGTCGCCACCTGCAGGAGCTGGGCACCAGCTACCAGGGCCTGCTCGACGAGTTGCGCTTCGAGCGCGCCAAGACGTTGCTCAGTGACGAGCAATGGCCGGTGTACCGCATCGCTGAAGTGCTCGGCTTCAGCGAAACCGCCAGCTTCCGTCACGCCTTCCAGCGCTGGAGCGGCGTGCCGCCGAGTCGCTTTCGCGCCTGAGACCTAACGGCTCGTACAGCCGTTTGCATCGTTATCGAGCGGTGCGCATGGCGCACCCTACGAGCCGGTGCGTGCCTTTGTAGGGTGCGCCGCGCGCACCGGCCCCTTACTCCTCCACCTGTATATTGTTGCGGTAAATCTGTAAGCGCGCTGCTTCGTGCAAACCACTGCTTAGCGCGTAGCCCGGATGTAATCCGGGAATATCTGGCGCTTTTTCCCCGGATTGCATCCGGGCTACGGGTGGGAGCGGCTTCAGCCGCGATAAAGCTCGCCGCTAGAAAGGGGGAACTCATTCCTCTGCCTGCACGTTGCGGTACATCTGCAAGCGCGCTGTTTCATGCAAACCACGACTCAGCGCCAGCAGGCGCTGGAACTCTTGCGGGTGCTGCTCGGCCACATTCTCGCGTGGCGTTGGTGAGCGCAGGTCGTGCAGGGTCGGTGAGCTGCCGTCGTGCTGCATCTGCACGAGAAAATCTCGGGTCACCGCACCGATCACCGGGAAGGTGCCTTCCTGCAGCACCAGCGGCACCACGCGCTCGCCTTCCGGCGTCGGCAGTTGCAGGTCGCGGCCCAGGCCGCCGTTGTCGAAGGGCACACCGACCAGCCCGGCCACGGTCGGCAGCAGGTCGGCCAGGCCCACCGCCGCGTCGAACTCGCGCGGCGCCAGCCATTTCGGCGCGTGAATCAGCAGCGGCACGTTGTTGCTCTCCAGCCCCAGTTGCTCGAAGGCCGGCGCCATGTGCGGGATCTGGCTGATGCGGGTGTTGTGGTCACCGAAGAAGACGAAAATGGTGTCGTCGTAAAAACCTTGCTCCTTGGCCAGCTCCATCAGACGACCGATGTTGAAGTCCAGCAGGCGCACGGCGTTGTATTGCTCGACGCTGCGCGAGCCGGCCTGCTGCACTTGCTCCAGTGGCAGGTCGAGCGCCTCGAAACCGTCGTTGTCCTTGGGGATGGTGAAGGGGCGGTGGTTGCCGGAGGTCTGCAGGTAGGCGAAGAAGGGCTTGTCCTTGGGCAGGGCGCCAAGGATGCGCGTGCTTTCCTTGAAGAAATCCAGGTCGGAGATGCCCCAAACGTCAACCTGTGGCGACTGCCAGTGACGCTCCTCAAAGAGTTGCACGCCGTCGATGCTCTGGCGGATCAGCGCGTTGATGTTGGCCCAGCCGGCATTGCCACCGATCATGTAGAACTTCTCGTAGCCGTCGAGCGCGTTGATCAGCGTGCGCTGGCGGGCGATCAGCGGGTTGCGCGTGGCGGTCTCCTGGCGCGACACATCAGGGATGCCGGTGATGCTCGCCCACACCGTTTTGGCGGTGCCGGTCACCGGCACGTAGAAGTGGCGGAAGAACCAGCTTTGCTGGGCCAGACGATCCAAATTCGGTGTCGGGTTCAGCGGGTTGCCGTAGGCGCCCACGGCGCTGGTGCCAAGGGATTCGAGCATGACGAAGACCACGTTGGGCTGGCGTTCGGCCTGGATGCGGTGCGCCTGCACCGGCTGGTGACGGAAGAAGTTCAGCCCCTGCGCATCGCGCTCGCTGACGCCCAGGTAATCGGCCACCACCTCGTAGTGCTCGCGCGTGGCCGCCTCGTCGAAGGCGGCGGGTTCGAGCTTGAGGGTGTCGAAGAGAAACAGCGCCGGGTTGAGGCCGAGCGCGCCGATCTGGCTGTTGCCGCTGTAGAAGGCATCGCTCCAGCGCAGCGGCACCGGGTTTTCCAGGTTCAGCGCGCTGGCGCGGCCGAGTAGGCCGAAGAACACCAGCACGCTCACCAGCGCCGCGCCGCCAAGGGCCGGCAGCACACCGACCCTGCCGCTGGCGGGTCGATCCAGAGTGGCGCGCTCCAGGCGCAACAGTGCCCATGCCCATAGGGCCACGCCCACTAGCCAGGCGAGGGTTATCCACAGCACTGGGTAGGTCTGCCAGAGCATGCCGGCAGAGATCTGCGCATCGCCGGCAAAGCGCAGCACCGTGGCGTTGAGGCGCACGCCCAGATAGGCGTAGTGGCCGAAGTCTAGGATGTACAGCAGGCCCAGCGCCGCCACGGCCAGCAGCAGATAGCCGCGTAGCAGCCAGCGCACGGCGCGAAAACGCGCCAGGCGCAGCTTGGGCAGGGCCAGCAGGATGCCCACCGGCAACATCAGCAGCAGGGCCAGGCGCAGGTCGAAGCGCAGGCCGATGCCGAGGGTGTTCAGCACGTCCGGGTCGCCGATGCTGTCAACGGCGGAGAAGCCCAGCAGAAACAGACCGCGCAGGGCGGCGAAGAGCACGAACAGCAGTGCCGTCAGGCCTGCCAGGTAATGCAGGCGGCGGGATTTCAGCCAGCTCATACGAGGTTCCTTGTTCGAATCAGCAGCCAGCGTCCGCCTGCCAGAAGCAGCGCGCCGAGGCTGTAGAGAGCCAGGTAGGGGTCGATCAGGTAGTCCCAGTAGTTTTCCGAAGTGCCCAGGCGCAGGGCGAAGGCCAGGGTCGCCAGCACCAGTGCCAAGGCGCCGAGCCAGCTGCGCTGGACGATCAGCACCATGCACAGCAGGCCCAGCACCAGCAACATGGGCCGCGGTTCGAAGCCGAGCTGGTAGGGGTCGGCATAACTCAGGCCCAGCGCCGCCGGGTAGAGCAGCACGGACAGGCCGGCGAACAGCGCCAGGCTGGCCAGACGATCATGGACGCTGACGGGCGTAGCACCAAAGCGGCCCAGGGTCGCCCAGCCGAGCAGCACTAGGCTGGCCACCGACAGGTCGCCGATATAGGTGCGCAACTGCAGCGCCAGGCTGATGTCCTGTACCGGCACCAGGCTGAGCAACAGGCAACCTGCCAGCAGGATGCCACGTTGTGTCGTATTGCGCGTCAGTCGCGTGAAGATCAGGAAAGCCAGCAGGGCAAAGGCCAGGTGCGGCAGCCAGAAGTCAGTCATGCGGGCGGCGCTCCGACAGCCAGGCCTCGTTGAAGGCCAGGTGCTTGATGAACATGTCGTTCCATGAATAGACGAGGTGGTAGTTACCCTCACGGTCGCGGGTGAAGTAGGGGTACTCGTAGTCGAAGGTGCAGCCTTCGGCGCTGCACATGCGCCCCGTTACCTGTTCGAGAAAGCGCGCCTGCTGCTCGGGCCTGCCGCCGCTGGCGCGGTATTTCTCGCTGACCACGGCAGGGAATTCGTCGCGTGGGATCGGCTCGCCCCAGGGGTTGGGCGTCTCGTCCAGCTCGCCCAAAGTGCGCCAGTTGCCCAGCTTGGCGTCGGTGGCATAGAGCGTCAGGCGAAAGCGCCCGTCCTCCAGGTCGTTCATCGCGACCAGCAGGCTGCCGTCGGGGCGACCGACTGCCGCCAGGGACGAGTTGGGGTTGCTCGGCTCCACCGGCTCTGGCCGGCTCCAGCTACGCCCGGCGTCTTCGCTGTAGCTGGCCAGCACACGGTGATGCGCTTCGCCGGCATAGCGCAGCAGAGCCACGGCGCGGCGCTCGTCCAGCGCCACCACGGTGGGCTGCAGGGAGTGGCGGCCCTTGCCGATGCGGTACTTGCCCAGCACTTCGCCGTTCGCGCTCAGGTGCAGGTACTCGGGAAACTTGCCGAGGAACTCGTGGTACACCGGCAGGCCGATGCTGCCGTCGGTGTGGAATACCGGTGCGGCGCGTACCAGGGTGCTGATGTTGAGGAACGGGCTGGTGACCAGCTGGCGTGGCGCCGACCAGGTTTCGCCGAGGTCGTCGGAAACCATGGCGTTGACCGCGCTGCCGGCCCAGCCGCCGAGCGATACCGATACGTAGAACAGCCACAGGCGGTTGTCCGGCGCCAGGCTGATCACCGGGTTGCCCAGCTTGCGGATGTGCTTGCCGACCGCGCGCTGGGTCGACTCGCGGCTGGCCAGCACGCGCTCGGCGCTCCATTGGCCGTTGGCGGCATCGAAGCGCGCGGCGCGGATCTGCACGTCGGCAGCGCCTTCGCGGCTGCCGGCGAACCAGGCTGCCATCAGGTCGCCGCCGGGCAGACCGGTGATGGAGGCGGAATGCACGAAATCCTCCAGGTCGGAGGAGGCAAAGTGCGCGGCCAGGGCCGGTGCTGCGTTGGCAACGGGCGCAGTCGGCTGGCTGGCGAAGGGTGCCAGCGCATGGGGCGCGGCGCCGAGCCAGGCCCAGGCGAACACCGTGGCCGCGCCCAGCAGCAGGGCGCAGGTCTTGAAGGTCGAGGTCATGGTTGCGGTTTCAGGGATGTCGTGGCGATGCCAGATGCGAGCTGGCGACTTCTTCTACCGGGCGGGCGTCGACCGGGTCGTAGTAGACCTCCAGCTTGCGACCGGCAGCGTCGAAGCCGTAGATCTCGTAGCAGTGGCCGGGGGTGATGCGGAACTTGGTGATCTGCACGCCCTGGCGCTTCATCTGCTCGCGGAACTGCGACTCGGGCATCCAGGCGCTGCGGTCGGGGCGGGCGCAATCGGTGTCGGCCAGCAGCGGCGTGGCGCCGAGCAGCAAAAGGCCGCCCAGGGCGGTGCGGGCTAAAAGGGGCATGGCGGGGCTCTCGTCACGAGGCGCCGGCGGTCAGGGCCGGCGCCGGGCTGCGCTCAGTCGTCGATCTCGGTCTTCACGGCCTTGCCGCTGACCGGGTCGTGATAGATCTCGACCTTGCGGCCTTCCTTGTCGAAGCCGTAGATCTCGTAGCAGTTGCCTTCGGTGACCTTGAACTTGTTGATCTTGTAGCCATCGGCCACCAGTTTGGCCTGGAACTGGTCAGGGTCTTGCCAGGTGGAGCGGTCGGCCGTGGTGCATTCGGTCTTGGCGAAGGCCGGCGCGGCGCAGGCGAGCAGGGCGGTAACGAGCAGTAGACGATGCATGGTGAGGCTCCTGATGGGGTTCGGAGTCGCCACCTTCGGCGCGCTGGCTTAACGAAAACTTAAGGCTCACACCCCGTTACATCTTCCCGGCGAGCATCCGGGTGGCAGCGTAATTTGGCCATTTCGATCCCCTTTTGGCCGTTGCCAGCGTTCTCGACGCTGGCCGAGCAGGCAAACAATGCAGGCACAACAACGAGCCTGGAGCGCTTTGCATGCTCACCTACTACAGCGACGACCACCACCTGCACCACGGCAAATGCGAGCTGATCGACGGGCAACTGATGCCCTGCTTCGAGAAGCCGCAGCGCGCCGACCATATCCTCGCCCGCGTGAACAATCGCCAGCTCGGCGAGGTTCGCGCACCCAAGGACTTTGGCCTGGCGCCCATTGAGCGCATTCACAGCAAGGCTTATCTGGAGTTCTTCAAGAGTGCCTGGGCGCGCTGGCAGGAACAGGGTGGCAAGGGCGACCTGCTGCCGTTCACCTGGCCTGCACGCACCCTGCGCCGGATGATCCCCAATGACCTGCACGGCCAGCTCGGCTACTACAGCTTCGACGGCGGTGCGCCGATCACCGCCGGCACCTGGCAGGCCGCCTACAGCGCGGCGCAGGTGGCGCTTAGCGCCCAGCAGGAGATCGCCAACGGTGCCCACAGCGCCTTCGCCCTTTGCCGTCCGCCAGGCCATCATGCAGCCGGTGACGTGATGGGCGGTTACTGCTACCTGAACAATGCCGCCATCGCCGCCCAGGCCTTCCTCGACCAGGGCAGCAAGAAAGTCGCCATTCTCGATGTCGACTACCACCACGGCAACGGCACCCAGGACATCTTCTACCAGCGCAGCGACGTGCTGTTCGCCTCGATCCACGGCGACCCGGCCGAGGAGTTCCCGTTCTTCCTCGGTTATGCCGACGAACTGGGCGAGGGCGCTGGCGAGGGCTACAACTTCAATTACCCGTTGCCCATGGGCAGCTCCTGGGAGACCTGGAGCGCAGCGTTGGAGCAGGCCTGCCAGCGCATTGCCGACTACGGCGCGGACGTCGTGGTGGTATCGCTGGGCGTGGACACCTACATGGAAGACCCGATCTCGCAGTTCAAGCTCGACAGCCCGGACTACCTGGCCATGGGCCGGCGCATCGCCGCGCTGGGCCTGCCGACGCTGTTCATCATGGAAGGCGGCTACGCGGTGGAGGCCATCGGCGTCAACGCGGTCAACGTACTGGAAGGGTTCGAGGGCGCCTGAGAGGCGCCTTCTTCAGTGATCAGGAAACTGCCAAACAAGAGCAATGACACTTCAGGGGTGAGAAACGATGAAAGCCATCAAACAGATGCTTGGCGCCGCCCTGTGCGGCGCCACCTTGCTTAGCGGCGCGGTGCAGGCCAAGGAACTGCGCGTTTACAACTGGGCGGACTATATCCTGCCGTCGGTACCCAAGGACTTCCAGAAGGAGTCCGGCATCCAGATCACCTGGGACACCTTCGAGACCAACGAGGCGCTGGAAGCCAAGCTGCTCACCGGCAACTCCGGCTATGACCTGGTGATCCCCTCCAACCAGTTCCTCGAAACCCAGATCAAGGCCGGCGTCTTCGCCAAGCTGGACAAGTCGAAGATCCCCAACTGGAAGAACCTCGACCCGGCGCTGCTCAAGCTGCTGGAGAAGAACGATCCGGGCAACCAGTACGGCGTGCCTTACATGTACGGCACCGTGCTGATCGGCTACAACCCGGACAAGGTCAAGGCCGCGCTCGGCGATGATGCGCCGGTCAACAGCTGGGATCTGGTGTTCAAGCCCGAGTACATGGAAAAGCTGAAATCCTGCGGTGTGGCCATGCTCGACTCGCCCACCGAGATCATCCCTATCGCCCTGCACTACCTGGGCCTCGACCCCAACAGCGCCAATCCGGCTGACTATGACAAGGTCACCGAGCTGCTGCTCAAGGTGCGTCCGTACGTGGCCTACTTCCACTCTGCCAAGTACATGACCGACATCGCCAACGGTGACATCTGCGTGGCCATCGGTTATTCGGGCAGCTTCTACCAGTTCGCCAACCGCGCCAAGGAAGCCGGCAACGGCGTGAAGATCAACTGGCGTCTGCCCAAGGAAGGCGCGCCGATCTGGTTCGACACCTGGGCCATCCCCAAGAGCGCGCAGAACGTCGACGAAGCGCATGCCTTCATCAACCATTTGCTCGAGCCCAAGGTGATCGCGCCGATCAGCGACTTCCTCGGCTACCCCAACCCCAACGTGCCGGGCATGCAACTGGTGGGCAAGGATATCGCCGACGACCACGACCTGACGCCGACGCCGGAGCTGCAGAAGTCGCTGTATGTGGTGCAGCCGCTGCCGCAGAAGATCGAGCGGGTGCGCACGCGGGCGTGGACGTCGATCAAGTCGGGCAAGTGAGGCTGCCCTAAAAAGCTCGCGGCTGAAGCCGCTCCTACAGGTTATGCGGTCTTCTGTAGGAGCGGCTTCAGCCGCGAATGCCTTACCCGTAGGGTGCGCCGTGCGCACCGCACCCTACCCTGCGTTACTCAGCCGCCCACCTCGCCCGTCTCTAGCTTGCGCCACAGCAGGCGCACGGCCGCCTTGCGCGACATGCCCCAGCGGTACAGGCGAATCTCCAGCGGGATATGCCAGTGTTCCTTGCCGCATATCACTAGCTCGCCACGGGCCAGCTCGGGGCTCATCGACAGGCGCGGTACCCAGGCCACGCCCAGGCCTTGCAGGGCCATGGCCTTGAGGCTGTCGGCCATGGCGGTTTCGTGCACGGTGGTCGAGCGCAGGGCGCGCTGGCGCAGCAGCAGGTTCACCGAGCGGCCGAGAAAGGTGCCGGCGCTGTACGCCAGCAGCGGCACGCTCTGCCCAGAGTCCAGGTCGAACAGCGGCGCGCCGTTTTCGTCCACGGCGCAGACCGGCAGCATCTCGCTGTAGCCCAGGTGCAGCGACGGGAACATGTCCGGTGCCAGCTGCACGGCGGCGTCCTGGTCGTGGTAGGCGAGGATCAGGTCGCAAGTGCCTTCGCGCAGCGAGTGCACCGCTTCGCCGACGTTGGTCGCCACCAGGCGGGTGGTCAGCGGCAGGCCGTCGCGGCGCAGGCGGGCGATCCATTCGGGAAAGAAACCGAACACCAGCGAGTGGGCGGCGGCGATCTGCAGCGCCTCGCCCTGTTGGCCTTCGAGGTGATGCAGGTGACGCACCACCTCGCCCAGTTGCTCGACCATGCTGCGCGCGGTGAGCAGGAACAGCTGGCCGGACTCGGTCAGCTCCACCGGTGTGCGCGCGCGATTGACCAGGGTCAGCCCCAGCGCCGCTTCGAGGCTGCGGATGCGCCGGCTGAACGCGGGCTGGGTGACGAAGCGCTTCTGCGCCGCCTGGGAGAAGCTGCGGGTGGCGGCCAGGGTGACGAAGTCTTCCAGCCATTTGGTTTCCAGGTTCACGGGGCGTCCTCCGCTCGGCTCGGTGCGATGCACACGTTTGGTGCATTCGTGCGGTCACATCCGCATTATGCCGATTGTGCATAGGGCAGCAAACAACAGCATTGGCCACCGCTGCGCTGAAGTCCTTAATCTATAGGCATCGCGGCACTCGCCGTTCTTCCCGAGAGTCATCTCCATCATGTCCGCTGCTGCATCATCCCGCGTCGAAAAAGACCTGCTTGGCACCCTCGAAGTCCCTGCCGATGCCTATTACGGCATCCAGACCCTGCGCGCCGTGCAGAACTTCCGTCTGTCCGGTGTACCGCTGTCGCACTACCCGAAGCTGGTGGTCGGCCTGGCGATGGTCAAGCAGGCCTCGGCTGATGCCAACCGCGAGTTGGGTCACCTCAGCGCGGCCAAGCACACGGCGATCAGCACTGCCTGTGCGCGCATCATCCAGGGCGAGTTCCACGACCAGTTCGTGGTCGACATGATCCAGGGTGGCGCCGGTACCTCGACCAACATGAACGCCAACGAAGTCATCGCCAACATCGCGCTCGAAGCCATGGGCCATGAGAAGGGCGAGTACCAGTACCTGCACCCGAACAACGACGTGAACATGGCGCAGTCGACCAACGACGCCTACCCGACCGCCATCCGCCTCGGCCTGCTGCTGGGCCACGACAGCCTGCTCAATGCCCTGGACAAGCTGATCCAGTCGCTGGCCGCCAAGGGCCTGGAGTTCGGCCACGTGCTGAAGATGGGCCGCACCCAGCTGCAGGATGCCGTGCCGATGACCCTCGGTCAGGAATTCCATGCCTTCGCCACCACCCTGGGCGAAGACCTGCAGCACCTGAAGATGCTCGCCCCGGCGCTGCTCACCGAAGTGAACCTGGGCGGCACCGCCATCGGCACCGGCATCAACGCCGACCCGAAATACCAGGCCTTGGCGGTCAAGCGTCTGGGCGTGATCAGCGGTCATCCGGTCAAGCCGGCGGCCGACCTGATCGAAGCCACCAGCGACATGGGCGCATTCGTGCTGTTCTCCGGCATGCTCAAACGCACCGCGGTGAAGCTGTCGAAGATCTGTAACGACCTGCGCTTGCTGTCCAGCGGCCCGCGCACCGGCATCAACGAGATCAACCTGCCACCGCGTCAGCCGGGCAGCTCGATCATGCCGGGCAAGGTCAACCCGGTGATTCCGGAGGCGGTGAACATGGTCGCCTTCGAAGTGATCGGCAACGACCTGGCGCTGACCCTCGCCGCCGAAGGTGGCCAGCTGCAGCTGAACGTGATGGAGCCGCTGATCGCCTACAAGATCTTCGACTCGATCCGCTTGCTGACCCGCGCCATGGACATGCTGCGCGAGCTGTGCATCGACGGCATCACTGCCAACGAAGCGCGCTGCCGCGAGCTGATGGAAAACTCCATCGGCCTGATCACCGCGCTCAACCCCTACATCGGCTACGAAAACGCCACGCGCATCGCCAAGACCGCGCTGGAAAGCGGCCGAGGTGTACTGGAGCTGGTGCGTGAGGAGAAGCTGCTGGACGACGCCACCCTGGCGGACATCCTGCGCCCCGAGAACATGATTGCGCCGCGCCTCGTACCCCTGCAGCAGTAAGGAGAACGACCATGCAACCGTCCACAGCTCCCAGCGTCAGGTTCCTGTTCCGTACCCTGCACCCGCCGCGTCGCTTCTGGCCGGGTCTGGGCGGTTTCTACAGTGGTGCGAGCCAGGCTCAAGCCCGCCCGCGCAGCTGAAAACCCTTTCATAGGAGGCCTTCACCAGCCTCAACCCTCAGGGATGGCCTCGGCCATCCCTTTTTTTGCCTGTCATTCAAGGATGGCTACCGTAGGGTGTACCACGCGCACCGCCGGCTGGCCTGCCTTAGAGCGTGTTCAAAGTCTGCTGCGCGTCGGCCATGCAGCGTTGAAATCAAGCTCAGAATGCTCATTTACAGCTCGTAAACTGCGCTTCTTCGCTCGATTTCGCCTTGCCTGGCTCTAGCTCGCGAGACTTTGAACAGGCTCTTACAGCCTCCACGCCCGGCGCAGCGTCCGTACCGCCTCGGCGATCTGCGCCTCGGGTACGGCGGCGAACCCCAGCACCAGCCCGGCGCGGGAATCCTGAGACTCCTCGCTGTCCTCCAGCCAGTAATCGCTCAGGCCATTCATTTCCACCCCGGCGCCGCGCGCCGCCGTGATCAGCTCGCGCTCGCGCGCCAGGCTGTCTACCCGTACGCACAGGTGCAGGCCGGCCTCGACCGCCGGTAGCGGCGCACAGCCGGCAATCGCCTGCGGCCATTCGCGCAGCAGGGTGTCGCGACGTTGGCGTGCCGCCTGGCGCATGCGCCGCACGTGGCGCTGGAAATGCCCGGCGGCGATGAATTCGGCCATTACCGCCTGGGTGCCGACCTCCGAGTGACGCATATCCACGGCGCGGCGCTGGGCGAAGGGTTCGGCCAACGTCGCTGGCAGCACCAGATAGCCCAGGCGCAGGGCCGGGAAGGCCAGCTTGCCGAAGGTGCCGACGTAGATCACCCGCTGCTGGCGATCCAGTGCGGCCAGCGGCGCCAGCGGTGTACCGCTGTAGCGGTATTCGCCATCGTAGTCGTCCTCGACGATCCAGCCGCCCTGGCGCTCGGCCCATTCCAGCAATTCCAGGCGCCGTGCCAGTGACAGGGTCACGCCGGTCGGGTACTGGTGCGACGGGGTCACGTAGACCAGTCGGCAATCCTCGAGGCTCGCCAGGCGGGCCGTCTCCATGCCGTCGCCATCGACTGGCACGCCGCACAGGCTGGCACCTGCAAGGGCGAAGGCGTGGGCGGCGGCGCGATAGCCGGGGTTCTCCACCGCCACGCGGTCGCCGGGTTGCACCAGCAACTGGGCACAGAGGCTGATGGCCTGTTGTGCGCCGCAGGTGATGACGATCTGCTGCGGGTCGCAGCTCAGGCCGCGGCTGCTGCGCAGGTAGGCGGCGATCAGTTCGCGCAGCACGCGCTCGCCGGCCGGGTCGCCATAGCCCAGACGAGCGGGTGATGGCCGGCGCCAGAAGCGTGCCTGCAAACGTGCCCAGGTCTCGAAGGGAAACAGGTCGAACGCCGGCACGCCGATGCGAAAGGCGCGCGGTGCGCCGCTGACCGGCGCTGGCAAGTGGTGCTGGCGCAGGCGTTGTTGCGCCACGCCCTGCACCGTGGTGGTCGACACAGGCGCCGTCTGCGGTCGGGCCAGCGCCAGGTCGGCGACGTAGGTGCCGTCGCCCACCCGCCCCTCGATGTAGCCCTCGGCATACAACTGGTCGAAGGCGCGCGTCACCGTATTGCGCGAGACGCCGAGCAGCGCCGCCAGGTCGCGGCTGGCCGGCAGTCGCGTATTGCCTGCCAGGCGGCCGTCGAGGATGCGTTCGCGCAACGCCTGATAGAGCTGGCGTGCCAGCCCGCCGGAAGGTTCCAGGCGAATCCCGGACAGATCGACCGGCAAGGGTGGTGTGGTGGACATGGTGGCCTCCGATTGGCTCCATGAAACTGCTGGTAAATGGATCTTACAGCGAACCAATATCCTGCCTAGCATGAGGCCATCGAATCAGGAGTCGCCTCCATGTACTGCCCCGCCGCCTTTCGTCAGGATGACCTGCCAACCCTTCACCAGCAGATTCGTGGCAGCGGCCTGGCACTGCTCAGCACGGCCGGTAGCCAAGGGCTGCAAGCCAGTCACCTGCCGCTGCTGCTGGAAGCTGGCGAAGGTGAGTTCGGCACGCTCTACGGACACTTCGCCCGCGCCAACGGGCATTGGCGTGACCTGGCCGAGGGCGCCGAGGCGCTGGTGGTGTTCAGCGGCCCGGATGCCTACGTACACCCTGGCTGGTACCCGGCCAAGGCCGAGCACGGCAAGGTGGTGCCGACCTGGAACTACATCGCCGTGCACGCCTGGGGCCAGGCCGAGGTGTTCGACGAGCCCGAGCGCCTGCTGCAACTGGTCAGTCGCCTGAGCGATGAGTACGAGCGCTCCCATGCCAGGCCCTGGTCGGTCAGCGATGCGCCCGGCGAGTACATCGACGCGATGCTGCGTGCCATCGTCGGTTTCGCCCTGCCGATCCGCCGTATCGAGGGCAAGTGGAAGCTTGGCCAGAACCGTTCCAGTGCGGACCAGCACGGCGTGCGCGCCGGCCTGGCCGCCTCCGTCAACCCGCGCGACCGCGAACTGGCGGCGTGCATGAATCTCAACGACTGACTGCTGAAAGGAATCCCCCATGCTTGAAATCCGTCCGCTCGCCGCTGCCGACCATGCCGTCTGGATGCCTCTCTGGCAGGGCTATCTACGCTTCTATCAGGCCGAGATCCCGGCCGAGACCAGTGCCGTCACCTGGCAGCGTTTCCTCGATCCGGCCGAACCGATGCACGCCGCCCTGGCCTGGCAGGACGGCGTGGCGGTCGGCCTGGTGCACTTCATCTACCACCGCAGTTGCTGGACGACCGGCGACTACTGCTACCTGCAGGACCTCTTCGTGGCCGAGAACATTCGCGGCGCGGGGATCGGTCGCGCCCTCATCGAGTACGTCTACGCCACGGCGCGCGACGCCGGCGCCAGCCGCGTGCACTGGCTGACCCAGGAGACCAACTACACCGGGCGCCAGCTGTACGACCGTATCGGTGACCGCTCCGGTTTCATCCAGTACAGGAAGCTTTTCTGATGAGCATTGATCTCACCCATTGGCAGCCCTGCCCCGTGCCCGATCAGCGTCCATTGACCGGGCGCTTCGTGTGTCTGCAAGCGCTGGATGTGGCGCGCCACGGCGATGACCTGTGGGCGGCTTTGCAGGGGCCGGATCCGGCGCTGTGGGACTACCTGCCCTATGGCCCCTTCACCGAGCGTGCGGCCTTCGATGCCTGGCTGAGCGGCAACGCCGACAGCCGCGATCCGCTGTTCTATGCGGTGATCGATCTGGCCAGTGGCCGCGCCCTGGGGCTGTTCAGCTACCTGCGCATCACGGCGCAGGACGGCAGCATCGAGATCGGCCACGTCGCCTTCGGCGCGCCGATGCAACGTACGCCCGGTGCCACGGAGGCGGTCTACCTGCTGGCGCGGCATGCCTTCGACGACCTCGGCTATCGCCGCCTGGAGTGGAAGTGCGATGCCGCCAATGCCCGTTCCATGCGCGCTGCCGAGCGCTTCGGCTTCAGCCATGAAGGGTTGTTCCGTCAGCACATGGTGCGCAAGGGCAGGAACCGCGACACCGCCTGGTTCTCGATCATCGATGGGGAATGGCCGACGCGTCGGGAGGCGTTCGAACGCTGGCTGGACGCTGACAACTTCGATGGGGCGGGTCGACAGAAGCAGCGTCTGGAGGCCTTTCGCCGGGCATGAAAAACCCCGCACCGGCTGGGCCGGTGCGGGTTTTCTGACGCTACGCGGGCAGTGTCAGTCGCGGGTTTTCCAGTCCTTCTGGCTCATGTAGTCGCGGGTTTCCTTGACCACGATGCCGGACAAGAGCAGCAGGCCGATCAGGTTGGGCAGCGCCATCAGGCCGTTGGCGATGTCGGAGAAGGTCCATACCACCTCCAGCGAGGTCACCGCACCAACAAACACCACCAGCGAGAACAGCAGGCGATAGGGCATCACCGCCGGGCGACCGCACAGGCGCACCATGCAGCGCTCACCGTAGTAACTCCAGCCGAGGATGGTGGTGTAGGCGTAGACCAGCACGCCGATGGTCACGGTGTAGACGCCCCAGCCACCGCCGAGTCCCTGTTCCAGCGCCCAGGCGGTCATCGGCGCGCCTTTCAGGCCTTCCTGCATCCAGGCGCCGGTGACGATGATCGCCAGCGCAGTGAAGGTGACCATGACCAGGGTGTCGAGGAAGGTCTGGGTCATCGAGACCATGGCCTGGCGTACCGGCTTGCTGGTCTTGGCGGCGGCAGCGGCAATGGCGCCGGTACCCAGGCCCGACTCGTTGGAGAAGATGCCGCGGGCCACGCCCATCTGCACGGCGAGGATCACGCTGGAGCCGAGGAAGCCACCGGCTGCGGCACTGCCACTGAAGGCGTCGGTGAAGATCAGGGTGATGGCGTCCGGCAGGCGGTCGGCGAACACCACCAGCACGGCGACGTTACTGATGATGTAGAGCACGATCATGATCGGCACGACGCCAGCCGCGAAGCGACCGATGCTCTTGATGCCGCCGATGATCACGATCGCCGTGGCGATGGCCAGGAACAGGCCGCTGACGGTCGGCGAGATTTCCCAGGTGTCATACAGCTGATGGGCCGCCGTGTTGGCCTGCACCATGTTGCCGATACCGAACGAAGCGATGGCGCCGAAAATGGCGAAAGCGATGCCGAGGGTCTTGCCCAGGCTGCCGCCGACACCATAGGTCAGGTAGTACATCGGCCCACCGCTCTGCTCGCCCTTGGCGTCGGTGACGCGGTACTTCACGCCGAGCAGAGCCTCGGAATACTTGGTGGCCATGCCTACCAGGCCGGTCATCCACATCCAGAACAGTGCGCCTGGGCCACCAATGCCGATGGCCGTGGCAACACCGGCGATGTTGCCCACGCCAATGGTAGCTGCCAGCGCAGTGGCCAGTGCCTGGTAGTGCGACACGTCACCAGGTGCATCGCCCTTTTCCGAGCGTTTGACGAACGCCAGCCAGAAGGCGTGACCGAGCACGCGGAACTGCAGGCCGCGCAGGCGGATGGTCAGGTACAGGCCGGTGAGCAGAAGCAGCGGGATGAGCAGGAAGGGGCCCCAGATGAAGCCGCTGATGGCAGAGAGAATGCTGAGAAGTTGATCCATTGGTGTTGTCCTTGTTGTTCTGACGCCCAGCCGGGATAACGGCCGAGTGCGAGTCTGGCAGCAGGGTGCTGATGCCGGATCGGGTTACTGCAGCAGTCGCCATGGCCAGGTCGGTTGGGCGGCTGGGAAGCGCGCGATTGTGTCCAGCCTGGTTGCTGAACGACAACAAACATCCTTATTTGCACGGGATTAACAGGGAATACCCATGTTCTCGTTTACGAGGCGGGTATTTTTCCTGATGAATGCGGTTTTTGCAGCGGTATTTCCGCTCTGTGCGGTCACTCCATCTCGAACAGACCTTCACGCAGCTTGGCGCCCGCCAGACGCTCGCGGATGTCATCGTCGATGCGCGGATCGTCCGGGGCGTAGAGCATCAACTGGCGGTAGGCGTTGACCCGGTTGATCTCATCGCCCAGGTACTGCCAGACCACACGGGTACAGGCCGGCGTGCGCCGATCACCGCTGGAAACGCCGGTCTTGATGCCGTTGAGCCGATTGATACGGCTCTTGAAGCTGGGGATCAGGATGGTCTGGCTGACCTCGTTGCCGGTGAGGCTCTCGTAGTCGACCAGGAACATCCGATCCTGCAGGAAGAACGCAGCGCCCAGGTAGCGACAGCGTACCCAGTCTTCGCTTCCGCCACGGGTGCGCTCTTGCCGTTCCTGGCGTTCCTGACGCTCGAACAGGTAGTTGCCGCGCTCTTCGCGCAGGTGCACCAGCGACAGCAGGATGTGTCCCGGTACCGACATGCAGTTGGCGTACTCGAAGTAGTAGCCGCAATAGCGCCCCATCGGGCTGGCCTGCTGGCGCAGCGGTTCGAACAGATCCAGCAGGGGGTCGTTGCCGCTCTGCACCGGGCTGTTGGAGCTGCGCGCTCCGATCAGACGGGCGAACTGATCGCCCGGCATCTCCAGTTCGTAGGGCTCGACGCCGAAGAAATCGCAGATGCGTTTGAGGTTGTGTGCGGTGGGTCGGCTCTGTCCGGCGAGGTAGCGATTGAACTGCGCGCGGTTGAGCGAAAGCTTGCGGCAGACCTCGGCAATCGAGCGGTAGTGGCTGCACAGCAGTTTCAGGTTACTGCCGAAATGATCCGACATATGGCGTTCCGAAGGTGATGCGAGTGTCGCGATTCTAGCATCAGGTCGCGTCACTTAGACGCGATCCGCGAAATTGTTACCAAAGCTTTCATCCCCAACCATGCGCTCCTCGGCCTGCCTGCCGTCTCTACCCATCACTCGAACAACAAGAATCGAGGTACTTCGCCATGCTGGAAATGCTCAACGATTTCCTGTCCGGAAAGCTGCTGATCGTCCTGATCGTCGGCCTGGGCAGCTACTTCACCCTGCGCTCGCGCTTCGTCCAGTTTCGCCACTTCGGCCACATGTTCAGCGTGTTCAAGGAGTCGATCCGCGGCCAGGGCGGCCAGCTGAGTTCGTTCCAGGCGCTGATGCTGAGCCTCGCCGGCCGTGTCGGTGCAGGTAACATCGCTGGCGTCGGCGTGGCCGTGACCCTCGGCGGCCCCGGTGCCGTGTTCTGGATGTGGGTGACCGCGCTGGTCGGCATGTCCAGCAGCTTCTTCGAGTGCTCCCTGGCTCAGGCCTACAAGCGCGCCGATGGTGACGGTCTGTACCGCGGCGGCCCGGCCTACTACATCCAGCACGGCCTGAAGCTGCGCTGGATGGCGATGACCTTCGCCGTGCTGCTGCTGGTCACCTACGGCTTCGCCTTCAACGGCCTGCAGTCGTTCACCGTGACCCATTCGCTGCAGAACGCCTTCGACATCCCCGTGCAATACAGCGGCCTTGCCCTGGCCGTGCTGCTGGGCCTGGTGTTCATCGGTGGCATCAAGCGCATCGCCTCGGTGTCCGACCTGCTGGTACCGGTCAAGACCCTGGCCTACATCGGCGTGACGATGTACGTGATCGTCAGCCAGATCGACCTGGTGCCGGACATGCTGACCACCATCGTCAAGAGCGCCTTCGGCCTGGAGCCAGCTTTCGCCGGCCTGCTCGGCAGCGCCATCGTGATGGGCGTGAAGCGCGGCGTATTCGCCAACGAAGCGGGCCTGGGCAGTGCGCCGAACGTCGCCGCCGTGGCGGCCGTGCGTCACCCGGTCGCGCAGGGTGTGGTACAGGCTTTCAGCGTGTTCCTCGACACTTTCGTCATCTGCACCTGCACCGCATTGCTGATCCTGCTGTCGGGCTTCTACACCCCGGGCTTCGAAGGTGACGGCATCATCCTCACCCAGAACTCCCTGGCTGCCGTGGTCGGCGAGTGGGGCCGGGTGTTCATCAGCGTGGCGCTGAGCCTGTTCGTGTTCACCTGCATCCTCTACAACTACTACCTCGGTGAGAACGCCCTGCAGTTCCTCTTCGGTCGTGGCCGTGCCGCCCTGCTGACCTACCGCGGTCTGGTACTGGCGCTGATCTTCTGGGGCTCGATGCAGAACCTGGGCACCGTGTTCGCCTTCGCCGACATCACCATGACCCTGCTGGCGCTGGTCAACCTGGCTGCCGTGTTCATGCTGTTCAAGGTCGGTCTGCGCCTGATGCGTGACTATGACCGCCAGCGCGCTGCCGGTGTGAAGCACCCGGTATTCGATCCGAAGGACTTCGAAGACCTCGACCTCGATCCGCTCGCCTGGCCGAAGAATCCGCAGCCGGCTACCGAGAACGAGCGCGTCGAACTGATCCACGGTGCCCACCAGCGCTGATGACGGTGTGCGCACTTCGGTGCGCGATACCGCCGCATTTCGTTGCACTCCGGGGGCCATGCGCCCCCGTTTTTGCCCTTACACTCCGACCATGCTGACCGGCACCGCGGGCGCTGGTCTCTGCCGTTTACCTGTTCGGATGCGTTTATGAAGACTTCCCAGAACCCGCTGGTGCTCTACACCGGCGGCACCATCGGCATGCAGATGAGCGAGTCCGGCCTGGCCCCGGCTTCCGGATTCGAAGCCCGCATGCGTGAACAGCAGGCCATCGAGAACGATCCGGCGCTGCCGGCCTGGCAGTTTCGTGAACTGCTGCCACTGATCGACAGCGCCAACATGAACCCCGGCCACTGGCTGGCCCTGCGCGATGTCATCGTGCAGGCCGTGGAACGTGACGGGCACGATGCCGTGCTGGTGCTGCACGGCACCGATACGCTGGCCTACAGCGCAGCGGCACTGAGCTTTCTGCTGCTTGGCCTGAATGCCCCGGTAGTGCTCACGGGCTCCATGCAGCCGGCAGGCGTGCCAGGCGGCGATGCCTGGCCCAACCTGTTCGGTGCCTTGCGTACGCTGCACCGCGGTGTCGCGGTGGGCGTGCATCTGTACTTCAATGGCCAGCTCCTGCATGGCGCGCGCTGTTCCAAGTTGCGCAGCGATGCCTTCGACGCCTTCCAGGTGCTGCCACGTCAGCGCCAGGCCGAGCATGTCGCGCTCAATGCGCGCATCGACTATCGCCAGGTACGTCAGCTGGTGAACCTGGCGGTCGTGCCATTGCACCCTGCATTGCAGGCGAGCCATCTGCGGGCCTTGCTCGACAGCGGTGTCAAAGGCGTGCTGCTGGAGTGCTATGGCAGCGGTACCGGCCCTGCCGGCAACAGCGAGTTGATGGCGCTGCTGCATGAGGCACATGCGCGCGGCGTGGTGCTGGCAGCGATCAGCCAGTGCGCGCAGGGGCATGTCGAGTTCGGCGTCTATGCGGCCGGGAGTCGCCTGGCCGAGGTGGGGCTGGTGTCCTGCGGCGGCATGACCCGCGAGGCGGCGCTGGGCAAGCTGTTCGCCCTGCTTGGCGCTGGTCTGACGCCTGCCGAAGTCGAGCACTGGTTGGCGCGTGATCTCTGTGGTGAGATGAGCGACTGACTCATCTGCCCCAGAGGAAGGATCGATGACCCCCGAAATCCGCCCCGTAGAAGCCGCCGATCATGCAGCCTGGCTGCCCTTGTGGCAGGGCTACCAGCGCTTCTACATGACCGAAATTCCTGCCGAAACCAGCGCCGTCACCTGGCAGCGCTTCCTCGAACCGAACGAACCGATGGGGGCTGCACTGGCCTGGCGTGACGGCGAAGCCGTCGGCCTGGTGCACTGGGTCATCCATCGTTCGACCTGGACGACCGGCGACTACTGCTACCTGCAGGATCTGTTCGTTGCCAAGGGCCAGCGCAGTGGCGGCGTGGGGCGGCAACTGCTGCAGTTCGCCTACGAGCAGGCGCGCGCGGCCGGCTGCTCGCGCGTGCACTGGTTGACCCACGAGAGCAACAGCCAGGCCATGCTGCTGTACGAGCGCATCGGCGAGCGCTCGGGCTTTGTGCAATACCGCAAGCTCCTCTAAGAAGCGATCCGTCGCTGTCGAGAGAGGGAGGTTGGCATGCATCGCGCATCTGCCAAAGCTCCCTCGCCTTCAAGCTCACGCTCATGAACAAGCTCGACAACGCTTTGCTGAACATCCTGATCAAGGATTCGCGTACTTCCTTTGCCGATATCGCCCGCCAACTCAACATATCCCGGGCGCATGCCCGCACCCGGGTGCAGGCGCTGGTCGATACCGGTGTCATCGAGAAATTCACCGCCGTGGTGAATCCGGAGAAGCTCGGCAAGGGCATTTCCACCTTCGTCGATCTCACCGTTGCGCCGCATGCCATCGAGTCCGTCGCCGAGCGCCTTTCGGCCACTGTGGAGGTGGTCAGCCTGTACATCATGAGCGACCTGAAGAGCCTGCATATCCACACGCTCACCGACAGTTACGAGACCTTCGACGCCTTCGTCCGCCAGCACATTTTCAATCATCCGGAAATCCTCACGGTCGATTGCAAGGCGCTGATGACCCGGGTCAAGCACCGCCGTGGCGGTGCTCGTTTGTAACATGTTGATACAGATGATCATTTTGCCAATTGGTGGGATTTTTGCGCCTTAAAAAAGCGCTCTGTGCGTCCTCGTGGTGCATAGCAGCCATTCGTCAGTGAGGGACGAGTCGATCCGACCGATTGGATGCACATGTCAACGCGCTGATGACAAATGTATCGAATGTGAGGGGCTGCCTGCCGTTTCGTCTTCTTCCGCTCATCCAAGGTGCTTGTTTTTTGTGCAGCAGCATTTCGCCTCGAATGCTTCGAATTTAACTTTATTACTTATAAATCAATAGCTTATTTTGTTTTTCCTGCTGGCATGTGTGTTGCTCTAGGGCTTTCTGACCACTTTACATCCGATAGGCCGCCTCGCCGATTGGAGCCACTGTGTAACAGGAGACCGCCCCATGAGCCTCAACCGCCGTAAATTCCTGAGTAGCGGAGCCATTGCCGCAGGCGCCGGCCTGGCACTGGGTGCTTCGAGCATCGCCTCTGCCAACACCGGCAAGACCTTCAACTGGAAGATGACCAACGCCTATGCGCCGGGCTCGCCCTTCTACGTGCAGGGCCCGGGCAGCCCGACCGATTTCTGCAAGCGCGTCGAGGAAATGTCCGGCGGCCGCCTGAAGATCCAGCACTTTGCCGCTGGCGAGCTGATCCCGGCGCTGGAAGGCTTCGATGCGGTGTCCAGCGGCATGGTGGAAATGAACGCCGCCAACGCCTTCTTCTGGGCCGGCAAGATCCCTGCGGCGCAGTTCTTCACCGCCGTGCCGTTCGGCATGAATACCCAGGGCATGAACGCCTGGCTGTACAACGGTGGCGGCCTGAAGCTCTGGGAGGAGCTCTACGAACCCCATGGCCTGGTACCCATGCCCATGGGCAACACCGGCACGCAGATGACCGGCTGGTTCCGCCAGCCGCTGGAAAACGTCGACAGCCTGAAGGGCCTGAAGATGCGTATCGCCGGGTTGGCCGGCAAGGTCTACAGCGAGCTGGGCGTGGCCGTGCGTCTGCTGCCGGGTGGTGAAATCTTCCCGGCGCTGGAGCGTGGCGTGATCGATGCCGCCGAATTCGTCGGCCCTTATCAGGATCGCCGCATGGGCCTGCACAAGGCGGCCAAGAACTACTACACCACCGGCTGGCACGAGCCGACCAACGTCACCGAGCTGATCATCAACAAGCAGGCCTGGGACAGCCTGCCGGCCGATCTGCAGGCCATCGTGCGGTTCTGCGCCCAGGCCTGCAACACCGATAGCTGGTCGTGGTGCGACGCGGTCAACGCCGAGGCCATGCAGGATCTGGTGAACAATCAGGGCGTGATTGCCCGCCCGCTGCCGACCGACATCATCAAGCGTCTGCATGAAGTGACCAACGACACGCTGTCGAGCATGGCGGCCAGCGACCCGGTGACCAAGAAGATCTACGAGCACTTCTTCGCCTTCCGCAAGCAGTACATCTCCTGGGCCTCGGTGGGCGAGAAGGCCTTCATGGAAATCGGGATGGGCGAGTCATGATGTTCGTCGTCACTCGAATCGAACAACAGGTGGAAGCTCTGGGCGCGCTCGCACGCGCCTGCGTGCTGCTGCTGGTGCTGCTGGTGTCGTTCGACGTGCTGATGCGCTACCTGTTCGACTTCAGCCCGGTGGCGCTGCAGGAGCTGGAGTGGTACCTGATCTCGCCCATCGCCCTGCTCGGCATCGCCTACACCCTCAAGCATCGCCAGGACGTGCGCGTGGACTTCCTCTACGAGAAGTTCGGCGTGAAGACCAAGGCGGCGGTCGACCTGTTCAGCGGCATCGCCACCGCCGCCATCGGTTTCTACATCGCCCACCTGGCGTTCAAGTACACGATGCAGTCTTACAACATGGGCGAGGGCTCGCCCGATCCGGGCGGGCTGCCCTATCGCTTCCTGATCAAGGCCTTTCTGCCGCTGGGCTTTGCCCTGTTCGGCCTGCAAGGCCTGGCTGACAGCCTGCGTGCGCTGTGCACCCTGCTGCTGCCGGCTCGACTGCAGGAGGCTCGTCCATGACGCCCAATGAATGGTTGGCCATCAGCATGGTCATCGGCTTCTTCGCCATGATGATGGCGGGCGTGCCGGTGGCCATTTCCCTGGCCGTGTCCGGTTTCGTCGCCGGCATGATCGGCTTCGGCCCGATGCTCTTCGCCCTGCTGCCGGCGCGCATGTTCGGCGTGGTCAGCAACTACACGCTGTTGGCGATACCGCTGTTCACCTTCATGGGGGTGATGCTGGAGAAATCCCGGGTCGCCGAGGACATGCTCGACACCATCGGACGTGCCATGGGCGGCCTGAACGGCGGCATGGGCCTGGCGATCATTCTGGTCGGCGTGCTGCTCGGCGCCTCCACCGGCATCGTCGGCGCCACGGTGGTGACCATTGGCCTGCTGACCCTGCCCACGCTGCTGCGCCGCGGCTACAACAAGACCGTGGCCTGCGGCACCATCTGCGCATCCGGCACCCTGGGGCAGATCATTCCGCCGAGCCTGGTGCTGATCCTGCTGGCCGACATCCTCGGTCAGTCGGTGGGTTCGATCTTCGCCGCCGCCTTCATCCCCAGCCTGGTGCTGGCGCTGATCTACGTCGCCTACATGCTGCTGCTCGGCTGGCTGCGCCCGGACTGGGTGCCGGCGATCCCGGCTGAAGAGCGCGCCCTGACCAGCCGCAAGCAACTGCTCAAGGACATGGCACGCAGCGTGCTGCCGCCGCTGCTGCTGGTGATGGCGGTGCTCGGCTCGATCATCGGTGGCGTCGCCGCGCCGACCGAGGCGGCCTCGATGGGCGCGCTCGGTGCGCTGGTCATCGCCGCCTGCGCACGGCGTCTGGACTGGAAGACCCTCAAGGCGACCCTGCATGGCACCCTGACCATCAGTGCGATGATCTTTCTCATCCTGCTCTGTTCGCAGCCGTTCTCCCTGGCCTTCCGCGGCCTGGGTGGCGAGGCGCTGGTGCATGAGCTGTTCACCATGCTGCCGGGCGGCGAGCTGGGGGCGATCCTGTTCCTGATGGCGGTGCTGTTCGTGCTCGGCTTCTTCCTGGAGTGGATCGAGATTTCCTATATCGCCCTGCCGATGTTCCTGCCGGTGTTCATCGCCTACGACACCAACCTGGTATGGCTGGGCATCCTGGTCGCGCTGAACCTGCAGATGTCGTTCCTCACGCCGCCGTTCGGCTGGGCGCTGTTCTTCCTCAAGGGCGTGGCGCCACCGGGGATCAGCACCAAGGATATCTATATCGGCGCACTGCCCTATGTGTTCCTGCAGATGCTCGCGGTAGCGGTGGTGTTCTGCTTCCCGCAACTGGCCACCTGGCTGCCGGCTGCGATCGGCTGGTGATGACCACAGCGGCCACGCCATCACCGGCGTGGTCGCCACGACAAGAAAGGAACTGTCATGCTGAAAACTACCCATGCCACCGGCGGCCTGTTCGTCGCCCCGCACCACCTGGCCGCGCAGGCCGGGCGCGATGTACTCAAGGCCGGCGGCAATGCCGTGGAAGCGATGGTCGCCGCCGCTGCCAGCATCGCCGTGGTCTACCCGCACATGAACGCCATCGGCGGCGATGGCTTCTGGCTGATCCACGAGCCAGGCAAAAAGCCCATCGCCATCGATGCCTGTGGCAGCAGCGCGGCACTGGCTGATCGCGACTTCTACACCGGTCATACGCAGATTCCCAGCCGTGGCCCACTGGCCGCATTGACCGTGGCGGGCACCGTCGGTGGCTGGGCTGAAGCCCTGGCGCAAACTGCGCACTGGCAGCCGCAACTGACCTTGCCCGATCTGCTGGCCGACGCCATCGGCCACGCTCGCCGCGGCATCGTGGTCAGCCGCAGCCAAGCACAGCTGACCCGCAGCAAACTGGCCGAACTGCAGGACGTGCCGGGCTTCGCCGATGTCTACCTGCCAGGCGGCCAGCCGCCGCGCGAAGGCGATCTGCTGCGTCAGCCGGCGCTGGCCGAGACCCTGCAGCGTTTGGCCGATGCCGGGCTGGACGACTTCTACCGTGGCGAGCTGGCCGCGCGCATGGCCGCCGATCTCGAACGCCTGGGCAGCCCGCTGCGCCTGGCCGATCTGCATAACTACCACGCTCGTGCGGTCGAGCCGCTGAGCGTACGGTTGAACGATGCCACGCTGTACAACATGCCGCCGCCGACTCAGGGTTTGGCCTCGTTGCTGATCCTTGGCATCTTCGAAAAGCTCGGGATCGAACAGGCCGAAGGCTTCGCCCATGTGCACGGGCTGGTCGAGTCGACCAAACAGGCTTTCCTGATTCGCGACCGTGTGGTGACCGATCCGGCCCGTGTGCCGGAAGACCCGCAGAGCTTGCTGGCCGACGCCAATCTGCAGCGCCTGGCTGCCAATATCGATCCGCAGCAGGCGCTGGCCTGGCCACAACCGGCGCAGCCGGGCGACACCATCTGGATGGGCTGCATCGATGCCGAAGGGCGCGTGGTGAGTTTCATCCAGAGCGTGTACTGGGAGTTTGGTTCCGGCGTGGTGCTGCCTTCCACCGGCGTGGCCTGGCAGAACCGTGGCATCAGCTTCTCCCTCGACCCTGCCGCGCTGCAGAGCCTGGAACCGGGGCGTAAACCCTTCCACACCCTCAACCCGGCGTTGGCGCTGTTCGACGATGGCCGCACCCTGAGCTACGGCACCATGGGCGGCGAAGGCCAGCCGCAGACCCAGGCGGCGATCCTCAGTCGCTACCGCCTGGGCAGCGACCTGCAGGCGGCGGTCAGTGCGCCGCGCTGGCTGCTTGGACGTACCTGGGGCGACGTCAGTACCACGCTGAAGCTGGAGAGTCGTTTCCCGGCCGAGCTGGTGGAGCAACTGCGCCAGGCGGGGCATATCGTCGAGCTGCTGGACGAGGCCTTCAGCGACACCATGGGCCATGCCGGCGCGCTGCTGCGCCAGCCCAATGGCGTGCTGGAAGGCGCCGCCGATCCGCGTAGCGACGGCAGCGTCTGCGGCTTGTGAAAAACGGTTGGGCCGGGCGCACCCGGCCCAACGTGCTCACGGACGCCTGGCGATGAAATCGATCTCAACCAGGGCGTGGCGCGCCAGCCCGGTGGTGCCGATGCAGGTGCGCGCCGGACGTTTGCCCTCGGCAAAGTAGCTGGCGTAGATCGCATTGAAACGCTCGTAATCACCGTAGAAATCGGTGAGGAAGGCGCGCGCCGATACCACGTTTTCCAGACCAAGGCCGAGCCCTTCGAGCACCACCAGCAGGTTGTCGAAGGTCTTGTGCGTCTGTGCCTCGATGCCTTCGGGCAGTGGCGCCGATTCGTTGCCCGGGTCGATGGGCAACTGGCCGGTGATGAACACCCAGCCATCGGCTTCGCAGGCATGGGAAAAGGGCGCGACCGGTGCGGGCGCACCGGCGAACATGTGGTATTCGGGCATCGACATGAGCACTCCTGGTCTCTGATGAACGCCAGTGCGGTTGCACGGCTTCAGTGACCATACCTCATCGCATCAGAATACCGACCAGCCAATTCGCTCACTGAGCAGCTCCAGCGCCGCCATGCCGGCCAGCGAGTTGCCAGCCTTGTTCAGCTCCGGTGACCACACGCAGATGGTGTACTGCCCCGGTACGATGGCGACGATGCCGCCCCCGACGCCGCTCTTGCCCGGCAGGCCGACGCGGTAGGCGAAGTTGCCCGCCTCGTCGTACAGCCCGCTGGTGGCCATGATCGAGTTGACCTGCTGGGTCTGCCTGGCGCTGAGAATCTGCTCGCCGCTGTGCTTGCAGAAACCGTCATTGGCCAGGAAGCAGAAGGCCTTGGCCAGGTCGACGCAGTTCATGCTCAGGGCGCAGTAGCTGAAGTAGTTGCGCAGTACCGATTCGACGTCGTTGTGGAAGTTGCCGAAGGACTGCATCAGGTAGGCCATGGCCGCGTTGCGTGCACGGTGCTGGTACTCGGAGTCGGCGATGTGCCGGTCGATCACGACATTGGCATTGCCTGACAGACGCCGGACGAAATCGCGCATCGACAGGGCTGGCGCGGCAAAGCGCGACTGGTTGATGTCGCTGATCACCAGCGCCCCGGCGTTGATGAAGGGGTTGCGTGGCCGGCCGTTCTCCAGCTCCAGCTGCAGGAGCGAATTGAACGGTTGCCCGGACGGTTCGTGGCCGAGCCGTTCCCAGATCGCCTCGCCCGAATGCTGGATCGCCTGCACCAGGCTGAACACCTTGGAGATACTCTGGATCGAGAACGGGATGCGCGCATCGCCGGCGGTGAACAGCTCGCCGTCGTTGCCATACACCGCGATGCCAAACTGGTTGGCCGGTACGTCGGCGAGTGCCGGAATGTAATTGGCGACCTTGCCCTGGCCGATCAACGGACGGGCTGCATCGAGAATTTCGTTCAACAGGGCTTGCATGCTCTGGCTCGCGAGGGCGTCAGGTATTTGCCCGACAGGTCTGTGCTAGACGCCAGCAGAAACCTTCGCATCACAGCCGATGACTTGCTCTGCATGGCGCCCGCCTCTAGTCTCGGCCTCTTCCCGTCGACGGCGTAGTCTGATGTCCACCGTTCTCAACGTCCTGTTGCCAATCTTCGGTCTGATTCTGATCGGCTACATCTGTCGACGCACCAACCGGCTAGGGCCGACTGCCGCTTCGGAGATGAACCGTTTCGTGGTCTGGCTCGGTTTGCCGGCGTTGTTGTTCAGCCTGACCGCCAAGGCCGACTGGGCGCAGATCTGGCAGCCCGGTTTCCTGCTGGCCTTCACCGGCGGCATGTTTGCTGTATACCTGATTACCTTGCTGTATCGCTGGAAGACCACCGGCAGCCTGGTGGACGCCAGCATCGATGGCCTCAGTGCCGGTTACGCCAACAGTGGTTACATCGGCATTCCGCTGTGCGTGCTGGTGCTGGGTGATGACGGCATGGCGCCGGCGTTGATCGCCTCGCTGATGGTGGTCTGCGTGCTGTTCGGCCTGGCGGTGGTGTGCATCGAAGTCGGCCTGCAGAGCAAGAAGGGAGTGGGCGGCGCGATCCTTCAGGTCGTCACTGCATTGCTGAAGAACCCGCTGGTGGTGGCGCCGCTGCTGGGCGCGGCCTGGTCGCAGGGTGGGCTGCAGATGCCGGCGGCGATGGATGAATTCCTGCGCCTGCTGGGGGCGGCGACCGTGCCCTGTGCGCTGGTGTCGCTGGGCCTGTTTCTGGCGCAGCGACAGAGCGGGCCGAGCCAGGGCGTCTGGCCGCTGGTGGCGCTCAAGCTGGTGCTGCAACCGCTGATTACCTGGTTCATCGCCTTCGTGCTGCTCGACCTGCCGCCGCTCTGGGCGCATGCCGCGCTGCTGCTCAGTGCGCTGCCAACCGGCACCGGGCCCTTCATGCTCGCCGAGTACTACCAGCGCCAGGCGGCGCTGGTGTCCCGGGCGATCCTGTTCTCCACGCTAGGCTCTCTGTTTACCCTGTCGCTGATCCTGTTGCTGATCACGCCTTGAGTTGCAGCTCCAGGCCCAACTGCTGCGACAGGCATGGCCAGCGGCGCCAGGCCGATGCGGTGTCCGGTGCTGCCAGGCGCTCGCGGTAGGCCTGCACCGACGGCTGGTCGAAGCTGGCGTCATCGAGCATGCCGGACAGCGCATGATGCACCGCCTCGTCGAGCTGATTGGCGAAGGGCTCACCGATCAACTGATGCGCGATCAGGTTGGCGCGCGTGGTGTCCAGTGGGATCAGTGGCTGGCCGAGATGGGCGATATAGCGGTCGTTGACCTCTTCTACCAGGCGGTGGGCCAGGTAGGCCTCGTCCAGCAACCCTTCGAGACCTTCATGGCCTGCCATCAGCTCGGGTGGCTGCAGGAAGAAGTGCTCGGCGATCTTCAGCACCGGCTTGATGGCGTTCTCGATACCCGCTTCACGCGCCACGGTGGCTGCGGCATCGAGCACGTCCGGCACCTCCTCGATGTAGGCGATGACGAAGCCGGTCAGCGCGCCAAGGGCATCATCCTCGGGCAGGCGGATCGACGGATGCAGGCGTTCGAGCTGATCCTGCAGAAACGCTGCAAGCGCGTGTTTGGCGGTTTCCTGCTGACGAGCCTGGGCAATCAATTGGCGAAGGGCGGCAGTGTTCATGACTACTCCTACATTTCAGGACATGGACGTGAACCTTAGCCGGCACTTTGGCCCGGCTAAGACGCGATTGTCATAACTTTTTCATACTTATGCGAGTCCGCTATATCCACCTGTATCAGAACGGCTACACCCCGCGCCACTCGGGGCGTTTAGCGCAGGCCTCGAGTCGGCCTGGCCAGCGTGGTGCTCACATTGCGGGCTGAAAGTCGCCGTCTATACTCGATTTCGAAAGGCAGTACCTGATGGAACCGGACGAGCTTTGGCACGGAAAGGTTCGACAGTAGTCGCCAGCAGTCAGGGGTGGTCATGCAGGCAGCGTGCGCCAGCAGCCAACTCCGTAGGCAGTCGATCCCTTAGCCGCAGGCTCAGCCGGCGGGATAACAAGAACAATCAAGGGGAACCCGCAATGATGCGACATCCACGAGTCTGGATGGGCCTCCTGCTGTGGCTGACATTAAGCTCGGCGCATGCCCAGTGGACGGTCAACATGGCGCCCGGTGTCACCGAGGTCAGCCGTTCCGTCTTCGACCTGCACATGACCATCTTCTGGATCTGCGTCGTGATCGGTGTGCTGGTGTTCGGCGCGATGTTCTGGTCGATGATCATGCACCGCCGCTCCACCGGCCAGCAGCCCGCGCATTTCCACGAGAGCACCACCGTCGAGATTCTCTGGACCGTGGTGCCCTTGGCCATCCTCATCGTGATGGCGATTCCGGCGACCAAGACGCTGATCGAGATCTACGACACCTCCGAGTCCGAGCTGGATGTCCAGGTCACGGGCTACCAGTGGAAGTGGCACTACAAGTACCTGGGCCAGGATGTCGAGTTCTTCAGCAACCTGACCACGCCGCGCGACCAGATCAACAACCGCGCCGCCAAGGGCGAGCACTACCTGCTGGAAGTGGATCAACCGCTGGTGGTGCCGGTGGGCACCAAGGTGCGTTTCCTGATCACTTCTGCCGACGTGATCCACTCCTGGTGGGTACCTGCCCTGGCAGTGAAGAAGGATGCCATTCCCGGCTTCATCAACGAATCCTGGACGCGTATCGACGAGCCCGGCGTCTACCGTGGCCAGTGCACCGAGCTGTGCGGCAAGGATCACGGCTTCATGCCTGTCGTGGTCGAAGCCAAGTCCAAGGAAGATTTCTCTGCCTGGATGGACGAGCGCAAGCAGGCCGCTGCCGCCGAACGTGAGCTGACCAGCAAGGAATGGACCAAGGAAGAGCTCATGGCACGCGGCGAGAAGGCCTACAACACCACCTGCGTTGCCTGCCACCAGGCCAATGGCGAAGGCCTGCCACCGATGTTCCCGGCGCTCAAGGGCTCGGCCATTGCCACCGGGCCGGCCAAGGGACATATCGACATCGTTTACCACGGCAAGCCGGGTACCTCGATGGCCGCCTTCGGCAAGCAACTGTCGCCGGTCGACCTGGCCGCCATCATCACCTACGAGCGCAACGCCTGGGGCAACAATGTCGGTGACATGGTCACGCCCAAGGACATTCTCGACTTCTCGAAGGCTCAGGAGTAAGGACATGAGTGCAGTGATCGATCACGGTCATACTGACCACCACCATGGCCCGGCCAAGGGCCTGATGCGCTGGGTGCTGACCACCAACCACAAGGACATCGGCACGATGTACCTGTGGTTCAGCTTCTGCATGTTCCTGCTCGGCGGCTCGATGGCGATGGTGATTCGCGCCGAGCTGTTCCAGCCGGGCCTGCAGATCGTGCAGCCGGAATTCTTCAACCAGATGACCACCATGCACGGCCTGATCATGGTCTTCGGTGCGGTGATGCCAGCCTTCGTCGGCCTGGCCAACTGGATGATTCCGCTGATGATCGGCGCGCCGGACATGGCTCTGCCGCGGATGAACAACTTCAGCTTCTGGCTGTTGCCGGCGGCCTTCGGTCTGCTGGTCAGTACCTTGTTCATGGAGGGCGGAGGGCCGAACTTCGGTTGGACCTTCTATGCGCCGTTGTCGACGACCTACGGGCCGGAGAGCACGACCTTCTTCATCTTCGCCATCCACCTGATGGGCATCAGTTCGATCATGGGGGCGATCAACGTGGTTGCCACCATCCTCAATCTGCGTGCCCCGGGCATGACCCTGATGAAGATGCCGCTGTTCGTCTGGACCTGGCTGATCACCGCCTTCCTGCTGATCGCGGTGATGCCGGTACTGGCTGGCTGCGTGACCATGATGCTGATGGACATCCACTTCGGCACCAGCTTCTTCAACGCTGCTGGCGGCGGTGATCCGGTGCTGTTCCAGCACGTGTTCTGGTTCTTCGGCCACCCCGAGGTGTACATCATGATCCTGCCCGCGTTCGGCGCGGTCAGCTCGATCATTCCGGCCTTCGCGCGCAAGCCGCTGTTCGGCTACACCTCGATGGTCTACGCCACCGCGGCCATCGCCTTCCTCTCGTTCATCGTCTGGGCGCACCACATGTTCACCGTCGGCATTCCGCTGACCGGTGAGCTGTTTTTCATGTACGCCACCATGCTCATCGCCGTGCCTACCGGGGTGAAGGTGTTCAACTGGGCCAGCACCATGTGGCAGGGCTCGATGACCTTCGAGGCGCCGATGCTGTTCTCGGTGGCCTTCGTCATCCTGTTCACCATCGGTGGCTTCTCCGGGCTGATGCTGGCCATCGCCCCGGCGGACTTCCAGTACCACGATACCTACTTCGTGGTGGCGCACTTCCACTACGTGCTGGTACCCGGTGCAATCTTCGGCATCTTCGCTTCGGCCTATTACTGGCTGCCGAAGTGGACGGGCCACATGTACGACGAGACCCTGGCCAAGCTGCATTTCTGGATGAGCTTCATCGGCATGAACATGGCGTTCTTCCCGATGCACTTCGTCGGCCTGGCCGGCATGCCGCGGCGCATCCCGGACTACAACATGATGTTCGCCAACTTCAACATGATCTCGAGCATCGGCGCCTTCCTCTTCGGCGCGACCCAGCTGCTGTTCCTGTTCATCGTCATCAAGTGCATCCGTGGCGGCAAACCCGCCCCGGCCAAACCTTGGGATGGCGCCGAAGGCCTGGAGTGGACGGTGCCGTCGCCGGCGCCCTACCACACCTTCAGTACGCCACCGGAAGTGAAATAGGAGGTCTGCCGTGAGCGAGGTCATCGCGACTCGTCGCCTGGTTACCCGTCTGCTGGTCGTGGTGGTGGTGATGTTCTGCTTCGGCATCTTCGTCCTGCCGCCGTTCTACGACGCCATGTGTCGGGTGTTCGGCATCAATGGCAAGACGGCAGGCGCCTACCAGGGCGAGCAGATGATCGACGTGGCTCGGGAGGTGCGCGTGCAGTTTCTCGCCACCAACTCTGCCGAGATGGTCTGGGAGTTCGGCCCGAAAGCGGACGAGATGGTGGTTCACCCGGGCGAGCCGCGCGACATGCTGTTCGTGGCCTACAACCCCAGCGACCACCCGATGACGGCGCAGGCCATCCCCAGCGTCTCGCCATCGCGGGCGGCGGCCTTCTTTCATAAGACCGAGTGCTTCTGTTTCACCCAGCAGGTGCTGCAGCCGGGTGAGCGCATCGAGATGCCGGTGCGCTTCATCGTCGACCGTGACCTGCCGCAAGACGTGAAGCACCTGACGCTGGGCTACACGCTGTTCGATGTTACTGCGAGCAAACCGCCAGTGGCACAGGCTCCATAAGGAGAACAACAATGTCGAGTCACGAGCACTATTACGTTCCGGCCCAGAGCAAATGGCCGATCATCGCCACCCTGGGCATGCTGACCAGCGTCTTTGGGTTGGGCACCTGGTTCAACGACTTGTCGGCCAATCGTGCTGAGTCCAACGGCCCGCTGATCTTCTTCGTTGGCGGCCTGATCCTCGCCTACATGCTGTTCGGCTGGTTCGGCAACGTGATCAGGGAAAGCCGCGGCGGGCTTTATAGCCCGCAGATGGATCGCTCGTTCCGCTGGGGCATGAGCTGGTTCATCTTCTCCGAGGTGATGTTCTTCGCCGCCTTCTTCGGTGCGCTGTTCTACATCCGCACCTGGGCGGGGCCGTGGCTTGGCGGAGAGGGCGACAAGGGCGTCAGCAATATGCTCTGGGAAGGTTTCGAATACACCTGGCCATTGCTGCAGAACCCGGATTCCAAGTTATTCGTACCGCCGTCCGGGGTGATTGATCCCTGGCACCTGCCACTGCTCAATACCATCCTGCTGGTGTCATCGAGCGTCACCGTGACCCTGGCCCACCATGCGCTGAAGAAGAACAAGCGCGGCCCGCTCAAGGCCTGGCTGGCGGCGACCATTCTGCTCGGCGCGGCGTTCCTGTTCTTCCAGGTCGAGGAGTACATCGAGGCCTATACCGAACTGGGTCTGACCCTGGGTTCGGGCATCTACGGTGCGACCTTCTTCATGCTCACCGGCTTTCACGGCGCTCACGTGACCATGGGCGCGATCATCCTGACGGTGATGCTGGTGCGCATCATGCGCGGGCATTTCGACGCCGAGAAACACTTCGGTTTCGAGGCGGCGTCCTGGTACTGGCACTTCGTCGACGTGGTCTGGCTGGGGCTGTTCATCTTCGTCTACGTGTTGTGACGGATGGTGATCTCCAGCTACCAGGTGACGTGGGGCACGATCTGCCCTGAGTAGAAGCCCCAGGCCACCAGGGCGACGGTGATGGCGGTCAATACCACCCGAACCGTCAGAGCGTTGACCACACGGGTACCGCGGCTGTCGTCCTTGACCAGGAAGAACAGGCCGCTGAACAGACTGGCGACGGTAGCCAGCAACATGAGGACGATCGCGGCCTTGAGCATGCGAGACTCCGGGGGAGTGGTTGATGCAACGCAGTATAGTCAGCCCGCATACGGTTCGCGGAGGCGCGCAATGAGCGGCTTCCGCCCTGGCTGGCTGCCCAGCGTTCTGGTGCTGCTGCTGTTGCCTGGACTGTTGAGCCTGGGGTTCTGGCAGCTGCAGCGCAGTGAAGAGAAGCAGGCGTTGCTGAACAGTTACGAGTCGCGTCGCCAGGCTGCGCCCATCGGGCTCGATCAGCTCGAGCGCAGTAAGGATCCTGCCTATCGACGCATCCAGCTGCAGGGCCATTTCGATGCGGAACACAGCGTGCTGCTGGACAACCGCATCCGCGATGGGCGCGCGGGCGTGGAGTTGCTGCAACCTTTCTACGATCAGCGCAGCGGGCTTTGGGTCTTGATCAATCGTGGCTGGCTGCCCTGGCCGGATCGCCGCACCCCGCCACAATTCACGACACCTGACGATGCCCTGCAACTGCAGGCCTGGGTCTATGTCGCACCTGGTGGTGGCTTGCACCTGCAGGGCGGGGAAACCCTGGGCTGGCCACGTCTAGTCGCCGAAGTCGAGGCGCAAGGCCTGTGGCGCCAACTGGGGCGCGGTGGGCTGCCCTTCGAAGCACGTCTGGAACCGGGGCCCGCCAGTTATCGCGTCGACTGGCCAATCGTGGCCATGAGCCCCAGCAAACATCTTGGCTATGCGGTGCAGTGGTTCGCCTTGGCGGCCGCATTGCTTGGCCTGTTTATCTATCTCGGAGTTCACAATGCACGGGAGGGTCGCCATGAACCCAGCCATCGCCATGCCTGAAACACCGCGCAAAGGGCGTGGGCGCTTGCAGTTTCTGCTCATTCTGGCCATCGCCATCGGTCCGATGTTCCTCGCCAGTGCCATGTACCAGTGGCGTTTCTGGGTGCCGGAAACGCGCAGCTACCACGGTGTCCTGATCGGTGATGGACGCACGCTGGTCGATCTCGGTGTGCAGGGCAAGATGGAGCCGCTATGGCAGATTCTGGTGACGACGCCGGGAGCGTGCGAGGCCGACTGCCAGCAGCTGGTTTACCTGGCGCGGCAGATCCAGATCGGTCTCAACCGCGAGACTTCACGCGCCAGTCACGGCCTGGCTCTGGCCGAACCGCTGCCTGCCGACTATGACGCCACGCTCAAGCGCGAGTACCCACAGCTCGGCCGTTACCAGCTCGATCTGCAAGCCTATGAAAAGGCCGCTGAAGCCGTGCCGGGCGCGCAACTGTGGCTGGTCGACCCGCATGGCAACCTGGTGCTGCGCTACCCGGCGGGTAGCAATGGCAAGGCGATTCTCGATGATTTGCGCTACCTGCTGAAAATTTCCCTGATCGGTTGACGCTTTGCCCTGTCCATAACGACAGGGCGCCATGCCCCGTGCTCAAGGAGTCGACATGCACAAGCCTGGTTATCGTCTAGCGCTGTTCGCCACCCTGCTGACTGTGGTGGTGGTGTTGCTGGGGGCCTACACCCGTCTCACCCATGCCGGCTTGGGCTGCCCGGACTGGCCTGGCTGTTACGGTTTTCTCGGTGTGCCGATGAGCGAACACAAGCAAGCCATTGCCGAGGCGCGTTTCCCCGAGGCACCGGTGGAAGTTGCCAAGGGCTGGTACGAGATGATCCACCGCTACTTTGCGGGCGCGCTGGGCCTGGTGATCCTCGCCATCGCCATTCAGGCCGTGCGTCGCCGTGAGGACGCGACCCAGCCGGTGAAGCTGCCGCTGGCGATTCTCGCGCTGGTGATCCTGCAGGGCGCATTCGGTATGTGGACGGTCACCCTGCAGCTGTGGCCGCAGGTGGTCACGGCGCACCTGCTCGGTGGCTTCGCCACACTGAGCCTGCTGACCTTGCTCACCTTGCGCCTGTCCGGGCGCTCCGCCCCGTTGCAGTTGCCGGGACGCCTACGTGCGCTGGCCGCAGCTTGCCTGCTGCTGGTGATCGGGCAGATTGCGCTCGGTGGCTGGGTCAGCTCCAACTATGCGGCGGTGGCCTGTGTGGATCTGCCAACCTGTCATGGCGAATGGTGGCCGGCCATGGATTTCGGCAAGGGCTTTCACCTCACTCAACACATCGGTCCTAACTATCTGGGCGGCCAGCTCGACAGTGATGCGCGTACGGCCATCCATATGAGCCACCGCATCGGTGCGCTGCTCGTCACGCTGGCGCTGTTGCTGCTCAGTTGGCGTCTGCACCGTGCCGGTCTGTCGCGTCTGGGCGGGCTGGTGCTGCTGGCGCTGGCGGTTCAGATCAGCCTGGGTATCAGCAACGTGATTTTCCATCTGCCACTGCTGGTAGCGGTGGCGCACAACGCCGGTGGTGCGGCTCTGCTGCTGACACTGGTGTTGGTCAACTATCGGCTGCGTGCAGTTTCCGCAGGCGCGAGTGCGGTGAGTGAACCTCTGCTTGCAAAGGTTTCGCGAGCGGAACTTGCCCCTGTCGGGTTGGCACGGGTCGGCAAATAACGAAACAAGGAGAAATGCCATGGCGACCATGCTGCGTGCTCACTCCGAACACCCCACCTGGCGTGACTATCTCGAGCTGACCAAACCTCGTGTGGTGATGTTGATGCTGATCACCTCGCTGGTCGGCATGTTCCTCGCTACCCGGGCCGGCGTGCCCTGGGCGGTGTTGCTGTTCGGCAACCTTGGCATCGGCCTGTGCGCTGGCGCGGCGGCTGCGGTCAACCATGTGGTGGATCGGCGTATCGATTCGATCATGGCTCGTACGCACAAGCGCCCCGTTACCGCCGGGCGCATCTCGCCAGTGGCGGCGCTGACCTTCGCCTTGCTGCTCGCGGTAGCCGGCATGAGCCTGTTACTGGTGTTCACCAACGAGCTGGCCGCCTGGCTGACCCTGGCGTCGTTGCTCGGCTATGCGGTGATCTACACCGGCTTTCTCAAGCGCGCCACGCCGCAGAACATCGTGATCGGTGGCCTGGCCGGTGCTGCTCCGCCGTTGCTGGGCTGGGTCGCCGTCACCGGGCACCTGAGTGCCGAACCTCTGCTGCTGGTGCTGATCATCTTCGCCTGGACGCCGCCGCACTTCTGGGCGCTGGCCATCCATCGCAAAGAGGAATACGCCAAGGCAGACATTCCCATGCTGCCGGTCACCCATGGCGAGCACTACACCAAGGTGCATATCCTGCTCTACACCCTGGCGATGTTCGCGGTGACCCTGCTGCCCTACGCCATTCACATGAGCGGGCCGCTCTACCTGGTATGCGCCGTGCTGCTGGGCGGCCGCTTCCTGCACTGGGCCTGGGTGCTGTACCGTGACAGCAAACCGCACGCGGCGATCAACACCTTCAAGTACAGTATCTGGTACCTGTTCCTGCTGTTCATCGCTTTGCTGGCGGATCACTACTTGCTGCTGAATATCTAGCTAAGGGCCCTCATGACGCGTACCCACACAACGGTTTTTGTTCTTGTCGCTATCGTGGCCCTGGTGCTGGGGCTTACCGTCAACAAGGTGCTCAGCAGCAAAGGCCAGGGTGATCCGGCGGCGTTGCTCGACGCGGGCATCGTGCTGTTGCCGCAGAACCGCAGCCTGCCGGCACTGAGTCTGATCGATCAGGACGGCAAGGAAGTCGTGGTGGATCAGCTCAAGGGCGACTGGACGCTGCTGTTCTTCGGCTACACCTTCTGCCCGGATATTTGCCCGGCGACCCTCGCCCAGTTGCGCCAACTGCAGGGCCAACTGCCCGAGGAAACGCGCGCGCGGCTGAACGTGGTGATGGTGAGCGTCGATCCGCATCGCGATACGCCAGAGCAACTGAGCAAGTACCTGAACTACTTCGATGCGGGCTTCAAAGGCCTGACCGGCGAGGAAGCGACACTGCAGAAATTCGCCAACTCGGTGAGCATTCCCTACATCCCTGCTGATACCAGCAAGGAAAACTACACCGTCGATCACAGCGGCAATCTGGTGATCATCGGCCCGGATGGCACTCAGCGTGGCTTCATCCGCGCGCCGATCAACAACGCCAAGCTGGCGGCGCAGCTGCCGGGGTTGGTTTCAGGTTCTTAAGGCGCGCCGGCTAGCTAGAGTTATTGGTGCGCATGGCGCACCCTACGGATGTCGCGGCCATGCAGAACCGTAGGGTGGGTTAGCGGCGCAAAGCGCCGACTGCATATGCGCACATACAGCCAGCGCGCCGCGTAACCCACCAGGCTATAGATGGCGTTGTGCCGATGGTGGGTTACGCCGCCGCAGGTACAGCGCGCATTTCGAAAAAGCCAGACAGGCGGCTAACCCACCCTACGAATTGCGTCGGTCGCCTTACAGCGCGAACGGCAGGGGCAAGTTGACCTGCTGGCGCTGCGCCAGGCGTCGCTGGAACTCACCCGGATCATGAATCAGCACTTCCTGCCCGGCGAACGATTCGGCGGCGATCAGTCGCGACAGCCAGAAGCGCACGCAAGCCACCCGCAGCATGGCCGGCCACAGCTCGGCTTCGGCAGCGGTGAACGGGCGCAGAGCGGCATAGGCGCCGAGCAGCGCACGGGCACGAGCGCCATCGAGGCTGCCGTCTTCACGCGAACACCAGTCGTTCAGGGTGATGGCCAGGTCGTAGAGCATCGGTCCGGAGCAGGCGTTGTAGAAGTCGATGACTCCGGCCAGGTGATTGCCATCGAACAGCACGTTGTCGCGGAACAGGTCGGCATGCAGATTGGCCCGTGGCAGGGCGAGGATGCGTGGCTTCAGATCGGCGATTTCAGCCAGCGCGTCGCGCAGCAGCGGCAACTCCGTCTCTGGCAGTTTCAGCGCCTGGCTCGGGCCTTCGGCAAGCATCCAGTCCAGCCCGCGGTCGCTGCGGCGCTCGATTGGGGCGTCACGCGTGGCCAGGTGAATGCGGGCCAGCAGGCTGCCCACTTCCTGGCAGTGGTGCGCGTTGGCTTCGCGCACGTGCTTGCCGGAAAGCCGTGGCTGCAGCAGCGCAGGCTTTTCGGCAAGGCTGCGCAGCGCCTCGCCATCCTGAGTACGCAGGGCATAGGGAACCGGCAGGCCTGCATCATGGAGCACATCGAGCAGTTCGATGAAGAACGGCAGGTCGGCCACGGGGCCACGTTCGACCAGGGTCAGAACGTATTCGCCCTGCTCCAGGCTGACGAAGAAATTACTGTTTTCGCTGCCCGCAGCAATGCCCTGGAAGTCGCGCAACCGGCCAAGCCCGTAGGGCGACAGGAAGACTTCGAGCTCATGACGCTCCAGGGGGGTGAATACCGACATATCAGACCTTAATGACTTACCAGCTAAAGATTTCCCAGGACGGGATCAACATGTCCGGATCGTCCGAACGTACGAAGTTGCCGTCGCTGCCATCGGCGCGAACGAGAAAATAGGGTTTACCGTTCTTCGGAATCACCTTGATGGCGTAGAGGAAGCCATTGACCCGGTATTCCTGAATGGTGCGGTCGCCATCCTGGCGAATGGTCACGTCGGGATCGGCGGAAACCGGATCCTCGGCTTGAGCGGCAAGCGGAAGACAGGCCATAAGGCCGACCAGCAACAGGCGATTCAGCGTACCCATGATAATCTTGCTCCTTTGTTTTTCACCGATGCAGCCATTCTACCGCTGCACCCGCCGAAAAGGTTGATCCCGCGCATGAGCCAAGCCCCCCTCGTTCTGGTCGACGGTTCCTCGTACCTGTACCGCGCCTTCCACGCCCTGCCGCCGCTGACCACTTCCAAGGGCATGCCCACCGGAGCGGTGAAGGGCGTGCTGAATATGCTCAAAAGCCTGCGCAAGCAGTACCCGAACAGCCCCTTCGCAGTGGTCTTCGATGCCAAGGGCGGCACCTTCCGTGACGAGCTGTTCGCTGAGTACAAGGCCAATCGCCCGTCCATGCCGGACGAGTTGCGCGTCCAGGTCGAGCCGCTGCATGCCAGCGTGCGTGCCCTCGGCCTGCCGCTGCTGTGCGTCGAAGGCGTAGAGGCCGATGACGTGATCGGCACCCTGGCGCGCCAGGCAGCCGGGGAAAAGCGCGACGTGGTCATCTCCACCGGCGACAAGGACATGGCGCAACTGGTCTGCCCGCACGTTACGCTGGTCAACACCATGACCGGAAGTGTCTACGACGCCGATGGCGTAAAGGAGAAATTCGGTGTCGGCCCTGAGCTGATCATCGACTACCTGGCGCTGATGGGCGACAAGGTCGACAACATTCCGGGCGTGCCCGGCGTGGGTGAGAAAACCGCGCTCGGCCTGCTGGTCGGTGTCGGCGGTGGCCTCGACGTGCTCTACGCCAACCTCGACAAGGTGCCCGAATTGCCGATCCGCGGCGCCAAGGGGCTGCCGGGCAAGCTCGAGGAACACCGCGAGATGGCCTACCTGTCCTATCAGCTGGCGACCATCAAGACCGACGTGCCGCTGAATATCGAGATCGACTCGCTGCATCCTGGCGAGCCGGATCACGCTGCTCTGGTCGAGCTGTACGGCCAACTGGAGTTCAAGAACTGGCTGGACGATCTGCTGCGTCAGAACAAGGCGCTGGCGGCCAAGGCTGCTGCGCCGGCTGGCGATCTGTTCGCCGAACCGACTGGTGAAACCGTTGAGGAAGCCGCCGAGCCAGCGCCAGCCAGCGCCGGTGATTACCAACTGGTGCTGGAGCAGGCGCAGTTCGATGACTGGCTGAAGAAACTGGAGCAGGCCGAGCTGATCGCCTTCGACAGCGAGACCACCAGCATCGACGCCCAACAGGCGCAACTGGTCGGCCTGTCCTTCGCGGTCAAGGCGGGCGAAGCGGCCTATATCCCGCTGGCGCATTCCTACATGGGCGTGCCGCAGCAACTTGACCGCGATGCGGTGCTCAAGGCGCTCAAGCCGATCCTCGAAGACCCGGCCAAGGCCAAGGTCGGCCAGCACGCCAAGTACGACATCAACGTCCTGGCCAACGCCAGTACACCGATTGCGGTACAGGGTGTGGCCTTCGACACCATGCTCGAATCCTACGTGCTGGATTCCACCGCCACCCGCCACGACATGGACAGCCTGGCGCTGAAGTACCTGAACCACAGCACCATCCGCTTCGAGGACATCGCCGGCAAGGGTGCCAAACAGCTGACCTTCGACCAGGTCGCCCTGGAGCAGGCCGGCCCCTACGCCGCCGAGGATGCCGACGTGACCTTGCGCCTGCACCAGGAACTGTGGAGCCGCCTCGAGGCTGTGCCGTCCCTGGCCAAGGTGCTGCGTGAGATCGAGATTCCGCTGGTGCCGGTGTTGGCACGCATCGAGCGCAACGGCGCGCTGGTCGATGCCAAGCTGCTCGGCGAGCAGAGCGTCGAGCTTGGCGAAAAACTGGTGGAGCTGGAGCGCAAGGCGTTCGAGATCGCCGGTGAGGAATTCAACCTGGCTTCGCCCAAGCAACTTGGGGTGATCCTCTATGAAAAACTCGGCTACCCGGTGATCAGCAAGACCGCCAAGGGCCAGCCCTCCACCGCCGAGGCAGTACTGGCCGAGCTGGCCGAGCAGGACTTCGAGCTGCCCAAGGTGCTCATGCAGTACCGCTCCTTGAGCAAGCTCAAGAGTACCTACACCGACAAGCTGCCGGAGCAGATCAACCCGCGCACCGGGCGCATCCACACCAGCTACCACCAGGCGGTGGCCGCCACTGGCCGCCTCTCCTCCAGTGACCCGAACCTGCAGAACATCCCGATCCGTACCGCCGAAGGGCGGCGCATCCGCCAGGCGTTCGTCGCGCCCAAGGGCTACAGGATGATGGCGGCGGACTACTCGCAGATCGAACTGCGCATCATGGCTCACCTGGCCAAGGATGAAGGCCTGCTGGACGCCTTCCGCCATGACCTGGACGTGCACAAGGCCACGGCCGCCGAAGTCTTCGGTGTGCCGCTGAACGAAGTCACCAGCGATCAGCGGCGCAAGGCCAAGGCCATCAACTTCGGCCTGATCTACGGCATGAGCGCCTTCGGTCTGGCCAAGCAGATCGACGTCGAACGCAAGGAGGCACAGGCCTATATCGACCGCTACTTCGCCCGCTACCCGGGGGTGCTGAGCTACATGGAAAGCACCCGTGCCCAGGCCGCCGAGCAGGGCTATGTGGAGACGGTCTATGGCCGTCGTCTGTACCTGCCGGAAATCCATGCGCAGAACCAGGCCATGCGCAAGGGCGCCGAGCGCGCGGCGATCAACGCGCCGATGCAGGGCACTGCGGCGGACATCATCAAGCGCGCCATGGTCGCCGTGGACTGCTGGTTGCAGGAGAGCGGCATCGATGCGCGCATCATCCTGCAGGTGCATGACGAACTGGTGCTAGAAGTGCGTGAGGAACTGATCGACGAGGTCAGTGCCAAGATCAAGAGCCTGATGAGTGGCGCAGCCAACCTCGATGTGCCGTTGCTGGTGGAGGTGGGTGTCGGCGCCAATTGGGACGAGGCGCACTAATCGGCCTTGGCCGCGGCGCAAAGCCGCGGCCGCTCTGGCTCTAGGGCTTCAGGGAATCAAAAACCATTTTCTTATGGCAAATGGTTTTTAAGAAGGTGCTGAACTTTCCGCAAATCCACCCGGTCAGAGTTCATGAATGGCCGTTAAGCCCTTCAATGCTCCTTTGTTGTGTTAAGTGTTGGCAGACATCTGAACCCCGCCCTAGCGGTTCAGACCTTGAACCCCGAACTTCTCCCTCCCCATACGAAGCTCGGGGTTTTTTTTGCCCAAAAAAAGCTGCCGCGAGCGGCATTCTGATGACCCTCTCCCTCTGGGAGAGGGTGCCCGAAGGGCGGGAGAGGGTGCTTACGCGCTCATTACTGCAGCTCCGTAGGGCGCGTCGTGCGCACCGAGTACTCCCTACGATCTCGGTGCGCACGGCGCACCCTACGACTCATTCCTCGGCGTCTTCTTCATCCTCTTCCGGCAACAGATCCAACCAGCCGGCCAGCACCATCTGTGCTTCATCCACGCCCATGCGTTTGGGCGCCGAGAACAGCTGGATGCTGATGCCCTCGCCCCACTGCTTGTGAATGTCCTGGCGCACCTTGAGCAGCGCGTTCTTCGCCGCGCCAAAGGCCAGTTTGTCCGCCTTGGTCAGCAGGATGTGCAGGGGCATGCCGCTGGCTACCGACCAGTCCAGCATCATGCAGTCGAACTCGGTCAGTGGATGGCGGATATCCATCATCAGCACCAGGCCGCACAGGCTTTCGCGGCTGCCCAGGTAGGCCTCCAGGTGCTTCTGCCAGTGTTGTTTGAGTGGGATCGGCACCTTGGCATAGCCGTAGCCGGGTAGGTCGACCAGGCGACGCTCATCGTCCAGGCGGAAGAAGTTGAGCAGTTGTGTGCGTCCCGGTGTTTTCGAGGTGCGTGCCAGGCTGGCGTGGGTAAGGGTATTGAGCGCGCTCGACTTGCCGGCGTTGGAGCGGCCGGCGAAGGCCACCTCCAGACCGCTGTCCTCGGGGCACTGATCGACCTTGGCGGCACTGATGAGGAAGCTGGCCTGCTGGCACAGACCAATGATGGGGTTCTTCGGGAGCATGGGGGTATCCGGTGGTGCCTCGATCCGCAGAGAGGGCTTGCGACATTTCCGCGCACCTGCTGTACGCCAGGTGGCGCGGCAAGCGGCGTCGTTTCCGTTTCAGCATTGCCAGTATATAATGCCGCAGATTTTGTGTGCGCTTTGTCCCACCCGCAGGAACCCGATTGTTGGGAGCGATTACATCTCTGCTCGATAGAAAGCAGGACGTTCCCTACCCTGATGAGGTTGATCTGATGAAGAAAATGCTGCTTGCAGCTGCCGTCATGACGCTGTCTTTCAACGGCTATGCTGCTCAGGATCCGCAAGCGGTGTATGACCGCGCCTGTGGCGTATGTCACAACGGCCAGATTCCCACGGCACCCAAGAAAGGCGACAAGGCCGCATGGGAACCACGTCTGGCCAAGGGCATGGATACACTGGTGCAGAGCGTCACCAATGGTTTGAATGCCATGCCGCCGCGCGGCCTGTGCATGGACTGCACGGCCGAGGATTACCAGGCGGTCATCAAGCTGATGACCGAATGAGTAAGTCCGGCCGATAACCCTTTCTCTCTTAGCCGTAGTTGGATTAGCTGATGAACAAAGTACTCGTGAGTCTGCTGTTGACCCTGGGCCTCACCGGCGTGGCGCAGGCTGCTGGCGATGCCGAAGCCGGTCAGGGCAAAGTCGCTGTCTGTGGCGCCTGCCATGGCGCCGATGGCAACAGCCCCGCGCCAAACTTCCCCAAACTGGCCGGTCAGGGCGAGCGCTACCTGCTCAAGCAACTGCACGACATCAAGTCCGGTAACCGTCAGGTCGTTGAAATGACCGGCATGCTGGACAACCTCAGCGAGCAGGACATGGCTGACATCGCCGCGTACTTCTCCAGCCAGAAGATGAGCGTCGGTGCTGCCGATCCCAAGTTGGTCGAACGCGGTGAAGCGCTGTTCCGCGGCGGCAAGCTGGAGGAAGGCATGCCCGCCTGCACCGGTTGCCATTCGCCTGACGGCGCTGGCCTGGCCGCTGCCGGCTTCCCGCACCTGGGTGGCCAGCACGCCCAGTACGTGGCCAAGCAGTTGACCGATTTCCGTGAAGGTAACCGCACCAACGACGGCGACGCGATGATCATGCGCGCCATCGCTGCCAAGCTGAGCAACAAGGATATTGAAGCCGTATCCAGCTTCATCCAGGGTCTGCACTGATAGACCGCCGTTGCTTTTGGCAAGACAAAGGGTGGCTTCGGCCGCCCTTTTTCGTATGCGCCATGGCTACAATGGGCGGAACCGGCCCAGTGGTAGTGAGTCATAGTCTCGAATCGCCACCAGGGCGACGCTTATCCAGTCAAGGAGTACCCCCATGCGTAACCTGATTTTCGGCGCCGCTCTGGCGATCAGCAGCCTGTTCGGCCTCACTGCCCATGCCGAACCGGTAGCCGGCCAGCAGTATGTCGAACTCAATAGCCCGGTGCCGGTGTCCAAGCCGGGCCAGGTCGAAGTGGTCGAGTTGTTCTGGTATGGCTGCCCGCACTGCTACCAGTTCGAATCCACACTCAACCCCTGGGTCGAGAAGCTGCCGGAAGACGTCAACTTCGTTCGCGTCCCGGCATTGTTCGGCGGGGTCTGGAACGTGCACGGTCAGGCATTCCTCACCCTGGAAGCCATGAAGGTCGAGCACAAGGTGCACGACGCCGTGTTCAACGCCATCCACCAGGAAAAGAAGAAGCTGGCCTCTGCTGAAGAGTTCGCCGACTTCATCGCCACCCAGGGCGTGGATCGCGATGCCTTCCTCAAGACCTTCAATTCCTTCGCCGTCAAAGGTCAGATGGAAAAGGCCAAGAAACTGGCCATGGCCTACCAGATCACTGGCGTACCGGTGATGATCGTCGGTGGTAAGTATCGCTTCGATATCGGTTCGGCCGGTGGCCCGCAGCAGACCCTCAAGGTCGCTGATTATCTGATCGCCAAGGAGCGCGCCGCTCTCTAAGCGGCGGTTGGCGCAAGACATGCTGCGCCGCTGGCGACAGACCCGTGCGGTTGGCCTGTGTGATCCACAGGTCAACCCGCACTGCCCGCCGAGCGACGACTGGCCCGCTGACGGCCTGCTGCGTCTGCTCAGTTTCAATGTTCAGGTCGGCATCAATACCCAGCGTTACCATCACTACCTGACGCGCAGTTGGCAGCACGTGTTGCCGCATGCCGGGCGTGCCGGCAACCTGCAACGTATTGGCGACCTGCTCGCCGATTTCGACCTGGTGGCGCTGCAGGAAGTCGATGGCGGCAGCCTGCGTTCGGGCTTCATCAACCAGGTGGAATACCTGGCCCAGCAAGGTGCCTTTCCTTACTGGTATCAGCAGCTCAATCGCAACCTCGGGCGTTTCGCCCAGCACAGCAACGGCGTGCTCAGCCGTTTGCGACCGACCCTGCTGGAAGACCACCCATTACCAGGCCCGCCAGGCCGTGGTGCGATTTTTCTGCGCCTGGGTGAGGGTGAGCATGCCCTCGGTGTGGTGATGATGCACCTGGCCCTGGGGGCACGAACCCGTACCCGGCAACTGGCGTACATCCGCGAGCGGGTCAGCGAGTTTCGCCATCTGGTGTTGATGGGCGACATGAATACTCACGCCAACGACCTGTTGGAAAACTCTCCGCTGCGCGATCTGGGCCTGATGGCGCCACAGGTCGAGGCCACCTTTCCCAGTTGGCGACCGCAGCGTTGCCTCGATCATATTCTGCTCAGCCCGGAGCTCGAACTGGGACGGGTCGATGTGCTGAGCCAACCAATCTCCGACCACCTGCCGGTGGCTGTGGAAATCCGTTTGCCGAAGGCTCAAAGTAGTGGCCAAAAGCCCATATCGAACCCGCCTTCTCTCGGATAAGCCGCATGAGCGACGCAGCCCAACGTTGGAAAGACAAGTACCTGAGCGGCCTGGAGCACCAGGAAAAGCTTGAGCGACGCTGGGATCTGCGCCTGGATCTGTTGCGCCGTGGCCTGGTGCGCAGCAGCCTGGCGGCCGAGGGTACCGACAAAGCCGTGGATGAGTGCATGAAGGAAATGCGCGAAATCCTCCGTCGCGACGATATGGATGCGCCGCTTGGCGAGCTCATTCCGCGCCTGGAAAAGGCCGTGCTGGATTCCGAGCAGCGCCGCCAGCAGCGCGCTGGTGAGGCACTGAACGCGTTGCAGCAGATGGTTGCGCAACTGCAGCGGCTGGAGCCGCCGCGCGAAGTGCGCAAGGCGCTCAAGGCCCTGAGCCGGCAGATGGAAGAAGCCGTCAGTCATATTCACAAGTTACCCGCGGTACTCAGCCAGCTGAGCCAACTGCAGGGGCAGACCCTCGATCAGCTGCGTTCGGCGTCGCCGGAGCAACCCGGATTGCTGCAACGTCTGTTCGGTACACGCAGTGATGCCGCTGCGGCTCCTGTTGTCGAGCCTGCAGCGGCCAGCGAGCCTAGTGGTGTGTCTGAGCTTGCGTCGGCGTTGCCGGTACTGGATGAATCGTTGCAGGCTTCCCCAGCCCCAGCCCCAGCCCCAGCCCCAGCCTTAGTCTCAACCCCTACCCCGCTGGAGCCGGCCGCTGCGATCGCGGTTGCCACATCAGCACCCGCCAGCCCTGTTGCCGCCGCGAAGCCGGCCGCCCTGCTCGACAGCTTGCCGCTGCCGCCGGGGCTGCTGGGCGGTGACGAAGCGAGTGCCGATGCGGCGTTCGCCCTGCCGGATCGCGAGCCGGGTTATAGCACCGTCGCGCCGCACATTGCCGAAAGTCTGCGCCTTCTGCTGGCCGAACTGGAGCTGCCACCGCGTCATCAGCCGCAAGGCGAGGCGCTGCTGGAGCGTCTGCTCGGGCCACTGAACTGGTACGAACTGGTGCCCGTGCTGGATGATCTCGCGGTGCTGGTGCTGGCCGTGACCGACAGCGGTCAGCGCGAATTTGCCGGTTATCTCAAGCAGCTCAACGAGCGCCTGGCTGCATTCATCGACACTCTCAGCGAAGCCAGCGAGGGCCACAGCGAGTCCGTCGAGCGTGCGCGCAGCTTCAATCAGGAGCTGCGCGAGCAGGTCACCGACCTGCAGTCCAGCGTGCAGGAGGCGGTGGATCTGGAAACGCTCAAGCAGGCCCTGGAGCAACGCCTCGACGGACTCCTGCAGAGCGTCAGCGCCCATCAGCGCCAGCGTGACCAGCGTGAGGAGGAAGTGGGCGAGCGCCTGCAGGGGCTGGTGCAGCGCGTCGCCGACATGGAGCGCGAAGCCCAGCAGTTTCGCGATCATATCGAGGAGCAGCGGCAGAAGTCCCTGCTCGACCCGCTGACCGGGCTGCCCAATCGCGCTGCCTGGACTGAGCGTCTGGAGCTGGAGGTCGCGCGCCGCCAGCGCTATGGCGGGCATTTGTTGCTGGCGGTGCTGGATATCGACCACTTCAAGCGCATTAACGATGGCTACGGCCACCTGGCTGGCGACCGTGTATTGAAGATCATCGCTGGCGAGCTGCAGAAGCGCCTGCGCAAGACCGACTTCATCGCGCGTTTCGGCGGCGAGGAGTTCGTTCTGCTGATTCCGGCAACGCCCCTGGAGAGTGGGCTGCAATTGCTCGAGACGCTGCGTGCGGCAATCGAGGCCTGCCCCTTCCACTTCAAGGGTGAGCCGGTGACCATCACCTTCTCGGCGGGCATCGTCGAGTTCACCGATGGCGTGACCACCGACGCCGTGTTCGAGCGTGCCGATCAGGCGCTGTATCGCGCCAAGGGTGCGGGGCGCAACAGGGTCGAGCAAGCGTAGGGCGATCCGGAACGCCGGCCGCTCGTTGCGCCAGCGAACAGTCCGTCGTCTTGGGCGCCGCACGAATCCTGCGGCGTACTGCTTCGCGAACGGATCGCCGCCCGGTACGCCCTACGATCTGTACTGCATGTGAGGGCAGTGCACGGCGGCGGGGGCTACCCAGTCTACGATACGACTTTCGCCGGGCTCGGGCTGCCCGCGGCGCTACTTCGTGCCTGGGGCGCGTGTTCATCCTCGTCCTGCAGCGGCACCTCGTTGCCCTGGGCGTCGTACAGCTTGCCCCCGACGAAGTGATCACCGTCATGCAACGCGGCGATGTCACGATAACGCAGGCTGCGTTCGGTGCCGGCGACGAAGACCGACTGCTGATCCGAGTTGCCGGCGGTGAAGTGATTGAACAGCAGGTTGAGCAGGATGGCCATGATCGCCGCCGAGCTGATGCCCGAGTGGAAGATGGTTTCGAACCAGGCTGGGAAGTGGTGATAGAAGCTCGGCATGGCGATGGGAATCATGCCGAAGCCGATGGAGGTGGCGACGATCACCAGGTTCATGTTGTTGCGGTAATCGACCTTGGCCAGGGTGCGAATGCCGCTGGCCGCCACCGTGCCGAACAGCACGATACCGGCGCCGCCTAGCACCGAGGTCGGCACTGCCGCGATCACGCGGCCCATGATCGGCAGCAGGCCGAGGGTCACCAGGATCAGGCCGCCGGTGGCTACCACGTAACGACTCTTGACGCCGGTGACGGCTACCAGACCGACGTTCTGGGCGAAGGCGCTCTGGGTGAAGGAGCCGAACAACGGCGCCACCAGGCTGGAGATCATGTCCGCGCGCAGGCCGTTACCCAGGCGTTTGGAATCGACCTTGGTGTCGATGATGTCGCCGACGGCGAGAATGTCTGCCGAGGTTTCCACCAGAATCACCATCACCACGATCAGCATCGAGATGATCGCGGCCACCTCGAACACCGGCATGCCGAAATGCAGCGGCGTGGGGAAGGCCAGCACCGGGCCTTCGCCGACTCGCGAGAAGTCGGCCATGCCGAATGCCAGGGCGACCAGGGTACCGATCACCATTGCCAGCAGGATCGACAAGCGTGAGATGGTCGCGCTACCGACCTTGCTCAGCAGCAACACGGTGGCCAGGGTGAAGGCGGCCAGGCCGATATTGGCCATGCTGCCGAAATCTTCCGCGCTGCTGTTGCCGCCCATGGCCCAGCGTGCCGCCACTGGCATCAGCGTCAGGCCGATGGTGGTGATGACGATGCCGGTCACCAAGGGCGGGAAGAACTTGGTGATCTTGGAGAATATCGGCGTTATCAACAGGCCGATCAGCGCGGCGCCTATCACCGCGCCAAACACCACCGGCAGACCGCCTTCACCGCCATTGGCACCGACTATCGCGACGATGGTCGCCACGCTGGCGAAGGACACGCCCTGCACCAGCGGCAACTGGCAGCCGAAGAATGGCAGGCCGAGCGTCTGCAGCAGGGTCGCAGCACCGCCAACGAACAGTGATGCGGCAATCAGCAAGCCGATGTCGGCGGACGACAGGCCAGCGGCCTGGCCGACGATCAGCGGCACCGCGACGATGCCACCGTACATGGTCAGGACGTGCTGCAGGCCATAGAGCAGGTTGGCTCCCGTCCCGAGGTTTTCATCCTCGGGACGCGGTGTGGTGGGGCTAGAAGTCATGGCGGAGCTACTCGCTGTTGTTCTTGTGCGGTCAATGTAGACACTTTGTTGGTATTTTGGCTACTAGTTTGTATACATTTTGTCGGGCGGCGCTTTGCTGAACGAGTGCACGAATTTCGCTCATGAAAAGCCTTCCTGTCCTTGTTTATGCCGAATATGACCTGCGTTCTGGCCCGTATCCGGGTCATGGCATCGAAACGCAAGGAACATGCCGGGCTAACCCGTTAAACTAGCGGGCCCCGCACGTGGAGCCGCGTCATGGACATCTTCAGCATTGCCGTGCTGATCTTTCTGGTCACCGACCCCTTCGGCAACATCGCCATCTATATCGCTGCACTGAAGAACGTCGAACCGCGCCGGCGTCTGTGGATCGCCGCGCGCGAGCTGTTGTTCGCACTGGGATTGTTGCTGTTGTTTCTCACCTTTGGTGACAAATTCCTCAGTGGCCTGGGCCTGTCGCGGGAGGCAACGGCGATTGCCGGCGCTATCATCCTGTTCGTCATCGCCATGCGCCTGATCTTCCCCAGCCCGCAGGGCCTGCTCGGCGACGTGCCGGATGGCGAGCCGATGCTGGTGCCGCTGGCGACCCCGGCAGTGGCAGGGCCCTCGGCGCTGGCTGTGCTGATGACTCTGCGCAATACCCACACCGGGCCGCTCTGGGAGCTCTATCTGGCGCTGATCCTGGCCTGGGCGGCGACGGCATTCATCCTGTTGCAGGCGTCGTTCCTGCAGCGCTTTCTTGGAACCCGCGGGTTGACGGCGGTGGAGCGGCTGATGGGCATGCTGCTGATCATGCTCAGCGTCGACATGCTGCTCGACAACCTGCAAAGCGTATTCGGTCACGCATGAAATCGATCTGCCTTGCCCTCTTTCTCATCCTGCTCGCCGGCTGCACTGGCGGCCTGCGCATCGATGACAGCCACACCGCCACCGGCCAGAACAGCCGCGTGCAATATGTCGTGCTGCACTACACCTCTGCCGACTTGCAGCGTTCGCTGGGCCTGCTGACGCAGACCGAGGTGAGCAGCCACTACCTGATCGGTGATGCGCCGGCGACCGTCTACCGCCTGGTGGACGAGAACCGTCGGGCCTGGCACGTCGGTGTCAGTGAGTGGAAGGGGCGTACCTGGCTCAACAGCACCACGATCGGCATCGAGCTGGTCAACCAGGGTTATTACAACACCCCGGCCGGTCGCTACTGGCAGCCGTTCTCACCGGATCAGATCGATACGCTGATCGTGCTGCTCAAGGACATCGTCAAACGCCATCAGCTGCCGCTGGGCTCGATCATTGCTCATAGCGACGTGGCGCCGCAGCGCAAGGTCGATCCGGGCCCGCTGTTTCCCTGGAAGCGTCTGGCCGACGAAGGCCTGGTGCCATGGCCGAACGAAGCGGCGGTGGCGCGCCAGCAAGCGCTGTTCGCCACCAGCCTGCCGAGCGTGCAGTGGTTCCAGGAGCAGCTGGCGCGCCAGGGCTACACCGTGCCGCAGCATGGCGAGCTGGACGAGGCGACGCGCAACGTCATCGCCGCGTTCCAGATGAAATACCGCCCGGCCAACTATGACGGCCAGCCTGATGCCGAAACCGCCGCGCGCCTGCTGGTGCTCAACCTGCAGGCGGGCGCCTGATCACTGCAGCGCCGGGTGAAAGTCGCGCGCATCGCGCGCCCAGGAGTCGAGCACCGGCTTGAGATCGTTCAGGCCGAGTTGCGTCGCACTGTTCTCCAGCGCCAGGCCGTGTCCCTTGCGTACCACGCGCAGTACGGGTTCGCTGGTGCGCGCGTCGACGGCTTCCAGCTCGATGTAGATGTCGGTATTGCGGTCTCGCGTGCCGGCGGCCGTGCTGGCGGCGGCGATCAGCAGCGCCACGGGGATCACCTCGTAGGCCTTGAGTCCCTCGGTGGACACCGTCACGCCGGTGATCGCACTGCGTAGTACCAGGCTGTCCCGGTTCGGGGTGTCGACCAGCTTCATCTGGCCGCCCTGCATCTCACGCATCAAGGCCTGGTGCAGGTAATCGCGCACCTGCTCCAGGGTCTGTGCACTGACCTGTTCGCTGGGCGTGGGCTCGGGGTAGAACGAAGGCTTCTCGATATACAGCGACGGGTAGCGCTCGGCTTGGAAGTCTGGCGATATCCAGCGTAGAACCGGCGTGCCGCTGGCCGAGCGGGCAGGTTGCAATTGCGAGTAATCGGCGAGGTAACCGGAGAACTGTTGCGGTTGGGTGGTCTGGCTGGCGCAACCAGCCAATAGCAGAGCCGCACTCAGGCTGGCGGCGAGAGAGAGCGAGCGCATCGTCCTTGCTCCTGTGCAGGGGAGGCTTCTCCAGCCTAGACCTCGCCCGGTGCGCCCGCCAGTTCGCTCAGGCGCTGGGCCAGCAGCTTGAAATCGTAGGGTTTGACGATGCTGTCAGTGGCGGCAGCGGTGTCGCGGGCGCGCACTTCTTCGAGCAGTTCGCGCTCGTTGTAGCCACTGGCGAACAGTACCGGTAGGGTTGGTCGCAGTTGGCGCGCGGCTTCGACCAGCTCGCGTCCGTCCATGCCGGGCAGGCCGATGTCGCTCATCAGCAGGTCGAACGGCTGATCGCTGCGCAGCAGTTCCAGCGCGCTGGCAGCGTCACGCAGGGCATGGACGCGGTAGCCGAATTCCTGCAGCACCTCCACGGTGAGCGTGCGAACGACATCGTCGTCCTCGACCAGCAGAATGGTCTTTGCTGCGCTGGAGTCGGTCTCGGTCATGGGGCTCTCTGTTTCGGCGCGCAGAATACGCAAATGTTTGGCAAACTTCGGCGTCTGCGGGCTGTCAGTGTGCCACACGCCTCCCTCTATTAGATAAGAACAGCGAGACAATCATCGAATGGACGTCCCAGTGTCGAATGAGTCCGCCATGGACGAGAAAGGTTTTCGCCGAATTCTCAATCGTAACGTCGGGCTGCCGCTTGGCCTCGGACTGGTCGGTGCCCTGATCTTTGCCGTGCTGATCAGCTACCTGCTCAATGTGGTGCGCTGGGTGGAGCACACGGATCAGGTACTCAACCGGGCCAGTGAGGTCTACAAGCTGACCCTCGATATGGAAACCGGCATGCGCGGCTTCCTGCTCAGTGGCAAAGAGGAGTACCTCGCGCCCTATGAGCTGGCCCGCGGCAAGTTCCGTCCACTGACCGAGCAGCTCATCGAGACCGTGGCGGACAACCCGCCGCAGATACAGCGCCTTGATCGCCTGATGGCCCTGCAGGAACAGTGGGATCAGTACGCTCAGGAAGTGATCACCAGCCGGCGCAATGGCGATAGCTTCCTCGACGATGTGGGCCGTGGCCGCGGCAAGAACCTCACGGACGGTATGCGCCGCGAACTGGACAGCTTCATCAACAGCGAGCGCGAGCTACGTCAGCAGCGTAATGCCGAGGCCAGCAGCACCACGACCTGGGGCGCCGGTACCTACCTGGTGGTGACTATCCTGTTCAGTGCGCTGCTGGCACTGTTCGGTCGCCGCGAGCTGCTCAACCTTTCGCAGACCTATTCGCAGGCCATGGCCAAGCAGGCCGATTACGCCGATGAGCAGCGCCGCCGCGCCTGGCTTGGCAGTGGCCAGACCCTGCTGGCGGAGCGTTTGTTGGGCCAGCCACGGGTGCAGGAGCTGGCGGATCGTTCCCTCGAGTTCCTCGCCCAATACCTCGATTGCGTAGTGGCGGCGCTGTATCTGCGTGACGCCCAGAGCGGCAACCTGCAGCGTGTGGCCGGCTATGGTTTTAGCGGCGATAAGGCCATGCAGGAGCAGTTCTACAAGGGCGAAGGCCTGGTCGGGCAGGCGGCTCAAGGACGTCGTCTGGTCTGTCTGGACAACCTGCCGGCGGACTACATCAAGGTCGCGTCCAGCCTTGGCGAAGGCCAGCCCGTCAGTGTCGCCCTGGTGCCGCTGCAGTCGGAGGACCGCGTCAACGGCGTGATCGAGCTGGCATTCATGCGGGTGCTGGAGCCGCGCGAGCGCGAGTTCCTCGAAGCCATCTCTGGCAATGTCGGCAATGCCCTGGAAGCAGCGCGCTATCGCCAGCGTCTGCAGGAAGTGCTGGGCAATACCCAGCAACTCAACGAAGAATTGCAGACCCAGCAGGAAGAGCTGCGTGCGGCCAACGAGGAACTGGAGCAGCAGGCCCGTGTGCTCAAGGAGTCGCAGGCGCACCTGGAAACCCAGCAGGCCGAGCTGGAGCAGACCAACGAGAAGCTGTCCGAGCAGGCTCAGGTGCTGGCTGACCAGCGTGACGAGCTGAATCAGCGCAACACCACCCTCGGGCGTATCCAGGCGCAACTGGAAGAGCGCGCCGAGGAGCTGCAGCGCGCCAGCCGTTACAAGTCCGAGTTCCTTGCCAACATGAGCCACGAGTTGCGCACGCCGCTGAACAGCTCACTGATCCTGGCCAAGCTGCTGGCGGAAAACGCCAAGGGCAACCTCGACGACGAGCAGGTGAAGTTCGCCGAGTCGATCTATTCAGCCGGCAACGATCTGCTCAACCTGATCAACGACATCCTCGATATCGCCAAGGTCGAGGCCGGCAAGCTCGAGGTTCGTCCCGAGCGCACGCCGCTGGCCAGCATGATCGAAGGCCTGCGCGACGTATTCGAGCCGCTGGCTCGCGAGCGTGGCCTGAGCTTCGACATCCAGTTGCAGGGTGACCTGCCGGAGATACTGTTCACCGACCGTCAGCGCGCCGAGCAGATTCTGCGCAACCTGCTGTCCAACGCGTTCAAGTTCACCGACCGCGGCGGCGTGACCCTCAGTGTTTCGCGCCACGACGAAAAGGCCCTGGCCTTCGCCGTACGCGACAGCGGTATCGGCATCGCGGCCGATCAGCAGGAGGCGATTTTCCAGGCCTTCCGCCAGGCCGACGGCACCACCAACCGCCGCTACGGCGGCACGGGCCTGGGCCTGTCCATCTCGCGCGATCTGGCCGGACTACTCGGTGGTTCCATCGACGTCAGCAGCACGCCGGGGGAAGGCAGCACTTTCATCCTGCTGTTGCCCGAGCGGCTGGTGGACGCTGGCAGCCAGAGCAAGCCAACTCCGTTCGTGGCGGCTCCGCTCCCTGTTCCTGCTGCACCCATCGTCCCAGCGGCCGTTCCAGCGGCGCCACGTCAGCCAGCGCCTTTCGCCGATGACCGCGAGCACCTGGGCGAGCGTGGCGGGCGCCGCGTGCTGGTGGTGGAGGATGAAGTGCGCTTCGCGCGCATCCTCTTCGATCTGGCCCACGAACTGGGTTACGCCTGCCTGGTCGCCACCTGTGCCGATGAAGGCCTGGAACTGGCACGACAGTTCCGCCCGGACGCCATCCTGCTCGACATGCGTCTGCCCGACGGTTCCGGTCTCGGCGTATTGCAGCGCCTGAAGGATGATGCGCAGACCCGCCATATCCCGGTTCACGTGGTCTCGGTGGAGGATCACAGCGAAGCGGCCCTGCACCTGGGGGCAGTCGGCTATGCGCTCAAACCCACCAGCCGTGATCAGCTCAAGGAGGTCTTCAGCAAGCTCGAGGCCAAGCTCAACCAGCAGGTCAAGCGCGTGCTATTGGTGGAGGACGACCCGCTGCAGCGCGATAGCGTCGCCCGCCTGATCGGCGACGAAGACATCGAGATCACCGCCGTGGCGTTGGCTGGCGAAGCGCTGGAGAAACTGCGCAGCACGGTGTACGACTGCATGATCATCGACCTCAAGCTGCCCGACATGCTCGGCAACGAGCTGCTGCGGCGCATGGCCGAAGAGGACATCTGCTCGTTCCCACCGGTGATCGTCTACACCGGGCGCAACCTGACCCGTGACGAGGAAGCCGAGCTGCTCAAGTACTCGCGCTCGATCATCATCAAGGGCGCGCGCTCACCGGAACGCCTGCTCGACGAGGTCACCCTGTTCCTGCACAAGGTCGAGGCCGAGCTGTCCAGCGAACACCAGCGCATGCTCAAGACCGCGCGCAGTCGCGACAAGCTGTTCGAAGGCCGTCGTCTGCTGCTGGTGGACGATGACGTGCGCAATATCTTCGCGCTCTCCAGCGCACTGGAGCAGAAGGGCGCGGTGGTCGAGGTCGCCCGCAATGGCTTCGAGGCGCTGGAAAAACTGCGCGAGCACGAGGACATCGACCTGGTGCTGATGGACGTGATGATGCCGGAGATGGACGGTTACGAGGCCACCCGGCAGATTCGCCTGGAAGATCGCTGGAAGAACCTGCCGATCATTGCGGTAACGGCCAAGGCAATGAAGGATGATCAGGAGCGCTGCCGTGAGGTCGGCGCCAACGATTACCTGGCCAAACCCATCGATCTGGATCGCCTGTTCTCCCTGATCCGTGTGTGGATGCCCAAGCTGGAGCGCTTGTGATGCCCGATGAAATCGAGCTGCGCCTGCTGATCGAAGCGATCTACCTGCGCTACAGCTACGACTTTCGCGACTATTCGAAGGCTTCGCTGAAACGGCGTATCCGGCAGGCGCAGACCCAGCTGGATTGCCCGACCATCTCGGCGCTGCAGGAGCGCATCCTGCACGAGCCGAAGGCCTTCATGCAGCTCTTGCAGTACCTCACCATCCCGGTCAGCGAGATGTTCCGCGACCCTGACTACTTCCTGGCGCTACGCGAGCAAGTGGTGCCGCTGCTGCATACCTATCCGTCGCTGAAGGTCTGGGTGGCCGGCTGCAGCACCGGCGAAGAAGTGTATTCGCTGGCTATCCTGTTGCATGAGGAAGGCCTGCTGGAACGCACCATGATCTACGCCACGGACATCAATCCGCATTCGCTGGAGAAGGCCGAGCAGGGCATCTTCGCCCTCGACAATCTGCGCACCTATACCCAGAACTATCAGCTGTCCGGCGGCAAGCGGGCGTTCTCCGACTATTACTCGGCGGCCTATGACCGGGTGTTGTTCGACAAGTCGCTGCGCGCCAACGTGACCTTCGCCGATCACAGCCTGGCCACTGACAGCGTGTTCGCCGAGACCCACCTGGTGTCCTGTCGCAACGTGCTGATCTATTTCAACCGTGACCTGCAAGATCGCGCCCTCGGCCTGTTCCACGACTCGCTTTGCCACCGGGGTTTCCTCGGCCTGGGCAGCAAGGAAAGCCTGGATTTCTCCGCCTACGCACAGCAGTTCGAAGCTGTCTCGCGTCCCGAGCGGATCTTCCGCAAGCGATGAGCGAGCAACGGATCAACCTGCGCGGCCACCACCGTGTCCCGCTGGAGGCGCTGGTGATCGGCGCCTCGGCTGGTGGCGTGGAGGCGATGTTGCAGCTGCTCGAAGACTTGCCGCTGGACTACCGCTTGCCAGTGGTGTGCCTGCTGCACGTGCCGGATCGCAACGACAGCCTGCTCGCCGACCTGTTCGCGCGCCGTCTGATCCTGCCGGCCAAGGAGGCCGAGGACAAGGAAGGGCTGCGCGGTGGCGTGGTCTACGTGGCGCCGGCCGGCTATCACCTTTCCATCGAAACCGATCGCAGTTTCTCGCTCAGTCGCGAGGAGCCGCGGCATTTTTCACGACCCTCGATCGACATCCTCTTCGAGTCCGCTGCCGATGCCTATGGCGAGCGGTTGGCCGGTGCGCTGCTCACCGGCGCCAACGAGGATGGCGCGGCTGGCTTGCTGGCAATCCAGCGCGCTGGTGGTCTGACCCTGGTGCAGGAGCCTTCCGACGCTCAGGTGCCCACCATGCCGGAGGCGGCGCTGGCGCTGCTGAAACCGGACTTTCTCCTGCCCATCGACGCCATGCGCGCGCTACTGACCGAACTGGATACCCTGCCATGCTGAGGAAGATTGAAGCCAAGGTGTTGATCGTCGACGACCTGCCAGAGAACCTGCTGGCCCTGCGTTCGTTGATTCAATGCGAGGATCGCACCGTATTCGAGGCCAGCAGCGCTGACGAAGCACTGTCGCTGTTGCTCGAACACGAATTCGCCCTGGCCATTCTCGACGTGAAGATGCCGGGCATGAACGGTTTCGAGCTGGCCGAGCTGATGCGCGGTACGGGCAAGACCAAGCACATCCCGATCATCTTCGTCAGCGCCGTTGGCCGTGACATGGACTACGCCTTCAGGGGCTATGAAAGCGGCGCGGTGGACTTCCTGCACAAGCCACTGTCGCCCTTCGAGGTGCGCAGCAAGGTGGCGATGTTCGTCGACCTGTATCGCCACCGTAAGGCCCTGAGCATGCAACTGGAAGTGGTGGAGGCGGCCCGTCGCGAACAGGAGGCGCTGCTCACCGAGTTGCGCGAGACCCAGGGCGAGCTGCAGAAGGCGGTGCAGATGCGCGATGTGTTCATGTCCATCGCCTCGCACGAACTGCGCACGCCGCTCAATGGCCTGATCCTCGATGTGCAACTGCGCAAGCTGCGCCTGGAACAGGGCCGTGACGATGCCTTCACGCCGGATAAGCTGCACGAGATGGTGGCTCGCGACGAGCGCCAGATCCGCAGCCTGAGTCGCCTGATCGACGACATGCTGGATGTTTCGCGCATCCGTACCGGTAAGCTCTCCGTGCGTCCGCAGCCGGGTGACCTCGGCGTATTGGCGGGAAGCGTGGTGGAGAGCCTGGCCGCGCAGTTCACCAGCAAGGGCTGTCATGTCGAACTGCAGGTGGATGGCCCGGCGCCGGTGATGATGGACGAGTTTCGCATCGAGCAGGTGCTGGCCAACCTGCTGACCAACGCCCTGCGCTACGGCGGCGGCAAGCCGGTGTCGGTACGGGTGAAGGTAGAGGATGACGTGGTGCGCGCCGAAGTGCGCGACCAGGGCATGGGCATTTCCGAGGCCGATCAGCGCCGGGTGTTCGAGCAGTTCGAGCGGGTGGCGGGGTCCAATGTGTCCCAGGGGCTGGGGCTCGGCCTGTTCATCAGCGAGCAGATCGTCCAGGCCCATGGCGGCCGCATCGAGCTGAGCAGCCAGCTTGGCGAAGGCTCCTGTTTCAGTGTGGTTCTGCCCCGTCACGACTGATCGTGCAAATTGCACGTGTCAGGATTCATGCATCTTGCAAAGTGCATGGGGAGCCCTCATGCATGAGTTGTTCAAATTATTGATTTAAAAGGATTTTATAGAAGTATTCAGATTGGCATGAGCGCTGCAACAGACAGTCACGTAAGCCCCCGACTGATCTGCTGATGGAGAAGCGCCATGTACATCGTCCGACTGAGCCTGTTCTGCGCCGCTGCATTGCTGGTCAACGGGGCTTACGCCAAAGATTTCTCGGATACGGCCGGTGCCAGTGCCAAGACCGCCGAATTCACCGTTTCCACCCCGCAGGTTCGGGACTATCGCGTCGGCACCCTGCAGGGCGAGGCCGGTGAGCTGCGCCAGCAGACTTCTCGCGGCCTTCACGACGACGGACAGTGGGTGCGTATCTCCGACCCCGCCGAGACCGAAACCGGCAACCGCGAGCCGCGCCCCGCTGACAGCACCCCGCGCTGGGTGTTCTGACCGACAAGGAGTCCTGCCATGTCCAGAAGTGCTGTGTTTCTGTTGATCATGACCCTCTTGAGCCTGTCCGCTCTGTGGCTGAACCCCGGTCTGGAAGGAACCCCAGCCCTGGCGCTCAAGTGTGCCAGCGGTTTCTTCGGCCTGGCCTTTCTTGGCGCCTTGATGGCCGGCCGCCGCTTCAAGTTCGATCCGGTACTGCGCTGAAGCTGTGTTGATCTGAGTGGTGGGCTGAAGCCCACCCTACAGCAGTCTTTGCCCCATTCCTCTACGTTCCGCATTCCTCGAAGGGTGGTTTAGCCCGCCCGGCGGCATTCGCCGTTCTACCCTTTTGCCACTTCCCGTTCACTCTGCTCACACCGGTAGGTTGAAGTAGAAGTTGGCGCCGTCGCCGGGGCGTGACTGGACGTCGAGTCGGCCGCCGTGCAGCTGCACGATCTCCCGCGCCAACGCCAGTCCAAGTCCGACCCCGCCTTTGCGTCGACTGATCTGCACGAACGGTTCGAAAATGCGTGCCTGCTGCTCGAAGGGGATGCCTTCACCATCGTCCTGCACATTGAAGATCACCTGCTCGCCATGGCGGCGTACCTGCAGTCGCACGTGGCCGCCTGGATTGCTGTGGCGCAGGGCGTTACTGATCAGGTTGTCGAGCAGACGCTCCAGTTGGGCGGCGTCGACGGCGAGCTGCGGTAGTGGCTCGTGCGCTTCGCTGGTCAGGGTTATTTCGCGCTCGGCCGCCTCGTCAGCGAAGCGTGCCTGGGCTCGCTCGACCAGCGCGGCCAGGTCGCATGGTTTGCGCTGCAGGGTCTGCAGGCCATTCTGGTAGCGCGAGAAGTCCAGCAGGTTGTCGATCAGCTGCACCAGGCGGCGCATTTCCTCGTCGACGGTGCGCATCAGATCCTGTTCGCGTCCCTCTGCCGGCAGCTTGATGCGTTCGCGCAACAGGCTGAATGCCATGTGCATGCCAGTGATCGGCGTGCGCAGTTCGTGCGAGGCGCGCAGGACGAATTCGTTGCGTACACGCTCGAAGGCGCGTTGCTTGGTGACATCGCGCAACACCATCACCGCGCCGACGCTGCCGCCTTCACGCAGTTGGATCGGGGTCAGCGCCCAGGCCAGCAGGCGCACTTCGCCATCGCGTTCGATCTGCAGGTCTGCTGGCGGCTCGCGCAGCAACTCGCCGGCGAGTACCAGGTGCAGGGCTTCGTCCACTGCATGGTCGGGCAGCAACGGGCCGATGGGTTGCTCCAGGATATCGGGATCCCACGACAGCTGACGCAGCGCCACCGGGTTGGCGTGTTCGATGCGGCCCTGGGGATCGAGGATGATCAGGCCGTCGTCGATGCTGTCGAGCACGGCCTTCAGACGGCCCTCGCTGTTGAGCAGTTGCTTGAGATTGCTCGAGTGATATTCGCGCAGGGCTTCGGTCATCAGGCCGAAACGGCGGCTGAGTACCGCCAGCTCCTCCACCGGTGAAACCGGCAGCACGACGTCGTATTGGCCACGGCCGAGCTGATCGGCGGCACGTGCCAGCATGTCGATGGGCGCGCCGAAGCGGCGGGCGATACCGTGAGCGGTGAGCACGCCGATGGCCAGAACCGCCAGGCCGATGAACGCGAGCAGCGCGGCGATCAGTTGCGAACGCTCGCCAGCGCCGTCCTCGGCCGCGATGACGTGGGCGACGATATCATCCTGTTCTTCCAGCAAGTGGTTGCGCAGGCGTTGGAAGGCCTCGGTGAACGGTTTGTAGGCGGCCAGGTCGTGCGGTGTCTGGCCGGCAGGCGTGCCGCTGGCGGCGGCTTGTTCCATCTGATCGTAGAGCGTCGCGGCTTGCTCTAGACCGCTCACATAGCGATCCCCCAGGTTGGCTGTGATGCCTTCGGCGAGGGTCGCGCGAAACTCTTCACGAACCTTGTCCAGGGCCTGTGGATCGGGTTGCTGGTCGATCAGTACGATCAGCTCGTCGCCCAGGTGCTGGCGCAGCTTCTGGCCAATCTGCACGGCGGTGAAGCCGCGCTGGATCAGCTCGCTCTGGCTGCGTGCCATCTGCGTGACGCTGTATAGCCCGAGCAGCAAGCCCAGCAGCGCCACGGTGATCAGCGCGGAGATGCTGAGGAACAGACGGGTGCGAAGCTTCATGGACAGCTTCATGGGGGGATTCCAGACTCAGAGGTTGTATTGCTTGCGTTTGCGATACAGGGTCGAGGTGTCGATGCCCAATGTCTTGGCTGCCATGTCCAGGGTGCTGCTGCTGGCCAGGACGGCGGCGATATGGGCTTTTTCCAGTTCTTCGAGGCTCATGGGGGCGCCCACGCGAACGGTGCTGGTCGGTGCTTCGCTGCTGCCGCCGAGGCCAAGGTGGGCGATTTCCACCGCCTCCTGCTGGCAGATGATGCTGGCGCGCTCGATGACGTTGCGCAGCTCGCGGATGTTGCCGGGCCAGTGATAAGCCTGCAGCGCGGCAGCGGCTTCCGGGCTGAAGCCGCAGGCGGGCCGGCCGTAATCGCTGACGAAGCGGGCGAGGAAGCGTTCGGCCAGTGACATCACGTCTTCGTGGCGTTCGCGCAGTGGCGGCAATTTCAGGGTGATGACGTTGAGGCGGTAGAGCAGATCCTCGCGGAAGCGCCCTGCACGTACCATCTCGTCCAGATCCAGGTTGGTGGCGGCGACGATGCGCACGTCGGCGCGGCGGGTGACCGGGTCGCCCACGCGCTCGTATTCCTTGTCCTGGATGAAGCGCAGCAGTTTGGGCTGCAGTGCCAGCGGGAAGTCGCCGATCTCGTCGAGGAACAGGGTGCCGCCATCGGCCTGGCTGACGCGGCCCTGGGTGCTTTCGCTGGCGCCGGTGAAGGAGCCACGGGCATGGCCGAACAGCTCGCTTTCCATCAGCTCGGCGGTCAGCGACGGGCAGTTGATGGTCACGCAGGTACGCTTGGCGCGGCGGCTCCAGCCATGAATCGCGCGGGCCAGCTCGCCCTTGCCGGTGCCCGACTCGCCGAGGATGAGGATGTTGGCGTCGGTGGCGGCGACCTGGCGAGCCGTCTCCAGGATCGCCATCATTGCCGGGCTGTGCGAGTCGAGCCCGTCCTTGGCCTTGCGCACCTCGCCCTCCAGGGCTTCCAGGCGCGCCGCGAGGGTGCGCACTTCCAGCTGCTTGGCAGCCGCCAGGCGCAGTTGATCCGGTGAGCAGGGCTTGACTAGGTAATCGGCGGCGCCGGCCTGGATCGCATCGACGGCGGTGTCCACGGCCGAGTGCGCGGTGACGATCACTACCCGCATCCAGGGGGCCTGGATGCGCATCTGTGCCAGCAGATCCAGGCCGTTGTCCTCGCCCAGGCGCAGGTCGAGGAAACACAGATCGAACACCTGACGATGCAGCAGCGCTTCGGCCTGTGCCGCGCTGCTGGCGCCGGCGACGTCATAACCCTCGTCTTCCAGGCAGTAGCGGAAGGTACGCAGAATTGCCGCTTCGTCATCCACCAGCAGAATGCGCCCGCTGGTCTGCTCTGAATCTGCCATGAATGTGCTCCGTCTAGCTGGTCGATGGAGGTTAGTCAGGGAAAAACCGTGCAAGTTGCACGGCCTGACTGCGTCAATGCTGCAGCCTGCATGGCGTCAGGGTGCCAGCATTGATCATAACCAATTGTTTTTAAATGAATTTATTTCAAAAAGAAGCTGGCATGGGGCTTGCGATATTCCTTTTATCGTTTCACGAACAGGAGTGAATCCATGCCCCCGTTCAAACCCTTGTTGCTGGCCGCTGGTACCGCGCTGATGCTCGGGCTGACGCCGTTGGCCAGCCATGCTGCCGAAGGCCAGTTGGCCTCGCAATTGGAGGCTGCACGTCAGGAAGGCTCGATCTGGACGGCCTTCGCCCTCAACCGTCACCTCAACCCGTTCAAGCTCGATATCGACGTGGAAGATGGCGAGGCCACCCTGGCCGGCCAGGTCGAAAGCGAGGTGCAGAAGGAGCTGGCCGAGCAGGTGGCCCTGAGCATAGATGGCATCGAGTCGGTGGACAATCACATCGAGGTCACTGGCGAAGCCGCCGAAGGCGACCCACCTGGCCTGGTTCAGTGTCTGGAAGACGCCAGCCTGGCGGCCACGGTGAAATCCAAATTGCTGTGGAACAGCAACACCCGTGGCCTGGACATTCGCGTGCGTGCCGAGAATGGTGCGGTAACCCTCAGTGGTCATGCCCAGACGCCGGCCTCGAAAGAGCTGGCGGGTCAGCTGGCAGCCAACACCGATGGCGTTCGTGAGGTGTTCAACCATCTCAGCATCAGCACCGCCGACAGCAGTAGCAACGAAGTGCAGACGGCGGTGGAAGAGGCGCGCGAGAACATCAGCGATGGCTGGATCACCAGCAAGGTCAAGGCCAGCTTCCTCTACAGCCGCAATCTCGACGCGTTGAACATCGCCGTGACCACCGATGACGGCCTGGTCAACCTGCGCGGCAGCGTACTGAGCAATGCCGAGAAGCGCCTGGCGGTGGAAATCGCCCGCAACATCCGCGGTGTGCGCGGTGTGGATGCCGACGCCCTGCGCGTCAGCAGCTGACCGCCGGCCCGATCACGTGCCGCTGGAATGCGGCCATTCACCACCCTGAGTCAAGGAGTCATTCCATGAGCAGCAAGACCGCACAACTGAACGAACTGATCGAGATCACTCGTGACGGCAAGCGCTTCTACGAGCATGCCCATGACGAGGTCAAGGACATCCGCCTGCAGGCACTGTTCCGCGACATGGCGCGTGCCAAGACCGAGGTGATCGAGGCGCTGAGCGTCAAGGTCGCCGCCAATCAGAGCGAGCCGGCCACCGGCGGCACCATGCTGGGCAAGCTGCGCCAGTTCTACGCCGACACCCGTGCCACCCTGGCCAAGGATGAAGACGCCACCTATGTCGCGCAGCTGGAAGAGTCGGAAGACCGCATCCTGCATGCCTTCGAGGACGCCCTGGAAAGCGCCGACAATGATGTTCGCGTGCTGCTGGCGATGGAAATGCCCAAGGTGCGTGCCTGCCATGACCGCATGCGGGCGCTGAAGCAGAACATGCAGTAATCCCCTGCGCGTCATCCGAGCCCCTGCACGTATTGCGTTGCGGGGGCTTTTTATTGGGGCTGGGCAGACCGGACTGTGCTGTGCGTAGCGCTATTTATTTCCGGGTCATGATCATTAACGTGTCGATCTCTCGTCCCGGTTTCGCCCCTCACGGGCGAGTCACTTGATTCGCTGCGCTCACCCTTCGGGCCAGCCTGAGGCTGTTACTTCGCTGCGCTTCGTAGCTCTTGCTTGCCCAAGAGAAAGTAACCAAAGAGAAGGGCACCCCGCCATCCGGCCCCGGCTGCGCCGGGGTTCCCTCGTTCCGTCATCGCTCCAGGGGCACGCCGTGAAGGGCCATCCCTGGCCCATCACGGCTCTCGCGGCATCCATGCCGCTCAACCCCTTCCACGCTGACTCCACTCGGCCTCCTGAAGGGGACTTGGGCGTCGCCTGTAGCATCGCAGTTGAAGAGCAAAAACATAGACGCCGCCAATTTCAATTTCGCGATACTTACAAAAGCTCGCGACCTAGCCCCGTCAGAAGGCTGAGTGAAGGTGTTACATCAGGGGGTAACTCGCATATCCAAAGCGCCTTTTCTCTGCCGCAACCGAAAGTCGCCTGCATTCATTTAACTGTCACATTCGTTTCATAGAGTGGTCATGTGGCCTATCGATACTGTGGCCCGTTCCACCAACACTATTCCTGCTAGGAGCAAGGCATGAAACTGAAGCGTTTGATGGCGGCCCTGACTTTCGCCGCCGCTGGCGTAAGCGCGGTATCCGCGGTTGCCGCCGTCGACCCGGCTCTGCCGAACTACGAGAAGACTTCCGGTGTATCGGGCAACCTCTCCAGTGTCGGTTCCGATTCGCTGGCCAACCTGATGACCCTCTGGGCTGAAGAGTTCAAGAAAAGCTACCCGAACGTGAACATTCAGATCCAGGCGGCCGGTTCCTCTACCGCTCCACCCGCCCTGACCGAAGGCACCGCCAACATCGGCCCGATGAGCCGCCCGATGAAGGACAGCGAAATCCAGGCCTTCGAAGAGAAGTACGGCTACAAGCCGACCGCCGTTCCGGTCGCCATCGACGCCCTGGCGGTGTTCGTGCACAAGGACAACCCGATCAAGAGCCTGGACATGGCTCAGGTCGACGCCATCTTCTCCAGCACCCGCCTGTGCGGTGGCGAGAAGGACATCAAGACCTGGGGTGACCTGGGCCTGACCGGTGAGTGGGCTTCCAAGCCGATCCAGTTGTTCGGTCGTAACTCGGTGTCCGGCACCTATGGCTACTTCAAGGAAGAAGCCCTGTGCAAAGGCGACTACAAGTCCAACGTCAACGAGCAACCGGGTTCCGCTTCGGTGGTGCAGTCGATCTCCAGCACCCTGAACGCCATCGGTTACTCGGGCATCGGCTACAAGACTTCCAGCGTGAAGACCGTGCCGCTGTCGAAGAAAGGCGGTGAAGCCTTCGACGCCAACGAAGCCAACGCCCTGGCTGGCAAGTTCCCGCTGGCGCGCTTCTTCTACGTCTATGTCAACAAGGCCCCGAACAAGCCGCTGAGCCCGCTGGATGCCGAGTTCCTGAAACTCGTTCTGTCCAAGCAGGGCCAGGACGTCGTGGTCAAGGACGGCTACATCCCGCTGCCGAAGAAAGTCGTCGACAAGACCCTGAAAGAACTGGGTATGTAACGACCGCTTCAGGCTGCACACACGAAGCCCGCTTCTCCATGTAGAGGCGGGCTTTGCTACGTCACCGTGCTGTAACTTTTCTGTCATACGAAACCGCTAAATTGGCCGGGCTCGTGAAATAGACGAAAAATGCGGCGCGCTCATGGCCGCGCAGAGACGCTCTCAATCATGAATGACCTGGCTAGTGAAACCATGACCGCCTCCCCCAATTCCCTCGGGCTGGACTTCAACACTCCGGCTCTGCAACGCAAACGCCGCCTGCGCGCATTCAAGGATCGCCTGGCCCGCTGGGGCGTATCCGTCGGTGGCCTTGCCGTACTCGGCGCCATCACCCTGATTTTCTTCTACCTGGCCTATGTCGTACTGCCGATGTTCCAGGGCGCCGATCTGCAACAGCGCAAGCCGGTGCAACCGGCCTGGCTGGCCGAGGCTGGCGCGCCGCTGCTGATGGCAGTGGAAGAGCAGAATCAGGTCGGTATGCGCCTGTCCAAGTCCGGCAATATCCAGTTCTTCGATGCCAAGAGCATGGCGGCGATGAATGCGGTGGCACTGCCGCTGCCAGCCGGCAGCGAAGTGACTTCGGTCGGTGAGGATCAGCCGGGCAGCAACCGCGTAGCCCTGGGGCTTTCCAATGGTCAGGTGCTGGTGTTCGAGCACAGCTACCGGGTGTCCTACCCCAACGACGTCAAGACCATCACCCCGGTGGTCACCTACCCCTTCGGTGAAGCGCCGCTGACCCTCGACCCGCAAGGTCGTCCGCTGGAGCACATGGGTATCAGCCTCGCCAGCGGTACGCTGCTGGTCGCCGCTTCCGTGGGCAGCGAGCTGCACGCGGTGAGCCTGAGCCGCGAAGAGAACCTGATGACCGGCGAGGTCAGCACCAACGAGGAGCGTCTGGCGCTGCCGCAGATCGCCGAGCCGATCAAGGAGCTGATCATCGATCCACGCCAGCAGTGGCTGTACGTGATCAACGGTCGTGCCACCGCCGACGTTTTCGACCTGCGGCGCAACACCCTCAACGGCCGCTACAAGCTGCTCAACGACGGCGCCACCGACGTGACCTACGCCACTTCGCTGCTCGGCGGCATCTCGCTGCTGATCGGTGACAGCAAGGGCGGCATCGCGCAGTGGTTCATGGTGCGTGAAGAAGACGGCAAGGCTTCGCTGCAGCGGGTGCGCGACTTCAAGATGGCCGGCCAGCCGATTGCCCAGATCATTTCCGAGCAACGCCGCAAGGGCTTCATCGCCCTGGATACCGCCGGTAACCTGGGGATCTTCCACAGCACCGCGCACCGCACCCTGCTGGTCGAGCCGGTCGCCGAAGGCTTCACCATGGCCGCCCTGTCGCCACGCGCCAACCGCGTGCTGGTGGAGAGCAACGGCCAGCTCGAGCGCCTGCTGATCGACAACCCGCACCCGGAGATTTCCTTCAGCGCGCTGTGGGGCAAGGTCTGGTACGAAAACTACGACAAACCGGCGTACGTCTGGCAGTCCACCTCCGCCAGCACCGACGCCGAGCCCAAGCTGAGCCTCGCGCCGCTGGCCTTCGGTACCCTGAAAGCGGCGTTCTACGCCATGCTCCTGGCTGCTCCGCTGGCTATCGCCGCGGCGATCTACACCGCCTACTTCATGGCCCCGGCCATGCGCGGCAAGGTCAAGCCGGTGATCGAGCTGATGGAAGCGCTGCCGACGGTGATCCTCGGCTTCTTCGCCGGCCTGTTCCTCGCGCCTTATGTCGAGGGACATCTACCCGGCATCTTCAGCCTGTTGATCTTCACCCCCATCGGCATCCTGTTGGCCGGCTTCATCTGGAGCCGCCTGCCGGAGTCCGTGCGCCTGCGCGTGCCGGATGGCTGGGAAGCGGCGCTGCTGATCCCGGTGATCTTGCTGGTCGGCTTCATCTCCCTGAGCATGAGCGGGCACGTGGAAAACTGGCTGTTCGACGGCAACATGCGTCAGTGGCTGAGCAACGACCTGGGCATTCCGTTCGACCAGCGCAACGCCCTGGTGGTCGGCCTGGCCATGGGCTTTGCGGTGATCCCGAACATCTACTCGATCGCCGAAGACGCCGTGTTCAGCGTACCCAAGAGCCTGACCTTCGGTTCCCTGGCTCTGGGCGCCACGCCGTGGCAGACCCTGACCCGCGTGGTGATCCTGACCGCCAGCCCGGGCATCTTCTCGGCGGTGATGATCGGCATGGGCCGCGCCGTCGGCGAGACCATGATCGTGCTGATGGCCACCGGCAATACGCCGATCATGGACATGAACATCTTCGAAGGCCTGCGCACCCTGGCCGCCAACGTGGCGGTGGAAATGCCGGAGTCGGAAGTGGGCGGTACGCACTACCGGATTCTGTTCCTCTCGGCGCTGGTGCTACTGACCTTCACCTTCGTCATGAACACCCTGGCCGAGCTGGTGCGTCAGCGCCTGCGCGTCAAGTACGCTTCGCTCTGAGGACTGCAAGACTATGTCCGTGAAACAGAACAACATGAAATCCTGGTTCAAGAGCGGTTCGCCCTGGATCTGGATGAACGCCGGTGCGGTGTCCATCGCCATCATCATGGTCGTCGGCCTGCTGGCGGTGATCACGGTGCGCGGCCTGGCGCACTTCTGGCCGGCCGACATCATCGAGGCCACCTACCAGGTGCCCGGCCAGGAAGCCAAGGTAATGGCCGGTGCCGTGGTGCAGATCGAGGAAATCCCGCGTGCGCGCCTGGCGGCTTCCGGCTTGCCGGTGGACGTCTCCGGCGGCGAGTTCATGACCCGCGAGCTGATCAAGGTGGGCAACCGCGACCTGTACGGCGCGGACTTCACCTGGGTGGTCGGCGAATGGCTGAGCGACCAGCATCGCCCGGTAGACATCACCGCCTTCGAGCGCCGCGAGTGGGGCAACTTCTACGGCTACCTGGTCAACGTCAAGGAAAACGGCCAACTGGTCGCCGAGGGCGATGCGGCCTGGCCGGAGCTGCAGAAGCGTCTGGCGCGGGTGGACGACCTGCACGCGCAGATCGTCAAGATCGAGAAGGCCGACATCGGCCGTATCAACGCCGGCCTCGAGCGCGTGCGTCTGAAGACTCGCAAGCTGGAACTCAACGGTGAGCTGAGCGCCGCCGCGCAGGCCGACCTGGCCGCCGAGCGCGCGCAGTGGGACGCCGAGTACAAGGTGCTGGAAGCCGAACTCAGCTCGCGTTACGAGCAGTTCAACCGCGACAGCATGACCGTGCGTTCGGCCGATGGCCGCGAGCAGCAGATCAGCCTCGGCAAGGTGGTGCGCGCCTATCGCCCGAACGCCATGTCGACCCTGGACAAGCTCGGTTTCTACGGCAGCAAGGTATGGGAATTCGTCAGCGACGACCCGCGTGAGGCGAATACCGAGGGCGGTATCTTCCCGGCGATCTTCGGCACCATCATGATGACCCTGATCATGGCGGTGATCGTCACCCCGTTCGGCGTGATCGCCGCCATCTACCTGCGCGAATACGCCAAGCAGGGCCCGCTGACCCGGGTCATCCGTATTGCAGTGAACAACCTGGCGGGCGTTCCAGCCATCGTTTACGGCGTGTTCGGCCTGGGCTTCTTCGTCTACGTATTAGGTGGCTCGATCGACCGTCTGTTCTTCCCCGAAGCTGCGCCGGCACCGACCTTCGGCACGCCTGGCCTGCTCTGGGCCTCGCTGACCCTGGCGCTGCTCGCCGTGCCGGTGGTGATCGTCGCCACCGAGGAAGGTCTGGCGCGTATCCCGCGGGCGCTGCGTGAAGGTTCGCTGGCGCTTGGTGCGACCAAGGTCGAGACCTTGTGGCGCGTGGTGCTGCCGATGGCCAGCCCGGCGATGATGACCGGCCTGATTCTCGCCGTGGCCCGTGCCGCCGGTGAGGTGGCGCCGCTGATGCTGGTGGGGGTGGTGAAACTTGCGCCCAGCCTGCCCGTCGACGGTAACTACCCTTACCTGCACCTGGATCAGAAGATCATGCACCTGGGGTTCCACATCTACGACGTCGGCTTCCAGAGCCCCAACGTCGAGGCCGCGCGACCGCTGGTGTATGCCACCGCGCTGCTGCTGGTTCTGGTGATCGCGATTCTCAACCTGACGGCCATCTACCTGCGCAACCGCCTGCGCGAGAAGTACAAGGCCCTGGATCATTGATTGGAGCGGCAAGCCCCTCACATGGGGCTTGTCGCCTGTAGCTTGCAGCCTGGCGCTGCGAACGGAGTGAGCATATGCAACACGAAAACGCTACCCACGGTATCGACATCTCGGCCCTGGGCCGTGACAAGCAGAGCCTGAACCTGGCCAACGAAACCGTGGCCATCCAGGTGCCGGGTCTGAATCTGTACTACGGCGACAAGCAGGCGCTGTACGACGTCAAGATGAACATCCCCAAGCAGCGCGTGACGGCTTTCATCGGCCCGTCCGGCTGCGGCAAGTCGACCCTGCTGCGTACCTTCAACCGCATGAACGATCTGGTTGACGGTTGCCGCGTGGAAGGCGAGATCAACATCGACGGGCGCAACATCTACCGCAAAGGCGAGGACGTCGCCGAGCTGCGTCGCCGCGTCGGCATGGTGTTCCAGAAGCCCAACCCGTTCCCCAAGAGCATCTACGAGAACGTGGTGTATGGCCTGCGCATTCAGGGCATCAACCAGAAGCGCATCCTCGACGAGGCCGTCGAGTGGGGCCTGAAGAGCGCCGCGCTGTGGGATGAAGTGAAAGACCGTCTGCACGATTCGGCCCTCGGTCTCTCCGGTGGCCAGCAGCAGCGTCTGGTGATCGCCCGTACCGTGGCGGTGCAGCCCGAAGTGCTGCTGCTCGACGAACCCTGCTCGGCACTCGACCCGATCTCCACGCTGAAGGTCGAAGAGTTGATCTACGAACTGAAATCCAAATACACCATCGTCATCGTGACCCACAACATGCAGCAGGCGGCGCGTGTCTCCGACTACACCGCATTCATGTACATGGGCAAGCTGATCGAGTTCGGCGATACCGACACGCTCTTCACCAATCCGGAGAAGAAGCAGACAGAGGACTACATCACCGGTCGTTACGGCTAAGGCCGTGGCAAACACTCCCTGGCTTTGTCGGGCGCCTTACTGTCAGCGCGCCCTTCGCGCCAGAGAGCATTTTCCAAGGGCCTTAGTGCTGAAACTCAACGTGTAGGGTGCGCTGTGCGCACCATGGCCACCCAAGCCGGCAGCATTTGCGGAGCGAAAGATGATCAACAAAGACAGCCTCACCCATCACATTTCCCAGCAGTTCAACGCCGAGCTGGAAGAAGTCCGCAGCCACCTGCTGGCCATGGGCGGCCTGGTGGAAAAGCAGGTCAACGACTCGGTGACCGCGCTGATCGAGGCCGACTCCGGCCTGGCCCAGCAGGTGCGCGAGATCGATGACCAGATCAACCAGATGGAGCGCAACATCGACGAGGAGTGCATCCGCATCCTCGCCCGTCGCCAGCCGGCCGCTTCCGACCTGCGTCTGATCATCAGCATCTCCAAGTCGGTGATCGACCTGGAACGCATCGGCGACGAATCGACCAAGATCGCCAAGCGCGCCATCCTCCTCAGCGAGGAAGGCGAGGCGCCCAAGGGTTATGTCGAGATCCGTCACATCGGCGACCAGGTGCGCAAGATGGTGCAGGACGCCCTCGACGCTTTCGCCCGCTTCGACGCCGACCTGGCCCTGGCCGTAGCCCAGCACGACAAGACCGTCGACCGCGAATACAAGACCGCGCTGCGCGAGCTGGTCACCTACATGATGGAAGACCCGCGTTCGATCTCGCGCGTGCTCAACGTGATCTGGGCGCTGCGCTCGCTGGAGCGTATCGGCGATCATGCGCGCAACATCGCCGAACTGGTGATCTACCTGGTACGTGGCACCGACGTTCGCCACATCGGCCTGACGCGCATGCGCGAAGAGGTCGAGGGCAAGTCCAACGACTGATGCCTGCTGTGCGCCGAACGGCCCGGGATTTCCCGGGCCGTTTCGTTTGCGCGATTTGTTGCGCGGCCGACGTTTTCCGTTGGCCTTCGGCCACTGGCCATGACTATGCTTATCGTCATTCGTACAGGAGTGGCCGATGAGCAAAGTCAGTGTGCTGGTGGTGGACGACGCAACCTTTATCCGTGATCTGGTCAAGAAAGGGCTGCGCGATCACTTTCCCGGCGTACAGATCGAAGAAGCGATCAACGGCCGCAAGGCGCAGCAGATGCTGAGCCGCCAGGAGGTCGACCTGATCCTCTGCGATTGGGAAATGCCGGAGATGTCCGGCCTCGAGCTGCTGACCTGGTGCCGCGAGCAGGACAACCTGAAAACCACGCCTTTCATCATGGTCACCAGCCGCGGTGACAAGGAGAACGTGGTGCAGGCCATTCAGGCCGGCGTCTCCGACTACATCGGCAAGCCCTTCTCCAACGAACAGCTGGTGACCAAGGTGAAGAAGGCCTTGAGTCGTGCCGGCAAGCTGCAGGCCCTGGCGGCCAGCGCGCCGCCGAAGATGCTCAGCAGCGGCGGCTTCGCCAATGATTCGCTGGCAGCGCTGACCGGCGGCAAGGCCGAGGTGGTAAAACCCAGCGCCCCGCCGCCGGCAGCTGTGGCCCAGGCTGCACCCAGCGTTGCACCGGCGCCGGCTGCGCCGAGCAAATCGCCGGCCGGTCGCGGTCAGGGCCAGCTGCGTCTGCCGGCCGGCAGCATGGCCTGCGTGATCAAGGCGCTGAGCCTCAAGGAGGCGCTGCTGGTGGTCAAGCGTACCGAGCAGTTGCCCCAGGTGCTGGAGAGTGCGGTGCTCGACCTGGAGCAGGGCGAGGCTGCGGAAACCGCGCGGCTCAATGGCTATCTGCATGCTGTCGCGGCATTCGAGCCAAAGCCTGACAGCGAGTGGCTGCAACTGACGTTCCGTTTCGTCGACCGCGACCCGCAGAAGCTCGACTACCTGTCGCGCCTGATCGCCCGGGGCACTGCGCAGAAGCACTTCGTTCCCGGCGCGTAGCGGATCACATGCTGGGGTAGGGTGCGCCATGCGCACCTGAAGATCGACGCCGCTGCTATGGTTGTGCACAGGCTCCACGACACACTACGCCAAGACGCCGTCCTACTCCTGGCCCTAACGCCACTCGCCTCGCCAGCCCAATACAGAGCAGATGGTCGATCGATGGCGGTGAGCCGGTTCACAGCCTGACGGTCGGTAGCTCGCAGGCTCTTTCCCGCGCTGCTAGTCTTGCTAACCCGGATATCGAAAAGCCATAAGATCCGAGTCGTTATGCTAGGGCGTCTGATTTTCTTCTGCAGCCTGCTGGTTCTCAGTAGCCAAGCCGCTGCCCTGACCATCTACAAGTACGTCGACAAGAACGGCGTAGTGACCTATAGCGACCAGGCCGCGCCTGGCGCGCAGGTGTTCGTGTTCAACGACCGCATGGTCGAGCGCCTGGACAACCAGGTGAAGCTGGAAACCAAGAAGCACGAAGCCGGCGAGACCCTGCTGATCCGCAACGACCTCTTCGCTCCGGTGGAAATCGAGCTGAAGCTCGAGCAGGTGGAAAACGCCATCGGCGCGCCGGACAAGCCGATCCGCTGGGTGCTGCCGCCGCGCAGCAATATCCGCCTGGCCACCCTGACCGCGCAGGACGCCTCCAAGCCGCTGCGCTACAAGCCCAGGCTGCGTTATGCCCTCGGCGATCCGCGTCTGCAGCCGAGCATTCACCGTTATCCGCTGCCCTGGCGCGGCGGCCCATTCCGTCAGACCCAGGGTGCCAACGGCACCTACAGCCACTTCACCGCCAAGGGCCGCTACGCGGTGGATATCGCCATGCCCGAAGGCACACCCATCGTCGCCGCGCGCGCCGGGGTGGTGGTGAAGACCGAGAACCAGCAGAGCGGACGCGGCAACAACCCGGCCGGCAACTTCGTGCGCATCCTGCATGACGACGGCACCATGGGCGTCTACCTGCACCTGATGAAAGGCTCGGTCGGCGTGCGTGAAGGCCAGCGGGTGGAAACCGGCAGCCTGCTGGCGCGCTCGGGCAACACCGGCAACAGCACCGGCCCGCACCTGCACTTCGTGGTGCAGCGCAACGTCGGTCTGGCGGTGGAATCCATCCCCTTCAACTTCCGCCAGCCGGTCAACAGCCTGCCCAACTTCGCTGTCGGTGGCGAATAGTCCGATCGCGCATCCGGGCTGCAATCTCCCTCCTGAAACCCTCCCTGCATTCGCCGCACGTCAGCGTATCTGCAGCGTTTTCGTCGTTACGCAGTGTCAGCGGTGCGCACAGCGCACCCTACGGGTGTACAGCACATCATCTGCGTTACGCGTGCCGATATTGCGGGTTGGCAGCGGCGTACACGGCGTCGCCTACGGCTGAATTTGCCGCGCGTTAGTGCATCCTCAGCGCTCCCGTCGTTGCGCAGTTTCGGCGGTGCGCATGGCGCACCCTACGGATTTTGGCCTTACGTAGGGTGCGCTGTGCGCACCGCGATCTTCACGCCTCTGTGCCTTAAGCCAGACCTTCCTGATGTCGCCTGTGTAAGGAGCACGTCCGCCTGCTGCGCGACGCAGGCGGAAGTCGCCCTTCCGCCCGTCTTCCGCAGTCGCGCGAGCGGAAAGGATCTTTCACCTGGCGGTTTGCTGGAAGCCCTCTAAATCAAGGGTTTCAGCTGTTGGCACCGCTATTGCTATCACACAGGAAAACGGGTGTCCGACTATGGCTATCGATTCAGATTACGTTCAAAGCATGGCGACCCAACTGGCCCAGTACGAAGTGCAGGGCCAGTTGGCCAAGGCCAATCGCAACCAGGCTGCCTACAAGTCGCAACTGGGTGCGTTGACTACGCTCGATACCGCGCTGAAAACCTTCAAGACGGCGGCCAGCGGGCTCAAACTCGCCGGCAGCAGCATGCTGGTCAACAGTGCCACCTTCAGCCAGGAGGGCTATGCCAACGCCACGGTTGGCAGCAAGGCGGTACCCGGCAGTTACGATTTCTTCGTTCAGCAACTGGCCAGCAAGAGCCAACTTGCCCTGCAAGGGTTGCAGGGAAGTGACCTGGGCAGTGGCAGCCTGACCATCGGCCAGGGCAGCGACTCCTTCAATGTCGACCTGGGCGCGGTGAGCACCCTCGACGAGTTGGCCGCAGCCATCAACGGGGCCAGCGACAACAAGGGCGTCAAGGCGACCCTGGTGCGCAGCAATGGTCAGGTCAACCTGGTGCTGACCAGCGAGAAGACCGGCGCCGATCAGGCCATCAGTCTGACGGCCAGCGGCAATACCGCCTTCGAGAGTGCTGTCGCCGGACGCCAGGAATTGTCCGTGGCGCGCGACGCCATCGTGCGTCTGGGCGGTGAGAACGGCATCGAGCTGACCAGTAGCAGCAACACCTTCGACAACGTCATTGACGGCGTCAGCCTGACCTTCAACAAGGCCCACAAGAGCGGTGACGCCCCGGTCACCATCGACATCGGCCAGGATCAGAAAGCCACCAAGGAGAAAGCGCAGACCTTCGTCAGCGCCTTCAACGCGCTGATGACCAGCTTCGACTCGCTTACCGCCAGTGGTGGCGAGAGTGGCACGCGTGGCGTATTGGCTGGCGATGCCAGCGTGCGGGCCATCGAGAGCATGCTCAATCAGCTGGTGCGTACCTCATTCGGCGGGGTGAGCCTGACCGAGTTTGGCATCGTCGCCGACCGCAACGGCAAGCTGACCATCGACAACGCCCGTTTCGAGAAAGCCGTGGCGGCCAACCCGGAAGGCTTCGAGAAGCTGTTCACCGACAAGGGCAACCTGCTCGACACCCTGGACAAGAACCTGGCGGTCTACACCAGCAGCGCCGGTGGCCTGCTGACCAATCGCAAGGACACCCTCAACAGTCAGCTGCGTCGTGTCGACCAACAGTTCGACACCATCCAGAAGCAATACGACTCCTACTACAGCCGCTATCTCCGTCAGTACACCGGTCTCATGCAGACCATGGCGGCGATGGAGCAGACCTACGGAATGTTCTGATGAGTGCCTACAACCTCAACGAAAGTTACGACAGTTACCGCACCGTGGATCTCGAGGCGCGCGCCGCTGCCGCCTCGCCCTACGAACTGGTGCTGGTGCTGTTCGATGGTTTGCTCGACGAGCTGGCGCGTGCCCGTGGCCACATCGAGGCCAAGCGCTACCAGCAGAAGGGCCAGTCGCTGGAGAAGTGTCTGAACATCCTCAATGGCCTCAATGGCGCCCTCGACTACGAGAACGGTGGCGAGCTGGTGCAGGGCCTGGCGCGGCTTTACGACTACTGCATCTACCGCCTCTCCGACGTCAGCGTCAGCCTGTCGCTGGAAGGCCTGGACGAAGTGGTGGGCCTGCTTGGCGTACTGCGTGAAGGCTGGGAAGGCGTGAATGCAACGCGCAAGTGAACTGCGCGCCCTGCAGCAGCTGCATGGCCAGTTGGCCGAAGCGCTGGAGCAGGGCGACTGGGCGCGCATCGGCGAGATCGACTCGGTGATCCGTTCGTGCCTGCAACTGCTGGCCGGGCTGCCTCGCCTCAGCGATGAGGTGCGCGAGGCTAAACGGCGTCTGCAGCAGTTGCACGGGCAGGCGCGCATCGCCTGTGCCGAGGAGTGCGAGCGGCTGCGCCGTCTGCTGTTGACGCATCTGGAATATGCCGAAGGTCGCAGCGCCTACATGCGCGTCGACCTGTACCAGGGTGGGAGATAAAGGATGCTGCAAGCGATCAATCCGAACGCACAGGCCAGCCTGACGGGCTCCGGCACCGAAGCCTTGCCGGCCGGCTTCGCCCAGGCGCAGGGCGCCGAGGGCGACACGCCAGCGTTCGACCTGCAACTGGCGCTGCGCGGTTTTGCTGCTGCCGAGGCGCAACAGCCGTTGCCGCAGAGCAGCACGCCGGTTCAGGTGACCGTCACCGAGGCGGACGCCGAGCAGTGGCTGGCCAGTGTGCTGGGGCAGCAGGCCGTACGTGTCGAAGCGCGCGAGGTGAGCGCAGAGCCGGAACACGAGTCGGAGCCGCTGGACGAGGCGGATGCCGTGAGCGCGTTGCCCGTGCAGGGCGAGCCGGATCCGCTGCTGCCGGTGGCGGCCTCGCCGATGCCGGCCAGTGCAGGCCCTGAGCTGGACGCAGAACCCGAGGTTGCCCCACGTCAGGCAGCCAACGCTGCCCTGAGTCTGCCGACAGAGACGCCGCGCAGTAGCGCACCGTTGCAGTTGCTGCCGATCCAGGACATGGCGGATGCCGCGCTCGGCGAGCGTCCGCCGGCAAGCGCTGGCGAGGGCGACAAGGTTGCGCCTGCGACGTCTGCCAACCCGCAGACGGCAGCGCAGCCGCTTGCCGCCGAGCGTTCGCTCAAGCTGCATGCGCCGCAGGCGCAGTGGGGCGAGCAGATGCTGCAGAGCCTGCGCGAGCACGTCGACCTGCAGATCAATCAACGCATCCAGAACGCCACGATCCGTCTCGATCCCCCCGAGCTGGGCAGCCTGGAGATCTACCTGAGTCACGAGTCCGGCCGCCTCAGCGTGCAGTTGTCGGCGGCCAACGCCGATGTCGTGCGCCTGCTGCAACAGACCAGCGAGCGCCTGCGCCAGGAGCTGGTCGGGCAGAACTTCGTGCAGGTCAACGTGCAGGTTTCCGCCGATGCACAGGGCGGCCGCCAGCAGGGGCAGGCGCAGCATCAGGCCTGGCTCGGCGAGGAGCCGGTACGGGCCGCGCATATCAACGGGGCCGATGACGGTCGCCACAACCCGGATTCGATCAGCGACGTGCTGGTCACCGTCTAACCCTTGCGAGTGAATCGAGAAGCCTCATGACCATGCCGCGGATCATCCTGCTACTGCTTATCTTCAACACCCTGGTGGTGATCGGCAGCACCGTCTTCAACTACGCCACGTTGCGCTCGATGCAGTCGGGGCAGCCGCTGTTCGGCCTGTCCGGCACCAGCGAGGAGGAGGAAGAGGCCACCAGCGAATACCGTTTCTTCCCCATCGAGAAGGTCATCGTCAGCCTCAAGGGCGACAGCCGCGAGCATTACTTCGTGCTCGATCTGGTGCTGCAGGCCGAGCTTGAAACCGATCCGAAGAAACTCGAACAGATCGACCCGATGGTGCGCAACTCGGTGGTCGCCCACCTGTCCGCGATGACCTTCGAGAAGCTGCGCGGCATGCCCATCCCCGAGTTGCAGAGCACGCTGGAAAGCGCGCTGTTCGATGACTTCGCCAGCAAGAAGCTGGCGATGCCATTCGCCAACGTGCTGGTCAGCAAGCTGATCGTCCAGTAGAGAGCAGACCCTGCCCATGAACGCCACCTGCGCCATCGACTACCGCTACGCCGCCGAACAGGGCGGAGCCGCGCTGTTCGCTCCCGGAGCCGAGCAGAAGTGGCTGTTGCAGTACCTGCCGCTGGTCAAACGCATCGTCAGCCAGCTGGCGTTGCAGGCCAACCAGGTGCTCGACCGCGAGGACATGGAGCAGATCGGCCTGATGGGCCTGCTCGACAGCCTGCGCCGCTATGGTACGCCGGACGAGCAGTTCGGCCGTTTCGCCGCCCTGCGGGTACGTGGCGCCATCCTCGACGAGCTGCGCCGCCAGGACTGGCGCCCGCGCCAGGTGCGTCAGCAGACCCACAGGATTCGCGATGCCATCCGCCAATTGGCGCGGCAACTGGGGCGCGTGCCGCAGGAGGAGGAAATTCTCCAGGCGGCCGGGATCAGCGCCAAGGATTACCAGGAGTTCCTCCAGGCCGATGCCTGCGAGGCCATCGAGAGCCTCGACGAGCTGCTGCAGAACGGTCATGAGGGCTTCGCCTGTGGCGCCAGCGGCGTCGAGGATCGCGTGCTCAAGGAGCGTCTGCTGGCGCAGGCGCTGAGCCAGCTCAGCGAGCGCGAGCGTCTGGTGCTGACCCTTTACTACCAACACGAGCTGAGCCTCAAGGAAATCGCCCTGGTGCTGGAGCTGAGCGACGCCCGCGTCTGCCAGTTGAGCAAGCAGGCGATCGCCAAGGCCAGTCGTTACCTGAACGAGAGAGGCTAGGGTGCAGAAGTTATTAGGTGCATTGATCATCGTGGCCTGCGTGCTCGGTGGCTACGTCATGGCCCATGGCGAGCTGGCCATGCTCTGGCAGCCGGCGGAGGTGATCATCATCGTCGGTGCGGGTTTTGGCGCTCTGGTCGTCGCCAACCCCAAGGACGTGCTGATCGAGATGCTTCACCAGATCAAGGGTGTGTTCGTCTACAAGAAGCGTGGCGAGGAGTTCCAGCGCCAGCTGCTGATGCTGCTCTATGAGCTGCTGGAAATGGTCGACGTCGGTGGCCTCAAGGTACTCGATGCACATATCGAGGAGCCGGAGCAGAGCGATCTGTTCGCCAAGTACCCGCTGATCCGTCAGGAAAAGAACCTGATGGCCTTCATCGCCGACAACTTCCGCCTGATGGCCATGGGCAAGATCAGCGCGCATGAGCTGGAGGGCTTCCTCGAACAGGAGCTCGAAGCCATGGAGCATGTGCTGATGCAGCCGTCGCGCTCGCTGCACAAGATCGGCGAAGCCATGCCGGGCTTCGGCATTCTCGCGGCGATCCTCGGCATCGTCATCACCATGGGCAACATCGGTGGTTCGGTGGCCGAGATCGGTGCCCACGTGGCGGCGGCGCTGGTGGGGACATTCCTCGGCATCTTCATGTGCTACTGCGTGATGGAGCCGCTTTCCAGTGCCATGGGCCAGCGCATCAAGACCGAGATGTCGGCGCTCGAATGCGTGCGCACCACCCTGGTCGCTCACGTTGCCGGCAAGCCCACGCTGCTGGCGGTGGATGCCGGGCGCAAGCTGATCGAGCAGGACGTCAAACCGGCGTTCAAGCAGCTGGAAATCTGGGTCAACCGCTACGAAGACGAAAGGGACGCGGCATGAGACCGCGCGGCGGTGACGGCCACGAGATCATCATCAAGCGACGTGGCAAGAAGGGCGGTCACGACGAGCATGGTGGTGCCTGGAAGGTGGCGTTCGCTGACTTCACCATGGCCATGATGGCGCTGTTCATGGTGCTGTGGATCATCCAGCCACAGACCCAGGAAGCCAGCCGCGCCAATGCCGACATGATGAACAACCCGCTGGTCGATGGTGGTGCCGGTATCTTCGACGGCACCAGCCAGACGCCACTGGATCTCGACGGCGTGCCGGTGCAGGTCAGCCCGCGTCAGGATCGCATCAACCAGGCGCGCACCCCGCAGGAAGATCCTGGGGCCACGCTGGGCGACGGTCAGCCGGGTGAGCCGCGTCGCCCGCACTATGCCGAGCCGGCGCAGATGCAGGAGCTGGCCAAGCTGATGGAACAGCTGGCGCTGCAACTCGATGCCGAGGCCAATATCGAGGTGCAGGTGGTGCCGCAAGGGCTGCGCATCCTGATCAAGGACGATGCCCAGCGGTTCATGTTCAGCCGTGGCAGTGCGCGTCTCGATCCGCATTTCGCCACCTTGCTGCAACGCCTGGCGGGCATTCTGGCCAAGGTCGAGAATCACCTGATCATCAGTGGTCATACCGATGCCACGCCTTACCGTGGCGTGGTCGGCGGCTACAACAACTGGAACCTGTCCGGCGACCGTGCGCTGCGTGCGCGCAACGTGCTGGTCGAGGCCGGCCTGCCGACCGACAGCGTGCTGCAGGTCACCGCGCAGGCCGACGGCATGCCGCTGCTGCCGAATGACCGGGAGAACGGTGCCAATCGCCGTATCGAACTGCTGCTGCTGACCAGCCAGGCGGAGGGCCTGTATCGCGAGTTGTTCGGTGAGGCGCAGGCGCGGGTGGAATATCGAAGCGAAGGTGCCAGGTTCAATGCACCGGATTCATAGGGCGTACCGATCCGCCCTACAGGCCGCGGGAAGGGCAATAGATCTGGCGCGTTTCCAGGGCGTAGAGGCAGTCGTTGAAGCGGGTCAGGCGAATGGTCGAACCCTTGTGCCGGCCGTAGAGCAGGTTGAACACCAGTTCGTCATCGGTCTCGCTGGCCAGCCCGGTGACCTGGCCGTCCTCGACGCGCAGGCGGTAGTTGCCGAGGAAGCCGTAATCCACCACGCCCGAGGTCTCCAGAATGCTCGCGCCCTGGCGGGTCATGGCGTAGAAGCGCCCGTCGCTGACCTGCAGGCTGTGGCTGATATCCAGCACCTGGCCATTGCTCAGTTGCACCTGACCACTGGACTGGTAGCGGCCGTTGAGCTCGGCACTGGACTTGAAGCTCAGCCACAGCGCGAGCATGCCCAGCAGCATCGCCAGGGCCGCAGTCAGTACGGTCAGCAGCCAGCCTCGGCTGAGTCCGTGTTGTATGCACTGGCTCATGGCAGGCACCTGCTCAGTTGGGCATCCGCCACCTGGTTCAACTGGCTGGCGTGCAGCATCAGCGAGCGCACCGAACCGTTGTGTTGCAGGCACAGCAGTTCGTAGAAGTCGCCGCGCAGACTGAGCACCAGCTGAGTCGGTTTGCTCGCCAGCGCGTTCAGGCGGCTGGTCAGGCCATGCGTCTGCAGGATCAGTTGCTGCAGTCGTTGCGGTTGCTGATCGACGTAGCGCACGTTGAGCATGCCCAGGTTCATTTCGCTGCTGTGCAGGTCTTGCGGCTGGCTGATCTGGTAGAGGTAGAGAAACTGGCCGATGCCCAGCACGCTGAACAGGGAGAGCAGGATGACCCAGGACGCACGTTGACGTCCGTGGCGGCGCAGGAAGGCCGGTTGCGGCGGTATCGGTTCGGCCGGTTCGGCGACCTCGCCGATGTCGTCGATGTTCGCTGGATAGACCAGGTGCTTGGGGTTGAGCAGGTAGCCGCGGCGCGGCAGGGTCTGGATGATTTCGCGGTTCTTCTCGTCGCCGAGCACCTGGCGCAAGGTGTAGATCTGCTGGTTCAGGCTGCCCTGGCCGACGACCCGATCAGCCCAGGCATGGCTCATCAGTTCCTCGCGTGAAACCACCTCGCCGGGTGCCTGCAGCAGGCGTTCGAGCAGGCGGCTGCCGGAGTAGCCGAGGTCGATCTTTTCCTCGATGCCGCTTTTCACCAGCGTGAGCTGATACAGCGCTGGGTAGAAGTGCGCATAGCAGTCGCTGCGCCCGGTCTTGATGATCAGACAGGCGATGCTGCTTCCCGGCTCGGCGAGCGGCATATCTGAGCTGGAATTCATGCGGTCCTTCAGGCGAGCGGAATTTCCGTCGTGGAAATTCCGGGGCGATAGGTGGTCGGCATTCTGGCGCCAGGAAAATACAGTGGCAAGTCTTGTGCCAGCGCAGACCCGTCGTGGCACTGTACCGGGCGCGTCAGAGCCAGGCTAATACTAGCCATTTCGTGAGCGAGTCGAGGTATTCAGCGAGTGGCGGGCAGCACGAGGCACCGATCATCACTTGCCAGTGATGACAGTTGATCTGTCGTGCGGATGGGGTGAGTGAGTCGGATGACCACGAAAAACGCCCCGCAGAGGCGGGGCGTTGAGGGGCGGCGCAATCCGTTGCGCCTGGATGACGCGGGATCAGCCCAGCAGGGACATGACCATGCCCGGCATCTGGCCGGCTTGCTTGAGCATGGAGATGCCCGACTGCATCAGCATGGAGTTCTTGCTCATGTTGGCGCTTTCCTTGGCGAAGTCGGCATCCATGATGCGACCTTTGGCCATGTCGGTGTTGTCCTTCATGTTGTTCAGGTTGTTGGCGGTGTGGTTCAGGCGGTTGATGTTTGCACCGAACTGGGCACGCAGCTCACCGATGCTGTCCAGCGCGTCGCTCAGGGTGTCGATCATGCCGTTGGCCGCGCTACCGTCGGTACCAGCGATCTCGGTACCCGGAGTGGTGCTGTCCGGAGTGGCGTACTGGGCGGACAGGCCGTCCAGGGCGGTGGCCAGGTCACCCAGCGGGGTGCTGACGTCCAGGGTCAGGGTTTCGGCGGCGCTGGCGCCGATCTGGAAGTCCATGGCCGCGCCGAACTTGCCGGCGGAACCGTCGGTGGTGGTGCCGTCGCTGAACAGGTTCTCGCCAGCGTACTTGGTGTTCTTGATGATATTGCCCAGTTCCTGACCTAGTTGGTCGTATTCGGACTGCAGCGCGTCGCGGTCTTTCTCGCTGGCAGTGGCGTTGGCGGCCTGGGTAGCCAGATCCTTCATGCGCTGGACGATGTCGGTCATCTCGGTCAGCGCGCCTTCGGCGGTCTGCAGCAGGGAGATGGAGTCACCGGTGTTGCGGATGGCTACGTCCATACCACGCGATTGAGCGTTCAGACGGGTAGCGATCTGCAGGCCAGCGGCGTCGTCGGCAGCGGAGTTGATGCGAAAGCCAGTGCCCAGGCGCTGCTGGTTGGTGCCCAGCGCGTTGTTGGTCTTGGACAGGTTGGTCTGAGTGATCAGCGAGGAGTAGTTGGTATGAATCGACAGAGCCATGATGGTATTCCTTCAGTTGAGTGAAGCTGGCTGTGATTGCCTGCTGTAAGTGAAGGGCGACCGGCTTCTGGCGCTGATTAAATGGCGTTGGCAGAATTTTTTGCTGCGCCTGCGGCGGTGGCACGAACTGCCGTGCGTAGGGTGCGCTGTGCGCACCGGCTGTTGTCGTGGCGACTCGTGGTGCGCGGTGCACTCTACGAGGCGTCGCGCCAAACAAAAACGGCGACCCGAGGGTCGCCGTTTTGCTGGAAACGAAGCGTGATCAGCCGATTTCGATCATCTCGAAATCCATCTTGCCAACGCCACAGTCGGGGCACAGCCAGTCTTCTGGCACGTCTTCCCAGCGGGTGCCCGGGGCGATGCCGTCATCCGGCCAGCCCTGGCTCTCGTCGTAAATCAGTCCACAGACCACGCATTGCCACTTCTTCATATAACCCTCAGGCGTATCTCACGGTAGTGCGCGACGAACGCTACCGTAATTGAATCGATGCGCCAAGCGGGCGGGCGACGATCGTCACCCGCCAGGGGCCAACCAAAGTCGGGTCAGCCAGCGCCCATCAGCGGATCGCTGACGCCCATCACGTACATGGCCAGCAGCGCGATGCCACCGGCCATGATCAGGTAGTACAGAGTTGGCAGGAGGGTCTTGCGCAAGGTGATGCCTTCACGCCCGAGCAGGCCGACCGTGGCCGAAGCTGCCACCACGTTGTGGATGGCGATCATGTTGCCTGCCGCCGCACCGACCGACTGCACCGCGACCATCATCGCCCCGGAGACGCCGATCAGCTCCGCCGCGTTGAGCTGGAACTGCGACAGCATCAGGTTGGACACGGTGTTGGAACCGGCAATGAATGCACCCAGCGCGCCCACGGCGGGGGCGAAGAAGGGATAGACGCTGCCCACGCTCTCGGCCACCAGTTGCGCCATGGCCACCGGCATCGACACCAGGTCGCTGCCATTGACCCCCGAGTTGATCAGGATACGCACCATGGGAATGGTGAAGATCAGCACGAAGCCGGCGCCGAGCAGGGTCTTGCTTGACTCGCTGACTGCCGCCTTGAGCTCGGAGAAGCGCATGCGATGCAGGAAGAAGGTGATCAGCACCACCACGCAGAGGATGCCACCGGGTAGATACAGCGGCTCGATGGCGCCGGATACGCCGGTTTCGCCGAGGATATCGTTCCAGCCGAAGCTGATGTTCAGCATCGCCGTCTTGACCTCGGGGAAGGTGCGTGACACCACCAGGAAGATTGCCAGCAACAGATAGGGTGCCCAGGCCATGGGCACCGAGATCGGCGCCTTGCCGGCTACCTCGTCGAGCTTCATCTCGATCTTGCCCATCCATTCGGCCGGCCAGTCCTTGGCGTCGGCGAAATCCCAGGTTTCCTTGGGCAGCAGGAAGCCAGCCTTGGCAGCCGGGATGACGATGGCCAGGCCGACCAGGGCGCCAATGATCGAGGGGAATTCCGGGCCGAGGAACACGCCGGCCGCCATGTACGGCAGGGAGAAGGCGAAGGCGGTGAAAATGGCGAACGGCGCGATGGCCAGGCCTTCCTTCCAGCTCTGATTCCTGCCGAAGAAGCGCGTCATGATCATCACCATGATCAGCGGCATCAGCAGGCCGATCAGGCCGTGGGTGATGGCCACCCGCGAATAGATCAGATGGAAGAAGGTGTCCCAGGTATCACCGGTTGCGGCCAGTTGTGCGGTGATGCCGCTCTTGTCCAGGCCGGCGCCGACGCCCACCAGAATCGGCGTGCCGACCGCGCCGAAGGACACGGGTGTCGATTGCACCAGCATGCCCAGCACCACCGCGGCCAGCGCCGGAAAGCCCAGGGCGACCAGCAACGGCGCAGCGACGGCTGCCGGTGTACCGAAACCGGAAGCGCCTTCGATGAAGCAGCCGAACAGCCAGGCGACGATGAGTGCCTGCACGCGACGGTCAGGGCTGATATTGGCGAAACCGCGGCGAATCGCGGTGATGCCGCCGGAGTGCTTGAGCGTGTTGAGCAGCAGAATGGCGCCGAAGATGATCCACAGGATCGCGGCAGTGAGGATCAGCCCCTGCAAGCTGGAGGCAATGACCCGGTTGAGCGACATGTCCCAGGCCAGCAGGCCGATCAGGGCGGTGAGGACGAACACCAGCGGCATCGCGTACTTGGCCGGCCAACGAAAGCCGATCAGCAGCACACCCGCAAGCACCAGTGGCACGAAGGCCAGGATGGACAGCAGCGTTTGACTCATGGGTTGGTTCCTTCTTTTTCTTGTGAACCAGAATTTTCCGGGGAGTACCCGGCGCCACGCATCTGGAAGGGCCGGGCGCCACGGCACCGACCTTTCCGCGAGCAGCGGCGGCAGGGATCACCCACCGCCGCGCTCATGCTCGAAAGCCCCGACGGCCAGAAACCGTCAGGGCTTGTTACTGCTTCGTGGAGGCTCTCTGCGCCGTCCACGGCGTTGTAGGAGCGGCTGGGCGGCATTCCGCTTCAGCCGCGATCTTTCGTCGTTTGCCTGTCGCGGTTACCACTGCATGGATACGCAAGGCCAGAGCCGAAAGCCCCGCCCACAGTCGTTCACACCTCCTCTTTGAAGCGCAGTCGCCAGGCATGCAGCAGCGGCTCGGTGTAGCCGGACGGCTGCTCGCGGCCCTTGAACACCAGGTCGCTGGCGGCGCGGAAGGCATGGGATCGCTCGAAGTTCGCTGCCATCGGGCGGTAGGCCGGATCGCCGGCGTTCTGCCCGTCGACCACCTGCGCCATGCGCTGCAGGGTCTCGCGTACCTGGGCCTCGCTGACCACGCCGTGGTGCAGCCAGTTGGCGATATGCTGGGCGGAGATGCGCAGGGTGGCGCGGTCTTCCATCAGGCCGACGTTGTGGATATCCGGCACCTTGGAGCAGCCGACGCCCTGCTCGACCCAGCGCACCACGTAACCGAGAATTCCTTGGCAGTTGTTGTCCAGTTCCTGCTGGATATCGCTGGCGCTCCACGGCCGCTCGGCGCTGACCGGCACACTGAGCAGGTCATTGAGCAAGCTGTCGCGCTGGCTGGCCAGGTCGATGCGCTCCAGCTCGCTCTGCACCGCCTGCACGTCGACCTGGTGGTAGTGCAGGGCATGCAGCACGGCGGCTGTCGGCGACGGCACCCAGGCGGTATTGGCGCCGGCTTTCGGGTGGCCGATCTTCTGTTCGAGCATGGCCGCCATCAGATCCGGCATGGCCCACATGCCCTTGCCGATCTGCGCCTTGCCGCGCAGGCCGCAGGCCAGGCCGACCAGCACGTTGTTGCGCTCGTAGGCCTGGATCCAGGCGCTGGATTTCATGTCGCCCTTGCGCAGCATGGCGCCGGCTTCCATGGTGGTGTGCATCTCGTCGCCGGTGCGGTCGAGAAAGCCCGTATTGATGAAGGCCACCCGCGCGCTGGCCGCCTCGATGCAGGCCTTGAGGTTGACGCTGGTGCGCCGCTCCTCGTCCATGATGCCCATCTTCAGGGTATTGGCCGGCATGCCCAGCAGTTGCTCGACGCGACCGAACAGCTCGTTGGCGAAGGCCACTTCGAGTGGGCCATGCATCTTCGGTTTGACGATATAGACGCTGCCGGTGCGCGAGTTGCCGCGACGCTTGAGGTCGTGCAGAGCGATCAGGCTGGTGACCACCGCATCGAGAATGCCTTCGGGAATCTCACGACCTTCGCCATCGAGAATCGCCGGGTTGCTCATCAGGTGACCGACGTTGCGCACGAACAGCAGCGAGCGGCCATGCAGGGTCAGTTCGCTGCCATCGGCGGCGGTGTACGCCCGATCCGGGTTGAGGCGGCGGGTGATGCGCTTGCCACCCTTGTCCAGTTCCTCGGCCAGGTCGCCCTTCATCAGGCCCAGCCAGTTGCGGTAGATCAGCACCTTGTCGGCGGCGTCGACGGCCGCGACCGAGTCCTCGCAGTCCATGATGGTCGACAGCGCCGCTTCCATCAGCACGTCCTTCACGCCGGCGGCGTCGGTGCGGCCAATGGGGCTGCTCGCGTCGATCTGGATCTCGAAGTGCAGGCCGTTGTTCTTCAGCAGCACGGCCGACGGAGCACTGGCGTTGCCCTGGTAACCGATGAGCTTTTCCGGTTGCGCCAGGGCCACGACCTCGCCGCCGTGCAGGGTGATCTGCAAGCGGCCATCGCGGATCGCATAGGCACTGGCATCTGCGTGCGAGCCTTTGGCCAGCGGCGCGGCCTGGTCGAGGAAGGCACGGGCGAAGGCGATCACCTTGGCGCCGCGCACCTCGTTGTAACCCGGCCCTTTGCTGGCTCCACCCGCTTCGCTGATCGCATCGGTGCCGTACAGGGCGTCGTACAGCGAGCCCCAGCGGGCGTTGGCGGCGTTCAGCGCGTAGCGTGCGTTCATCACCGGCACCACCAGTTGCGGGCCGGCCTGGCTGGTGATCTCGCTGTCGACGTTGGCGGTGGTCGCGCTGACCTTCTCCGGTTGCGGCAGCAGATAACCGATGGCGCCGAGGAAGGCGCGGTAAGCAGCCATGTCGCGGATTGGGCCAGGGTTGCTGCGATGCCAGGCGTCCAGCTCGGTCTGCAGGCGGTCGCGCTCGGCCAGCAGGTCGCGATTGCGCGGCGCCAGGTCATGCACCAGGGCGTCGAAGCCGCTCCAGAGGGCGCTGGCCTCGATACCGCTGTCGGGCAGCACTTCGTCTTCGATGAAGCGCTTGAGTTCGGCGGCCACCTGCAGGTGCTGACATTGCACGCGTTCGGTCATTTTTCTGTTCTCCTGTCTGCATCCGGTTGCCTGGGATGCCTATGAATTTCGTCTCGCCTCGATCAGTCCCCTCTCCCGCAAGCGGGAGAGGAGAGAAAACGATGCGCGCTGCTTACAGCACTGCTATCCCGGCCTTGGCCACCTGCGCGTCCTGCTCGGCCTTGACCCCGGACACGCCGACGGCGCCGATCACCTGACCGTCCACCAGCACCGGTACACCGCCCTCCAGCGAGGTCAGCAGCGGCGCGCTGACGAAGGCGGTACGACCACCGTTGACCATGTCCTCGTAGCCCTTGGTTTCGCGGCGGCCGATGGCGGCGCTGCGGGCCTTCTCGGTGGCGATGTAGGCGCCGATCGGCGCGCAACCGTCGAGACGTTCCAGGGCCAGCGGGTGGCCGCCGTCGTCGACCACGGCGATGGCCACGGCCCAGCCCTGTTGCTGCGCTTCGCTGCGGGCCGCCTGGATGATCTGGCTGACTTCACTCTGGCTGAGTACGGCTTTGTGTTGCATGGCATACCTCGTGTTCTTGGTTTTTCTCCCCTCTCCCATTTATGGGAGAGGGGCCAGGGGAGAGGGTTCAGGCTTTTACGTCATCGCCTCTTCGACGATTTCGATCCAGTGCCGCACCGGCGTACGCCCGGCGCCGTCCAGATGGGTCTGGCAACCGATATTGGCGGTGACGATGGCGTCGGGTTTGCCGCTTTCCAGGGCATTGAGCTTGTTGTCGCGCAGTTGCCTGGACAGCTCCGGCTGGGTCAGCGAATAGGTACCGGCCGAGCCGCAGCACAGGTGGCTATCCGGCACCGCCGTCAGGCCGAAGCCGAGGCGTGTGAGCACGCCTTCAACAGCGCCGCCGAGCTTCTGTGCATGCTGCAGGGTGCAGGGGCAATGGAAGGCCAGGCGCTGCTCGGCGCGTACCTGCAACTGTTCCAGTGCCTCGCCCTGCAGCACCTCGACCAGATCCTTGGCCAGGGCGCTGACCCGCGCGGCCTTGGCCGCATAAGTCGGGTCACCGGCGAGCAGGTGGCCATAGTCCTTGACGAAGGCGCCGCAGCCGCTGGCGGTCTGCACGATGGCCTCGGCGCCGGCTTCGATAGCCGGCCACCAGGCGTCGATATTCTGCCGCGCGCGTTGCAGCCCCGCTTCCTGAGCGTTGAGGTGATAGTCGACGGCGCCACAGCAGCCGGCCTCGTGGATCGGTATGACGCTGATGCCGAGGCGATCGAGCACGCGTGCGGTGGCGGCGTTGGTATTGGGCGACAGCCCCGGCTGCACGCAGCCTTCGAGCATCAGCACGCGGCGCGCATGTTGCGTGGTCGGTCGCGGTTTGGCCGGGCGAATCTCGCGTGGCAACTTGGCCTTGAGCGTGGCCGGCAAGAGCGGGCGCAGGGCCAGGCCGGTCTGGGTCAGCGCCTTGAACAGTGCCGGGCGCGGCACCACGGCGCGCAGACCCTGGCGCAGCAGGCGCTCGTTCAGCGGCCGCGGCACCGCCTGCTCGACCACTTCGCGGCCAATATCCAGCAGGTTGTGGTACTGCACGCCGGACGGACAGGTGGTCTCGCAGTTGCGGCAGGTCAGACAGCGATCCAGGTGCTGCTGGGTCTTGGCCGTGACCTCGTTACCTTCGAGCATCTGCTTGATCAGATAGATGCGCCCGCGCGGGCCGTCCAACTCGTCGCCGAGCAGTTGATAGGTCGGGCAGGTGGCATTACAGAAGCCACAGTGCACGCAGGAGCGCAGGATGCGTTCGGCTTCCTCGGCGCGCGGCAGGCGTTTGGCCTGTTCACTCAAATTGGTCTGCACGTCTTATACCTCGGCGTACATGCGGCCAGGGTTGAAGATGCCCTGGGGGTCGAGCTGGTTTTTCAGCTGGCGCTGGTAGCGCAGCAGCGGCGCTGCCAGCGGCTGGAAAGGTTGCACCTGGCCTGCGGCGAAGCAGGTGGCGTGGCCGCCGAGCTTGGCCGCCGCGCGCTGGATCAGCTCGCCGTTGGCGTCGGTCTTCAGCCAGCGCTGCGCGCCGCCCCAGTCGATCAGCTGGTGGCCGGACAGGTCGAGCAGGCCGCTATTGGCCGGCAGGGACAGGCGCCACAGCGTGCCGCTGGCGCTGAAGAACGGCAGGCGCTGTTCGCGCAGCTCATGCCAGTAGCCGTTGTCGATCTCTTCGCCACCCAGGCGCTGGCGCGCGGCCAGAACCGAGCCTTCGCCGCCTTCCAGGCGCAGGTGCAGTGCCGCACCGTCATGGCTGGCGGCGCTGATCGGCAGCGGTTGCTGGCCCCATTCGGCGAGTTTGTTCAGCGCATGCAGGGCGTCCACTTCCAGGCGCAGGCTGAGCACCTGGCGCGGTTTGGGCAGCACCTTGAGCGAGACTTCGGCGAGCAGGCCGAGGCAACCGAAGCTGCCGGCCATCAGCCGTGACAGGTCGTAGCCGGCGACGTTCTTCATCACTTCGCCGCCGAAGCGCAGCAGCTTGCCCTGGCCGGTGATCACCCGGGTGCCGAGCACCTGGTCGCGCACCGAACCGGCCCAGGGCCGGCGTGGGCCGGACAGCCCGGCGGCGACCATGCCGCCGAGGGTGGCGCCATCGCCCAGATGCGGCGGCTCGCACGGCAGCATCTGGTCGTTGGCCTCCAGCGCGGCCTCGATCTCGGCCAGCGGCGTACCGGCGCGGGCGGTGAGCACCAGCTCGGTCGGGTCATAGCTGACGATGCCACGGTGCGGGCGGGTGTCGAGCACCTCGCCGCTGGTGGCGCGACCCAGATGGGCCTTGCTGGCGCTGCCCTGGATGCGCAGCGGGGTGGCGCTGTTGAGCGCGTGGTTGACCTGTTCCAGCAGCGCGGCGCTGGCATCGAAATCATGCGGCATCAGAATCGCTCCAGTTCCGGGAAGGGCAGTTGGCCGTGGTGCACGTGCATGGCGCCGAACTCGGCGCAGCGGTGCAGGGTCGGGATGTTCTTGCCCGGGTTGAGCAGGCCGCTCGGATCGAACGCCGCCTTTACCGCGTGGAACAGGGTGATTTCGTCGCTGTTGAACTGCGCGCACATCTGGTTGATCTTCTCGCGGCCGACACCATGTTCGCCGGTGATGCTGCCGCCGACCTTGACGCAGAGTTCGAGTATCTTGCCGCCGATGGCCTCGGCGCGTTCCAGCTCGCCGGGCACGTTGGCATCGAAGAGGATCAGCGGGTGCATGTTGCCGTCGCCGGCGTGGAACACGTTGGCCACGCGCAGGCCGTATTCCTCGGACAGCTCGGCGATGCCGCGCAGCACGCCGGGCAGCTCGCGACGCGGGATGGTGCCGTCCATGCAGTAGTAGTCCGGCGAGATGCGCCCGACTGCGGGGAAGGCGTTCTTGCGTCCGGCCCAGAATTTCACCCGCTCGGCCTCGTCGCGGGCCAGGCGCACTTCGGTGGCGCCGGCCTTTTCCAGTACGCCGCGCACGCGCTCGCAGTCGTCGGCCACGTCGGCTTCCACGCCGTCCAGCTCGCAGAGCAGGATGGCTTCGGCCTCCACCGGGTAGCCGGCGTGAATGAAGTCTTCGGCGGCGCGAATGGCCAGGTTGTCCATCATCTCCAGGCCACCGGGGATGATGCCGGCGGCGATGATGTCACCCACCGCGCGGCCGGCCTTTTCCACCGAGTCGAAGGCCGCCAGCAGCACCTTGGCTACCTGCGGCTTGGGCAGCAGCTTGACCGTCACCTCGGTGACGATGCCGAGCATGCCTTCGGAGCCGGTGAACAACGCCAACAGATCGAAGCCGGGGGCATCCAGGGCGTCGCTGCCGAGGGTCATGAACTCGCCCTCGACGGTTAGGATGTCCACCTTGAGCAGGTTGTGCACGGTCAGGCCGTACTTCAGGCAGTGCACGCCACCGGCGTTCTCGGCGACGTTGCCGCCGATGGAACAGGCGATCTGTGAGGACGGGTCGGGGGCGTAATACAGGTCGAACGGCGCGGCGGCCTGGGAAATCGCCAGGTTGCGCACACCGGGCTGCACGCGGGCGAAGCGGCCTTCGCGGTTGATCTCGATAATCTGGTTGAAGCGCGCCATCACCAGCAGGATGCCTTTTTCCAGTGGCAACGCGCCGCCGGACAGGCCGGTGCCGGCGCCGCGCGCTACCACCGGCACGCCACGGGCGTGGCAGAGCTTGAGCAACTGCTGCACCTGCTCGATGCGTTCGGGCAGCACCACCAGCATCGGTGTGGTGCGGTAGGCGGACAGGCCATCGCACTCGTAGGGCTTGAGGTCTTCCTGGGTATGCAGGATGTCGAGATCGGGCAGGCGCTGGCGCAGCTCGGCCAGCAGGGTAGCCTTGTCGATCTCGGGTAGCGCGCCGTCGACGCGCTCGTCGTACAGAATGCTCATGGCAGGCTCAATCGTGAATGTTGTTGTTATTGGCGGTCATGCCGCGACCTTGGCCGCATGTTTAGGTGGCCTGGCTCTGCGCGTCCATCGTTGTCGATGCTGGTATGACCAGTTTCTTTCATTGCGCTTTCACTAAAATTCAGCCAACAGGCTTATGCTCTGGGGGCTTGGATGGTTTGCCCGGAATGCATGGGTGGATTCATCAGAACTGGTACGACCAGCTGTAGCGAGGGTGAAAATGGACGCGATTCAAGGGGCCGCACGACGACAGGTGAGTGACGTGGTGGCCGAGCGCATCGAACGCCTGATCGTCGATGGCGTGCTCAAGGTGGGTCAGCCGCTGCCGTCGGAGCGGCGCTTGTGCGAGAAGCTGGGCATCTCCCGTTCGGCACTGCGCGAGGGGCTCAAGGTGCTGCGTGGGCGTGGCATCATCGAGACCGCGCAGGGGCGTGATTCACGGGTGGCCAAGCTCAGTGGCGAGCGCGACGCCAGCCCGCTGATGCACCTGTTCGGCTCGCAGCCGCGCACCCTGTATGACCTGCTGGAAGTGCGCGGTCTGCTCGAAGGTGAATCGGCGCGCCTGGCAGCGCTGCGCGGCACCCAGGCGGATTTCGTCATCCTGACCCGGCGCTATGAGGAGATGCTGGCCGCCCATGACCAGGCGTCGTCGGTCGATCCGCGCGAGCATGCGCGCCTCGACCACGCCTTCCACCTGGCCATCTGCGAGGCCTCGCACAATCCGGTGCTGGTACACACCCTGCAATCGCTGACCGATCTGATGCTCAGCACCGTGTTCGCCTCGGTGAACAACCTCTACCACCGCCCGGCGCAGAAACGGCAGATCGACCGCCAGCATTCGCGCCTCTACCACGCGGTGATCGAGCGTCTGCCGGAACAGGCCCAGCGCGCCGCGCGCGACCACATCAACAGCATCCGCGACAACCTGCAGGAGATCGAGCAGGAAGAGCAGCGCCTGGTACGCGCGACCATGCGCCTGGAAGGCTGGGCGTAGGGCGGGTGAAACCTGCCTGATGATGGGTGGCGGGTTGCACCCGCCCTACGCATCGACGCATTGGTGCGCGCGGCGCATCTTGCTGGGCCTGACGTAGGGTGCGCCGTGCGCACCGAATGGTTGTCATGAAGGATTCAGACAGGCTCGGTTGCCGCCTGGTGCGCATGGCGCACCCTACACCACGAACTTTCGGCGCACCCTAGCGAAAGGTACTGGTCACCACCCCTTCTTCCACCACCTGCGCCTCGATCACCTTCTGGCTGCCGAGGTTGCGCACGCGGATCACTTCGCCCTCACGGCCGTTGGTCAGCGCCTCGCCGGTGGCCGAGGCGGAGATGCCGTCCTGGCTGGCGACGATGGTCACCTGCTGGCCGCGGCGGATCAGCAGCGGTGCGGTGAGCAGGTTCGGCGCGATCAGCTGGCCAGCGCGTACGCGGCGCTTGGCGCCCTGGCCGAGTACCTCGTCGAGGCTGTTGTAGAAGCCCCGCGGCGCCTTGCCGATGTTCACTTCCTGCAATTGCAGCTGCTCGCGGCTGATGGTCTGGCCACGCTCGATCACCCGTGCGGCATGTACCACCGGCAGGAACACGCTGGCCTGTACCAGCGCCGTGACGTTCCAGCCGGAAGCGTCTGCGCAGCTCACGTCCAGACGCTGGCGTGAGAGGGGGGAGGGATCGTCACTGCTGACCGTCACGCTCAGCGCCTGTGTGCAGGTCGGCAGGCGTTCGGCGCTGTTGAGCAGGGTGACGTTGAGGCTGTGGCGCTGCCCCTGCCAGGCCTGGCGTCTGGCTTCCTCGGCCAGCTTTTGCTGCATGTGCGCGGCGATGGCCTGGTCGATCTGGCTGGCGGCATCCGTCTCGGCCTGTGCGGTCACCGATGACAGCGCGGCGAAGAGGAAAAGCAGCGACGCGCAGGCGGAAAAAGCCTTTCCGCTTTTTTTCCCGGCGCCAGGGCGATGCGGAAAAAGGGCGACGTAAAGCCCCCGGAAACTTCTGATAAATCCCTGATAAATCAATGCAGTACGACTCTCTTTGAGGTTGGGCACGCTTTGTGCTCAAGGCACCTGGGCACAACCTTGGGTGAAGGGTACCGGTGAATGAGTATACGGATTGATGACGTGGTGGGCCTGCATTCGCGAGCGCTGGAACTGCGCATGCAACGCAGCGAAATCCTCGCCGCCAACCTGGCCAACGAAGATACGCCGGGCTTTCTCGCTCGCGACATCGATTTCGCTGGCGAGATGCAGCGGCTCGATCCGCAGCAGGGTTTGACCGCCAGCACGGCGGATCTCAAGTACCGCGTACCGACCCAGCCGTCGCAGGACGGCAACAGCGTCGAGTTGAGTGTGGAGCAGGCCGCGTTCTCCAAGAACAGCATGGACTTCCAGACCAGCCTGACCTTTCTCAGCATGAAATTCCGCGGCCTGAAACAGGCCATCGAGGGACGCTGATCATGGCTTTCGATTCCATCTACCGCATCGCCGGTTCTTCGATGAACGCGCAGACCGTGCGCCTCAACACCGTGGCCAGCAATCTGGCCAACGCCGACTCGGCCGCAGCTAGCGCCGAGGATGTGTACCAGGCGCGCAAGCCGGTGTTCGCTGCCGTCTACAACAACGACCAGCTGACCCGCAGCGTGGGCATGGGCGGCGCTCATGTACAGGTGCTCGATGTGGTCAGCGCCGGGCGCGAGCCGGTGCGCCGTTACGAGCCGGACAACCCGCTGGCCGACGACCGGGGCTACGTGTTCTACGCCGACATCGACCAGATCGAAGAGATGACCGACATGATGTCGGCCACCCGTAGCTTCGAGACCAGCGTCGAAGTGCTCAACCGCCTGAAAAGCATGCAGCAAGGTCTGCTCAAGCTCGGAGAATCCTGATGGCCGCGGTCAGCAACAACAGCCAGAACACTTCCGCCTACAGCATCGATGAGGCGGTGAAGCAGTCGGTCAACGTCAGTGACGCGACCCAGCTGGAAAACAACTTCCTCACCCTGATGGTCGCGCAGATCCAGAACCAGGATCCGACCAAGCCGGTGGACAGCACCGAGTTCCTCAACCAGTTCGCCGCCATGAGCCAGGTCAAGAGCCTGGAAAACATGGCCTCGCTGAGCAAGAGCAACCTGGTGCTGCTGGATAACCTGCAGACCCTCACTGCCGCCGGCCTGGTCGGCCAGGAAGTGAAGGTCGCCACCGAGCAGCTGGAGCTTGGCGTGGACAAGGTCAAGGGCGAGATCAACCTGGAGCATGCCGCCGGCAAGCTGGCGTTGGTGGTCACCGACAGCAACGGCGTGAAGAAGGAAATCGACCTCGGCACCCAGGCGCCGGGTCGCGTGCCTTTCGAGCTGGATCCCAAGGCGCTGGGCCTGGCGCCGGGCAGTTACAAGGTCGAGGTCAAGAGCGACAGCGGCGAGTACCCCAAGGTCGAGGTGGCCGGTCGCGTCACCCAGGTGCGCGTCAGCGCCGAGGGGCCGGTGCTGGAAGTCATCGGCGTCGGCTCCGTGCCCTTCTACAACATCACCGAATTCGGCCAGACGCAGACCGCCGGTCTGCTCTGAACCTTCCCATTCGCTCAATTCAAAGGTCCAGTCGCCATGAGTTTCAACATCGCCATGACCGGCCTCAGCGCCGTCAACGAACAGCTCAACACCATCAGTCACAACATCGCCAACGCCGGCACTACCGGCTTCAAGTCCTCGCGTACCGAGTTCGGCAGCATCTACGCCGATAGCCAGGCGATGGGCGTGGAGGTGCTGGCCACCACCCAGAGCATCAGCCAGGGCGGCTCTCTGGTCACCACCGGGCGTAGCCTGGATCTGGCCATCTCCGGCGGCGGCTTCTTCGTCACCCGCGACACCAATGGCGACCTGAGCTACACCCGCGCCGGCGTGTTCGGCGCCGATAAGAACAACAACATCGTCAACGCGGCCGGGCAGACCCTGCAGGGCTATCCGGTGGATGCGGCGGGCAACCTGCTGGTCGGCGCCATGGGCGATCTGCAACTGCAGAACGCCAACCTGCCGGCGCGCGCCACCGACACCCTGGCCTTCGTCATGAACCTGGATTCCAACCAGACCGTACCGGCCACTGCGCCGTTCGATCCGGCGGACGTGAACACCTACAACTCCACCTACACCACCAAGGTGTTCGACTCCCAGGGCAAGGAACACACCCTTACCCAGTACTTCGTGAAGACCGGCGACAACACCTGGGATGCCTACTACTACCAGGGCAACACCGCCGTCGGCGGCCCGCAGGCGCTGACCTTCGGCACCAACGGCTCGCTGGCGACACCGGCTGGCCCGGTCAACGTCGGCTTCGCCCTGCCGGGCGTCGACCCGATGGCGATCGCCATCGACTACAGCAATTCCAGCCAGTACGGCTCCGACTTCGTCGTCACCACCAACCGCGCCAGCGGCTATGCAGCGGGTGAGCAGACCGGCCTGTCGGTGGAGAAGGACGGCATGGTCTACGCCAACTACAGCAACGGCCAACGCATGCTCCAGGGCCAGGTGGCGCTGGCCACCTTCGCCAACGCCGGCGGCCTGAAGAACATCAGCGGTACTGCCTGGGTAGAGACCGCCGACTCCGGCGCCGCGCTGATCGGTGTGCCCGGTGTCGGCCCGTTCGGCGCGCTGGTGGCCGGCTCGCTGGAGAACTCCAACGTCGACCTGACGCAACAACTGGTCGGCCTGATGGAGGGCCAGCGCAACTACCAGGCCAACACCAAGGTGCTGACCACCAACAAGGAACTCACCCAAGTGCTGTTCGGCGCGATCTGAGGCTGACCCATGGACCGTCTCGGCTACACCGCAATGACCGCCGCCAGCCGCACCATGAGTTCGCTCACGGTGCGTGCCAACAACCTGGCCAACGTCAACACGCCCGGCTTCCGGGCCGATCTGGAGCAGGCCCAGGCCGTTGCCGTGGAAGGCTACGGCTACGACAGCCGGCACCTGGCGAGGGTGAAGAACAACGGCGTCAACCTGGCGCCTGGCGAGCTGATGGCCACCGGTCGCGACCTCGACGTGGCGATCCAGGGCCGTGGCCTGTTCGCCGTCGAAGGTGATGACGGCGCCGAGCGCTACACCCGCAACGGTGCGCTGCAGGTCGATGCCGAGCTGCGCCTGACCCTCAATGGCCGCGCCGTGATGGGCGAGGGTGGCCCCATCGTGCTGCCCGAGTACGACAGCCTGCACATCGGCCGTGACGGCACCGTTTCGGTGATCCCGCGCGGCGATTTCGTCACCGCCGAGGTCGATCGCATCCGCGTGGTGGATGTCGATGCTGCCGACCTGAGCAAGGATGCCAGCGGCCTGCTGACGCGTACCGACGGGCAACCGGCCGAGGACATGGAAACACCGGTGCTGGTCTCCGGTTATCTGGAGGCGAGCAACGTCGGCGCCATCGATCAGTTGGTGGCGACCATGAGCCTGAACCGCCTGTTCGAGACTCAGGTGAAGATGATGAAGGCCGCCGAGGATCTGTCCGAAGCCGGCAACCGGATGATTCGCGGCAGTTGAGGGGAACGGCCGTAGGGTGGGCTTCAGCCCACCTGGCTCGCTCTGCAATGGTGGGCTGAAGCCCACCCTACCTACCAGCGCGGATCGCCGCCCGACCCGCCCTTTGGTTGACCGAACACGACGAGTAGCCCGGATGTAATCCGGGAACCATTTCCCCGGATTGCATCCGGGCTACCAGTACAAAGGAGACAGTACATGAGTTCCGCACTTTGGGTCAGCAAGACCGGCCTGGCCGCCCAGGACAAGGCCATGAGCGCCGTGGCCAACAACCTGGCCAACGTCAACACCAACGGTTTCAAGAGCGACCGCGTGGTGTTCGAGGACCTGTTCTACGCCATCGAGAAACAGCCGGGCGCGCAGGCCGACGAGGTCAACACCGTGCCGTCGGGCATTCAGCTCGGCAGCGGTGTACGCGTGGCCGGTACGCAGAAGGTGTTCACCGAAGGCAGTATCCAGACCACCGGCCAGCCGATGGATCTGGCCATTGTCGGCGCCGGTTTCTTTCAGGTGGAAGCGCCCAACGGCGACATCTACTACACCGAGAACGGCCAATTGCAGCTCAATGCCGAAGGCATGATCGTCAATTCCCAGGGCCTGCCGCTGACGCCGGCCATCGAAGTACCAGCCGGCAGCAGCCGCTTCACCGTGGGCAGCGACGGCATCGTCACCGCCGTGCTGGCCGGTGACAGCCTGCCCTCGGAGCTGGGCCAGATCACCCTGGTCAACTTCACCAACCCGGGTGGCCTCGAAGCCCTCGGCGGCAACCTCTACCGCGAGACCGTGGCCAGCGGTGAGCCGGTCGAAGGCGTACCGGGCGAAGAGGGCCTGGGTAACCTCAAGCAGGGCGTGCTGGAAGGCTCCAACGTGCAGGTGGTCGAGGCCATGGTGGCGATGATCTCCATCCAGCGCGCCTACGAGGCCAACGCCAAGGTGCTCGACGCCGCGTCGGGCATGCAGCAGTTTCTCAACCAGACCGTGTGACCGCCATGAAGCGCCTGATCCCGCTCGCTCTGCTGTTGACTCTGGGTGGTTGTGCCAGCTTCAACGAGATGCTGCCCGACGAAGATTCGAGCCATTACGAACCCTTGCAACTCGACTACAGCGTGCCGCCGAGCACCGGTGGCGGGCTGTTTCGCAGTGGCTACAGTGGCTCGTTGATCGGTGACAAGCGCGCGGTGCGGGTCGGCGACATCCTCACCGTGGTGCTCGACGAGTCCACCCAGTCGAGCAAGAGCGCCGGCACCAGTTTCGGCAAGACTTCCAGCGCCGCCATCGGCATCCCCACCGTGTTGGGCAAGACCTACGACCGTCTGGAAAGCTCCGCCGAGGCCGAGCGCGACTTCAACGGTTCGGCGCGCAGTTCGCAGCAGAACACCCTGCGTGGCTCCATTGCCGTGACCGTGCATCAGGTGTTGCCCAACGGCACCCTGCTGATCAAGGGCGAGAAGGCCCTGCGCCTGAACCAGGGCGATGAGTACATCCGCCTGGTCGGCCTGGTGCGCATGGACGACATCAACCGCGCCAATCAGGTGTCCTCGCAGAATGTGGCCAACGCACGGATTTCCTACGCCGGCCGTGGCGTGCTCAGCGACAGCAACTCGGCGGGTTGGCTGACGCGCTTCTTCACCAGCCCGCTGTTCCCGCTCTGAGGCCTGGATCATGATCAAACGCTCACTCGTCGTCCTGCTCCTGACCTGGCCGCTGTCGACCAAGGCCGTGCCGCTGATGGACCTGGTGGATATCGAAGGCATTCGCGGTAACCAGCTGATCGGCTATGGCCTGGTGGTTGGCCTGGACGGCACTGGTGACAAGAACCAGGTGCGCTTCACCAGCCAGTCGGTGGCCAACATGATCAAGCAGTTCGGCATCAACCTGCCGCCGAACGTCGATCCCAAGCTGAAGAACGTCGCGGCGGTGACCGTGACCGCGGAAATTCCGCCGTCCTACAGCCCGGGGCAGACCGTGGACATCACCGTCGCTTCGCTGGGCGACGCCAAGAGTCTGCGCGGCGGCCAGTTGCTGATGACGCCGCTGCAAGGCGTCGACGGTGAAACCTATGCCCTGGCCCAGGGCGCCATCGTCGTCGGCGGCCTGAATGCCACCGGGCAGAGTGGCTCCAGCGTGGCGATCAACTCCGCCAACAGCGGCCGCGTGCCCAATGGCGCCACCGTCGAGCGGATGATCCCCAGCGATTTCAGTACGCGTGACGAGGTCATGCTCAACCTGCGCCAGCCCAGCTTCCAGACCGCTGCCAAGGTGGTCGAGGCGGTTAACGGCCGCTTCGGCAGTGGCACCGCCAGTGCCCTGAACTCGACCAAGATTTCCATTCGCGCGCCGATCACCAGCACCCAGCGCATCGGCTTCATGGCCATGCTCGAAGGCCTGGAGGTGGAAGAGGGCCGCGAACGGCCACGCGTGGTGTTCAACAGCCGCACCGGCACCGTGGTGGTCGGCCAGGGCGTGCGTGTGAAGGCCGCTGCGGTGGCTCATGGCACGCTCACCGTGACCATCAGCGAGAACCCGCAGGTCAGCCAGCCCAATGCCTTCTCCGGTGGCCAGACCGCCGTGGTGCCGCGCTCCGACGTCGCCGTCAGCCAGGACAAGAACGCCATGTTCAAGTGGCCCGACGGCGCCAGCCTGGACAGCATCATCAACACCGTGAACAGCCTCGGCGCCACCCCGGACGATGTCATGAGCATCCTCCAGGCGCTGGAGCAGGCCGGTGCCCTCAATGCCGAACTGATCGTGATCTGAGCCATGAGCATCGTTTCCCTCGCCCAACACATGAACAGCCACCGCGGCAGCGCCGACGGCATCGGCACCGCCCGTGAACAGCAGTTGCAGGCCTCGGCCGAGCAGTTCGAGGCCTTGTTCCTGCAGCAGATCCTCAAGCAGATGCGCAAGGCCAGCGACGTGCTGGCCGAAGGCAACCCGATGCGCAGCCGCGAGATGGACACCATGCGCGACTTCTACGACGAGGTGCTGGCCGAGACCCTGGCCGGGCGCAAGCAGACCGGTATCGCCGACATGCTGGTCAAGCAGCTGTCTGGGGGCGCGGGTGAAGCGCCGGATCTGCAGGGCGCGGCGCTGGCGGCGCAGTCGGCCGAGCTGCCACAACGTTCCGGCAGCAGCCTGCTGGAGCCGCTGCGGGCGACCTGGCAGCGTGGCGTCGATGGTCTGGGCAAGGTCTGGGACAAGGGCTCGGCGGGCTTTCTCGCCCTGGTCGACAAGGTCATCCAGCAGGAGTCGGCCGGCCGCGTCGATGCCGTGTCGCCCAAGGGCGCGCGCGGCCTGATGCAGCTGATGCCGGACACCGCGCGGGAGATGGCCGCCGAACTTGGTCTGCCGTTCGATGAGGCGCGCCTGACCACCGATGCCAGTTACAACAAGCGCCTGGGCAGCGCCTACCTGGACAAGATGCTGCAGCGTTACGACGGCCACCAGGCTCTCGCGTTGGCCGCCTACAACGCCGGCCCCGGGCGCGTCGACGAGTGGCTGAAGGTCAATGGCGACCCGCGCAGCGGCGAGATTGGCACGGGCGCCTGGATCGAGCGCATTCCCTTCCAGGAAACCCGCGATTACACGCGCAAGATTCTCGGCGATCTGGCCAGCCGCGAGGCGCCGGCCAAGGACGAAGTGCAGCAGCAGACCTCGCTCAGCGCGCAGACCCGCCAGCAACTGGCCAGTGCCCTGAGTGCCGACAGCGGTCTGCTGCTTGGTGCGGTCGCAGGCAAACAGGTATTGGCGCGTGACGAATTTAAGTCCGCCGAGGATTCCGTCGCCCTGTCTTCAGTAACAGCCCAATTCGCTGCCGGCGACGCCCGTACCCCGCGTCTGGCGGCCTTCGCTCAGCCCATGCGCTTCGAGCGTCAGGAGTCCTGATTCGTGAGCATCCTCAACCAGATCGCCTACAGCGGTGTGCGTGCCAGCCAGGTGGCCCTGGCCACCACCGGGCAGAACATTGCCAACGTCAATACACCGGGTTTCAGTCGCCTGCAGACCATCACCGGGTCGCTGGCCGGGCAGGGTGGCCTGAGCGTCGGCGGCGGCGTCGAGGTGATCAGCATCCGCCGCATGACCAACGAATTCCACAACCAGCAGCTGTGGCGCGCGACCACCGAGCAGAACTTCTACGGTGCTTCGCAGCAGTACC
>Ga0206116_1000082_pt1 | contig 153406 bp, 137 predicted proteins | sample 3A1Ametagenome_FD_178000 | JGI IMG/M metagenome (GOLD analysis project Ga0206116, IMG submission 178000) | Enriched microbial communities from leaf-cutter ant dump, University of Wisconsin, Madison, United States - 3A1A | ecosystem: Environmental > Terrestrial > Nest > Insects nest > Nest dump...
CGGTGAGGTCCAGCGGCAGCCGCACCGAGAATTCACCCTTGCGCAGTTGCCGCAGGGCCATCAGCAAAACCTTCGGATCCAACGTGTCCGCCGTTTCGACCATCGCCGTCATGCCGTTCCCCAATCCGCGCGCCGTGCCCACCATGGACCGCGCTTCGCCCACCCTCGGGACCGCTCCACTGCGCGGTCGAAGAAAACGTAGGCCAACACAACCGGGATTTCGAACGTCCGCACCGACAGTGTGCGCACTCCATCCTCGTCCGGAGCGTGACTGCGCAGTCCTACAGCCCCGCACGATGAAGTAAAGGCTATTCGGGTCAACTTGGCCTTTGGTAGGCACTCCGCCTTCCGGCGTAAGGGCTATGCCTATAACTTAGGATGAGGCGAGTGTTTTCTTGAGCTTAGCCGGCCTTGTCACCGGCTTAACTCAGCTGACCGTCCGTAATGCAAAGCTCAGGCTTCGGAACGATTCGATGGTGGACATCGTTATGAGTAAAGCCATGGCGGGACATTTCGGCGCCTGTCGCCTTCCGCAGGGCAAGAGGACCCGACACATCACAGCCTGGGGCTTGGCGATGAATCTTTGGACATTTTCCATGCAGGCTTCGATGTGCTGCATGCTCTCTTGGATGCGCGCCTGCCAGCAGGGCGCCGCCCTTGCCAATTCCTTTACCGGAATGCCGCTCCTGCCTCCGCCGCGCCCGCCGGCCGACGTGCTTCCTTTTCGCACACGGCGCACGGCGCGTGGCGGCGGTTTCGGCGGTCCGGCCGTGGTGATCCCGCTCGGCCGTCGCTGATCGCGCAGATCCGTTCACGCAATTGTGTAGACCCTGTGATTTGCCGATGGCCGGCCGCAGACCTATGGTTAGTGGCAGGAATGGTCCGTTCGGGAGAGGGTCGATGCTGTTCAAGTTTCCCACCGCGTCGCTGGCACGCGAAGATGAGGTGACGCCGCGGGACTTGTTCCTGTCGCGCCGTAGCCTGATCGCCGGTGGCGCCGCCGCCATTGCGCTGGGCAGTCTGCCGGTTTGGAGCAGCAACGCGCTGGCCGGCCCCTTTCAAGCCGCAACCACGATCAAGCCGGCCGATCCAAAATTCGACCCGACAACGCCGATGAAGTCGGCCACCACCTACAACAATTTCTATGAATTCGGCACCGGCAAGAGCGATCCGGCCGAGAATGCCGGCACGCTGAAGACCCGCCCCTGGGAAATCGCCATCGGCGGCGAGGTCGGCAAGCCGATGACCATCGGCATCGAAGATCTGCTGAAGTTCCCGATGGAGGAACGCGTCTACCGCCTGCGCTGCGTCGAAGGCTGGTCGATGGTGATTCCCTGGATCGGCTTCCCGCTGGCGGAATTGCTGAAGCGTGTGGAACCGACCGGCAACGCCAAATACGTCGCCTTCCAGACCCTGAACGACCCGAAGCAGATGCCGGGGCTGCGGTCCTGGGTGCTGGACTGGCCCTATACCGAAGGGTTGCGGCTGGACGAGGCGATGCACCCCCTGACCATGCTGGCCGTCGGCATGTATGGCGAGGTGTTGCCCAACCAGAACGGCGCCCCAATCCGGCTGGTGGTTCCCTGGAAGTACGGCTTCAAGTCGATCAAATCGATCGTCAAGATCTCGCTGGTAAAGGACCAGCCGGCGACCGCCTGGAACAAGTCGCAGCCGCGTGAGTACGGCTTCTATTCGAACGTCAATCCGGATGTCGACCATCCGCGCTGGAGCCAGGCGACCGAGCGGCGGGTCGGGGAATTCTCGCGCCGCAAGACCTTGCCCTTCAACGGCTATGGCGAAGAGGTCGCGTCGCTCTATGCCGGCATGGACCTGAAGGCGAATTACTGACCATGGCCGCCCCCCTCGCCTCCGCCGGCGGCGTCGATGTGCGCGCCGCCGCGAACGCCGCCCTCACCTCGCGCTGGGCCAAGCCCGTCGTCTTCACCCTCGCCCTGGTTCCGTTGGTCTGGACCGTCTGGCTCGCCTACACCGGCGAGCTGGGGGCGGAGCCGGTGCTGGAAAGCGTCAAGGCCAGCGGGCTGTGGGCCTTGCGCTTCCTGCTGATCGCGTTGGCGCTGTCACCGTTGCGCATGCTGACGGGGGTGGCCGGGCTGGCGCGGTTCCGGCGGATGCTGGGACTGTTCGCCTTCTTCTATGCGGCCGTCCATCTGTCCACCTATGTCGGGTTGGACCAGTTCTTCGATTGGCCGGCGATCTGGAAGGAGATCGTCAAGCGGCCCTACATCACGGTCGGGATGGGAGCCTTCCTGATCCTGACGGCGCTGGCCGCCACCTCCACCGACGGCATGGTGAAGCGGCTGGGCGGCAAGCGCTGGCGCGCCCTGCACAAGGCCGTCTTTGTCGCCGGGCTGGCCGGCTGCCTGCACTTCATCATGCTGGTGAAGGGCTGGCAGACGGCACCGCTCGTCTATGCGCTGATCTGTATCGGGCTGCTCGCTTTCCGCCGCTGGCCGATCCGCCTCGGACAGCGGAAGGATGGGCGGCGGAAGGAGGCCCCCCCGGTCAGAACACGGCCCGCAGCAGCCCCACGGTCCGGCGAAGCGCCAACACCGCACTTTCCGGATGGAAGCTCCCCCGCTCGTCGCAGTTGAAGCCATGGCCGGCCGGATAGAGATGCACCGGCACCCACGGATAACGAGCCTTCACTCCTTCAGCGACCGACAACGGAATGGCATGGTCCTGCTCGCCGAAATGCAGCAGGGTCGGAACCCGTGGGGCACTGTCCAGCGTCTTGCCGATCTCACCGCCGTAATAGCCGATGGCGGCACGCACCGGCAGCACCGCCGCCGAAGCCCAGGCGAGGCTGCCGCCCCAGCAATAACCGACGATGGCCGCAGTCCCGTCACCGCCGAGATGGGCCAGCGACGCGGCGATGTCCTGCAAGGCGTCGGCGGTCGCAACGGCCCCCTTCAGCGCGATGCCCCGCTGGATGCCGGCATCGTCATAGGGCAGTTCCACTCCCCGATCGGCCCGGTCGAACAGGTCGGGCGCCACGGTGGTGAAGCCCTGCTGGGCGAAGCCGTCGCAGACGCTGCGGATGTGATGGTTGATGCCGAAGATTTCCGGAGCCACGATCAGGCGCCCGATCTCCTCGCCCTTGGCCGGCGCGCGATAGGCGCGCATCCGGTGGCCGTCCGCCGCCGTAAGTTCGATCCAGCCGGCAGCCGTTGCGTCAGTCATGTCCTGAACCCTCATCTTGGGAGACCGTCCGGGCGGTCATTGCCGACGATCATAAGGGGATGAAGCGTCAGGGCAACTGGCGACAGGGCAGCGTGGCGGCCCGATGGTCATATCCACCAATCCGTTCGCGCTACTGCACTGACGCCAGTCTGACCGCCACCTTCCCCGATGCCGGTTCAGGAACCATCACAGCGGGCCGGCGTTGGGTGAACAAGATTTCCCAGAAACGCCAAATGTGGCCTGCCATATTTACAATCTATTTTCGCTAAATATGGATGATATTCCCTTGTTATGATGTATTCATTCATGTAGCGTGACCGGAGCCGTCCAACGCCGCAACCGGCATCGGCCGCAACGTGCCGGGGCGGCGAACCAACCCAACTCGCATTCAAGAAACACCGGGCATCAACCGATGAAATGGCTGAAATCGCTTCTCGTCGCCGGCCTTATCCAGGTCGCCGCCGTCTCTGCCGCCCACGCTCAGGCCGACCTGGACCGCATCAAGGCCGACGGCGTGCTGAAGATCGGCACGGAGGGGACCTATGCTCCCTTTACCTATCATGACGCCTCGGGCGCGCTCGTCGGCTTCGATGTCGAGATCGGGCGCGAGATCGCCAAGCGTATCGGCGTGAAGGCCGAGTTTCTGGAAGGCAAATGGGACGGGCTGATCGCCGGCCTTGACGCCCGCCGCTATGACGCCGTCATCAATCAGGTCGGCATCACCGAGGCGCGCAAGGCCAAGTACGATTTCTCCGACCCCTACATCACCAGCCGAGCCGTCCTGATCGTGCGGGGCGACAACAGCGCGATCAAGGGCTTCGCCGACCTCAAGGGCAAGAAGTCGGCGCAGTCGCTGACCAGCAACTTCGGCAAGCTGGCCGAGGCATCGGGTGCGCAACTGGTCGGCACCGACGGCTTCGACCAGTCGATCCAGCTGGTGCTGAACGGCCGGGCCGACGCAACGGTCAACGACAGCCTGTCCTTCCTGGATTTCAAGAAGCACAAGCCCGATGCCAACGTGAAGATTGCCGCGACCCAGGACAATGCCGATCAGTCCGGCATCATCGTCCGCAAGGGCGAGGCCAAGCTGGTCTCCGCCATCAACGAGGCGCTGACGGCCATGAAGGCCGACGGCACCTATGGGACGATTTCGCAGAAGTATTTCGGAGCCGACGTTTCCAAGTGACGGTTTCAATCTAGTTTCCCGTCTCATATCAACGCCCGCCACAATGCCCCCAGCCCGATCCCGGCCGGGGGCATTGTCGTTCCATCTTCATGAGAGGCACCTTTCCCGTGCTGCACTGGCTTACCCTGATGGCGGACTCGCTTCCGTCGCTGCTGTGGGCGGCGCTGGTCTTCACCGTTCCGCTGACGCTGGCCTCCTTCGCGCTCGGCCTGATCGTCGGGCTGGTGGCGGCGGTGGTCCGCCTGTTCGGGCCGGCTCCGCTGGCCGCCATCGTCCGCTTCTATGTCTGGATCATCCGCGGTACACCGCTCCTGGTGCAGCTTTTCCTGATCTTCTACGGCCTGCCCAGCGCCGGCATCGTGCTGGACGCCTTCCCGGCGGCGCTGATCGGCTTCACGCTGAATGTCGGCGCCTACACCTCGGAGATCATCCGCGCCGTCATCGGATCGGTGCCGAAGGGCCAGTGGGAGGCCGCCTATTCCATCGGGATGAGCTGGTCGCAGGCGATGCGCCGTACCATCCTGCCGCAGGCCGCCCGCGTCGCCGTGCCGCCGCTGTCCAACAGCTTCATCTCGCTGGTGAAGGACACCTCGCTCGCCGCCGCCATCACCGTGCCGGAGCTGTTCCAGGCCGCCCAGCGCATCGTCGCCACCAGCTACGAACCGCTGATCCTGTATGTGGAGGCGGCTCTGATCTATCTCGCGCTCAGCTCCATTCTGTCGGCGCTACAGGTCCGCTTGGAAAAGCGGCTCAACCAGTATGGCGGTTTCCTGGAGGCCAAGTCGTGATCCGGCTGTCGAACATCGAAAAGCGCTTCGGCGACCTGACCGTGCTGAAGGGGGTGTCGGTCACCGTGGCCGAAGGCCGTGTCACCGCCCTGATCGGTCCGTCCGGCGGTGGCAAGAGCACGCTTTTGCGCTGCATCAACCTGCTGGAAATCCCGACCTCCGGCACCGTGCGCATCGGCGAGGAGGAACTGTCCTTCCAGTCCGGCGGCAAGCCCGGATGGAAGGACATCCAGCGTCTGCGCGGCCAGACCGGAATGGTGTTCCAGAACTTTCAGCTCTTCCCGCACCGCACCGCGGTGGAGAATGTGATGGAAGGGCTGGTGGCCGTGCAGAAATGGCCGGCTGAGAAGGCGCGCGACCGTGCCATGGCCCTGCTGCGCAAGGTCGGCATGGACCACAAGGCCGATGCCTGGCCGGCGACCCTGTCGGGCGGGCAGCAGCAGCGTGTCGCCATCGCCCGCGCGCTCGCCCCGTCGCCGCGCGTCCTGCTGTGCGACGAACCGACCTCGGCCCTCGATCCCGAGCTGTCGGGCGAGGTGGTGGAAGTGCTCGGCACCCTGGCAGCCGAGGGCACCACCATGGTGATGGCGACCCATGATCTGCGCCTCGCCTCGCGCATCGCCGACGAGGTGGTGTTCCTCGACGCCGGACAGATCGTGGAATCCGGACCGTCGCAAACGCTGTTCACCCATCCCACCCGCGAGCGCACCCAGCGCTTCATCGCCACCCTGACCCAGCAGGGACAGCAGGGGGAAGGCGTTTAAGGGATGTCACCGGGGGTCCGGAGGAACCAGCGGCAGGCAGCATTCGACAGAGGAAAGCTGCCTGGCCGGCCTCAACCGGATCACCTTTCCAAGCAATCCAATAAGCACACATCATTCAAGACAGATCTTTTCCCAGAAAATTGACGGCATTCCACCTTCAGCGGTGGTGCCACATACTGAATGAGTACAGGTTTATGCGTATTATACCAAAAGATACTTTATCTTTGGTCGCAGGATTATAACGGATTTTACCCCTTATTCGTCGAATCCACGAAAAATGCCTCACCATTGCCCCAGCTGACTTGACCATCTTGGCGCCGCATCAAAACCGCTAAGGATACGGACCAATGGCCACGACCTCCGGGAACTCGACCATCACGGTGAGCGCGAAGGGCACCCTCGACGCGCATTTCAACCTGCTGGTCGACGGCAAGAAGATCGGTGAGGGCACCACGGATGCCACGGCCAAGGATTTCGTCTTCAAGACGGACATCGTCGAGGGCCAGGGCCACAAGGTGCAGGTCCAGTACGACAATGATGGCATCTTTCACGGGACCGACCGCAACCTGATCGTCAACGAGATCACGATCAACGGCAAGTCGGTCCTGCCGACCGACGACCATGTCACTTACGACAAGGGTGCACTGGATGGCCGCGACGTCGCCGACGGTCAGGCCGGCATGTGGTGGAACGGCACGCTGGTCGTCGATGCCGACAAGAGCTATTTCCCCACCTCCAGCGTGACGCCCCCCACCATTCCGCCGGTCAGCGAAGTGCCGTCGACCGACCCGACGCCATCCACCCCGGCACCGACCGTGCCGAAGCCGACCGATCCGGGCTTCTATGTCGCCACCAACGGCAACGACAGCTGGTCGGGCAAGCTGGCCGCCCCGAACGCTGACGGCACCGATGGCCCCTTCGCCTCGCTGCAGAAGGCGCAGGCCGCGATGCGCGCTGACCCCAACATCGACACCACCTATATCCGCGGCGGCGACTATCACCAGAACGGGATGTGGCTGGACGGCCAGGATTCCGGCGTGACCTTCACCAGCTACGGCAGCGAGAAGGCGGTGATCCATGGCGGCTCCAACGCCACGGTGTCCTTCGGCCTCGGCGGCGCCAAGAACGTCACCATCGAAGGCCTGACCTTCGCCGATGGCGTCGTGGGCGGCCACTATGTCTTCGCCGACAACGCGTCCGGCCTGACCTTCGCCAACAATGCGGTCAAGGGCGGCGGCTACGGCATCACGGTGCAGAACAGCGCCGACAGCAAGGTCATCGGCAACCAGTTCGACAGCACCGGTGCGGAAGCCATCTTCGTCAAGGCCGGCTCCAACTCAACGGTCGTCTCCGACAACCACATCACGCACCCGAACGCCGCCGACCGCGGCGACGCCGGCATCTGGATCAACGGCAGCTCCGACGTGCAGGTCACTCACAATCTCGTCGAGGATTCGCCGGAGAAGGCCATCGCCGTCGGTTCGGTCCAGACGGACGGCAGCGATGCCACCCACCGGGTCACCATCGCCAACAACAAGGTGGTCGACGCCAATCTGGAGTCCAACGACGGCGGCGGCATCTACCTGATCAACCGCCAGCAGGACCTGACCGACCACACCGTGGTCAACAACGAGGTGACCGGCACCACGGCGACCAACCCGAATGGCGACGTCGCCAGCTGGGGCATCTATCTCGACGACTGGACCAGCGGCGCCACGGTGAAGGGCAACATCGTCCACGGCAACATCGGCGGCGTCTTCCTGCATGGCGGCTGGGACAACACGGTCACAGAGAACGTGATCGCCGACAACAGCGGCGCCCAGATCGGCCTTCAGCAGCCGGTCGCCTGGAGCGGCTGGAAAGGCCATCAGATGAGCGGCAACGACATCTCCGGCAACGTCGTCGATGTCCGTGACGGCACGGCCGTCCACATCTATGGCCCGGCCGATGTCGGCAACATCCACAACAACTTCTACAGCAACCTTGACGCCTCCAAGGACATGTTCGACGTCTGGCCGCAGGTGATGTCGGGCGGCGGCAAGGGCGATCTCGCGGAATGGAAGGCCGCCGGCTACGACAACGGTTCGGTGCAGCTGGACCCGAGCTTCGTCAATCCGGGTGCGCACGATTTCAGCCTGGCATCGGACTCCGCAGTCTACGGATTGGGCTTCGACCATATCCCGACCCACGACATCGGGCTGCTGGGCTGATCGCAGCCGGTCGCATCCGGGCATAACGAGCCGATCGAGCGCGGTCCTTCGGGGCCGCGCTTTTTTCTTGCCGCCTTTGTGGCCGGCACCGGGCAGCAGGTCGCAGGAATTGCGGATGCGCTCTTGAACGAGCCACGCACTCCATCTATCTACCATCCACACGGATGGTTTATGGATGGCAAAACGATGGCCGAGACTGAACAGAGCGTGAGACCAAAAACCAGCGACAGCGAGAAGATCACGATCAATCTCGGCTATGTCGACCTCGGCCACATCGATCTGCTGGTCGAGGAAGGGTTCTATTCCAATCGCACCGACTTCATCCGCACCGCCATCCGCAATCAGGTCGACCGGCACGCCGATGTCGTCCGGCAGACGGTGGCGCGCAAAAGCGTCGATCTCGGCTTGCGCCACTTCACCCGAGCAGACCTGGAATCGGCTCTGGCAGCGGGACAGATGCTGGATATCCGTGTCCTTGGCCTCGCCACCATCGCCCAGGACGTGAGCCCCGAGTTGGCCCGTGCCGCCATCGCCACGCTGAGCGTGCTGGGCGCGCTGCATGCGCCGGCCGCAGTCAAGGCGGCCCTCGCCGACCGCATCCGCTGACAGTCTTTCGGCTCGGGCCACCGCCTGCGCCCGATGCAAACCAGGAAAGTACGGACATGCGCCACACCAACCCACCCGGCATGCTTCCCGGCATGGCCGAAGCCGCCCGCCTGACCCGGGCCGGCAAGCTCGGCGAGGCGACCACCCTCCTCCAGCGTTTGTTGCGGGGAGAAGGCAAAGGCGAGTCGGCACCGGACACGGCCACCTCCGGGGCCACCCTGGAGGGGGAGTTCGTAAGACTCGACCCCACGCCATCGGCGAAGGACGCCGGCCCGCAGCCTGCCGACGACGGCGGGAAGCAAAGATCCCGAGCCAAGCTGCGCGCCGGACTGGGCGAGACCCTGCGCGGACTCGCCACACGCTTCACCCCGAACGGTCTCCATGGCGGCGCCCCGCGTCCGGCACCCGACCCACTGCCGGACGGGGCATCCTTCGCAACGCTCTCGTACAGCGGGCCGGCCGGGACGCGAGCCTACAAGCTCTATGTGCCAGCCGCGGCAGGCGACGGACCGCACCCGCTGGTGGTGATGCTTCACGGTTGCACCCAGTCGCCCGACGATTTCGCCGCCGGTACCCGGATGAACGCCTTTGCCGAGCGGCACGGCATCCTCGTCGCCTATCCCGAGCAGCCGGCTTCGGCCAACGCACAGCGCTGCTGGAACTGGTTCAAGCCGGAAGACCAGCGGCGCGACCAGGGCGAACCGTCGCTGCTTGCCGGCATCACGCGACAGATCATGCGCGACCATCGGGTCGATCCGGAACGAGTCTACATCGCCGGCCTATCGGCCGGCGGTGCAGCGGCGGCGAACATGGCGGCAGCCTACCCGGATCTCTACGCTGCGGTTGGCGTGCATTCCGGCTTGCCGGCCGGTGCCGCACAGGACCTGCCGTCTGCCCTTGCCGCGATGCGCCAGGGCGGTAGCCGAAGCCCGCGGATGGCGACGCGTGGCGACCGTATGGTGTCCACCATCGTTTTTCACGGCGACCGCGACAATGTCGTTCACCCCAGCAACGGCGACGGCGTCACCGCACAGGCAACCGCCACCTCCAACCTACGGTCGGAGGTGCAGCAGGGCCAGCGTCCGGGCGGCCACGCCTACAGCCGCAACATCCTTCGCGATCCCGATGGGCGGACCCAATGCGAGCACTGGACGATCCATGGCGCCGGACACGCCTGGTCCGGCGGCAGCCCATCCGGCTCCTACACCGACCCGCAAGGTCCGGACGCAACGGCGGAAATGCTGCGCTTTTTCCTGGAACATCGGCTGGTTGCGTCCCCGCGCTGAACGCGGCCGCAGCCGATACAGCCGCCAACGCCATGAAACGACCGGAGTCAGCCCCTGTCCTTCACCGCGCCGATCAGGAACTCCTTGTTCCCTTCCGGCCCGGTGATCGGGCTTTCCGTGATGTCCAGCACCCGCCAACCCGGCAGCGCATCCAGCCAACCGCGGATGCGGTGGCAAACCTCATGATGCAGTTCGGGTTCGCGCACGACGCCGCCCTTGCCGACACGCCCCTTGCCGACCTCGAACTGCGGCTTGATCAGCGCGACCAGCCGCCCGCCCGGCACCACCAGATCGAGTGCCGCCGGCAGCACGATCTCCAGCCCGATGAAGCTGGCGTCGCACACCACGAGGTCGATGGGGTCGGGGATTTCGGCGGCGGTCAGGTGGCGGGCGTTGGTCTTTTCCAGAACCGCCACGCGCGGGTCGGTGCGCAGCTTCCAGGCCAGTTGGCCATGGCCGACATCGACGGCATAGACCTTGGCGGCCCCGCGGGTCAGGAGCACATCGGTGAAGCCACCGGTGGAGGCGCCGACATCGACCGCGGTCAGGCCGGTGGGGTCGATGACGAAGACATCCAGCCCCTTCACCAGCTTCAACCCACCGCGCGAGACCCAGGGATGGTCCTGCCCCTTGACCGCCAGTGGCGCCTCCGCCGCGATCTGGTCGCCGGCCTTGTCGATGCGCCTGGTGTCGGAATAGACAAGCCCGGCCAGGATCAGCGCCTGCGCCTTGGCACGGCTTTCCGCCAGCCCGCGCTCCACCAGCGCCACATCAACCCTCACCCGTGCCATGCCGCTGCCCTTCGCAATCCCGCAATGGCGCATTCCTGACCCGGAACGGCCGGAAGGGCAAGCTCCACCTCCTTGGAGCCGATAAACGCCGGGCAAAGATCAGGCAGGCGGGAACTCCACCACCACACGGGTGCCGTAGGGGCTGCTGTCCGCCGTCAGCTTGCCGCGCAGCTGGCCGACAAAGGCACGCACCACCTTCAGCCCCAGCGTGGTCGCGCGGGACAGGTCGAGGCCGGGCGGCAGGCCGGCGCCGCGGTCGACCACTTCCAGCCGGATGCTGCCCCCTTCGCCGCGTCCAAGCCGCACGTCGATGGCTCCGGGCGTGCCGGAGGGAAAGGCATGGCGCGCCGCGTTGCTGACAAGCTCGCTGACGATCAGGCTGAAGGGAATGACCGCCTCGGTCGGCATTTCGGTGGAGTCGGCGGTGACCTGAACGCGGTGGGCACCGGGCAGCGTCGCCTCGAGCTCCTGGCACAGCTCGCGCAGATGGCCCGCCATGTCGATGGTGCCAGCGCGCAGGGAGCCGTGGGTGCGCTGATGGGCCTGGGTGACGATACCGACACGGCCGCCGGCGCTCTGCAGGGCCCGTCGCACCTCCGGATCCTTGCTCGACAAGGTCTGAAGCGTGAGCAGGCTGGAGACCAGCTGCAAGGTGTTCTTCAGCCGGTGGCTGACATCGCGCAGGCGTCGGTCATGCTCGGCCACCGACTCCGGAGTTTCCTCCGCTGTGACGATCAGGGCGCGGACAACGCCGTTGACGCCCAGCATCGGAGTGACGCGGACATCCCAGAAGCGTTCCCCGTCGGTCGAGCGGTCGCCGGCGGAGCGATTGCGCTGGGGCTGTCCGGTCCGTCGCGCCTCGGCGAGCAGCGCGGCCGACAAGGCCGGGAAGCGCTCCGTCAAGCCGGTCCCCGCGACAACCCCCAGCGCCCGGAACGCGGCGTTGGCGAAGGCACAGCGATCCGCATCCCCCTCCACCAGAGCGGTGGGCGTCGGCGTCTGGTCCAGCAGACAGCGCAGCACTGCAGGATCGTCGATGCCGGCACCGCCGGCCGCAACGTCGGTGCCGACCACCCGTTCCGCTCCCGGATCGGCGCCGAACTCCGCGTTACGGAATGCCGTGACCGCCATGATATGCGCCATCGCCCCTGACCCCGTAGCCATCCTGCCGCTGGCTCATCCCTCCGGTGTCGGTGGGCTACCATTTCAGCCTGGATAGTGTAAGGCGTGGCTCGCGCTCCGCACCAGTCCAACAACCCGAAACCTTGCTAGACAAATGGCATTACGACGTTCGGAAGGCGTAATGCCATTGAGGGTCATGCACGGGCGGCAGCGTTCTCGATCCCCAGCGCCTGAAGCGCGGTGTGAACGATGTGCTGGGCGGTCAGTCCGGCGGTCTCATACTGTTTGGCGGGGGAGTCGTGATCGAGATAGACGTCGGGCAGGACCATCGGCCGGATTTTCAGCCCGCCGTCGAGCAACCCGCTCGTGGCCAGGAATTGCAGCACGAAGCTGCCGAACCCGCCGACCGATCCTTCCTCGATGGTGATCAGCACCTCGTGCTCCAGAGCAAGACGGCGGACCAGATCCTCGTCCAGCGGCTTGGCGAAGCGGGCGTCGGCCAGCGTCGTCGAAAGACCGCGCGCCGCCAGCTCCGCCGCCGCGCGCCGCGCCTCGCCCAGCCGGGTGCCGTAGCTGAGGATGGCGATCTTGGTGCCTTCCTGAAGAATGCGGCCCTTGCCGATGGGCAGGATGCTGCCGCGGTCGGGCAGCTCCAGCCCGACACCCTCGCCGCGTGGATAGCGCAGGGCCGAAGCGCGGTCGTCGATGGCGGCTTGGGTCGCCACCATATGCATCAGCTCAAGCTCGTCGGCCGCCGCCATCAGCACGATGTCGGGCAGACAACCGAGATAGGCGGTATCGAACGATCCGGCATGGGTCGCCCCGTCCGCGCCCACCAGACCGGCACGGTCGAGCGCGAAGCGCACCGGCAGATGCTGAAGCACCACGTCGTGGATGACCTGATCGTAGGCGCGCTGGAGGAAGGTGGAATAGATGGCGCAGAAGGGCTTGAACCCCTCCGTCGCCATGCCGGCGGCGAAAGTCACCGCATGCTGTTCGGCGATAGCGACGTCGAAGCAGCGGTCGGGGAAGCGTTCCCCGAACAGATCCAGCCCGGTGCCGGACGGCATGGCGGCGGTGATGGCGACGATGCTCGGATCGACGGCCGCCTCGGCGATCAGGCTCTGGGCGAAGACGCGGGTGTAGGTCGGGGCGTTGGACTTCGGCTTGGACTGTGCGCCGGTCACCACATCGAACTTGGCGACGGCATGCAGCTTGTCGGCCGACTCCTCCGCCGGGCCATAGCCCTTGCCCTTCTTGGTGACGACGTGGATCAGCACCGGCTTGTCGTCGTCTGCATCGCGGACGTTCTGCAGCACCGGCAGCAGATGGTCCAGATTGTGCCCGTCGATGGGGCCGATGTAATAGAAGCCCAGCTCCTCGAACAGGGTGCCGCCGGTGACCATGCCGCGGGCATATTCCTCCGCCCGGCGGGCGGCGTTGCGCAGCGGGCGCGGCAACTGGTCGGCGATCTCCTTCGCCAGATGGCGCAGGGACAGATAGGGCTTGGACGAGATCAGCCGCGACAGATAGGCGCTCATCGCACCAACCGGCGGGGCGATGGACATGTCGTTGTCGTTGAGGATGACGATCAGACGCGACTTGGTCGAGGCGGCGTTGTTCATCGCCTCGTACGCCATGCCGGCACTCATCGAGCCGTCGCCGATCACCGCGATGACGTTGCGTTGCTCCCCCTTGATCTTGCTGGCGACCGCCATGCCGAGGCCGGCGGAGATGGAGGTGGAGCTGTGACCGGCGCCGAACGGGTCGTATTCGCTCTCCGACCGCTTGGTAAAGCCGCTCAAGCCCCCGCCCATGCGGAGCGTGCGGATACGGTCGCGCCGCCCGGTCAGGATCTTGTGTGGATAGCACTGGTGCCCGACATCCCAGATCAGCCGGTCGTAGGGCGTGTCGAAGACGTAATGCAGGGCCACCGTCAGTTCGACCACACCCAGACCCGCGCCGAGATGACCGCCGGTCACCGAAACGGCGTCCACCGTCTCGGTGCGCAACTCGTCTGCGAACTGGCGGAGCTGCTCGGGCTTGAGGGCCCGCAGCTTGGCTGGCGTCGGACAAAGGTCGAGCAGCGGGGTCTTGGTGGCGGTCACGTCGTGATGGTCCTCAGCTCTGGTCAGGCGCGGCGCGCGACGACGAAGTCGGCAACGGCCTTCAACATATCGGCACGCCCATCGAAAATGTCCAAGTGCTGCGAAGCCTGATTGGCAAGCATTTCCGCCTGGGCGCGGGCACGGTCGCGGCCGAGGATCGACACGAAGGTCGCCTTGCCGGCCTGGGCGTCGCGGCCGACGGTCTTGCCGGTCTCCTCCGCCGTGCCTTCCACGTCCAGCAGATCGTCGACGATCTGGAAGGCGAGGCCGAGGTCATGGGCATAGGCGCGCAAAGCGGTGCGCTGCGGCGGGTTCGCCTTGCCCAGGATGCCTCCTGCCTCGCAGGAGAAGGCGATCATCTCGCCGGTCTTCATGCGTTGCAGCCGGGTGGTGGTGCCGAGGTCGAACGTCTCATGCTCCGCGATCAGGTCCAGCATCTGGCCCCCGACCATGCCGTGGCCACCGGCCGCCTTGGCCAGCGCGGTCACCAGTTGGCAGCGGATGTTGGGATCCTCGTGCGTCGCCGGATCGGCCAGCACCTCGAAGGCAAGCGTCAGCAGTCCATCTCCGGCCAGGATGGCGGTCGCTTCGTCGAACTGGCGGTGGCAGGTCGGCCGGCCGCGCCGCAGTTCGCCGTCGTCCATCGCCGGCAGGTCGTCGTGGACCAGCGAATAGCTGTGAACCATCTCCACCGCCGCGGCGGCGCGGATGGCACAGTCCGGGTTCACCCCGAACAGGGCTGAGGACTGCATCACCAGGAAGGGACGCAGCCGCTTGCCGCCGTTGAGGCAGCCATAACGCATGGCATCGAAGACCCGCGCTTCCGGCAAGTCTGTGGTCGGCAGCAGGATGCCGATCTTCAACTCGACAGCTTGGGCGATCTCCGCCATCGCGGATTTCAAATCGGATTGGGAAATGGTCTGCACGTCAGTCGATCCGGGCGGGTTCGGTGCCGAGGGAGCCGTCGGCGCTTACGGTGATGCGGTCGATCTTGGCCTGCGCCTCGCGCAGCTTCATCTCGCAATGGCGCTTCAGCGCCGTGCCCCGCTCATATGAGGAGATGGCATCGTCGAGCTTGCCGCGGCCTTCCTCAAGCTGGCGGACGATCCGCTCCAGTTCGGCGAGCGCATCCTCGAAACTGAGGGCGGCAATGTCGGGCGGAATGGGCACGGAAGCGGCGGAAGGGGGCATGTCGGACAGAACCATCGATGGAACCTCAGGCCCGCGAAGGTATGCCCCACCCTCGTCCGGCGCAAGGCCCGAGGCACTCCTTTACCCCGGCCCTTGCGGACTATGTGCCGCCGCTGTGCGGCCTATGCGTTCGGGCAGAACTACACCTTTCGGGAGGCAAAGCCCACCGTCCCGCGAGAAAGGCTCCGGTCAGCAGTACATCAGTTCCCGCACATGGGCCGCACTCGCAGAGGCCAGGGCGCGAAGGTTGTAGCCGCCCTCCAGCACCGAGACGATGCGCGCACCGCAATGGGTGCGGGCCAGTTCGCCCAGCTTGCGCGTGGCCCAGACGAAATCGTCGTCGATCAGGTGCAGGCCGGCCAGCGGATCGCGGGAGTGGGCGTCGAACCCGGCCGAAATGATCAGCAGGTCGGGCTTGAAATGGTCGATGGCCGGCAGGATGACGTGCGTCATCGCATGGCGGAATTCGGGCGATCCCGCCATGGCCGGCAGCGGCGCGTTGACGCAGTTGCCGTACTCGCCCTTCTCACCGGCATCGCCGGTACCGGGATAGAGCGGCGACTGGTGAGTGGAGCAATAGAGCATGTCGGGGTCGAATTGCAGGATATCCTGCGTGCCGTTGCCATGGTGGACATCGAAATCCATCACCGCCACCCGCTGCAACCCGTGGACGGCGCGGGCATGGAAGGCGCCGACGGCGGCGTTGTTGAACAGGCAGAACCCCATCGCCTTCTCGCGCTCCGCATGGTGGCCGGGCGGACGGACGGCGCAGAAGGCGTTGCGCGACTGGCCGGTCGCCACCGCGTCGACCGCAGCGCAGACGGCACCGGCCGCGCGCAGCGCCGCTTCTCCCGATCCGGGCGAAACGACCGTGTCGGCATCCACACCCGCATGCTCCACCTCAGGGATGAGGGACAGCACGCGGTCGATGTGCGACTGCGGATGCGCCCGCAGAAGCTGTTCAACCGTGGCGCGTGGCGCCTCCTGCCGTTCCAGCATGTGGAACTCTTCCGTCTCCAGTGCGGCGAGCACCGCGCGCAGTCGGTCGGAGCATTCGGGATGACCGAGGCCCGTGTCGTGCTCCAGGCACGCCGGGTGGGTGAACAGGGTGGTGAACATCGATTTTTCAGTCGTTATCGTTGATTTTCGGACGGTAAAGGCGGCGTTTCCGAAAACCATTCTTCCTGCATCGCTAATGAAAGTACAGGCTGAATCCAGGACGATTCGTCACAGCCCACTTTCGGGAGCGGGGGCAATCCGTGACACGGCTCGATTGGGGTACGGACGGATGCAATGCCGCGCACCGGCTGCTTGTTCGGCTTAAGCCACCCGCTCGATGACGAAACGCAGGATGCCTTCCTCCTCGACGACGGACAGCAGGCGGTTGCCCGTCGCCTCGCAAAAGGCGGGAAAATCCTTGCGGGCGCTGGGATCGGTTGCCTCCACCGTCAGCGTGTCGCCGATGGCTATGGCCTTGATCGCCTTGCGGGCGCGAAGAACGGGGAGCGGGCACTGCAAGCCCTTGGTATTCAATGGATGGTCGGTCATGGCAAAAATGCTACCCGACTGGCCATGCGCTGTCACGACGGATGGTGAAGCGGCTGGGCAACCCAATGCGGTTGATTATCGATCACAACCGGCGGCTGATATATCCCCATGGCCTTTGCTTCGCGATGCGAGAAAAAGCCGGAGCACAGCGATGATTGCGACGCTCAAGCCTGCGGTGGCGCTAAGCAGCGGCATGTTCCTCATGCTGGATTCCCACAGGTGGACAAATCCCGCAGGGTACGAATATACTAGGATACGAGCATTTTTCTTTACCAAGCCGCGCAACGACGGCTCGGACCCAAAACGAATCGGAACGGACAGGGCGACGGTAAAGCGATGAAGATCGAGGATTTGCAGGCCAACGCCCGTCGGGCGAGTGCGCTGTTGAAGGCGATGTGCAACGAGCGGCGCCTGCTCATCCTGTGCCATTTGAGCCAGGGCGAGCGGTCGGTGGGCGAACTGGAGGATCTGGTCGGCCTCAGCCAATCGGCGCTGTCCCAGCATTTGGCCCGCCTGCGCAACGACAATCTGGTCCGCACGCGGCGCAGCGCCCAGAACATCTATTACTCACTGAACGGGCATGAGGCGCAGACCATCATGACCACGCTGCACGGCCTCTACTGCACCCAGGGCGCCGGCGATGCCGTTGATGCGTCCGATGACGCCGAGCACGGCATCGACCAGGCCACCGACCGTTCCGACCTGCGTGCCGCCGCAGCCGGCTGAGGCAGGCCGGGCGCCGCCCATCAAGCGCCCTTGATTATAAAGCCCAAGCGTCAGCCGCGCGTCCGCAGCGCCGCGGCTGCCAGCACCACCCAGCCCAGCATGAAAGACCATCCGCCGGCCGGCGCCGTCATCGGCACCGGCAGCGGCCCAACTGTAGCCAACGCATAAAGCGTGCCGCAGAACAGCAGAATCCCAGCGACAAACAGCCAGCCGGCGATCCGCAGAGCCATTCTTCCCATATTGTCGCCCCCCAGCCGCCCCCCAAGCGCCACCAGCAGGACGAGCGCCAGCGCATGGGACATCTGATACTGTCCGGCGATGCGGAACCAGTCCTGGGCTTGCGGCTGGGCGGCCAGCGCATGGCTGGCATAGGCGCCGGTGCCGACCGCCATGGCGCCATTCAGCGCGGCGAAAACGATCCAGATGCGGTCGATCAATCCCACGGCACATCCTTCCCTTGCTCCCGCCACCCCGGCCCATGTGCAGGGTCCGGAGGCGGTGCTATCCTGACGCCTGTCTACACGCAGGCCCTGCGCCCAAGCAAGAAAGCACCATGTCCTCCCCTGCATCCGCCCCCCTGGTCAGCATCGTCACGCCCACTTGGCAACGGGAGGAGTTTCTGCCCCGCCTGCATGCCTGCATCCTGGCGCAGACACATCGGGAGATCGAATGGCTGGTGTTCGACGACAGCCCGCGCCCCTCGGCCTACCTGAAGCCGCTGGCAAATCCGCGGCTGAAGTATTTCTACTCTCCAAGCCGCTACGCCATCGGCGAGAAGCGCAACATCCTCGCCGAGCATGCCAGGGGATCGGTGATCCTCCACATGGACGACGACGATCTCTATGCACCGGCCTATGTGGAGCGCCTGCTGGGCTGGCTGGAACAGGGGTACGATCTCGTTAAGCTGTCGGGCTGGTTCCTCTACAGCGTTCCGCACCGGCGCTTCGGCTATTGGGATACGGCGCGCGGCGGATCGCACCATCGCTGGGGCCGGCAGACATCCAGCTATGTCGAGGCGCCGGACGCGCCACTCTCGCCCGACAATCTCGACGGATATGGCTTCTCCTACGCCTACCGCCGGCCGGTCTGGGAAGCGGTGCGCTTTCCGGCGGTGAACGCCTGCGAGGATGCGCCTTTCGTGAAGGCCGCCCGCGAGCGCTTTCGCGTCGGCGCCTTTCCGGATACGGAGGGGCTGTGCTTGCACACGCTGCATGCCCGCAGCACCAGCCTGTGCCTGCCGCAATACGAACTGCCACCATCGCTGATGGAGCGGCTGTTCGGCCCAAAGGTGGTCGCCTACACCTGAACGTCGAGGAACATGCCGCGGCGGTAGTTGCGCGGCAGGGTCAGCACGCCGTTGACCACCAGGGCGGCGAGCTCGCGCAAGCTCGGAACGCGCTGCCGTCCCTGCTGGACGACGCCTTCAGCCCGGGCGCGCGCACCGGATGCGGGGACACGCCCGCCGCCGGAGTCGGGTCGGATCGGCTCGTTCGAACGGTCGCCTGTGCGTCGTGTCTCCACCATGCCCGACCATTTACCATAAATGCAGGGAGCGGAAAAGAGGGGGGAGCGGTGACATTCGCGGCGCATTTCTCCTAACCAAAGCAATAGGACGAAATCTTTTGCGACCGGGTGGAATGAAAGCGGGAGCGGCGACGTTCATCGGCTCATGAGGGGACAAGATACCCCCGACACCAGGAGGACGCCGGAATGACTGGCAGCTTTGGTACTGGATTGAAAGCCGTGGTTCTGGGCGCTCTGGTCGCCGGATCGATGCTGGGTGCCTCCGTCGGCACCGCCGCTGCCCACGACGGCTGGCGGGGCGATCGCGGCCGTGAATGGCGCGGCGGCCCCCCGGATTGGCGTGGCGGCTGGGACCGCCCGCATCACCGCCATTGGCGGGAGCGCGGAGCCTATTACGCTCCGCCCCCGGTGATCTATGCCCCGCCGCCGGTGGTTTACGCGCCGCCCCCGCCGCCGCGGGTGATTTATGCCCCGCCGCCCGTCGTCTATGCGCCGCAGCCGGTGGTTCCGGGCTTCGGCCTGAGCGTCAACATCCGCTGATCCGCCGCTGACCCCGCACCGGCACCGAAAAGGACGGCTTCCGGCGGAGCGCTCACCGCATTATGGTGCGCGCCGTTCGGTAAAGCCGCCCCGCCGGGGCGCAGCAGCCAGGGAGACGGCATTTGCGGGTTCTTAGTGTGTGCGCCGCAGTTGCAGGCAGCCTTTCGATCGCCTGCGGGATCGCGACCTCCGCCAGCGCTGCCGAGCCGCGCCTGATGGCGGCGCTGGGCAACACCGTGCTGACGATGACCGACATCGGGCCGAAGCACACCCAGGTGGCGGTGAACGACAAGCCGGTGTTCGACGACAAGGAAAGCGAGCTGCTGTCCTTCGTCGGTGCCTATTCGATGAAGGACCGCTGGATCGCCCTGTTCCAATCCGACACCGGCGCCAAGGACTGCCCGACCCGCTTCCGCATCCTTGAGGTCGGCGGACCGCAGCCGACGGTCTCCTATCCCTTCGGCTCCTGCAGCGACGCCGCCCAGGTCACCATCGACAACGACACCCTGACGGTTTCCATGCCCCAGCCGGGTGGTGGTGGTGACGCCGCCTGGACCTACCGCAACGGCAAGATCGGCCGCAGCAAGTAGACGGCGACCGGTGCGGGACCTGCGGCCAAGGCCATGCTGGGTCCCGTATCCTTCGCCACACCCTTGATTGACGACGACAGGCGCAGCTTTTAAGGTCCGGACCTCCGCACATTCCCGTTCCGGGACAGGAAGTTCGCCCCAGAAAGTTCGCCCTATGACTGCCAGCAGCGCCAGCCGGCCCAGCCGCCGGCCCAACACTCCGCTCTTCTCCTCGGGTCCCTGCGCGAAGCGTCCGGGCTGGTCGCTCGACGCGCTGGATGGCGCGCTGCTCGGCCGCTCCCACCGCTCCAAGCCGGGCAAGGCCAAGCTGAAGGAAGTCATCGACCTCACCCGCGCGGTGCTGGGCATCCCCGGCGATTACCGCATCGGCATCGTCCCGGCCTCCGATACCGGTGCGGTGGAGATGGCTCTGTGGTCGATGCTGGGCGCCCGCGGCGTCGACATGCTGGCCTGGGAAAGCTTCGGCAAGGAATGGGTCACCGACGTCGCCAAGCAGCTGAAGCTGCCGGACGTCCGCAATTTGATCGCGCCCTATGGCGAGTTGCCGGACCTGTCGACGGTCGATTTCAGCCGGGACGTCGTCTTCACCTGGAACGGCACCACCGCCGGCGTCCGGGTGGCCGATGGCGACTGGATCGCCGACGACCGCGAAGGGCTGACCATCTGCGACGCCACCTCTGCCGCGTTCGCCATGGCGCTGCCCTGGCACAAGATCGATGTCGCCACCTGGTCCTGGCAGAAGGTGCTGGGCGGCGAGGCGGCGCACGGCATGCTGGTCCTGAGCCCGCGCGCGGTGGAACGGCTGGAGAGCTTCCAGCCCGACCGGCCGCTGCCGAAGATCTTCCGCATGACCAAGAACGGCAAGCTGATCGAAGGCATCTTCGAAGGCGACACCATCAACACCCCGTCGATGCTCTGCGTCGAGGATGCCATCGACGGCCTGCGCTGGGCCCTGTCGCTGGGCGGCCTGACCCAACTGATCCGCCGGTCTGAACAGAATCTGCGCATCGTCGCCGAATGGGAGGAGGCCAGCAGCTGGGCCGGCTTCCTGGCGAAGGATCCGGCGAACCGCTCCTGCACCTCGATCTGCCTGCGCTTCACCGATCCGGAGGTGACCGCCCTGTCGGAGGAGGCCCAGGCCGCCTTCGCCAAGAAGCTGTCCGCCCTGCTGGAGAAGGAGGAGGCCGCCTTCGACGCCGGTTCCTACCGCGATGCGCCTCCCGGCCTGCGGCTGTGGGGCGGCGCCACGGTGGAGAATGAGGATATGGAGGCGGTCCTGCCGTGGCTCGACTGGGCCTTCGCCACCGTGAAGGCTGAGACGTTGGGTCCTAAGCAGGGCTGACGCCGGAACGGGCACAGGCGGGCAAGCGCAAGCCAAACTGTCGTCCACAGCATCGTCCGCAGCCATCGAACGGCCCTGCCGTGGCAAAACCGCCACAGCGGGGCTTTTCGCGTGGGCTGGCATTGTGCTTTGCAGCAAAGGATCCGGCCAAGCAACCGTTCGCACACAGCAGCATTTCTGCACCAGTGTGACCGGCGTGACTCGCGTTCTAACCTCACAAGCTTGACCATGGTTATCCACAGAACCGTGGACAAGGTGGTGGATAACCCTGTTGAACCATCGGTCCCGCCTGTCCGGAAACTGTCATGGAGGAAGTGCGGCCGATTCGCCCCCTCCGTCGCCGGACGGGCGAAGCCTCCTCCCCCGTTGGGGTCCTCCCCTATCCCGAAGATGGTCTGGCGAACCGCCGGTTGTGTCCCGACTCTTGAAGGGGATTTCCGGCAACCCCGCTGCAATGCGGCAAAGCCGGCGCAACGAAGGAAGGGCTTCGACCGACCATGGCGCACTACCTCATCACCGGCGGCTGCGGTTTCATCGGCTCGCATCTGGCCGACCGGCTGCTGGCCGACGGGCATCGGGTGACGATCCTCGACAACCTGTCGAGCGGCAGGCTGGAGAACAAGCCAAGCGCCGCGAAGCTGGTGGTGGGCGACGTGGCCGATCCCGACGCGGTGCGCGAGGCGATGGCCGGCGATGATGGCGAAGGGGTCGACGGCGTCTTCCACCTTGCCGCGGTGGCGTCGGTCCAGAAATCGCGGGAGCTGTGGGCGGAAACCCATCGCACCAACCTGTTGGGCACCGTCACCGTGTTCGAGGCGGCGCGCGATGCCAAGCGCGGCGGTCCGATCCCGGTGGTCTACGCCTCTTCCGCTGCCATTTACGGCGACAACGGCAACACCCCGCTGAATGAGGACGAACTGCCGCGCCCGCTGTCCGCCTATGGCGTCGACAAGCTGGGGTGCGAGATGCACGCACGCATCGCCTGGGCGATCCAGGGGGTGCCGACGGTCGGCTTCCGCTTCTTCAACGTCTACGGCCCGCGCCAGGATCCGATGTCGCCATACTCCGGGGTGATCTCCATCTTCGCCCGCCGGGTCGCCCGCGGCGAGGATGTGGAAATCCATGGCGATGGCCAGCAGGTCCGCGACTTCGTCTTCGTCGGCGATGTGGTGCGCATCCTGGCACTGGCTATGGAGCGGCGCTTTGCCGGGGCCCAGGTCTACAACCTCTGCACCGGACGCGCGACCTCGCTGGTCATGCTGCTGGAAGTGTTGCAGGAACTGTGCGGCAGCAAGGTTCGCCGCAGCCACACCGAACCGCGGGCCGGCGACATCCGCGTGTCGATCGGCGACCCGTCGCTGCTACGCTCGACCTTCGACACGGTGTGCCAGGTTGGACTGCTCCAGGGTCTGAGCGCCACCCTGACCGGCCGCATGCCTTGAGGTTGGGTCCGATACCGGGGTATGAGGAGGCCGATTACACTCCGTCTCCCGCCCCGGGAGAGGACGCCGCCATCAGGATGAGCGAACCATGGCCCGCCGCCGATCCCTTCCCATCCGGGCGCTGCTGATAATCCTCGCGATCCTCGCCGTCGTCGCGGTGGGGGAACGGCTCCACATCATCCCGCCCGGCACCCTCGACCGTCTGCTGGGCGAGGAACCCCACCGCCCGCGCCAGCCGCGCAGGCAGGAGCCCGCCGAACCGCCGCCCCCGGTCGTCGCCCGCCCCGCCGACCGGATCGATTATGCCGAGGTCGCCCGCCAGCTCGACGGCATTCGGGTGGAGCCCGAAAAGCGCAAGGGCTATCAGCGCGAGGAGTGGCCGCACTGGCTGGCGCTCGACGGCGGCTGCCTGAATGCCCGCGAGAAGGTGCTGATTCGCGACTCCCGCCGCCCGGCGACGCTCGACGCCAAGGGCTGCGGCGTGAAGTCCGGCGACTGGCTCGACCCCTACACCGGCGAGCGCTACACCGACCCGCAGATGGTCGACATCGACCACCGCGTGCCGCTGGAGGAGGCCTATGCCAGCGGCGGCTATGACTGGAGCCGGGAGAAGCGCGCCGCTTACGCCAACGACACCAGCGACCCGCTGACCCTGCTGGTTTCCAGCCGCGAGGCCAACCGCGCCAAGGGCTCCAAGGGGCCGGAGGAGTGGCTGCCGCCCAAGCGCGACGGCATCTGCCTCTATGTCGCCGACTGGGTTCTGGTGAAGGCGCGCTGGAGCCTGACCATGGATGAGCGGGAACGGGTGACCGTCGGCAACATCCTGAACGACTGCCGCGCGTCGGCCGGACAGCAACGCTGACGCAGCCCTGCCCTGCCCGGTACTTTGTTGGGCAAACCACCGGTTTCACGCTACCGTCCGCCCCGGAATTGGAAGACCGGAAACGGGAAGACGCATGACCGGAGAAAACACCCCGCTGTGGCGGGAAAGCGCCGCCTCCCTGGCCGCGCGCCTTGCTCGGCGGGATCTGTCGGCCCGCGAGGCGGTCGAGGCGCACCTGTCCCGCATCGCCGCGGTCGAGCCGGCGCTGTCCGCCTTCCTGACGGTTGCCGCCGACGAGGCCCTCGCCCGCGCCGATGTGCTGGACGCCCTGCCGTCGCCTGTCGGGCCGCTGCATGGCGTGCCGGTAGCGGTGAAGGACCTGACCGACACCGCCGGCATCCGCACCACCTACGGCTCGGCGCTCTATGCCGACCATGTGCCGGCCGACAGCGACATCGCGGTCGCCCGGATCGAGGCGGCCGGCGGGATCGTCATCGGCAAGACCAACACGCCGGAGTTCGGCTTCGGCGCCATCTGCAGGAACCGGCTGTACGGTCCAACCCGCAACCCGGCCGATCCGAACCTGACCTCCGGCGGGTCGAGCGGTGGATCGGCGGCGGCGGTCGCGGTCGGCATGGCGCCTCTGGCGCATGGCACCGACTATGGCGGATCGGTACGGATTCCGGCGAGCTTCTGCGGCATCGCCTCCATCCGGCCGACGCCGGGACTGATCCCGGCGCCCGGCCGGGCTTTGGGCTGGGACACGCTGGCAACCCATGGCGTTCTGGCCCGCGACACGGCCGACAGCGCGCTGCTGCTGTCGGCGATGGCCGGCAGCGATCTCCGCGACCCGACCTCCCTCTTCGGCGATCGCGATAACGGGTCGGAAACGCGGCTGGGCGCCACCGCCGATTTCGGTGTCGCCACCGTGTCCCAGGCTGTGCGCGACCGCTTCGCCGAGGCGGTCGACCGGCTGGAGCGGGTCGCCGGTCCGGTGACGCACCGCCATCCCGCCTGCGGCGACGCCATGGCGACCTTCCGCACGCTGCGTGCCGCCCAGACCCGTCATGCCTTCGGTCCGATGCTGGCCAAGCATGGCGAAGCGCTGACCGACACCATCCGCTGGAACATCGAGGCCGGGGCCGGCATCACGGCCGATGCGTATCTGGAGGCGCAGGCCGCCCGCACGGCGCTGTACCGCCGCTTCGTCGCGCTGTTCGGGGAGATCGACGTACTGGCCGCCCCGGCCTGCGGCGTGCTGCCCTGGCCGAACGAGGAAGGCGAGGTGACCGTCATCGACGGGCAGCCGGTTGAGTCGATCCTCGATTATCTCGGTGTCACGGCCATCATCACGCTGATCGGCTTCCCCGTGCTGACCCTGCCGGTTGCCGGAGACGGGCTGCCCTTCGGCATCCAGCTGATCGCCCGGCCGGGAGAGGAACGGCGCCTGATCCGCCTGGGCCTGATGCTGGAGCGCGAGGCGGGCTTCGTTCACCGCTGGCCCGTCGGCTGGACCGGTTGACGGGAATCGGGTGACAAGACGCCGCTTCCGACAGCCATTGCGGTCGGTTGACCCATAGGCTATCCACCCCGCATGAGCGCCGACACCCTTCCCGATACCGCCCTGTCCAGTCCTGTTCTGTCCCGGTCATCCACCGCCACGCCATCGATGGCGGAGGTGCGGCGTGCCACCGGCATCGGCTCCATCGCCATCCTGCTGTGGGCGACGGCGGCGCTGCTGACCTCGATGTCCAGCGCCATGCCGCCGCTGCAACTGGTGGCGGTCACTTTCGGGCTGGCCTTCCTGACCGGCAGCAGCATCGCGGTTCTGCGCGGCCGCCGCGTGATCGGCGCTCTGCACCAGCCGCTGCCCGTCTGGCTGGTCGGCGTCGGCGGCCTGTTCGGCTATCACGCCTGCCTGTTCCTTGCCTTCCATCTGGCGCCATCGGCGGCGGTGGAAGTCAATCTCATCAACTATCTCTGGCCGCTCTGCATCGTCCTGTTCTCCGCCCTGCTGCCGGGAGAGCGGCTGAAGGCCGCCCATGTGGCCGGCGCGCTGTGCGGGCTGGCCGGCACCGCGCTGATCGTTTCGGGGAGAGGCGGTGAGTTGCACCTGGACGCCGGCGCCCTGGAAAGCAACCTGCCGGCCTACGGTGCGGCTCTGGCGGCGGCGCTGATCTGGGGGGCCTATTCGGTCTTGTCGCGCCGTTTCGGCTCGGTTCCGACTGAAGCGGTCAGCGGTTTCTGCCTCGTCACCGCCCTGCTGGGCCTGACCGGGCACCTGCTGTTCGAGGACGCCACCGTCTGGCCGCGAGAGGGGTTGGGCTGGCTGGTCCTGCTGGCTCTCGGCATTGGTCCGGACGGGCTGGCCTTCTTCGTCTGGGACCATGGAATGAAGCGCGGCGACATCCGGGCGCTGGGTGTGCTGTCCTACGCCGTGCCGCCGGCCTCCACCCTGCTGCTGATCCTGTTCGGGCAGGCCAGCGGCGGCTGGGCCGTCTGGGCAGCCTGCGCACTGATCGCCGGCGGGGCACTGATGGCGAGTTGGGACATGATCCGGGGCAAGTGACACCGATTTCATGCCCCAGCCGCGGCAAAGGGTGGTAATCGGCAAGCATCGTCCCGACCGCTTGCGAGTGCCCAACCAATGCCCGCGCGTGCGTATTCCCACCCGTCCTCTTCCGGACGCCTGTCCGCTGCCCGCCAATTCCTGTCCGATGTCTGGCGGCTGACCAAGCCCTATTGGTCGTCGGAAGAGAAATGGGCAGCGCGCGGCCTGCTGGCGGCGATCGTCGTCCTCAATCTGGCGGCGGTGTTCATGGAGGTTTGGTTCACCCAGATCAACGCCGACATTTTCAACGCCCTGCAGGAGAAGGACCAGGCCGGCTTCGTCCAGGCCCTGCTGGTGTTCGGCGGGTTGGCGCTGGTCTTCATCGCGGTGGCGGTCTACCGCCTCTACCTGAACCAGATGCTGCAGATCCGCTGGCGCCGCTGGCTGACCGAACGCTATCTCGGCGACTGGCTGGAGAACCAGACCTATTACCGCCTGCAGTTCGCGCATGCCGGTACCGACAACCCCGACCAGCGCATCGCCGAGGATCTGCGCAGCTTCGTCCAGCTGACGCTGAGCCTATCGCTGGGCTTCATGACCAATCTGGTTTCGCTGGTTTCCTTCCTCGCCATCCTGTGGAGCCTGTCCGGATCGGTCACCATTCCGTGGCTCGGCATCGACCTGCCCGGCTACATGGTGTGGGTGGCGCTGATCTATGCCGTGGGCGGCACCTGGATCACCCACAGGATCGGCAAGCCGCTGGCCCGGCTCAGCTTCGACCAGCAGAGGTATGAGGCAGACTTTCGCTTCGCCCTGGTCCGCCTGCGCGAGAATGCCGAGAGCGTTGCCTTGCAACAGGGCGAGGTGCAGGAGGCGCGCGGCTTCGGTGACCGCTTCGCCTGCGTCGTCGCCAACTGGTGGTCGCTGATGCGCACGCAAAAACGGCTGGTCTGGTTCACCTCCGCCTATGGGCAGATCGCCATCATTTTCCCGCTGCTGGTCGCCGCCCCCCGCTACTTCAACGGTGCCCTGCCGCTGGGATCGCTGATGCAGACCTCGCAGGCCTTTGGGCAGGTTCAAGGGGCGATGTCCTGGTTCATCGACGCCTATGTGAACCTCGCCGACTGGCACGCCACCACCAGCCGCCTGACCGGCTTCCACCGTGCCGTGGAAGCTGTCCGCGCCGATGCCCGCGACCATGCCGGGGTGGAGCGCATTGCGGCGACCGACGGCTCCCTGACGCTGGACGGGCTGGCCCTCACCCTGCCGGACGGCGGCACGCCGCTGGTCCGCGCCGACCTGACGGTGAAGCCGGGAGAGTCCCTTCTGATCACCGGTCCGTCGGGATCGGGCAAGAGCACCCTGCTGCGTGCCATCGCCGGAATCTGGCCCTTCGGCCGCGGCCGGATCGCGCTTCCGGGCGGCGGCGCCACCGAGGCCAACGGCAGCATGGTCCTGCCGCAGAAGCCCTACCTGCCCATCGGGTCCCTGCGCGCCGCCGTCACCTACCCCGCCACTTCCGACGCCTTCCCGGACGAGGCGGTGCGCGAGGTGCTGGACGCCGTCGGCATGGCCGGCTTCGCCGACCGTCTGGCGGAGGAGGACCACTGGTCGCAACGCCTGTCCGGTGGCGAGCAGCAGCGCGTCGCCATCGCCCGCGCCCTCCTGCACAGACCCGACTGGCTCTATCTCGACGAGGCGACTTCGGCCTGCGATCCGGAGACGGAGGAGCGGCTCTATGGACTTCTGCGCGCCCGCCTGCCCGGCACGACGCTGGTCAGCATCGGCCACCGTCCCAGCCTCGCCGCCTTCCACGACCGGCGGGTGACAGTCCGGCGCAACGGAGACGGGGTCGGAGAGTTGGCGGCGGCGTGAGCTACGCCTGAGGCTGCTCCCCCCGCGCCTCGGCCAGCAACCATTGCCGGAAGGCGGCAAAGGGCGGGTGATTGGCTTTGCCGCGGGGGTGGACGAGGTAATAGGCGCGTGCGCTGCGGTGGGGCCTGTCGATGGCCGGGATCAGCGTGCCGTCGTTCAGTTCGGCGCGCACCAGCAGGGTCGGCAGCAGGGCAACGCCCAGCCCGGCCTCCGCCGCCTGGGCGGTGGTGGCGAACTGTTCGAACACCATGCCGGCACCGGGACGCGGGGGGAGTCCCTGGGCCGACAGCCACTCGTTCCACGCATCCGCACGCGTGCTGGTGTGCAGCAGCGGCAGGGACAGCAAGTCGGCAGGCTCCGCCACCGGATGCGCCTTGAGGAAGGCGGGCGAGCAGACCGGCAGCACCTCTTCGTCCAGCAGATGGTCACAGACGGCGTCGGCCCAGTCGCCGAAACCGTAATGAATCGCCGCATCCAGGTCGTGCAGGCGGAAATCGAACGGTGCCAGCTTGGTGGTGAAGTGGATCGTCACCTGCGGGTGCGCCGTCTGGAAGGCCGGCAGCCGCGGCACCAGCCAGCGCGTGCCGAAGGTCGGCAGGATGGCGAGGTTCAGCACGCCGCCCTTGGGTGCTGCGATGGTCCGCACCGTGGCCGCCGCGATCTGGCGCAGCGCGTCGCGGATCGGATCGGCATAGAGCGCCCCGGTCGGAGTCAACGTCACCCGCTGACCCTTGCGGACGAAAAGCGCGGTGCCGATTTGGTCCTCCAGCGCCTTGATCTGCCGGCTGACCGCTCCCTGTGTCAGCGACAGCTCGGCCGCCGCGGCGGTAAAGCTGCCGGTGCGGGCCGCCGCCTCGAAGGCGGACAGCATGCTCATGGACGGGAGAAGGCGGCGCTGCAGATCCATGACCGCATCATTACCAAAGCTCATGACGTGTGGAAAGAAAGTCGTTTGCGCCCTGGCGCGCGGCACGGCACGCTCGATATCCTGGAGATCCGGAACATTCCCATAGGCAGGCGGGGCGGGTTCGCGATGAAGACCGGTGGTCAGTTGATCGTCGAGGCGCTGGAAGCGCAGGGCGTACGGCGGGTGTTCGGCGTGCCGGGCGAGAGCTATCTCGCCGTGCTGGATGCTTTGCACGACAGCCCGATCGAGATGGTCGTCGCCCGCCATGAAGGCGGTGCGGCTATGATGGCGGAGGCGCAGGCCAAGTTGACAGGCCGGCCCGGCGTCTGCCTCGTCACGCGAGGCCCCGGCGCCACCAATGCCGCCTCCGGCATCCATGTCGCCCAGCAGGACGAAACCCCGCTGGTCGTGCTGGTCGGCCAGATCGAGCGCGGCATGCGCGGCCGCGACGCCTTCCAGGAGGTCGATTACGGCAAGCTGTTCGGTGGCATGTGCAAATGGGTCGCCGAGATCGACAGCGCCGACCGCGTGCCGGAGATGATTTCCCGCGCCTTCCATACCGCGATGGCCGGCCGCCCCGGCCCTGTGGTGCTGGCCCTGCCCGAAGACACGCTGACCGAGACTGCGGACGTTCCCGTCGCCCCTCGGGTGGAGCCGGTCGATGGCGCTCCCACGCCAGCTCAGGTGGCGTCCTTCGCCGCGCTGCTGGCAAAGGCGGAGCGGCCGCTGCTGGTCGTCGGAGGTTCGCGCTGGACCGAGGAGTCGGTCGCCGAACTCCGGCGTTTCGCGGAACGGCTGGCCCTGCCGGTGGCCGTGACCTTCCGCCGCCAGATGCTGTTCGACCATTGCCATCCGCTCTATGCCGGCGATATCGGGCTGGGGATCAACCCCAAGCTTTCGGCGCTGGTCAAGGACAGCGACCTGCTGATCCTGCTGGGCGACCGTTTCTCGGAAGTACCGTCGCAGAGCTACGACCTGCTGGGCATCCCCAATCCGGGCAAGGCGGTGGTCCACATCCACCCCGGCGCCGAGGAGATCGGCCGCGTCTATCGCCCGACGCTGGGCATGGTCGCAACGCCGGCAGCCTTCCTGGAGGCGATGGCCGGGCTGAGCGTAACGGCCAAGCCCGGCTGGGCTGCCCGCGCCGAAGCGGCCCACGCTGCCTATGACGCCTGGAGCACCCCGCCCGACGCCATCCCCGGCGACGTGCAGATGGGCCGCATCATGGCTTGGCTGGAGGAGCGGTTGGAGCACGACGCCGTCTTCACCAACGGCGCCGGCAACTACGCCACCTGGATTCATCGCTTCCACCGCTTCCGCCGCTACGGCACCCAGGCGGCGCCGGTCTGCGGGTCGATGGGCTACGGCCTGCCGGCCGCCATTGCCGCCAAGCTCCAGCATCGCACCCGCGATGTCCTGTGCTTCGCCGGAGACGGCTGTTTCCAAATGACGGGGGTCGAGTTCGGCACTGCCGTGCAGGAAGGCGCCGCCGTGATCGTGCTGGTCGTCGACAATGGCATGTACGGCACCATCCGCATGCACCAGGAGCGCGAGTATCCCGGCCGCGTGTCCGGCACCCGATTGCAAAACCCCGACTTCGCCGCCTTCGCCCGCGCCTATGGCGGTCATGGCGAGACGGTGGAAACCACCGAGCAGTTCGCCCCGGCCTTCGAGCGCGCCCGCGCGTCCGGCCTGCCGGCGATCATCCACATCAAGCTCGACCCCGAGGCCCTGACCCCCAGCCGGACGCTTTCCGAGATCCGTGCAGCGGGGAAGGGAACGTGATCTAACACCCCACCCCTTCGATCCACCCTTCCCGAGTGAAGAGGGGGTACCGAGTTTCTCAGTAACGCCTCGCTTTTTGACCCAAGGAGCCACCCCGGTGCAGCACAGCGACATCCTCTCCCGTTTCGGCCTGACCTCCAGCGGAGCCGGGCTCACCGCCCGTTCGCCGGTCGACGGGGCCACGCTCGCCACGGTGGCGGAGACCGCGCCGTCGCAGGTTTCGGACATCGTCGCCAATGCCGCGCGCGCCTTCGAGGCTTGGCGCTCGGTGCCGGCCCCGCGCCGCGGCGAGCTGGTCCGACTGCTGGGCGAGGAACTGCGCGCCGCCAAGGAGGACCTCGGCCGTCTGGTTTCGTTGGAAGCCGGCAAGATCTATCAGGAAGGCCTGGGCGAAGTTCAGGAGATGATCGACATCTGCGACTTCGCCGTCGGCCTGTCCCGCCAGCTCTACGGTCTGACCATCGCGTCGGAGCGCCCGGGCCACACCATGCGCGAGACTTGGCACCCGGCCGGCCCCTGCCTCGTCATCTCCGCCTTCAACTTCCCGGTGGCGGTGTGGTCGTGGAACGCGGCGCTGGCGCTGGTCTGCGGCGACCCGGTCGTCTGGAAGCCGTCGGAAAAGACCCCGCTGACCGCCGCCGCCTGCCAGGTGATCTTCGACCGCGCCGTCGCCCGCTTCGGCGATGCGCCGGCCAACCTGTCCCAGGTCGTCCAGGGCGGCCGTGAGGTCGGCGAGGCGCTGGTCGCCCATCCCGGCTTCCCCATCGTCTCGGCCACCGGCTCGACCCGCATGGGCCGCGAGGTCTCCAAGGTGGTGGCGGAGCGCTTCGGCCGCTCGATCCTGGAGCTGGGCGGCAACAATGCCATGATCGTGGCGCCGTCGGCCGACCTCGACATGGCGCTGCGCGCCATCCTGTTCTCCGCCGTCGGCACCTGCGGCCAGCGCTGCACCACGCTGCGCCGGCTGATCGTCCACCGCTCGGTCAAGGACCAGCTGCTGCCGCGCCTGAAGGCGGCCTACGCTTCCGTGTCGATCGGCAGCCCGCTGGAGACCGGCGTGCTGATGGGTCCGCTGGTCGATGCCGACGCCTTCAAGGCGATGCAACGGGCGCTGGACTCCGCCAAGGCCGAGGGCGGTACGGTAACCGGCGGCGAGCGCACGCTGGCCGACCGTTTCCCCAACGCCTATTACGTCACCCCGGCCATCGTCGAGATGCCGGCCCAGACCGAGGTGGTCCGGCACGAGACCTTCGCGCCGATCCTCTATGTCCTGACCTACGACACGCTGGAGGAAGCCATCGCGCTTCAGAACGCCGTGCCGCAGGGCCTGTCCTCCTGCATCTTCTCCACCGATGTCCGTGAGACGGAGCGCTTCCTGTCGGCCGCCGGGTCCGACTGCGGCATCGCCAACGTCAACATCGGTCCCAGCGGAGCGGAAATCGGCGGCGCCTTCGGCGGCGAGAAGGAGACCGGCGGCGGCCGTGAGTCCGGTTCCGACTCCTGGAAGGCCTACATGCGCCGCCAGACCGCGACGGTGAACTACTCCTCCGCGCTGCCGCTCGCCCAGGGCATCAAGTTCGAGATCATGGGCTGAGGCCTTTGCGGCCGGGATGGTGCCGCCATTGGCGAACCCCTCCCGGCCGGATCGGCACAAGTATCAGATCGCCAGTCTCCCCCGGACCGCTTCGGCCTTGGCCGTCAGCTCCTGGGGAGGCAACCGGCCGATGAGCAGGGCGGCGTGGTCCGGCCCATTCCAGTAGGCGATGGACAGGCCACCGCGCATCTCCTGCTCGACCCCGCGCACGGTACCGGGGCGGCGCAGGATGCAAAGCGCCAGCGGACCGTTGCGCGGATCGAGATAGGTGATCTGGGCCAACGGCATGTCATCGTAGGACAGAATTTGCGCACGGCGGAATTCGGCTCCTGCAACCTCGACCGCCTCCGGCGTCAGGGACAGGTTGAGCGGCCGGTTCAGGGCGGCGAGCTGGGCCGACTGGACGTCGCGGCCGGGCGTCGATCCGCTCAGCGTTTCCCGCGTGTACAACCCCATATATTGCGCGACCACGCCATGCCAGTGGCGCTCCCGGTCCGGTCCGCCGTCATCGTCGGCCAGATCGTCGCCGTCTCCGGTTTCAAGAAAACGGACCAGAATCCGGTCGCCCAGCACGCCCGCCGTCACCGACGCGGCGATGGCGCCGAACAGACGGCGGCGGGTCAGCGGAACGACCGCGCTGGCGGCAAACGGCGGCGCGGACATGCTGTCAAGCATGCGTTGCAAGTCCGCCGTCGGGGCGGTGTCGAGCAGGGGCTGGAAGGCCTCGCCATAGGGCAGGCTGGCGCGGGAAAGATGCTCCACCCTCGCGGCGACCGCCGGATCGCGCTCGATCAGGTCGAGCAGGCGGGCGCAATGCTCCTCCTCCAGTTCGCCGTCGATGAAGGCGGTCAATTCCTCATCGGAGGGCATCGGGGGATCGTCGTTCTCTCCGGTCATTTTGCCGCTCCGTCGCTCATCCTGTCCGCCAGCTTCGCACGCGCCGCCGCCAGACGGCTCATCACCGTTCCGACCGGCACGTCGAGAACCGCGGCGACTTCGCGGTAGGTCAGGCCCTCCACATAGGCAAGGAACACCGCCGCCCGCTGCGCTTCCGGCAGATCGCCGACCAGCCTCATCACTTGGCCTGCCAGAATCTTCGCCTCGGTCTCGCGCGCGCCGTCGACTTCCAGGCTCGTCTCCGCCTCGACGGTTCCCTGGCCGAAGCGGACCCGCCGGGCCCGGACCTCGTTCAGCCAGAGCGAATTCAGGATGGCAAACAGCCAATGGTCGATGCGGGACCCGGGCTTGAACTGGCCGTGCCGCTCCAACGCCCGCAGGCAGGTCTGCTGCACCAGATCGTCCGCCCAGTCGCGCTGCCGCGACAGGACGAAGCCATAGCGCCAAAGGCGCGGCAAGGTGATGGACAAGCCGTGCCTGACTTCCGCTTCGCTTGCGATCTCACCGCCCCCTCGCATGGCATCCGGGCCGGGCCGGTCCTTTCGGCACTGCACCGGCCGCGACCAACCATATGCCTCACGGCCGCTCTCGACGATAGCCATCATCCGCCTTCCCGATGACTGGACAAAGCGGCGGGAACGCCCCCGCATGGGGTGGGAAGCGCCCCGCCGGTGGCGTCAGCTCCTGGCCGGCGCGGCGATGGCTTCTTCCAGGTCGCGGTATTCCTCGCATCCGGTGCCGCAGATCGAGCGGATCGCCGCCAACTGCTCCCGCGCCAGATCGGAACGCCCCTTGAGGATGTAGGCTTCCCCGAGATATTCCCGGACCTTGGCGTAGGAAGGGTCGGCCGCCACCGACTTGAGGTAATAGCCGATGCCCTCGTCGACGCGGCCCAGCTTGCGGGTGGCGTAACCGCGGTAATTCAGCACGACCGGGCTGTTCTGGTTGCGCGCCGTCGCAAGGATGTCCAGCGCCTCCTGATAGCGCTCCGCCTTCGCCAGCGAATAAGCATAGTCGGCGATGTTGTCGTCGCTGAGGTTGGCCCCGCTCTGCTTGACGCATTGCTTCGTTTTCTTGTCATAGACCTCCCCCGGCTTGCAGCTCGGGGTGATGTCGTCGCCCATGGCATGGGCGGAGACCGGAGCCAGCAGACCGGTGCCGAGAATGGCGGCGCACAGCAGGCCGGCGAGCGCGGTGCTTCCGGTCTTGGGACGAGTGCTCATCATGACGTCTCCTGGAATTCGAAGGGGGACAGTTCGGCCATATCGCGGCGCTGGCGGACAACACCCCACCCCCGGCGGCTATTCGGTCGTAGATAAGTTTTTTCGGACCCTCGGCGGCAGCGAATAGACGGCCCGACCGGCGTGTTCCCCACCCGCCGCGCCGCCAGCATCCCGCTTGCGACCGCGATGTCCTGAATGGAGCCGCCCCCCGTGTTCCCACCCGTGGCTTTGCTTGGATTGGGCCTCGGCCTGCCGCCCCATGTCCTGTCCCAGGAGGAGGCCGCCCTCCTCACCAACCGCATCTTCGGCGACCGGCTTGCCGGATTCCCCCAGTTCGAGCGGGTTTTCGCCAACACCGGCATCGCCCGGCGGCACTGCGCCCGTCCGGCGGACTGGTACGCCACCCCCCATGGCTGGAGCGACCGCATGGGCGCCTACCGGGAGGCGGCGGAGGATCTGTTCGTCCAGGCGGCGACCGCCGCCCTGGCGGATGCCGGCGTCGCTCCGGCGGACGTCGATTGCGTGGTCGTCTCCTCCTCCTCCGGCTTCGCGGTGCCGAGCCTGGAAGCGCAGCTCGCCGAGGCCATGGGCTTCCGGCCCGATATCGAGCGGCTGCCGCTGTTCGGACTCGGCTGTGCCGGCGGCGTGGCGGGGCTGGCGACCGCCGCGCGACTGGCGACACTCCCCGGCCGCACCGTGCTGTTCGTGATCATGGAGCTGTGCAGCCTCGCCTTCCGGCAGGATGACGGCAGCCGCGCCAATCTGGTGGCGACCGCCCTATTCGGCGATGGTGCGGCCGCCTGCGTGCTGCGCGGCGGTGCGGAGGAGCGCGCCTTCGCCATCATCGACGGTGCCGGCCAGCATCTGTTCCCGCAGTCGCGGGACATCATGGGCTGGCGCATCGACGATGGAGGCTTCGGTATCGTCCTGTCGGCGGCGCTGCCGCAATTCCTGCAAACCCATCTTCGCCCCGCCCTTGCCGGGCTGCTCGCCCAATGCGGCGCGGAGGAGGAACGGATCGGCCGCTTCATCTGCCATCCCGGCGGCACCCGCGTGCTGGCGGCGCTGGAAGACGTGCTGCGGCTGGAGACCGGCAGCCTCGACCATGAACGGGCGGTGCTGGCCGAACACGGCAACATGTCCGCCCCCACGGTGCTGTTCGTGCTGGACCGGGCGCGCCGGGCGGGGTTGCCGGACCGAGCGGCGCTTCTGGCGCTCGGCCCCGGCTTTGCTGCCAACCTGATCACGATGCGGCGGGGTCCGCGGTGCCGGCACACGCCATGACACCTCCGATCCTCGTCATGCTGCTGGTGACGGCGCAGCGCCTCAGCGAACTGGTCATCGACCGGCGCAACCGCGCGGCGCTCTTGGCCCAAGGTGCGCAGGAACATGGGCGCGACCATTACCCGTGGATGGTGGTGCTGCATGTCGGATGGCTGGCCGGCCTCTGGAATGCCGCACTGGTAGGCCCACTGTGGACTAACGAACCGGGCAGCATCGTACCCGTCGAGCCGGTCTGGCTGGCGGTCTTCCTCGCCATGCAAATGCTCCGCCTGTGGGTGCAGGCGACTCTGGGGCGACGCTGGACCACCCGGATTATCGTGCTCGACGGAGCGCCGCCGGTCAGGACCGGCCCCTACCGTTTCACCAACCATCCCAACTATCTGGCGGTCGCGGTGGAGATCGCCGCCCTTCCGCTCGCCTTCGGCATGGCTGGCTATGCTCTTCTCTTCTCCCTCCTCAATGCGGCGATGCTCGCCGTTCGAATCCGGGCCGAGGATCGGGCACTCGGTCGAAGACAGGGGACCTCTTTCCGCGCCGGTTAAGACAATTTGTGGGCACAGGGTTTGATTTGACGCAATGCCGCACCGCGGCGAAGAGGTCTATCCTCAGGGCTGGTGGTCGATCTGGTTGACGTGTTGCCCTCCACCCCGATGGCGCCGCTCCCCGGCGCTCCTTCCCCCGGCCAACGGGGGAAGGCCGGGTGGGGCTCCTTCCCGCAGCGCTGCTGTCGCCACCGCTATCCTGCACGGTTCCCATCCTGCCCGCCCGGCCGGAGTGACCATGTCTGTTCAGCCATTTGCCGAGACATCCTTCACCGACCGGCCCGCCGTCCCGGATCCACAGCGGGAACCGGGACAGGTGGTCGCCGTCCGCGGTTCCGTCATCGACCTGCGCTTTCCCGAATCAGCCTTGCCGCCGCTGTTCGACGCGGTGGAAATCCTGTGGGACGGCCCGGAGCGGCTGGTGGCGGAGGTGCAGAGCCATCTGGACGCCCGGACCGCCCGCGCCATCGCCCTCCAGGGCACCTCCGGCCTGCGGCGCGGCACGCCGGCACGACCCACCGGCGGCCCGCTGACCGCCCCGGTGGGCGAGGCGGTGCTGGGCAGGCTGCTCGACGTGATGGGGCGTGCGCGCGACGATGGGCCGGAACTGCCGCCCGGCACGCCGCGCTCGCCGATCCACCGCCAGCCGCCGCCGCTCGCCCGCCGCAGTCCGCGCCGCGACCTGATGGAGACCGGCATCAAGGTGATCGACCTGCTGGCCCCGATGGCCCGCGGCGGCAAGGCGGCGATGTTCGGCGGCGCCGGAGTCGGCAAGACCGTGCTGGTGATGGAACTGATCCGCAAGATGGTGGAGCGCCACACCGGCATCTCCGTCTTCGCCGGCATCGGCGAACGGTCCCGCGAGGGGCAGGAGCTCTGGGACGAGATGAAGCGGTCCGGCGTGCTGGACCGCACCGCGCTCGTCTTCGGCCAGATGAACGAACCGCCGGGTGCCCGCTGGCGGGTCGGCCTGACCGCGCTCACCATCGCCGAGCATTTCCGCGACGAGAAGATGCTGGACGTGCTGCTGCTGATGGACAATGTCTTCCGCTTCGTCCAGGCCGGTGCGGAGGTGTCGGGCCTGCTCGGCCGCCTGCCGTCCCGCGTCGGCTACCAGCCCACGCTGGCCAGCGAGATCGCCGAGCTGGAGGAGCGCGTCGCCTCCACCCCCGGCGCCGTGGTGACGGCGATCCAGGCGGTCTATGTCCCGGCCGACGACTTCAGCGATCCGGCGGTGGCGGAGCTGTTCAGCCATCTCGACAGTTCCATCGTGCTGTCGCGCGCCATGGCGGCGGAAGGGCTCTATCCGGCGGTCGATCCGCTCGGCTCCACCTCCAGTCTGCTCGACCCGCTGGTGGTGGGCGAGGCGCATTACCGGCTGGCGGAGGAGGTGCGCAAGACCATCGCCCATTACCGTGAATTGCAGGACGTCATCGCCCTGCTGGGAATGGAGGAGCTGAGTGCCGCCGACCGGCTGGCCGTGCGCCGCGCCCGCCGTTTGCAGCGCTTCCTGACCCAGCCCTTCCTGGTGACGGAGGCCTTCACCGGCCATGGCGGCGTCAGCGTGCCGCTGGATGAAACGCTGAAGGGGTGCCGCGCCATTCTCGACGGCCGGTGCGACGACTGGGCCGAGAGCGCCTTCTTCATGACCGGCACCCTGGACCAGATCCGCGAGCGCGACCGCGCCGGGAGGACGGGATGAGCGACCTTTCCCTCATCGTCACCACCCCGGACTCCGTCGCAGCGAAACTAACCGGCATCCGCCATCTGCGGGCGGAGGACGCCAGCGGTGCCTTCGGCATCTGGCCCGGCCATGCCGATCTGCTGACCGCCCTTGCCATCTCGGTCATCAGCTGGCGCACCGCCGACGGCCGGGAGGGTCATTGCGCCGTGCGCGGCGGGGTGCTGACCATCCGCGGCGGCGCGCAGGTCGCGGTGGCGACGCGCGAGGCGGTGTCGGGCGACGATTTGCGTGTGCTGGAACGCGACGTGCTCACCCGCTTCCGCCGCACCGTGGAGGGGGAGGGGGAAGCCCGCTCCGGGGCCCGCCGCATGCATCTGGCGGCGGTCCGCCACATCCTGGCCTATCTGCGGCCGGACCGGCGCCCCACGGGTCCATTCGCACCGACCGTCGACGGCGGGGAGGACAGACCATGACCGACGACAAGGATCCGCTTCCCGGCAGTGTCCGCCGCCACCGCGAACGGCGGGAGCATTGGCAGCGCGAGGGCGAGCGGCCGATGGGCCGCAACCTCGCGCTGATCGGGGCGCTCGGCTGGCTGGTGATCGTCCCGACCTTGGCCGGGCTGTTCGCCGGACGCTGGCTCGACGAGCGGGCCGGCGGCGGGATCTTCTGGACGGCGGCGCTGCTGGTCGCGGGCGTCGCGCTCGGCGGCTGGCTCGCCTGGAACCGCATCGAACAGGAACGCTGACATGACTGTGCCGCCCTATCTGCTCCCCATCCTTGCCGGGGCTCTGGCCGGCCTGACGCTCGGCACCCTGTTCTTCCGTGGGCTGGCGGCGACGGCGCGGCTCTATGCGGTGGGCGGGGTGCGGCGGGCGATGCCGCTCTATCTGCTGCGGCTGGCGGGCGCCACCGCCGGTTTCACCCTCGCCGCGATCTGGGGCGGGGCGGAGGCATTGCTGGCGATGCTGGCAGGGTTCCAGCTGGCGCGCAGCGTCGTGGTCCGGCGCGAGCGGCGGATGGAGGAGGGGCCGCAGGAGAGAATGCCATGACCGAGTCCCCGCTGACGACGCCGGTCGCTTTCCTGCTGGGCCCGGTCCCGGTGACGCTGCCTGTCGTCGTCACCTGGGGACTGATGGCGGCGATGGCGCTGGGCTGCGCCCTGGCGACCCGGCGGCTGCGGGTGGAGCGGCCCGGCCCGGTGCAGACCGTGCTGGAGCTGGTGGTGGAGACGCTGCGCCGGCAGATCGCCGAGACGATGCAGACCGACGCAACGCCCTTCCTGCCGCTGCTGGGCACGCTGTTCCTCTATCTGGCGGTCGCCAACCTGTCCGGGCTGGTGCCGGGGCTGAAGGCGCCGACCGCCTTTCCGGAGACGGCGGCGGCGCTGGCGCTGGTGGTCCTGCTGGCATCGCAGGTGCTGGGCATCCGCCGGCGCGGCCTGTGGCGCTATCTGAAGGGCTTCGCCCACCCCACCCCGCTGCTGCTGCCGCTGAACCTGCTGTCGGAGCTGACGCGCGCCTTCTCGCTGTCGATCCGCCTGTTCGGCAACGTGATGAGCGGGGAGTTCGTCATCGCCATCGTGCTGTCGCTGGCCGGCCTGTTCGTGCCGGTGCCGCTGATGGCGCTGGAGCTGCTGCTGGGCCTCGTCCAGGCGTACATCTTCACCATTCTCGCCGCGGTCTTCATCGGCGGCGCTGTCGGAACCATCGAGAAGGGATAGCAACCATGGACGTCCATGCCATCAGCATCCTGGGTGCGGCACTGGCGGTGTCGGTCGGCGCCATCGGCCCGGCGCTGGCCGAGGGCCGGGCGGTCGCCGCGGCGATGGAGGCCATCGCCCGCCAGCCCGAGGCGGCCAACACCCTGTCGCGCACCCTGTTCGTCGGTCTGGCGATGATCGAGACGATGGCGATCTACTGCCTCGTCGTGGCGCTGCTTCTGCTCTTCGCCAACCCGTTCGCCTGAGTGCGGCAACCCCGAGGTCCGTCATGCACATCGACGGTTGGACCCTTCTGCTCCAGGCGGTCAATTTCCTGATCCTGGTCTGGCTGCTGCGCCGGTTCCTCTACCGCCCGGTCCTGGCGGTGATCGCCGAGCGGCAGGCCGCCACCGAGCGTGTCCGCAGCGAGGCCGAGGCCGCGCGCCAGGCCGCCGAAGCCGCGCGCCGGAGCCTGGAGGAGCAGCGCACCGCCCTGCCCGCCGAGCGCGACCGCCTGATCGCCGCCGCCCGCGCCGAGGCGGAAGCCGAACGCGCCGCCCTGCTGGAAAGGGCCAGAGGCGAGGCCGACCATGCGCTGGAGGAGGCACGCAGCCGGCTGGCCGAAGAACGGACGCAGGCGCTGGAGGCATTGCAGCGCCATGCCGCCGATCTCGGCACCCAGCTGGCGACCCGGCTTCTGCGCGACGCTCCGGCCGGCACCCTGACCCGGTCCCTGCTCGACGAGGCCTGCGCGGCGGTGGAGGCGTTGAACGGCGACCAGCGCCACGCCCTGGTGGACGGGATCGACCCCGTGCCGGTGCGGCTTGCCATGGCGTCCCCGCTGGCGGAAAGCGACGCCGCCCGGACGCGCGAGCGGCTGGCGGCGGTATTCGGCCGTCCGGTGGCCCTGGAACCGGTCGAGGATCGGTCGCTGATCGCCGGGGTGGAGCTGCATTTCGCCCACAGCGTCGTCCGCCGCAGCTGGAAGCAGGCGCTGGCCAAGGCGAAGGAGGAGATGACCCGTCATGACTCCGCAAGACACGATGCCGACGCCGTCGCTTGAAGAGGCGCTTGACGCCTGGATGCCGGGCGCGCTGCGCCGGCTGGACGGGCTGGAGACGGCTGCGCGGCTGGAATCGGTCGGGCGCGTGGAATCGGTGGGCGACGGCATCGCCCATGTCTCCGGCCTGCCCGACGTCCGGGTCGACGAGCTGCTGCTGTTCCCCGGCGGCGTCGCCGGGCTCGCCATGGATCTGGATGGGGAGATCGGGTGCGTCCTGCTCGGCGATGCGGCGGCGGTCGCCGCCGGCGGCACGGTCCAAGGCACCGGGACGGTGCTGCGCGTGCCGGTCGGCGATGGGCTGATGGGCCGGGTGGTCGATCCGCTCGGCAACCCGCTCGACGACGGGCTGCCGGTCGAGGCCGAGCGCTGGGAGCCGGTGGAGCGCCCCGCCCCGACCATCGCGGAGCGGACGGCAGTGTCCGACCCTTTGCTGACCGGCACCGCGGTGATCGATGCCATGTTCCCGCTCGGCCGCGGCCAGCGCGAGCTGCTGATCGGCGACCGCGCCACCGGCAAGACCGCCATCGCGGTGGACGCCATCCTCAACCAGACGGATGGCGACGTGTTCTGCGTCTATGTCGCCGTCGGCCAGAAGGCGTCGGGCGTCCGCGCGGCCATCGAGGCCGTGCGGCAGGGGGGCGCGGCTGCGCGCACCCTGTTCGTCGTCGCCGCCGCAGATTCCGCCCCTGGCCTGCAATGGCTGGCCCCCTATGCCGGGTTCACCATGGCCGAACATTTCCGCGACAGCGGCCGGCATGCCCTGGTCATCGTCGACGATCTGACCAAGCATGCGGCGGTCCACCGCCAACTGTCGCTTCTGCTGCGCCGCCCGCCGGGGCGGGAAGCCTATCCGGGCGACGTGTTCTATCTGCACAGCCGCCTGCTGGAACGGGCGGCCAAGCTGAGCCCTGCGAAAGGCGGCGGGTCGCTGACCGCCCTTCCCATCGCCGAGACCCAGGGCGGCACCCTGTCGGCCTACATCCCGACCAACCTGATCTCGATCACCGACGGTCAGGTCTGCCTGGATGCCAAGCTGTTCTATGAAGGGCAGAAGCCGGCGGTGGATATCGGCCGCAGCGTCTCGCGCGTCGGCGGCAAGGCGCAGCCGCCCGTGCTGCGCGCGCTGGCCGAACCGCTGCGGCTCGACTACGCCCAGTTCCTGGAGCTGGAGGTCTTCACCCGCTTCGGCGGTCTGGTCGATGAGCGGACGCGCAAGGCTGTGGAGCATGGCCGGCGCATGCGCGCCCTGCTGGGCCAGCGACACCTGTCGCCCCGTCCGCTGGCGGTCCAGGCGGCGCAGCTGCTGGCGCTCGCCGACGGCACGCTGGACGGACTGCCGCTGGAGACGATCCCCCGCTTCCAGGCGGCGTTGGCCGGGCTGGTCGCCCCCCGCCCCCCGAAGATCGGCGAGGCACTGGACGACGCCACCAGGACCGCGCTGCGCGACCTGATAGCCCAAGCCGCCGCCGGTCTTGGCAGTGGGACCGGCGGAGAGACGCCATGAGCGAGCGGCTGGCCGACGTCGAGGCCCGGCGGGCCAGCGTGCAGGAGCTGGAGGCGGTGACCGACGTCATGCGGTCCCTGGCCGCGATGAGGCTGCAGCAGGCGCTCGGCACGCTGGCCGGCACCAGCACCTATGCCGAGGTGATCGCCGGGGCGCTGGCCCAGGCGGCGGCCCTGCTGGACGATGCGCCGGTGCAGTGGCCGGTCAACGGGCATGACGGCCGGTCGGCCCTGGTGCTGTTTGCACCGGAGCATGGCTTCGTCGGCGCCTTCGCCGAAAGGCTGGTCGAGGCCGCGCTGGCCGCCCCGGAGGATTGCGCGCTGTGGGTGGTGGGGCTGCGCGGCGCCGCCCTGCTGGAAGAGCGCGGGCGCCCGGCGGCCTGGAGCACCGCGATGGCGACCAACACCGATGCCGTCACCGGCACCGCCCGGCGCATAGCCGAGGCGCTCTACCGCGCCGCGGCGGAGGGGCGGCTGGGCCGGGTCGAGCTGCTCTATGGCCGGACCGAGGCCGGCGCGGCGCCGGAACCGGTGCGCCGGCCGCTGCTGCCGCTCGGGCTCCCGGGGGACGGCGCCCGGCCGGTGCCGCCGCTGATCAACATGCCGCCGCGCGAGTTGATCGCCCGGCTGGTCGACGAGTATGTCTTCGCCCTGCTGGCCGACGCCGCGATGGAGAGCTTCGCCGCCGAGAATGCCGCGCGCCTCTCCACCATGATGACGGCCCGCCACAACATCGAAACCACGCTGGACGGGCTGACCGCCACGGCACGCCATCTGCGCCAGGAACAGGTCACGAATGAGTTGATCGAACTGGTGTCGGGAGCGGAAGCGATGGGCTGAGAGGGGTGCTGAGAGGGCGCGCAAAGGCCACCAGCAGTTCCGCCGCGACCAGGGCCGCGATCACCTCCGGTCGCTTGTCGCCGGTCAGGGCGGCGCCGATGGGGCAGGTCAGTCCCGCCAACCCTTCGGCGTCCCGCCCGCGCGCCCGGAACCAGCGCTCGAACTTCGCGCGCTTCGTTGCCGAGCCGATCATGCCGACATAGGCGGCGTCGCCACGGCGCAGGGCCGCCTCCGCAATGTCGAAGTCCAGCGCGTGGCTGTGGGTCAGCACCAGATAGCCGGACCCGGCCGGCGCGCCCGCCAGCGGGTCGAGCGGGCTGTCGGTGAGGATGCGTTCCACCCCGGCCGGGATCGTCTCAGGGAACTCCTGCGCCCGGCCGTCGATCCAGAGGAGGCGCAACGGCAGCGGGGCGAAGGCCGTCGCCATGGCGCGTCCGACATGGCCGGCGCCGAACAGCAGCAGGGTCGGCCGCGCCGCCAGCACCCGGCGCTCGTGTTCCTCCAGGGCGGCGACGGTGCCGCTGTCGGCGCGCTCCAGCCGCAGCACCACATGCCCGCCGCAGCACTGCCCGGTCGCCGGCCCCAGCGGAAGGTCGAGCGTTTCGGCGGCGCTGCCATCCTCCAGCATCCGCCGCGCGGTGGCGATGGCGGTCCATTCCAGCCGACCGCCGCCGACGGTGCCGGCGCAGGCCTCCCGCCCCACCAGCATGCCGGCCCCTTCCTCCCGCGGGGTGGAGCCGCGCGCCTCGGCGACGGTCACCAGAACGGCGGGTTCATTGCGGGAGAGCCAGTGCGAGAGGGTGACGGACAGCATCGTCATGGCTGGGAGGACGCAGCCCGCTCCCGCAGGGCGGCGATGCAGGCCAGCACCCGTTCCGGCGTGGCCGGCGCGTCCAGCCGCGGGCAGAGGCGGTGCCCGGCGAGGCTCGCCACCGCGTCGGACAGGGCGTGCAGGACCGACATGCCGAGCATGAAGGGGGGCTCGCCCACCGCCTTGGAACGGAAGATGGTGTCCTCGCGGTTCGGCGCGTTCTCCAGAAGCGCCACGTTGAAGATGCGCGGGCGGTCGGAGCAGGCCGGGATCTTGTAGGTGCTGGGGGCATGGGTGCGCAGGCGGCCCTGCCCGTCCCACCACAGCTCCTCCATGGTCAGCCAGCCCATGCCCTGGACGAAGCCGCCCTCGATCTGGCCCTTGTCGATCACCGGGTTCAGCGACCGGCCGCAATCGTGCAGGATGTCCACCCGGTCGACGACATATTCGCCGGTCAGCGTGTCCACCGTCACCTCGGCGCAGGCGGCGCCATAGGCGAAATAATAGAAGGGCGTGCCGCGCCCAGCCGCCCGGTCCCAATGGATCTTCGGCGTCTTGTAGAAGCCGGTGGCCGACAGCTGCACCCGCGCCATGTAGGCCGCGCGCACCAGATCGGCGAAACCCATGTCGCGGTCGCCGACCCACACCCGGTTGCGCTCGAACCGCACGGCGTCCGGCGCCACGTCCCAGTTCTCGGCCGCGAAGGCGACCAGCCGCTCCTTGATGGTGCGGGCCGCCGCCTGGGCTGCCTTGCCATTGAGGTCGGAGCCGGAGGAGGCCGCGGTGGCGGACGTGTTGGGCACCTTGCCGGTGTTGGTGGCGGTCGGGCGGATGGTGGAGATATCGACCTGGAACTCCTCCGCCACCACCTGGGCGACCTTGGTGTAGAGCCCCTGTCCCATCTCGATGCCGCCATGGTTCAGCTGGATGCTGCCGTCGGTGTAGACATGGACCAGGGCGCCGGCCTGATTGTAGTGGCTGGCGGTGAAGGAGATGCCGAACTTCACCGGCGTCAGCGCCAGCCCCTTGCGCAGGATGCGGCTGCCGGCGTTGAAGGCTCGGACCTCCTCCCGCCGCTGCCAGTAGCCGCTGCTCTCCTCAAGCTGGGCCACCAGTTCGGGCAGGATGTTGTCGGTGACGGTCTGGTGATAGGGCGTCAGGCCGCGGCCGTCCGTTTCGGGATCGCTGCCGTAGAAGTTCCGCTTGCGGATCTCCAGCGGGTCCTTGCCGAGCGCATAGGCGATCTCGTCGATCACCCGCTCCGCCGCGACCATGCCCTGCGGGCCTCCGAAGCCGCGGAAGGCGGTGTTGGACACGGTGTTGGTCTTCAGCGGCAGCGACTGCAGCCGCGCCGCCGGGTAGAAATAGCCGTTGTCGGCATGGAAGAGCGCGCGGTCGGTCACCGGCCCCGACAGGTCGGCGGCATAGCCGGCGCGGGCGGCGAACAGCATGTCGACGCCCTCGATCAACCCGCTGTCGTCGAAGCCGACGCGATAGTCGATCTCGAAATCATGGCGCTTGCCGGTGATCTGGAAATCGTCGTCGCGGTCAGGGCGCAGCTTGGCGGCGCGGCCGGTCCGTCCGGCGACCAGCGCGGTGCAGGCGGCGAACAGGTTCGACTGCGTCTCCTTGCCGCCGAAGCCGCCGCCCATCCGGCGCACCTCCACCGTCACCGCGGCGCTGGGCAGGTCCAGCACATGGGCGACGATGTGCTGGACCTCCGTCGGGTGCTGGGTGGAGACGTGGATCAGCACCTCGCCATCCTCGCCCGGCACCGCCATGGCGATCTGGCTTTCCAGATAGAAATGCTCCTGCCCGCCGATGGCGAGCCGGCCTTCCACCCGGTGCGGTGCCGCGGCCAGCGCCGCGTCGGCATCGCCGACCCGCAGCGTCATCGGCGGGGTGACGAGCGTGCGCTCGCCGTCGCGGGCGGCGGCGATGGTCAGGATGGCGGGCAGATCCTCATACTCGACCACCGCCAGCCTGGCGGCGCGGCGGGCCTGGTCGCGGGTCTCGGCGGCGACGGCGAAGATCGGCTGGCCGACATGCTCGACCAGGGATGACGCGAACAGCGGCTCGTCATGCTTGCCCATGCAGCCGATGTCGTTCACCCCCGGCACATCGTCGGCGGTGAAGACCGCCACCACGCCGGGAGCGTGGCGGACTGGCGACAGGTCGATGGCGCGGATGCGCGCATGGGCCCGGCTGCTGAGGCCGAGATAGACATGGAGCAGCCCGGCCGGCTCGGCGATGTCGTCGACATAGACCGCCTCGCCGCTGACATGCTTGTGGGCGCTCTCGTGTCGGCGGGAGTCGTGGACGGCGCCCTGGATGCGCTCCGGGATGCGGTCCGGGGCGGCGGCGGGTGCGATGGGGGTCGTGATGTCAGGCGCCATGGAATCAGGCATTTGCAAGCCTCCGGTCGCCGACCAGACGGGTCTCCGCCGCCGGGTCGCTGGTCTCGACATACAGCTTCATCAGCAAATTCGCGGCCACCGTGGCGCGGTAGGCGGCGCTGGCCCGCCAGTCGGACAGCGGCGCATAGTCCCCCGCCAGCGCCTCCATTCCCAGCCGCACGGTTTCCTCGGTCCAGTGGCGGCCCAGCAGCACAGCCTCGGTCCCGGCGGCGCGTTTGGGCGTGCCGGCCATGCCGCCGAAGGCGATGCGGATGTCGGCCACCCGGCCCTCGCCGTCCAGCGTCAGGCGGAAGGCGCCGCAGACGGCGGAGATGTCCTGGTCGAAACGCTTGGCGATCTTGTAGGCACGGAACCGCTCCCCCGCCGCCGGTTTGGGCAGGAACACCGCCTCGACGAATTCGCCCTCGCGGCGGTCCTGCTTGCCGTATTCGAGGAAGAAATCCTCCAGCGGCAGTTCGCGCGTCTCCTCGCCGCGCCGCAGCCGCAGGGTGGCGCCGCAGGCGATCAGGGCCGGCGGGGTGTCGCCGATGGGGGAGCCGTTGGCGATGTTGCCGCCGATGGTGCCCATGTTGCGCACCTGCTCCGCCCCGATGCGGCGTATCAGCTCGCCGAAATCGGGGTAGAGCGCCGCGATCCGCTCAGCCGCGTCGCTGTAGGTGACGCCGGCCCCGATCGCCAGCGCGTCGCCGCGATCCTCGATCCGCCGCAGGTCGCGGACCCGGCCGGTGTAGACCACCGTCGCCAGCACGCGCTGGAACTTGGTCACCCACAGCCCGACATCGGTCGCTCCGGCCACGATGGTGGCGCCGGGATTGTCGAGCAGCAGCTGCGCCAGCTGCGGCACCGTGGCAGGGGCCAGGAAGCGGCGCCCGGCGGCGCCCACGCTGAGGATCTCCTCGTCGCGCAGGGCCTTCAGCTTGTCCGCCATGGCGGCGCGGTCGGCGAAGCGGTCGCTCTGGCGGTCGCCGATCTCGTACATGGCGTGGGCGGCTCGGACGATGGGCTGGTAGCCGGTGCAGCGGCAGAGGTTGCCTGCAAGCGCGTCATCGATGCGCTGCCCGTCGGGCCGGTCCTCGTTCAGGTAGAGCGCCAGCAGCGACATGACGAAGCCGGGCGTGCAGAAGCCGCATTGCGAGCCGTGGCAATCGACCATCGCCTGCTGCACCGGGTGCAGCGCGCCGTCCGGACCCTTCAGATGCTCCACCGTCAGCAGCCGGCAGCCGTCCAGCGTGGCGAGGAAGCGGATGCAGGCGTTCACCGCCTCGTAGCGCAGGGTGTCGCCGTCCAGCCGCCCGACCACCACGGTGCAGGCGCCGCAATCGCCCTCGGCACAGCCTTCCTTGGTGCCGACCCGCCGTTCCGACAGCCGCAGCCAGTCGAGCACCGTCACGGTGGGATCGACCGCGTCGATCTCCCGAAGCTCGTCCCCGAGATAGAAGCGGAGGCGCTGGCGCATGGCTGCTCCCGTTGAACTGGTGACGATGTGACGCAGTATTTCACTGACGTTAACTCTGTCACCAGATCGGCAGCGCGGGAAAGAGTTTCAAACGATTTGCAAAAGAGCGGCGGAGCGAAGGCCTCCTCAGGGACGATGCGAAGCGCATCCGGGGGGTGGGGGTGGAACAGCATGGAACGGTTTTTGGCGGATGTTCCATCCCGGCCACCGGTGGCGCGGCAGAGCGGTCGGGTAAGGCGACAGCTTATAAGCCCTCTCCCCCTTGGGGAGAGGGTTGGGTGAGGGGGGCAGCGCGGACGGAACGGCCGCGCCAGGGGGTGGTGCGGCTGCATCCCATGGCGCGGGCGACATAGAGGAAGCTGCTGCCGCGCGTCGGCATGCCGGCGGCCATGATCCATTGTTCCTCGTGGAACTGCGAACCGGAGACCAGAGAGCCCTCGGACGGCACCGGCGGCTCCTCCGCCCAGAGGGGGAAATGGTCGTTTGCAAGGGTACGGCTGTCGAGGGCCATGGCGTCGCTCCGCAAGATGGTGGAACCATTTGCGGATAATTTATAGGATTTTTCTCCTTGAATGGCGGGTTTTGTGAAAACCCGTCAGTGGGGGCCGCTGTCGCCGCCCCTACGCATTCCCCTCCGGCGTCATCCCGGCCAGTCCCCCGGCCGCGCCGCCTGCGGCGCGCACGGACGCAAGGGTCAGCGCATGCCAGTAGAGGTCCAGCAGGGCGGCCGGCATGCCGCCCTGCTCATGGCCCTCCATCGGCAGGATGGCGGCGGCATGGGCCAGCGCCGCGGTGGCGGCATTCGGGCTGCGCGACACCGCATCGCCCAGCAGCCCCAGCGTCTGGCCAAGTGCGGCGGCGTCGAAGCGCAGCAGGGCGGGCGGCACGGTGATCTGCGCCTCGCCGCCGCGCAGGCGCCCGACGGCGATGTAGACATGCAGCAGGTCCGGCCGCTCCTCCGGCCGCAGCAGGGCGGCGACGATGCGGTTGCCGGTCAGCGGGCCGGTGCCGTCGAACTCGTACATGGTGGCGCGCTCGCCCTGGCGGGTGGCGGCAAGACCGGCGAGGCGGGCGGCCAGCGGCTCGCTGGCGCGGCGGCTGGCCTCGTCGAACAAAGCGGGGTGGCTGCCGCCTTCGCTCAGCACCACCAGCGGCGCGTCGGTCGCGGCGGCGGCGGCCAGCAGGCGGGCCAGCACGGCGAAGGGATCGCCGCCCGGCGCATCCGCCTCCGCGTCCAGCAGGCCGGCGCCACGGCGCAGCATGGCCTCGGCGAAGCTGATGTCGTTGTCCATGGCGGCTCCCTTTCCCGTCCGAAGGCGCCCTTTTTAGGCCGGGGCGCCCTGTCCGCTCAATGGTAACCGAAGGCCCCCGTCACCTTTCCGCGGAAGACCCAGTAGGAATAGGCGGTGTAGCCCAGGATCGACGGAATCAGGAAGGCCATGCCGACCAGCAGGAACACCTGCGTCTTGGGCGGCGCCGCCGCCTCCCACACGGTGACGCCAGGCGGGATCAGATGCGGCCACAGGCTGATGGCAAGCCCGAGGTAGGACAGGGCGAACAGCGCCATCGACAGAACGAAGGGCGCCACATCCCGGCTGTTGTCGAGGGCCCGCCACAGGGCGAAGGCCAGCACGGCGGTGACGATAGGCACCGGCGACAGGAACAGCAGGTTGGGCAGTGAGAACCAGCGCTCGGCGATCTGCGGCAGCAGGAAGGGCGTCCACAGGCTGACCACAGCCACGCCGGCGAGAACCACCAGCATCAGCAACCGCGCCATGCGGAAGCACCAGTCCTGCAACGGCCCGATGGTCCGCCAGATCAGCCAGGTCGCCCCCAGAAGCGCATAGCCGACCACCAGCGCCGCCCCGCAGAACAGCGAGAAGGGGGAGAGCCAGTGCAGCATGCCGCCGACGAACTGCCGCTCATAGACCGGGATGCCCTGGATGAAGGAGCCGAGCACGACGCCTTGCGCGAAGGTGGCCAGCAGCGACCCGAGGAAGAAGGAGCGGTTCCACCAATGCCGGCCCGCCCGCGCCTTGAAGCGGAATTCGAAGGCCACGCCGCGGAAGATCAGGGCGATCAGCATGACCAGCAGCGGGATGTACATCGCCGGCAGAACCACCGCATAGGCGATGGGGAAGGCGGCGAACAGCCCCGCCCCGCCCAGCACCAGCCAGGTCTCGTTGAAGTCCCAGACCGGCGCCACCGTGTTCATCATGGTGTCGCGGTCCTCCTCCGTCGGGGCGAAGGGATAGAGGATGCCGATGCCGAGGTCGAAGCCGTCCATCAGCACATACATGAACACCGCGAAGCCGACGATCCCGACCCAGATCAGGGTCAGCAGGCTTCCTTCCGCAATTTCCTGCATGGGACTTACTCCGCGGCTTCGATGGACTGGTCGGCGGCCGACAGCGGGCGCTTCGGGCTCTGCGCCTCCGGCGGTTGCCGGGCGTCGTGGACATGGGTCGGGCCGGTGCGCAGCAGGCGGATCAGGTAATAGGTCCCGGCGCCGTAGATGATGGTGTAGGCGACGACGAAGGAAACCAGCGAGATCAATGCAGCCTCGACCGTCAGCGACGGGGTCACCGCGTCGGCGGTGCGCAGATGGCCGTAGACGACCCAGGGCTGGCGCCCGATCTCGGTGGTGAACCAGCCGGCCAGGATGGCGACGAAGCCGATCGGCATGCAGCCGACCAGGATGCGGTGGAACCAGCCGCTGCTGTAGAGCCGGCCGCGGAAGCGCAGCACCAGATGCACCGCCGCCACCGTCAGCATCAGGAAACCGATGCCGACCATCAGGCGGAAGGTCCAGAAGACGATGCGCGGGTCGGGCCGCTCGTCGGCCGGGAACTGCTTCAGGCCTGGGACGCTGCCGTTGAAATCGTGGGTCAGGATCAGGCTGGACAGGGCCGGGATGCCGATCTCCAGATGGTTGGTCTCCTTCTCCACGTCGGGGATGGCGAAGAGGACCAGCGGGGCGCGCGGGCCGCCCTCCCAGTTGCCTTCCATCGCCGCGATCTTGGCCGGCTGATGCTCCAGCGTGTTCAGCCCATGCTCGTCGCCGAGGAAGATCTGCAGGGGCGCCAGCACGGTGATGAGGGCGAGCGCCATGCCGAGTCCCAGCTTCGCATGGTCGAGATGCCGGCGCTTCAGCAGGTAAAAGGCGCTGATGCCGGCGACGACGAAGCTGGTGGTCAGGAACATCGCCGTCACCATGTGGGCGAGGCGATAGGGGAAGGACGGGTTGAACACCACCTGCCACCAGTCGGTGACGAAATAGCGGCCATCCCTGATCTCGAAGCCGGCCGGGGTGTGCATCCAGCTGTTGGCCGACAGGATCCAGAAGGACGACAGCAGCGTGCCCAGCGCCACCAGACAGGCCGCCATCAGGTGGATGCCGCGCGGCACCCGGTCGCGCCCGAAGAGCAGGATGCCAAGGAAGGCGGCCTCCAGGAAGAAGGCGGTCACCACCTCGTACTGGATCAGCGGGCCAAGGACGTTGCCCACGGTGTCGGACCAGCGGCTCCAGTTGGTGCCGAACTGGTAGGACATGACGATGCCGGAGACGACGCCGAGGCCAAAGGACAGGGCGAAGATGCGGGTCCAGAACTCCGACAGGCTGCGGTAGATGCCCTTGCCGGTGCCGACCCACAGTGCCTCCAGAAGCGCGATCCAGCAGGCGAGCCCGACCGTGAAGCTGGGAAACAGGATGTGGAAGGAGATCGTGAACGCGAACTGAATCCGCGACAGGATCAGCGGGTCGAGGTCCATGGCCGCCGCCTCTTGTGTGTGGGCGCGTGGATGGGCGAACGCCGGGCGAATACCCGGCGTCGACCGTGGCAGGACCCGATGTAGGCCGGGCAACCGGGCCGGAAAGGGGGACTGGTCTTTCGGGGTTGGGCGGGACTACGGGAAGCGGTAGCGAGGAAGTGCCGGCGGCGGCACGCTGCCCCTTTGGACGATCTTGCTGGGTTGGCCCGATATCAGTGGGGCGGATAAACGGCGGTGATGCCGGAAATCACCGTCTGCGCCGCCAGCGCCGCCAGCACGATGCCGAGCACGCGGCTGACCGTGTGGATCACCGTGCGGCCCAGCAGCCGTCCGACCCGGTCGGCGCCCAGCAGGATCAGCGTCACCCCGCCGATCACCGTCGCCGCCGCCCCCAGGACGCTGACCTGTCCCGCCGCCGTCGTGCCGACGCGGTCCATCAGCAGCAGGATGGAGGTGATGGCGCCGGGACCGGCGATCAGCGGCACCGCCAGCGGGAAGACGGCGATGTCGTGCGCGTCCTCGTCGGTCATCGCCTCGCCGGTGTCGCGCTCCTTGCGCTCGGAGCGCTTGGCGAACAGCATCTCGAAGGCGATCCAGAACAGCAGCGCGCCGCCGGCGATGCGGAAGGCCGGCATCTCGATGGACAGGGTCTGCAGCACGACCTTGCCGAAATAGGCGAAGAAGACCAGCACCACGAAGGCGATGGCGGTGCCGCGCAGCGCGATGATCCGCTTGTGCCGGTCGTCGAAGCCGCGGGTCAGTGCGATGAACAGCGGCACCAGCCCCGGCGGATCGACGACGACGAAGAAGACGACGAGATTGCTGATGTAGTCCGACAAAGCGGGCTCCAGCCTGATGGGATCGTGGATTGGACGGCGACGATCATAGGCTTGGCGGTGCGGGGTGTCACGCCTCCGCCAGGGCATGGGCGAAGGCCTCCACCCCCTCGACGCCGGCCGGGGTCAGCGCGTAGGTGCCGCGCCCGACCCGCTCGAACCAGCCATAGACGTTGCGCTGCAGCATCGGTCCGACATACTTCGGCGCCCCGGCCTTGCGCAGCGCCGCGACGGTCAGCGGCCCGCCGCGCAGCAGGCGGGCGATGCGCAGGGCATCCTGGCGGTAGGCGGTGACGATGGCGACGCGGGTGGAGCCGCCGCGGTTGGGATCGCCGACCCGGCGGGCATGCTCGCCGAGCAGGCGGTGGGTGCGCTTCCTGTCCTTGCGCGGGGTGTAGGGGACGGGGTCGAGCAGAACCGTGACCTGCAGCCCCTCGGCCAGCCCCGGATCGACCATCAGCAGGCCGAGCCCAAGCCGGCGGCAAAGCTTCTTCACGTCGCCGTCGAGGGGAGACGGTCCGGTCGCCTTGCGCCCCGGCTGCGGCACGGCGAGATAGACGCTGTCGCTGACCGCCAGCCGGTCAACGCCCTGGAGCACGAGGTCGAGGGTGAAGCGCTTTTTCAGCTCGACGATCACCGGCGGCTCGTCCCCGCGCGTGGCGACGAGATCGCAGCCGCGGATCTCGGCCTTCACGTCGTATCCCTGGGCTTCGAGGAAGGCTTTGACGGGGGCGTAGAGGTCGGTTTCGGCGGTTACGGTCAAAAGTCGCCTGTCAGGACATCGATGGCGCGGCGGATCAGAGAATGCGACTCCGCCAATGATGCCACAACGGGACCGATCTCAGTGACCGATACGGCGGCCATCTCAGGCGTCATAACAACAAACGGTTCTTCGAGGACAGTAACGACAGGCATCACGTCTTTGATCCGCATCGGAGACTGCTGCATCCGCCTTAACGGAATAACCAGCTTCGACACATGGATGTCAACGAAATCGCCCTGTACGATCAGCACATATGGGACCGGATGCGTGCGGGAACCCCGCGCCGCAGGATTGAGGCACACATCCAGGAAACGCATCAGAAGAGCCGTTTACCGTCACCGAACAGACCGTTCTTCAGAACATGTTCGTCGAATGCCCTGAATGCGTCGCGATTCTCCTCCATCCAGCGCTGCTTGTCGGCCTCGTTCGTGCGAATCCGATCAGGCTCGCCCCCTCGCCGCAAAGAGCGGTCGCCGTCGAGTCTGACTGCTTCAGCCGCCATCGCTCCGCCCCTTCACATCGCTTCACGGGATACAAAATAGGACCGTATCCCGAGCATGTCCAGCATCGGAAGGCGAGAAAGGGGAAGGCCTTACGCCTCCCCCTATTGCCATCACGCCGCCGCCCGCTGCTTGCGCAGGATGCCCAGGATGTCGGACGCCGCCTTCGGGATGTTGGTGCCCGGCCCGTAGATGGCCGCGGCACCCGCCTTGTAAAGGAAGTCGTAATCCTGCGGCGGGATCACACCACCGCAGACAACCAGAATGTCGCCGGCGCCCTGGCGGCGCAGTTCCTCGATCAGCTGCGGCACCAGCGTCTTGTGGCCGGCGGCCTGCGACGACACGCCGATGACGTGCACGTCGTTCTCCACCGCCTGCCGCGCCGCCTCGTCCGGGGTCTGGAACAGCGGGCCGATGTCGACGTCGAAGCCGATGTCGGCAAAGCTGGTGGCGATCACTTTGGCGCCGCGGTCATGGCCGTCCTGGCCCATCTTCACCACGAGGATGCGCGGCCGGCGGCCTTCCTCGGCGGCAAAGGAGGCCACCTCCTCCTGAATCTTCCTGAAGCCCTCGTCGCCCTCATAGGCCGAGCCGTAGACGCCCGACACCGAGCGGATGACGGCGACATGGCGGGTGAAGGCCTTCTCCAGCGCGTCGGAGATCTCGCCGACGGTGGCGCGGGCGCGGGTGGCCTCGACCGACAGGGCCAGCAGGTTGCCGGTCTTCGCGGCGGCGGCCTCTGTCAATGCCGCCAGCGCCGCCTGGCATTTGGCCTCGTCGCGGGTGGCGCGGATCTGCTTCAGGCGGGCGATCTGCGCCTCGCGGACAGCGGAGTTGTCGATGTCCAGCACGTCCACCCCCTCCGGGTTCTCCGGACGGTACTTGTTGACGCCGACGATCACCTCCTCGCCGCGGTCGATGGCGGCCTGACGACGGGCGGCGGCCTCCTCGATCAGCAGCTTGGGCATGCCGCTCTCGACCGCCTTGGTCATGCCGCCCATCTCCTCGACCCGGCCGATCAGCTCCAGCGCGGCGTTGGCGAGGCTGTGGGTCAGATGCTCGATGTAGTAGGAGCCGCCGAGCGGATCGACCACCTTGGTGACGCCGGCCTCCTCCGCGATGATCAGCTGGGTGTTGCGGGCGATGCGGGCGGAGGTCTTGGTCGGCAGGCCCAGCGCCTCGTCGAAGGCGTTGGTGTGCAGCGACTGGGTGCCGCCCAGCACCGCCGCCATCGCCTCGATGGTGGTGCGGATGACGTTGTTGTAGGGGTCCTGCTCGGTCAGCGAGACGCCCGAGGTCTGGCAATGGGTGCGCAGCGCCAGAGAACGCGCGTCCTTCGGCTGGAACTTCTCCTGCATCAGGGAGGACCACAGCAGGCGCGCGGCGCGCAGCTTGGCGATCTCCATGAAGAAATTCATGCCGATGGAGAAGAAGAAGGACAGGCGCGGCGCGAACTTGTCCACGGCCAGACCCTTCGACATCGCCGCCCGCACATACTCAAGACCGTCGGCGATGGTGAAGGCCAGCTCCTGCACCGCCGTGGCGCCTGCCTCCTGCATGTGGTAGCCGGAGATCGAGATCGAGTTGAACTTCGGCATGTGCTGCGAGGTGTACTCGATGATGTCGGCGATGATCCGCATCGAGGGTTCGGGCGGGTAGATGTAGGTGTTGCGGACCATGAACTCCTTGAGGATGTCGTTCTGGATGGTGCCGCTCAGCTTGTCCTGGCTGACGCCCTGCTCTTCCGCCGCGACGATGTAGCCGGCCAGGATCGGCAGCACGGCGCCGTTCATCGTCATCGACACCGACATCTTGTCGAGCGGGATGTCGGCGAACAGGATTTTCATGTCCTCGACGCTGTCGATGGCCACGCCGGCCTTGCCGACGTCGCCGACGACGCGCGGATGGTCGCTGTCATAGCCGCGGTGGGTGGCGAGGTCGAAGGCCACCGACAGGCCCATCTGGCCGGCCTTGAGGTTGGCCTTGTAGAAGGCGTTGGATTCCTCGGCGGTGGAGAAGCCGGCATATTGGCGGATGGTCCAGGGCTTCACCGCATACATCGTGGCGCGCGGGCCGCGGGTGAAGGGCGGGAAGCCCGGCAGCGTGTCCAGTTCCAGCCCTTCCAGATCGGCGGCGGTGTAGAGCGCCTTGACGTCCAGCCCCTCCGGGGTCTTCCAGACCAGCTTGGACATGTCGCCGTCGGCGCCGAGATCCTTGGCGGCCAGCTTGTCCCAGTCGGCAAGGGTCTTCTGCGGGAACTCGGTCATCGACGCCTCCTGATGGCTTCTTATGGCGCAGGTCATGTTGGCAGTGCGGTCCCCCCGATGCCCCCTTCCGCCCTCGGCGGACCGAAGGTCCGTCCGATGGACGGGCCGGCGGAAGGGGACAGGGGCGACGCTTCCTCTCGATTGCGTTTCTTCTTATTATACGGTTACGCGAATTCCACGATCTTCTGATCGACCGCCAGGCTGCCGCATGGCGCCGCGTGGATTTTCGCGACCGTTCCGTCCTGCGACGCGCGCAGAATCTCCTTCATCGTCTTTCATCCTCGCCGCCTCGAACAGCAGGCGCCGAACAGCGTGCGACGATCTTCCAGGCAGCCTGCATCAGCACCGCACCCAACGCGGTCTTGAGCAGGGTGGCGGCCCAGAAAGGCCACAGGCCGGCCGCCAGCGCCTTGTCCATGCCGAACAGCAGCGCCAGCCACCCCACGCCCGTAACGAACAGCAGCCCATGGCCGAGCGCCATCGCGGCGACCGCCTTGGCCGGGCTGCGGTCCCAGCCACGTTCGGCCAGAAGGCCGATCACCCCGGCCGCGACGACGAAGCCGACCAGATAGCCGGCGGTCGGCCCCATCATGTAGGCCGGGCCGGCACCCGCCCCCGCGAAGACCGGCAGGCCGGCAAGCCCCTCGGCAAGATAGAGCAGCACGGTGGCGACAGCGAGCCGGCTGCCGTAGGCCATGCCCAGCAGCATGACGACCATGCTCTGCAGCGTCATCGGCACCGGATAGAACGGCACCTGCACCTTGGCCGAGACCGCCATCAGCAGGCTGCCGAGCACGGCCGCCACCGCCATCTTGGCGAGGCCGCCTTGCGGCACCAGCGTGCCGAGCAGCGGGACCGGACGGACGAAGGGCGGAAACTCGTAAGCCATGTCTGAATGCCCTTACGTTGCAAGCATTTCGCCGTCAGGCGAATTCCACGATCTTCTGATCGACCGCCAGGCTGCTGCCCGGGGCTGCGTGGATTTTCGCGACCGTCCCGTCCTGCGACGCGCGCAGGATGTTCTCCATCTTCATCGCCTCGACCACGGCCAGCACCTCGCCGGCCTTGACCTCCTGGCCTTCCGACACCGCCAGCGACACCAGCAGTCCCGGCATCGGCGACAGCAGGAACTTCGACATGTCCGGCGGCGCCTTGACCGGCATCAGGGCGTCCAGCTTGGCCGCCTTCGGCGTCAGAACCTTGACGACCGCCTGCGAGCCGCTGTGGATCAGGCGATAGCCGATGCCGACGCGGTCGATCTGGACGCAGACGTCGGTGCCGTTCACCGTGCCGCGGAACAGCGGCTCGCCGATCCGCCAGTCGCTCAGCACCGTATGGCGCTTGCCGTCGACCTCGACGGTGTAGCCGATGCGCTGCGCAGTGCTGTCCGCCGGATGCAGGTGCACCGGATGCTGCGTGCCATCCAGCACCACCACCCAGTCGTCGCGCACCGTTACCTTGTTGCCGGGCATCTTGCCGGAGATCTGGATGTCGCGGTCGTTCAGGCTGCGGTGGATCACCGCGCCAACCGCAACCAGCACCGCCGGGTCTTCGGGCGGCAGGTCCGAGGCGTGGAAGCCGGTCGGATATTCCTCGGCGATGAAGTTGGTGGTCAGCCGCCCGTCGACGAAGCGCTGGTTCGCCATCAGCGAGGCCAGGAACGGGATGTTGTGGCTGACGCCGCGGATGTAATACTGGTCCAGCGCCTCGCGCATCTCGGCGATGGCCTCGTCGCGCGTCTGCCCCCAGCTGCAGAGCTTGGCGATCATCGGGTCGTAGTACATCGAGATCTCGCCGCCCTCGAACACGCCGGTGTCGACGCGGACATTCGGGCCGGCGGCCGGCGGCCGGTAATGGGTCAGGCGGCCGGTCGAGGGCAGGAAGTTGCGGAAGGGATCCTCGGCATAGACGCGCGCCTCGACGGCCCAGCCGTTCAGCTGCACATCCTCCTGGCGGAGCGTCAGCTTCTCGCCGGCGGCGACGCGGATCATCAGTTCGACGAGGTCGAGGCCGGTGATCAGTTCGGTGACCGGATGCTCGACCTGGAGACGGGTGTTCATCTCCAGGAAGTAGAAGTTGCGGTCGGCATCGACGATGAACTCGACCGTGCCGGCCGACTTGTACTGCACCGCGTTGGCGAGCGCGACGGCCTGCTCGCCCATCGCCTTGCGGGTGGCGGCGTCGAGGAACGGGCTCGGCGCCTCCTCGATGACCTTCTGGTGGCGGCGCTGGATCGAGCATTCACGCTCGTGCAGGTACAGGCAGGTGCCCTGCCCGTCGGCCAGAAGCTGGATTTCGATGTGGCGCGGCTGCTGGATGTATTTCTCGACGAAGACGCGGTCGTCGGCGAAGCTGGAGCGCGCCTCGTTGGTGGCCGAGCGGAAGCCCTCGCGCGCCTCCTCGTCGTTCCAGGCCACGCGCATGCCCTTGCCGCCGCCGCCGGCCGAGGCCTTGATCATCACCGGATAGCCGATGTCGCGGGCGATGGTCACCGCCTCGCTGTCGTCGGCGATGACGCCGAGATAGCCGGGGACGGTGGAGACGCCGGCGGCCTTGGCCAGCTTCTTGGACTCGATCTTGTCGCCCATCGCCTGGATGGCGTGGGCGTCCGGACCGATGAAGGCAATGCCGGCAGCCGCCAGCGCCTCCTGGAACTCGCGCTTCTCCGACAGGAAGCCGTAGCCGGGATGGACGGCCTGGGCACCGGTCCGCTTGCAGGCCTCCACGATCCTGTCGATCAGCAGATAGCTCTGGGCGGAGGGGGCGGCGCCGATGTGGACGGCCTCGTCGGCCATCTCGACATGGAGCGCGTTCTTGTCGGCGTCGGAATAGACCGCGACGGTCTTGATGCCCATGCGGCGTGCCGTGCGGATGACGCGGCAGGCGATCTCGCCACGGTTGGCGATGAGGATCTTCTCGAACATGCTGCCGGCCCTCACAGCGGAATGTTGTCGTGCTTGCGCCAGGGGTTCTGGAGCTGCTTGTTCTTCAGCATGGACAGCGCCTTCGTGATGCGGCGGCGGGTTCCGTGCGGCATGATGACGTCGTCGATGTAACCGCGCGACGCGGCGACGAAGGGATTGGCGAACTTCTGCTTGTACTCTTCCGTACGCGCCTCGATCTTCTCGGCATCGCCGATGTCGCTGCGGAAGATGATCTCGACGGCGCCCTTGGCGCCCATCACCGCGATTTCAGCGGACGGCCACGCGTAGTTCACGTCACCGCGCAGATGCTTGGACGACATCACGTCGTACGCACCGCCGTACGCCTTGCGGGTGATGACGGTCACCTTTGGCACCGTGGCCTCAGCGTACGCGTACAGCAGTTTTGCGCCGTGCTTGATGATGCCGCCATATTCCTGGCTGGTGCCGGGCATGAAGCCGGGAACGTCGACGAGGGTCAGGATCGGGATTTCGAAGGCGTCGCAGAAGCGGACGAAGCGCGCCGCCTTCTTGGAGCTGTCGATATCGAGGCAGCCGGCGAGCACCATCGGCTGGTTGGCGACGATGCCGACGGTGGAGCCGTTCATCCGGGCAAAGCCGATGAGGATGTTCTTGGCGTATTCCGGCTGGAGTTCGAAGAAGTCGCCCTCGTCGACGATCTTGAGGATCAGCTCCTTCATGTCGTAGGGCTTGTTCGGGTTCTCCGGCACCAGCGTGTCGAGCGAGAAGTCCTCGCGGTCGAGCGGGTCGCTACAGGGGCGGACAGGGGCTTTCTCGCGGTTCGACGAGGGCAGGAAATCGACGAAGCGGCGCAGTTGCAGCAGCGCCTCGACATCGTTTTCGAAGGCCAGATCGGCCACGCCCGACTTGGTGGAGTGGGTGACGGCGCCGCCCAACTCCTCGGCGGTCACGACCTCGTGGGTGACGGTCTTCACCACGTCAGGGCCGGTGACGAACATGTAGGAGCTGTCCTTCACCATGAAGATGAAGTCGGTCATGGCCGGCGAATAGACGGCACCACCGGCGCACGGCCCCATGATGAGGGAAATCTGCGGGATGACGCCCGAGGCATCGACGTTGCGCTGGAACACCTCGGCATAGCCGCCGAGCGAGGCGACGCCCTCCTGGATGCGGGCACCGCCCGAATCGTTCAGGCCGATGACGGGAGCGCCGACCTTCAGCGCCTGATCCATGATCTTGCAGATCTTCTCGGCATGCGCTTCGGACAGCGCGCCGCCGAAGACCGTGAAGTCCTGGCTGAAGACGAAGACGAGGCGGCCGTTGACGGTACCGTGGCCGGTGACCACGCCGTCGCCCGGGACCTTCTGGTTTTCCATGCCGAAGTCGATGCAGCGGTGTTCGACGAACATGTCGAACTCCTCGAACGACCCTTCGTCGAGGAACAGCTCGATCCGCTCGCGCGCGGTCAGCTTGCCTTTGGCGTGCTGGCCGGCGATGCGCTTCTCACCGCCGCCCAGCCGCGCCGCGGCGCGCTTGGACTCCAACTTGGCCAGAATGTCTTGCATCGGGCGTTCCCATTATGTGGCATCGCAGTGACGGTCCCCGCCCCGGCGCCGAGCGACGCAATCATTCACCGGAACGCCGCGGATTATTCACAAACTTCGCAGCGCTTCAAACAGCCTCTTCGCAAAAACGTGCGAAGTTGCGAAGCCCTTTGCAATTGCGGCTTTGCGCTTGCTAAGATTGCGAAGAACGGCGGATTTCCAAGGCTGGCGCCGGGCAGGATTTTATACGCATGCAAAAGAAGCTGTTCCTTGGCTACAAGCTGCGCCGCCTGCGCGAACAGCGCGGCCTGACCCAGGCGTCGCTGGCCAAGACGCTGGAGCTTTCTCCCAGCTATCTCAACCAGTTGGAGAACAACCAGCGCCCGCTGACCCTGCCGGTGCTGATGCGGATCGCCGCCACCTTCGAGCTGGAGCTGTCGGCCTTCCTGGAGGACGAGGACAGCCGGCTGGTCTCCGACCTGCGGGAGGCGCTGGCCGACCCGCTGTTCGCAGGCGCTCCGCTGACCGCGGCGGAACTGCGCAGCGTGGTGGGCTCCAGCCCGGAACTGGCCCGCCGGGTGCTCAGCCTGCATCAGGCCTATCAGAAGCTGCACGAGCGGGTGCAGTCGCTGACCGATAGTCTGTCCAACACGGAACAGGGCGACAGCTTCGCGGGTCCGCAATTCCCCTATGAGGAGGTGCGGGACTATTTCCACTATTGCAACAACTACATCGGCCCGCTGGACGAGGCGGCGGAACGGCTGTGGGACACCGAGAAGATCCATTCCGGGTCGCTGCTGAACGAACTCGCCGCCTATCTGAAGCGCCGCCACGACGTGCGGGTGAAGATCGTCGCCGACGAGGCGGGCGACACCGCCATGCGCAGCTACGACGCCACCACCGGCACCCTGCGGCTGTCGGCCCTGCTGACCAGCTCCAGCCGCGCCTTCCACATGGCGAACCAGATCGCGCTGCTGGAGTTCGGCGACCAGATCGACGAGCTGGTGGAACAGGCGAAATTCTCCAGCGAGGATGCGCGGTCGATCTGCCGGGTCGGGCTGGCGAATTACTTCGCCGGGGCGCTGGTGCTGCCCTACCGTGCCTTCGCCGCCCAGGCCCGCGCGCTGCGCCACGATGTGGAGCAGCTGCAGAGCCGCTTCTCCGCCAGCTTCGAGCAGGTCTGCCACCGGCTGTCGACCCTGCAACGGCCGGGCGCCCGCGGCCTGCCCTTCTATTTCGTCCGCGTCGACATGGCCGGCAACATCACCAAGCGCCATTCGGCAACGCGCTTCCACTTCGCCCGCTTCGGCGGCGCCTGCCCGCTGTGGAACGTGCACGAGGCCTTCGCCCAGCCCGGCAAGATTCTGGTGCAGTTCGCCCAGATGCCGGACCGCACCGCCTATATCAGCATCGCCCGCACGGTGACCAAGCGCGGCGGCGCCTATCTGAAGCCGTCACGGCAATTCGCCGTCGGGCTGGGCTGCGAGGCGAGCCACGCGCCGGAACTGGTCTATGCCGCCGGCATCGACATCACCGACATGAAGGCGGCGGTGCCCATCGGCGTCAACTGCCGCCTGTGCGAGCGCACCGACTGCCAGCAGCGCGCCTTCCCGCCGATCGGCAGCGAGCTGCGGGTGAACGAGCATCACCGCAGCTTCGTGCCCTACCTGTTCAATCCGCCGGACACACCGTCCGGCTGAGCGCCATGCCACTCTTCCGGACAACGGCTCTGCCATACAGCCAATTCTCAGGTGTCGGTCGACCCGCCCTGGACAGAGTACCCACGTATGTGCCGACAGAATAACGCGCTTTCCCGAATGCAGCCCGCAAAATGATGTGCCGCTGGCCCGCAACTTGCTGAGAATTGCTCGCAAGATCGGCCGGAGCGCGGACCTCGGTCCTTTTCTGAGCCGATCGATGCAAGCTGCTTTGCATTTTGCCAATGGCGGGTCATGAACGGCGACATTCTGCATCACGCCCCCCACCACAGGGGGACGGCATTCGCTCCGGAAGCGATGGCCCGCATGCTGGCGGTTTCCACCACGGCCCTGGCGCAGGGACGGGGAATCGCCCTGGATGTCAGCGTCCTGACCGGCACGCCGCCGCGCCTGATCGGCAATGCCGAGACCGTCAGCAGCCTGTGCAACGCGCTGGCGGCGAGCGCCATCGCCAGCGCCGAACCGGGCCGGCTCGGCCTGCGGCTCTCGGCGCTGCCGTCCGGCGAGGACTCCGTCGTCTTCCGGGCGGAGCTGCATGGCCGGTACGAGGCCATCTGTGGGGCCAAGTGTGAGGACGGGTTCAACAAGGATTTCATGCGCCGCCTGCTGGCCGCCCTGGGCGCGCAGATGAGCGTGACCGAGGAGGCCGACGGATCGCGGCGCGCGGTGCTCGACATGCCGGCGGCCCTGCCCTCCCGCACCACCGACGGCGAGCTTCTGATGAACTGGGCGCGGTCGCGCGGCGGCCGGCTTCTGGTGGTGGACGACAGCGCCACCAACCGCATGGTGGTGGCCGGGCTGCTCGCCAAGGCCGGCTTCTCGGTGGAGACCGCCAATGGCGGGGCGGAAGCGGTGGAGGCGGTCGCCCAGGCGCCGGTGCCGCCCGAAGCGGTGCTGATGGATGTCGCCATGCCCGACATGGACGGGGCCACCGCCACCGCCACCATCCGCCGGATGGGCGACGACCGGGCGCGCATCCCGATCATCGCCGTCACCGCCAACGCCCAGCCCGAGGATCGCATCCGCTGTCTGGCAGCCGGGATGAACGACTATCTGACCAAGCCGGTCCGCCGCGCCGACCTGCTGGGCGCGCTGGAGCGCTGGCTGGCGCCGCAACCGGCCTGATGTCTCTGCCGCCCTGAGGATCTCGGGTCCTCAGAAGGAGGAGTCGGGCTCCTTGAGGAACGCCTCCTCCTCCGGCGTGCTCGCCCGGCCGAGGATGGCGTTGCGGTGCGGGAAGCGGCCGAAGCGTTCGATGATCTCGCGGTGGCGCCGGGCGTAGCGGATCGTCGTCTCGTCGCCCACCCGACCGGTGAACAGCGCGACGGAGCGTTCCTGGCTGCCCATGTCCTCGTGATGCTCGAAGGGCAGGTAGAGGAAGGTCCGCTCGTCGGCGGTGCATTCCAGATCGAAGCCGTTGGCGACGGCATGCTCGCTCACCCCCCGCGCCTTGGCATCGGTGGCGAAGGCGCGCGGGTCGTCGCGGAACATGTTCCGCGGCACCTGATCGAGCAGCACGCACAGCGCGATGCAGCCGTCGACATCCTCCATCCAGTGGTCGTAGTCGCCGCGGGCCGCCGCCTCGTAATGCGGGCCCAGCGTGTCGGCCACCGCGCGGTCGAAGCTGGCCGACCTGCGGAACCAGTAGGGCTTCATCGCCTCGTCGAACCAGAAATCGACGATCTCGTCGATCAGACTGTCCACCATTGTCTTCTCCGCCTTGCCTTGCGTCGCCCGACGACACGGTCCCCCAAACAGGAACAGGGCGCCCGAAGGGGCGCCCTGTCCAGATACCAATTGCCTCAGCCGAACCGTCAGGCTCAGTGCAGCGTGCTCCACAGCTTGCGCTTGGCGGCGTACATCAGGCCGGCCAGCACCAGCAGGAACAGAATGACCTTGACGCCCATCTGCTTGCGGGCGTCGAGGTGCGGTTCCGCGACGAAGGTCAGGAAGGTCGCCACGTCGTGCGCCTGCTGCTCCACCGTCGCCTTGGTGCCGTCGGCGAAGGTGACGCCGTCGGGCTGCAGGATGTTCGGCATGCCGACCTGATGGCCGGGGAACACCTTGTTGTAGTTCATGCCGGGCATCATATGGACGTCGGCCGGCGGCTCCTCGAACCCGGTCAGGAAGGCGTAGAGGTAATCCTCGCCGCCGACGCGGGCCTTGGCCATCAGAGACAGGTCCGGCGGCAGGGCGCCGTTGTTCGACGCGCGGGCCGCCTGGTCGTTGGCGAAGGGCGACGGGAAGCGGTCGGACGGCAGGCCCGGACGCATGAACATCTCGCCCGCGTCGTTCGGGCCGGCCTGCACCTCATAGCCGGACGCGATGCCCTTCAGCTCGTCTTCCTTGAAGCCGATGCCGGCCAGCGTGCGGATCGGCACCAGACGCATGGAATGGCAGGCCGAGCAGACTTCCTTGTAGATCTGGAAGCCGCGCTGCGCCGCCGCCTTGTCGATGGTGCCGAAGATGCCCGCATGCGGCCAGTTCTGCTTGGGGATGTGCACGCCTTCGGAGGCCTGCGCGGCCCCGGCGATGCCGAGAGCCAGCGCCGCCGAGAGGATTGCAGTCTTCAACGCGCGCATCAGGCCTTCTCCATCGGCTTGGCATGGGCGCCGGCGGCGATGCTGCCCCCGCCCTTCAGAATGGACTCGGAGATGCTGTTGGGAAGCGGACGCGTGCGCTCCAGCTTGCCCAGCACCGGCAGCAGGACCAGGAAGTGGAAGAAGTAGTAGAAGGTGCCGATGCGCGCGATCACCAGCCAGGAGCCCTCGGCCGGCATGGCGCCGGCATAGCCCAGGATCAGGGCGTCGATGGCCAGGATCCAGAAGAACTGGCGGTAGACCGGGCGGAACTTGCAGCTGCGGACCTTGGAGCGGTCGAGCCACGGCAGGAAGGCCAGCAGCGCGATCGAGCCGAACATCGCCAGCACGCCGCCCAGCTTGTCCGGGATCGCGCGCAGCATGGCGTAGAAGGGCAGGAAGTACCATTCCGGCACGATGTGTGCCGGGGTCACCAGCGGGTTGGCCGGGATGTAGTTGTCCGGATGGCCCATGTAGTTCGGCATGAAGAACACGAACACCGCGAAGACGATCATGAAGATCACCACCGCGAAGCCGTCCTTCAGCGTGACGTACGGGTTGAACGGAACGGTGTCCTGCGGGCCCTTCGGGTCGATGCCGAGCGGGTTGTTCGAGCCGCAGACATGCAGCGCCGCCGTGTGCAGGATCACCAGACCCAGCAGGACAAAGGGCAGCAGGAAATGCAGCGCGAAGAAGCGGTTCAGCGTCGGGTTGTCGACCGAGAAGCCGCCCCACAGCAGCGTGACGATGGGGTCGCCGACGATGGGGAAGGCCGAGAACAGGTTCGTGATGACGGTGGCGCCCCAGAAGCTCATCTGGCCCCACGGCAGCACATAGCCCATGAAGGCGGTGCCCATCATGACGAGGAAGATGATGACGCCCAGGATCCACAGGATTTCGCGCGGGGCCTTGTAGGAGCCGTAATAGAGCGCGCGGAACATGTGGATGTAGACGGCGATGAAGAACATCGACGCGCCGTTGGCGTGCACGTAGCGGATCAGCCAGCCGTAATTGACGTCGCGCATGATGCGCTCGACCGAATCGAAGGCCAGCGAGGTGTGGGACGAGTACTGCATCGCCAGGAACAGGCCCGTGGCGATCATGATCATCAGCATGATGCCGGCAATCGCACCGAACGCCCACAGATAGTTGACGTTCCGCGGCATCGGGTAATGGTTGTACTCGTGATCCAGCATCGTGAAGATCGGCAGGCGGCTGTCGATCCAGTTCACGACCGGATTCTTGAACTTGGTGGCTTGAGCCTGAGCCATCTCGGGGGTCTCCAGAACCGTTGGGCCGCGTTAACCGAGCCGGATCTTGGTATCGCCGGTGAAGGCGTACGTCGGAAGGACAAGGTTGGCGGGGGCCGGGCCCTTGCGGATGCGCCCAGCGGTGTCGTAGTGCGAGCCGTGGCAGGGGCAGAACCACCCGCCATAGTCGCCGCGCGGATCGGTGACCTTCTGCCCGAGCGGCACACAGCCCAGATGCGTGCAGATGCCGATGACGATCAGCCACTCGGGCTTCTTGACGCGGGCATCGTCGGCAACCGGGTCGCGCAGGTCGCCCAGATTGACCTTCTTGGCGGCCTCGATCTCCTCGGCGGTGCGGTGGCGGACAAAGACAGGCTTTCCGCGCCAGGTGACCGTGATCGCCTGACCGTCGGCCACGGGGGCCAGATCGACGTCGATGGAGGCAAGCGCCAGGGTGTCGGCCGCCGGGTTCAGGCTGTCGATGAAGGGCCAGGCCGCCGAAGCGGCCCCGACGACACCGACCGCACCGGTGGCAAGATACAGAAAATCGCGGCGGGAACCCCCCTCGCCGCTGGAGGCCGCGTGGCCACCCGTCCCGGGCGGATGCGTGGTCTGAGCCATAAGCCTGTTTCTCCTCAAGGCATGCCCGACGCCCTTTGCCCGCGCCGGACGACCGATGGACCATTTTTATGCATGACACGGCACGCCCGCCCGCCGAAGGAAAAACCCTCAGGCATGCCGCATCGGTCCGGAGTGGGTATCTCCAGCTTCTGCGCTGCGGTATACCGTCGCGTCGACATCTTGAAAAGTCCTTGGCCGGGAGACAATTTGTCGCGTGTACAGGGGCAAGAACATTTGTATGCAAAACAAACACTTCGAGGCAAGGCCCGCGTTGCGCCTTGTGCTGTTCGAACCCGACATTCCGCAGAACGCCGGGACCCTGATGCGACTCGCAGCCGGGCTGGGGGTGGCTTTGGATCTGATCGAACCCTGCGGTTTCGTGCTGGATGACCGAAGGTTGCGGCGCGCCGGGATGGACTATCTCGACCATCTCGACTGGACCCGGCACAGCTCGTGGGCCGCGTACCGCGCGGCGCCGCAGGGCGGCCGGCTGGTGCTGCTGACCACGCGGGCGGCGATCCCCTACACCGAGTTCCGCTTCGCCCCCGGCGACCGCCTGCTGGTCGGCCGCGAGAGCGCCGGCGTGCCCGACGAGGTGCATGACGCCGCCGACGCCCGGCTGGTGATTCCGATGGTGCCGCCCGCCCGCTCCTTGAACGTTGCGGTCAGCGCGGCGATGGTGTTGGGTGAGGCCTTGCGGCAGACTGCCGCATTCGATGGGCGGCAGACTGCCGCACTTGTTTCCACCGCTCCCGCACAGCCGGAAAAGCCATCGCCATGACCGCCGCCGCCAGCACCGTCGAAGACCGCAAGGCCCGCGCCACCGCCTGGTTCCGGGACCTGCGCGACCGCATCTGCACGGCCTTCGAGGCGCTGGAGGACGAGCTGACCGGCACCCATGCCGAGCTGCCCGCCGGCCGGTTCGAGCGCAAGAGCTGGACCCGTCCCGACCATGGCGGCGGCGAGGGCGGCGGCGGCACCATGTCGGTGATGAAGGGCCGGGTGTTCGAGAAGGTCGGGGTCAACATCTCGACCGTCCACGGCACCTTCAGCCCGGAATTCCGCGCCAACATCCCCGGCGCGTCCGAGACCGGCGAATTCTGGGCGGCGGGCATCAGCCTGGTGGCGCACATGCGCTCGCCGCTGGTGCCGGCGACCCACATGAACACCCGCCATATCGTGACCACCAAGGGCTGGTTCGGCGGCGGCGCCGACCTGACGCCGATGATGGAGGACGAGCGGGACACCGCCGACTTCCACGCTGGCCTGCGCGCCGCCTGCGACCGGCACGACCCGGATTATTACCCGCGCTACAAGGAGTGGTGCGACCGCTATTTCTTCCTGCCCCACCGGGGCGAGGCGCGCGGCGTCGGCGGCATCTTCTTCGACAACCTCGAGTCGGGCGACTGGGAGGCGGATTTCGCCTTCACCCGCGACGTCGGCACCGCCTTCCTCGACAGCTACGCCGCCCTGGTCCGCCGGCACATGAACCGGCCCTGGACCGCCGAGCAGCGCGAACACCAGCTTGTCCGCCGCGGCCGGTACGTCGAGTTCAACCTGCTCTACGACCGCGGCACCACCTTCGGCCTGAAGACCGGCGGCAACACCGAGGCGATCCTGATGAGCCTGCCGCCCGAGGTGAAGTGGCCCTGACACGGCAGTACGACCGCCCCCCTTCGGCTATGCTGCCGGACCTGCCCGGTCCGCAGCCGGATGCGCCCCGCCGGGAGTGTCGACGCGGCCCGCCCCAATGCGGAAATAGCCTGTCGGCGTCGTCCCCATCGCCTTCTTGAACATCACGATGAAGGCGGTGACGGACTCGTAGCCCAGGTCGCCCGCCACCCGCTGGACCGTCGCCCCGCCGGCAAGCTCGCGCAGCGCGATGACCAGATGGAGCTGGCGGCGCCACTGGCCGAAGGTCAGCCCGGTTTCCTGGACCATCAGCCGCTTCAGGGACCGCTCGCTCATGGCGACATGCGCGGCCCAGCCGGCGAGCGTGCGGCGGTCGCCCGGCTCGGCGGTCAGCGCCCTGGCGATCATGGCGATCTTCGGGTGGCCGGACACGGGCAGCCGCAACCCCTCTCTCGGCATCAGCGCCAGCTCGTCCAGCAGGACCCGCACGAGGCGGCCGGTGTGGTCGTCCGGGGCATAGCCGCCCGGCACGTCGGCGAGGCGGAGGATCATCTCGCGGAGCATCGGCGACACCGACAACGTGCAGCACTCGCGCGGCAACGCCGCCGCGTCGGGTTCGACGAACAGATAGGACAGGCGGGCGTTGGGCGTGACCTGATTGCTGTGCGGGACGCCGCCCGGAATCCAGACCCCGCACTCCGGCGGGACGAGCCAGAGGCCGTCGGCAGTCGTGCAGGTGACGGCGCCGTGCAAGGCCAGGATCAGTTGGCCCTGCCGGTGGCTGTGCCTCGGCACTTCGGCCTCGTAGTCGCGGAAGTCGAGATGCAGGGCGACCGCCGGTCGGTCCGGGCGGTGGGCGTCACAGTCGAAATCGTCGATGCAGGGACGCGGCGTCGCCGCCGGTAAGGCCGCCGATGAGGCTGCAGATGAAACTGCCGGGTGTGCCGCTGATTGGCCTGCTTTGGAGATCATATGGCATTATCTCCAAATTCATGCGGACGGCAATCCGCTATCACTGGGGAACGACAGCGCGGTCGCCCACCCACAGGATGCGACCCCGAACAGCCGCCCCCCTTTGGAGATTGCCATGCGTATTGCCGTCGTCGGCGCGACCGGAAGGATCGGCGCCCCGCTCACCCGCACCCTGCTGGGCGCCGGACATCAGGTAAAGGCCCTGTCGAGAGGCGGTCCGGCCCTCGACGCCCTGGTCGCGGCCGGGGCGGAGCCGTTCCTGGGAAGTTTCGACACCGGCGCCGGAGATCTCGGAGGCTTCTTTCAAGACGCCGATGCCGCGTTCCTGATGGTGAAGACCGACTGGACCAACATTCACGGGCATTATCCGACGGTCGCCCAACGCTTCGTCGATGCGCTCCGCGGGTCTCCGGTCAGGCTGGCCGTGAGCCTGACCGCCATCGGATCGGAGGTCGGCGGCAGCACCGGCCATTTTGAAAGCTTCCACCATCTGGACCGGACGCTGAACCAGCTCGACACCATCGACCTCGTGCATCTGCGGGCCGGCTGGTTCATGGAGAACATGCTGTTCTTCGCCGATGGGGTCGCACATCATGGCCGGATCGGCTGGTCGCTCCGACCCGATGTGGCGCTGCCCTGGGTGGCGACGCAAGACATCGCCGCCCTGGCTGCCCGGGAACTGACCAGCCCGACGGGCCAGCACCGTGTCGTCCGCGAGGTCGGGTCGGAGGATCTCACCATGCCCGAGGTGGCGGCGCTCATCGCCCGGGAGATCGGCCGGCCGGTGGAGTATCGCTTCGTCGACCGGAACCGGCCGGAGGTCGAAGCCGCGTTTCTGGAGAGGTTCGGTACGCCGGACCGATGGCTCGACGACAGCCTGACCCTGGACGCGCTGAACAGCCGGCGGGTGCGGTTCCATGACAGCCGCAGCCCGCTGCCCACCAGGATGGAGGGTTTCCTCAGGGATGCCTGGAAGCCGGCCTATCTGCGGTCGCTCGCCGGGCAGCAGGGGACCGAAACCTTCTTCACATGGTGCTCCCGGACCTGACGGCCGAGGCGGTCAGCGCCGCGGCGCCGAACCGCCCTGGCCCCAGGGGCCACCCTGGAGCCAGGGCGCCCAGGCCTGCCGCATCATCTCGCCCCACAGCCGCATCGGCGCCAGCCACAGATCGGCCATCCCGGCGGCCGACCCCATCGGGTTGGCGCCGCCCTGCCCGGTCCACTGCCCGCTCCGGGCACCGAAGGCGGGGTTGGCCAGCAGCAGCGGGTTCATCATGGCGGGCGCCAGCATCCCGGCCACGGCGTCGAAGGACGGCGTGGCGCGCAGCTGGATGGCGATCACCTCCGCCCCGTCCTCTCCGGCCTCGCGGTGCCGGATCTGGATTTCCAGGTTCGGCAGATGGGCGGTCAGGATCGTCTCGTCCGGCTTGCGGTCCATGGTCTGGCGCTCCAATCGGAATCGGGTCGGGATGTCGTGGGGATCTTGCGTCGCAACACTACGGTTTTTGCAACTGCGAAGAAACCCTCCCCGAAGGGGGTAGCGGAAACCAACGCCCGTTCCGGCCGTTGTTGGCCATATGGACAGCCCCCTCCCCCCGCCCGATGGCGCCACATCCGATGCCGCATCCGATCAGGACGGCCCCTCCCCCGAACAGGAAGCCGCATGCGCCGGGCTGGCCTACAGCTCCGACGAGACGCCCGGCATCCGGCGACGGCGCTATGGCAAGGGCTTCCGCTTCCTGTGGCCCGACGGCACCCAGGTGACGGAAGACGACACGCTGGCGCGCATCCGCAAGCTGGCGATCCCGCCGGCCTACAAGGATGTCTGGATTTGCCCCGATCCCGACGGCCATCTCCAGGCGACCGGCCGCGACGCAAAGGGGCGCAAGCAGTACCGCTACCACCAGCGCTGGACAGAGCTGCGCGAGGGCACCAAGTTCGGCCGCATGGTGGAGTTCTGCCATGCCCTGCCGAAGCTTCGCGAGCGGGTGAACGCCGATCTCGGCCGGCGCGGCCTGCCGCGGGAGAAGGTGCTGGCAGCGGTGGTGCGGCTGCTGGAAACCACGCTGATCCGTGTCGGCAACGAAGCCTATGCCCGCGAGAACCGCAGCTATGGCCTGACCACCCTGCGCGACGACCATGCCGAGATCGAGGGGACGGAGGTCCGCTTCTCCTTCAAGGGCAAGTCGGGCAAGGAATGGAACGTCGCGTTGAAGGACCGCCGGCTGGCCCGCGTCGTCGCCGCCTGCCGCGATGTGCCGGGGGACGAGCTGTTCCAGTATCTCGACCGCGACGGCCAGCACCACGCCGTGACCTCCGGCGACGTGAACGCCTATCTGCGCGAGGCGACCGGCGCCGACTTCACCGCCAAGGATTTCCGCACCTGGGCCGGCACGGTGCTGGCCGCCATGGCGTTGCGGGAGTTCGAGAGCTTCGACAGCGCCAGCGCCGCCAAGCGCAACGTCACCCGCGCCATCGAACAGGTCGCCACCCGCCTGGGCAACACCCCCAGCGTCTGCCGCAAGAGCTACGTCCATCCCGAGGTGCTGGACGCCTATCTGGAAGGCGGCCTGCTGGTGTCGCTCAAGCAGGAGGTGGAGGCGGAGCTGCGCGACGATCTGGCCGGCCTGAGCGGCGAGGAGGCCGCGGTGCTGGCCTTCCTGCGCGAAAGGCTGGAGCGGGAGACGGCGGCGCGGGCGCGGGAGGGTGCACGGCGGAAGAAGACGTAGGGGTCCGGGCGGGAGCATCGCCGGCCGATGCTCCCACCGTCGGACTGCCCCGGATGTCAGACCGCCTCGGCCGTCTCGGTCACCGGCAGCAGGCGGCGCATGACCAGACAGACCAGATCGCCGGCAAGAACCCCGTGGGTGCCGACATGCGCCTGCACGGTGCGCAGGACCATCTCGGTGCGGTCGCGGACGGACATGCCGCGGCTGTGGGCGAGTGCGGCGGCAAGGCGGGCCTCGCCGAAGGGCTCGCGATGGCCGTCAACGGACTGGAGCACGCCGTCGGTGCACAGGAACAGCGTATCATCCTGGGTCAGAACCGTCGTGGCTTCGCCGTAGGGGGCGCCGCGGCGCACGCCCAGCGGCGGACCGCCGGCCTCGGACAGATACTGCACCGCGCCGTCGGTCGCGACGCGGGCGGCGCCGCGATGGCCGGCGGAGGCATGCACCAGCGTGCCGGTGACGCGGTCATAGAGGGCGACGAAGGCGGTGGCGAAGCCGTTGAAGGGGCTTTCGCCGCACAGGCGCTCGTTGGCATGGGTCAGGATGGCGCCCGGGCCGACGCCGGGACGGGCGGCCTCGCGGATGGCGCCGCGCACCATCAGCATCAGGAAGGCGGCGGGCACGCCGCCGCCTGAAACCCCGGCGGCGACCAGAAGGCTGTGCCGCTCGTCCAGCTCGACCACGTCGTAGAAGTCGCCGCTGACGGCGTGGCCCGGCACCAGGATGCCGTAGAACTGGCTGTCGCGGCCGACCGGCAGCTGGCGCGGCAGCAAATTGGACTGCACGTCGCGGGCGGCGCGCTGCTCCTCCTCGATCAGCTGTTCGGCGGCGGCTAGCTTCTCGCTCTTGGTCTCAAGCTCCGCCCCGCGCATGACCAGCTGGGCGTCGAGGGTCTCCTCGCGCGCCGTCGCCTCCATCGCCATGCGGCGGAACACGCGCGACAGCCGGCCGAACTCGTCGTCGCGGTCGGCGGCCTCGTTCAGGGTCAAGGGGTTGAAGCGGCCGGCCTCCACCGCCTTGACCGCCTCGCCCAACCGCTCCACCGGGGCCATCTGGTCGCGGGCGAAGCGCATGCAGGCATAGACGCCCAGCGCCAGCACGAAGATGCCGACCAGCCCGCCGATCTTCAACTGGCGGCTCAGCATCGCGCCCGGCTCGCTGTAGGCCACCCGCACCGCGGCGACCGTCGGCACGCCGGACGCCGAAGCGGCGGCAGCGGCGGAACCGGCATATCTGATCGGCGCCAGCGCCAGCAGGCTGTTGCCCGACACGTGGACGGTCACATCGCCGCCGGGCGTCACCGCCTTGGCCGCGGCTGTGTCGGCATCGGAGAGCGGCGTGCCGGCGCCGTCGGCCGCCACCGCGCCGCGGGCCAGCACCCGGCCGTCGCGGTCGAGCAGCCACGCCGCCTCCACGGCGCGGGTGGCGATCAGCCCGTCGACCAGCCCGTCGGCCCCCGATTTGCGCAGCAGGTCGCCCAGCCGCCGGACGTCGGCGCCGACCTGCACGATGCGCGGCCTGTCGACGCCGGCCACCCCGGCGAACTTCATCAGCTTGCCGTTCTCCATCGCCGGTTCCGACACCACCGACGCCGGGGAGCGGTTCAGCAGCCCGGCATAGGCGCCATGGCGCGGACCGCCCTTGGCATCCTGGCCGAACAGCGGATCGGGGCCGGACAGGTTGTGCAGATAGGCGCGGCCGCGGTTGTCGGTGATCCACATCTCGTCCGGGCCGCCGGCCTCGGCGATCTGCTTCAGCCGGTCGTTGATGGCGCGCGGCGCCAGCTTCGCCGTTTCGGCCAGCGCCACCAGATGAGCGGTCAGCGTCGCTTCCGACAGCAGACGTTCCGACAGCAGCGCGTCGACCTCCTGCGGGATGTCGCGGGACTGGGCAGCGCCGCGGGCGAGCAGGCCGGCGGCCAGCCGCGCCTCCGTCTCGATCCGTTCGGTCAGGGCGGCGCGCGTCGTCCAGGCCATCGTGGTGGTGACCGCCGCCACCGCCAGCAGCACCAGACCGGTGACCAGCAGGATCAAACGCTGTTGGAACGTCATGGGATTGCGCCCGCCCCCCGTCGTTGAAGAAATGGCCGATGCCACCGCTTCTACCGGTCCGGGGCGCTCAAGTCCAGGCGCGGGGCCGCTGCACCCGTCATGTCACGGCGACGGATGGCCGCAGCCGTCTTCGTGCCGGCACCGGGGCCGATCCACGCAAGATTCGACCGCGAGCGCGACATTATCTCTTTTGTAACCAGATGGCCGGTAAGACGAAAAAATCCCGCCGCCTTCCCGCTGGTGCACGCCGATGCCGATGAACGTCCTGGAAATCGCCATTTACGCGATGGTCCTCACCGCCAGCCAGCCGAACGCCTACGAATGCGTCGCGGTCAAGCCGGAGGGGGTGAACTGCACCAACGGCCTGTCGGCGAAGCCCGACGGGCCGAACCTGCTGTTCAACACCGGCATCCAGGTGATCAAGGACCGTCAGGGGCGCGTGCAGCTGAGCAACGGGCTGCGGACCCGCTTCGACAGCTCCGCCTGGGTGGAATTCCAGGATGCGGGGCAGAAGCCGGTGGTCAGCGTGCGCAAGACCGGCCCGCTGCGCTTCCGCTTCTCCAACGGCTTCCAGTGCGAGGCGATGGGCAACCCGGAAGACATGGCCCGCTGCTACAAGCCCTGACGGCCGGCCCTTGACGGCCGGTTTTGCTTAGCGGTTGATGCCGCGGCGCTCCATCTCGTCCTCGATGGCGCGGCGGTTCTGCCGGAGCTGGCGCTGCTCCTCGCCCAGCCGGTCGTACTGGCTGCGCAGGTCGCGGTCGGAATAATCGCTGTAGGCGTTGCCGCGGCGGTTGCCCGACGAGCCTTCATAGCGGCGGCCGTCGCGGTTCACGTCGCGCTCATCCGCCGCGCGCCCGTCGCGGTCCTGCGGATAGGCGTTGGGATTGACGGCGCGGTTCAGCTGGTCGAGCGCGCCGCCCCATCCACCCTGGCCATTCTGGGATTGCCCGCTCTGGGCCAGGGCCGGCGACGACAGGGCCAGTACGGCGGCGGCAGCGAGGATGACTGTACGCATTGGACGAACTCCCCTGAGCGATTGTCGTTTCCATCTGACAACCGCCGGGGAGCCGATCCGTCACGCGTCACACCGGATCCGGCCCGAGACCGCCGCGCCCATGCGGCGCGTCGAGGTCCAGCTTCGGCCCCTTCGGCACGATGCCGGTCGGGTTGATGGTGGCGTGGCTGCCGTAGTAATGGCGCTTGATGTGGTCGAAAATCACCGTTTCGGCCACGCCCGGCACCTGATACAGGTCGCGCAGATAGCCCGACAGGTGTGGATAGTCGGCGATCCGCCGCTGGTTGCACTTGAAATGCCCGACATAGACGGCGTCGAAGCGCACCAGAGTGGTGAACAGCCGCCAATCCGCCTCGGTCAGGCGGTTGCCGACCAGCCAGCGCTGCGTCGCCAGCTTGGCGTCGAGGCCGTCAAGCGCCGCGAACAGCGCGTCGAAGGCGGCCTCGTACTTGTCCTGGGAGGTGGCGAAGCCGGCCTTGTAGACGCCGTTGTTGACGGCGTCATAGACGTGGGCGTTGACGCGGTCGATCTCCCCGGCGAGATCCGGCGGGCAGAAATCGGTGCGGACGTCGGTGAAGGCGTCGAATTCGCGGTTGAGCATGCGGATGATCTCCGCCGACTCGTTGTTCACGATGCTGCCGGTCTTCCTGTCCCACAGGACGGGGACGGTCACCCGGCCGCTGTAGTTGGGCTTGGCCTTCAGATAGACCTCGTAGAGCCGCCGGGCGCCGGTGACCGGCTCCGGCTCGGCGAAGGTCCAGCCATCCGCCAGCATCAGCGGATCGACGATGCTGACGCCGATCACCTCGTCCAGCCGCTTCAGCTTGCGGAAGATCAGCGTGCGGTGCGCCCAGGGGCAGGCCAGCGACACCATCAGGTGATAGCGCCCGGACTCCGCCGGATAGGGGGTGGAGCCGTCGGCCGACACCCGGTCGCGGAACTGCGCCTCCGTCCGGACGAACGCGCCGCCGGTCTTTTTGGTGTCGTACCACTGGTCTTGCCACTGTCCATCGATCAGCAGGCCCACGGCTCCCTCCCCTTCTTCACTCTATACCCGGCATCAACCGTGCAGCTTGGTGGTGATCTCGGCGACATGACGGCCCTGGAAGCGGGCGCCGTCCAGCTCCACGGCACTCGGGCGGCGCGAGCCGTCGCCGTCGGCGATGGTGCTGGCGCCGTAGGGCGAGTTGCCCATCACTTCCGAAACGCCCATCTGGCCCTGGAAGGAATAGGGCAGCCCGACGATCACAAGACCCAGATGCAGCAGGACGGTGTGGGTGCTGAGGATGGTGCTCTCCTGACCGCCATGCTGGGTGGCGGTGGAGGTGAAGACGCTGCCGACCTTGCCGTTCAAGGCGCCCTTGGCCCACAGCCCGCCGGTCTGGTCGAGGAAGTTCTTCATCTGCGAGGCCATGTTGCCGTAGCGCGTCGGCGTGCCGATGATGATGGCGTCGTACTGCGTCAGTTCGTCGACGGTGGCGACGGGAATGTTGCTCTCGTCCTTGTAGTGGGCGGACTGGCGGACGGCTTCCGGCACCAGCTCGGGCACGCGCTTCACCGCCACCTCGGTCCCGGCGACGGAGCGGGCGCCTTCGGCCACCGCCTGCGCCATCTCCGACACATGGCCCCAGCTGCTGTAGTAGAGGACCAGAACCTTCGCCATCGCCGTCACTCCCTGTTGGTTTGCATGAATGGGTCGTCGATTTTCCGGCCGCCGCGGCCGGTGCCGGCGCGGCGGTGACACAAGAAATAGGGCGCGGCGGCGCTTCCGGTAATGCCGGATCTTGGCACCTCATTGTTTCCGGGTGTACAACAATGCCATGGATCGCCTCGACGACATGCTCGCCTTCATCAAGGTGGTGGACACCAAGAGCTTCACCGCCGCCGCCGACCGGCTCAACCTGTCGAAGTCGGTGGTCTCCCGCCGCATCGGCGAGCTGGAGAACAGGCTCGGCGCGCGGCTCTTGAACCGCACCACCCGCAAGCTCAGCCTGACCGAGGTGGGGCAGGCCTATTACGAGCGCTGCACCCGCATTCTCGCCGACCTGGAGGAGGCGGAGCAGGCGGTCGCCGACCTGCATGCCGCCCCGCGCGGCCGGCTGCGGCTGAACGCGCCGGTCAGCTTCGGCATCATGCATCTGGCCCCGGCGGTGGCGGAGTTCCTGGAGCGCTACCCGGCCATCGAGATCGACATGGACCTGAACGACCGCACGGTCGATCTGGTCGACGAGGGATACGATCTGGCGGTGCGCATCGGCCGGCTGCGCGACAGCTCCCTGATCGCCCGGCGTCTGGCCCCGGCGCGGATGGCGCTGTGCGCCAGCCCGGCCTATCTGCAAAAGCACGGCGTGCCGCAGGCGCCGGACGAGCTGGGCGACCACAGCTGCCTGATCTACACCAACGTGCCGACCCCCGACCTCTGGCCGTTCATCGTCGACGGGGAGATGCGCAGCGTCCGGGTGTCAGGCCCGATCCGCAGCAACAACGGCGACCTGCTGCGCGAGGCGGCGGCGGCCGGCGTCGGTTTCATCATGTCGCCGACCTTCCTGTGCGGACAGGCGCTGGCGCGCGGCGAACTGGTCAGCGTGCTGCACCGCCACGTCCCGTCGGAGGTGAGCGTCAACGCGGTCTACCCGCAGAACCGCCATTTGTCGCCGAAGGTGCGGGTGTTCGTGGATTTCCTGGTCCAGCGCTTCGGCCCCCGCCCCTATTGGGACTGCGCGCTGCACGACGCTTTTCCGGAGGAATACGGGCCGCAGGACTAAGGGATTGCCGCAGCCCGGCCGAACGGGCTCAGGACGGCTGGTTCGGCCGGCGTCGGGAGCGCAGGTTCAGCGCGGTGATGAAATTGGGCTGCTGGCCGACGACCTGACCCTGGGGAACCGGCTTTTTCGGCGCGGTGGACAGGAAGCCGCCGACCCGGCCGCGCAGTTCGACCGAATGCTGCGCCGCCTGGTCCGCGCTTTGCGCCACCTGGCGGCGGACCGACGGTTCCAGCGTGTTGAAGGCGCGGGAGGCGAATTCGAAGGCCGGCTGCGACTTGGTGGCGATCACCTGACGCAGCGCCTTGGACACCAGCACCGTGTCGAGACCGCCCGGCCCCTCGACCCCATCCAGCACGTCGGCCAGGATGCCGATGGCCTGGATCGTGCGGTTGTCGTCCAGCGAAAGGTCGTGAGCGTCCATACGGGTCTTCCGATCGTCTCAAGCGGTACGGGTCTCGCCCCAGCGGACACCCGGGTTTCACCGCTTGAATCATAGTGTTTGCTCCGGCGTCTGGCAATGGACGGCAGTGCCGGACGCAGTGGAATCGTTAAGACGGCGCTCTGTGTCAGGCCAGCGCCGGCAATTGCGGGGCGAGCGCCAGGTGCAATTCGTGGCGACCGTCCGGCTGCCCCGGACGATAACCGAAATCCAGCGCGATGCCGGACAGCGCCAGCCCGTTCGCCTGGGCATGGGCATGGAGCCGGGCGAAGCCGTCGGCCAGCGCCGCCTGCGGACCGTCCTGCGCGGTGCGCAGGTAACGTCCGGCGTCGAGATCGATGCGGACCATGCCGTCCGGAATCTCGCTGGCCTTGGCCGCCATGAATCCGACCAGCCGGCGCAGCAGCCCCTTCTCCTCCGGCAGCGTCACAGCAGCGAAGGCGGCCGTTTCAATGCCGGCGGCGAAGACGCGCTCCCAAGCCGCGGCGACCGCGGCGGACAGGTCGTCGCCGGTCTCCACCATGCAGCCGATGACGGTCAGTTCGGGGAAGCTCACGGTTTCGATCATCACGGTCCCTTTGAAGGCGGGTTACAGATCCGGATCGGCCAGAAGGCGGGCCAGAGCCGGGCCGGGGGTGCCCGCGCCGACCGGGCTGCCATCCACCGCCACCAGGGGGCGCAGGCCCAGGCTGTTGGTCAGGATGGCCTCGTCGGCACGGGCGAGGTCTTCCAGGGTGAGCGGCGCCTCCGCCGCATCGTGGCGCTCCAGGATCAGGGCGCGGCGGATGCCGGGAAGGGCGCCGTCGGCCAGCGGCGGGGTCAGAAGGCGGCCGTCAATCGACAGGAACAGATTGGCGACGCTCGATTCCGCCAGCCGGCCGGCGGCGTTCAGCAGCAGCGCCTCGTCGGCGCCACGCTCCGCCGCCTCCTGCCGGGCCAGGATGGAATCCAGGTAATTCAACGACTTCAGACGCGACAGCGGCGAATGCTCGTTGCGGCGGGTGCTGCGGGCGACGATGGCGGACACCGGGGCGGTCATGTGGGCGGCCGGCGCAACGGTCATCAGCAGGGTCGGCCGGGCATCGGCCGGCGGCAGCACACCGCGGGCACCGGTGCCGCGCGACAGGGTCAGGCGCAGAACGCCATCGTCAACGCCGGCCGCCCCGATCAGCGCCGCCATCGCGTCAGTCAGGTCCGTGGCGTCGTAGGGCAACGGCAGTCGGAGCAGTCCGGCCCCCGCGCCCAGCCGGTGGAGATGACGCGACAGGTGACGAGGCAGGCGGTCCTTGATGCGGATCGTCTCGAACAGCCCGTCGCCGAGCGTAAAGCCGCGGTCGGCCGGGTCGATCCGCGCCTCCGCCGCCTGGATCAGCCGTCCGTTCAGCCAGATCGTCATTCCATTCCCCCCACCACCGGATCGCCCGCCGCGCGCAGCTGGGCACGGGCCTTGACCAGCATTTCCTCATGCTCGTCCGCCGGATCGGAATCGGCGACGATGCCGCCGCCGGCCTGGGCGATCACCGCATCCGGCGTCACCGACAGGGTGCGGATGATGATGTTGCTGTCCATGGCACCGTCGAAGCCGATCCAGGCCACCGAGCCGCAATAGGCGCCGCGGCGCGCCACCTCCAGCTCGTCGATGATCTGCATGGCGCGGATCTTCGGCGCGCCGGTGATCGATCCGCCGGGACAGGCGGCGCGCAGCAGATCCACCGGCCCCAGCCCCGGAAGCAAGCGGGCGGTGACGACGGACACGAGGTGATGGACGGTGGCGAAACTCTCCAGCCCGAACAGCACAGGCACCTTGACGCTGCCGATTTCCGACACGCGCGCCAGATCGTTGCGCAGCAGGTCGGTGATCATCAGGTTTTCCGCCCGGTCCTTGATGCTGGCCGACAGTTCTGCCGCCGCAACGGCGTCGGCCGCCGGATCGGCCCCAGGATCCACCGGGCGTGGACGGGTGCCCTTGATCGGCCGGGTCTCGATCCTGCGGTCGGCGCCGAGCCGGATGAAGCGTTCCGGCGATGCCCCGGCCAACCGCAGCTTCGGCCCGCAATTCAGGAAGGCGGCGAAGGGCGCCGGGCTCAAGGCGCGCAGGCGTTCGTAGAGCGCGTAAGCGTCGATGGCCCCGCCGGTGTCGGCGAGGAAACGCTGGGTGAAGTTCGCCTGATAGATGTCGCCGGCACGGATATAATCCAGCACCCGCCCGACCCGGTCGAGATAGTCCGGGCGCGACAGCTCCGACCGCCAGCGCAGCGGCGCCGGTCCGGCCGATTGTTCCGGAGGCGGAACGGACAGCCGCGCCGCCATGCGGCGGGCGCGGTCCTCCGCCTCCGGCCGGGCGGCGATGACCCAGGCACGGCCTTCCTGCCGGTCGAAGGCGGCGACGACATCGTAGAGGCCGAAGGCGAAGTCCGGCTGGCCGCCCGGATTGCCATGGCGGGAGCGCAGCCCCTCCAAAGCCGTTCCGGCTTCGTAACCGATGAATCCCACCGCCCCTCCGGTGAAAGGAACAGGGCCTGCGGAGGGAAGCGGACAGGCCGCCAGCGCCCGCTCCAGCGCATCGAAGGGGCTGCCGCCGACCGGACGGCCATCCACCAGGGTCTGCCCGCCGGTGGCTTCCACAGTTTGGAACGGTTCCGCAACGATATAGGAATGGCGACCGTTCCGCGGATGGGGAGCGGCGCTGTCGAGCAGCATCGCCCAGGGCTCGGCGCTCCAGGGACGGAACAGGGCGGCGGGATCGCCGCAGGAGATCGGGATCGTCAGCATGGCGGTGGACAGTCGGCCGGCGGCTTACATCAAGATGGTGGCGCCGCCATCGACGACCAGGACATGGCCGTTGACATAGGACGCCGCGGCCGAGGCCAGGAACACCGCCGCCCCGGCGATCTCCTCCGGCCGGCCCCAGCGGCGCATCGGCGTGCGGTTGGCGAAATAGGCCCCGCGTTCGGGATCGGAGGCAAGGGCCGCATTCGTTTCGGTCGCAAAAAAGCCGGGGGCGATGGCGTTGCTGGTCAGTCCATGCGGCCCGTATTCGGCGGCCAGCGCCCGCACCATGCCGTTCAGCCCGGCCTTCGCCGCGGCATAGACACTGTCGTTGGCCCGCGAGATCTGCCCGGCGACGGAGGTGACGGCGATCAGCCGGCCACGCCCGCGCGGCAGCATCAGCCGCGCCGCCTCCCGCGCCAGGATCAGGCTGGAGGCCAGATCCACGTCGAGGAGGGAAACGATCTCATCGTCCGTCAGGTCGGCCAGCGGCTTGCGGTTGCGCTGGCCGACATTCTGGACCAGCACGTCGAGCCGGCCATGCCCGCGGTCGATCCGGGCGAAGGCGTCGCGCACCGCCGCCCGGTCCGACACGTCGAAGGCCAGCGCCGACGCGCTGCCGCCTGCCGCCCCGATTTCGGCGACGCGGGCCTCCAGCGTCGCGGCGTCGCGGCCGTTCAGCAGCACATGCGCGCCCGAGCCGGCCAGCGCCCGCGCGATCTCCAGCCCCAGCCCGCGCCCCGAGCCGGTGACGAGCGCCACCTGACCGGCAAGCGAGAAATTCGACAGGTAGGCCAAAGTGGAAGGAGTCGTCGCGGTCATGTCTGCCCCCTGTCCGGTGCGGCGTTGTACCGGTCATTTAGCAGACGCAGCGGCCCAAGGGCAGCCCTGGAAATGGAACAGGGGGCGCAAAGCCTGCGCCCCCCTTCCCATCGCACATTATCCGGTCAGTGGACCGACGCCTCCCGGCTGGCGGCGGAACTCGCCACCGGCGGCAGGGCGAAGCCGAGCGGCGGGCGTTCCGGCGCCTTGAAGCCGTGCGCCCGGTCCTCCTCGACCACCGCGCCGTCCAGCGCCAGCCGGCCGTCGACCACCGACAGGGTCATGGTGGTCTTACCCTCGACCTCCTCGTCGAGCAGACGCTCGGCGATGGGGTCCTCGACGAGGCCCTGGATGGCCCGCTTCAGCGGACGGGCGCCGAAGGCCGGATCCCAGCCCAGGTCGCCCAGCCGCCGCTTGGCCGCCGCGTCCGCCGCCAGGGTGACGCCGCGCTCGGCCAGCCGCTCGTTGACGCGGGACAGCTGGATGTCGACGATCCGCGACATCTGGTCCCGGCCCAGCCGGCGGAAGATCAGGACATCGTCCAGCCGGTTGAGGAACTCCGGCCGGAAGGCCTTGCGGACCGCGTCCATCACCTCCACCGTCACGCCGGCCATGTCCTCGTCGTCGCCCAAGGCGCTCAGCGCCTCGGCCCCCAGGTTGGAGGTCATGATGAGGATGGCGTGACGGAAGTCGGCGGTGCGGCCCTGACCGTCGGTCAGCCGCCCGTCGTCCAGCGCCTGCAACAGGACGTTCAGCACGTCGGGATGCGCCTTCTCCACCTCGTCCAGCAGCACGACCTGATAGGGCCGGCGCCGGATGCGCTCCGCCAGCGAGCCGCCGTCGTCATAGCCGACATAGCCCGGCGGCGAGCCGATCATCCGGCTGACCGCATGCTTCTCCATGTACTCCGACATGTCGAGGCGGGTGATCGCCGTCTCGTCGTCGAACAGGAAGGACGCCAGGGCCTTGGCCAGCTCGGTCTTGCCGACGCCGGTCGGGCCCAGGAACAGGAAGGAGCCTGTCGGGCGGCTGGGATCCTTCAGCCCGGCGCGGGCACGCCGCACCGCCTTGGACACGGCGCGCACCGCCTCCTTCTGGCCGACGACGCGCTCGGCCAGCTTGTCCTCCATGCCTTTCAGCCGCTGGCGCTCACCCTCCAGCATCCGTTCGACCGGAATGCCGGTCCAGCGGGTGACGACGGCGCCGATGTCCTTGGCCGTCACCTCGTCGCGTTCCGTGCTGGCACGCGATTCGGCATCGGCCAGACGCTTCTCCAGGTCGGGCACCACGCCGTAGGCCAGTTCGCCGGCCTTGGCCCAGTCGCCGTCGCGCTGGGCGCGCTCCAGCTTCGTGCGGGCCTGGTCGAGCTCCTCCTTCAGGCGGCGGCCCTCGGTGCGGCGGGACTGCGAGGCGCGCCACTCCTCCTCCATCGAGGTCTGGCGGGCTTCCGCTTCGATCAGTTCGCCTTCCAACACATGCAGGCGTTCCTGCGAGGCGGCGTCCGGCTCGGCCTTCAGCGCCTCGCGCTCGATCTTCAGCTGGGCGACGCGGCGGTCGACGGCGTCGAGCGCCTCCGGCTTGCTGTCGATGGCCATGCGCAGGCGGCTCGCCGCCTCGTCGACGAGGTCGATGGCCTTGTCCGGCAGCCGGCGGTCGCCGATGTAGCGCGCCGACAGGCTGACCGCCGCGACCACCGCCGCGTCGGCGATGCGCACGCCGTGGTGAACTTCATACTTGCCCTTGATGCCGCGCAGGATCGACACCGCGTCGTCGGCCGACGGCTCGTCCACCGTCACCGGCTGGAAGCGGCGGGCGAGTGCTGCGTCCTTCTCGATGTATTTGCGGTACTCGTCGGGCGTGGTGGCGCCGACGCAGCGCAGCTCGCCTCTGGCCAGCGCGGGCTTCAGCATGTTGGCGGCGTCCATCGCCCCGTCGGTGCGGCCGGCGCCGATCAGCGTGTGCAGCTCGTCGATGAACAGGATGATGCGGCCGTTGGCCTCCTGCACCTCGGCCAGCACCGACTTCAGCCGCTCCTCGAACTCGCCGCGGAACTTGGCGCCGGCCAGCAGCGCCGTCAGGTCGAGCGACAGCACGCGGCGGTCCTTCAGCCCTTCCGGCACGTCGCCGGAGGCCAGACGCTGGGCCAGCCCCTCGACCACGGCGGTCTTGCCGACGCCGGGGTCGCCGATCAGCACGGGGTTGTTCTTGGTGCGGCGTGCCAGCACCTGGATGGTGCGGCGGATCTCGTCGTCACGGCCGATGACCGGGTCGAGCCGGCCCTGCCGCGCCTCTTCCGTCAGGTCGCGGGTGTAGCGGGCCAGGGCTTCGCCGGCCGTCGTCTCGGTCTCCGCGTCGGCGGGATGGTCCTTGCGCTGGGCATCGGCGGCGGCGGCCAGCGCGTCGGCATCGACGCCGGCCCGGCGGAACAGCGCGCGCAGCGGGCCGCTCTGGCGGGCGAGGCTCTCCAGCAGGCGCTCAGCGGTGACGAAGCGGTCGCCGCCGGTGCGCGCCGAGGCGACGGCGCCCTGCAGCACGGCGGCCAGCGCCGGCGACATGTAGAGCGGCTGCGGGCCTTCGCTGGAACCGGCCTGGACCGGCGCGCGGGACAGCTGCTCCTCGGTCGCCGACTTCAGCAGATCGGGGTCGCCGCCGGTGTCGCGCACCAGGCGCGCCGCCACGCCGCTGCCCTCGTCGATCAGGGCCTTCAGCAGATGTTCGGGAAGAAGCTGTTGATGCCGCTCGGCAAGGGCGGCGATCTGCGCGGCCTGAATGACGCTGCGCGCACGATCGGTGAATTGACCGAAGTCCATCCGGCACTCCGTTTCCATGGTCTTCCGCCCAGTCATCCGGCGCGGAACGGCGCCTCCACAGTCCGCAAAATGCGCGACCGCCCGGTGCCTGAAAGGTAAATGGTTAACGGATTTGCGGCGATCAAGAGGGGGGCCTGCGCTGAGGTGTCGCCCGACGGGTGGACGGGGAAGCCATATTGACACGCGATCTTCTCCGCCGCTTTCATAGCGTCACGATATGGGCGACAGGGGGGCCGGCAGGATGGACATACGGCAGCTTCGCTATTTTCTGGGAATCGTCGAGCATGGCTCGATCTCGCGCGCAGCGGATTCCCTGCGGGTGGCGCAGCCGGCGCTCAGCCTGCATCTGAAGCGGCTGGAGGAGGATTTCGGCTGCCAGCTGGTGCTGCGCACGGCGCGTGGCGTGGTGCCGACGGAAAGCGGGCAGCGGCTGGCACAGCGGGCGGCGGCGCTGATCGGCCAGATGGACGGGCTGCGCGACGAGGTCAGGGCGGTGGAGGCGGTGCCGGCAGGTCCGGCGACTGTCGGCATACCGACCTCGCTGGGGCCGGTGCTGACCGTGCCGCTGGCGCTGGCGGTGCGGCGCTCCCACCCGCAGATCCGCCTGCGGGTGGTCGAGGGGCTGTCCGGCCATATGCTGGAATGGGTGCTGTCGGGGCAGCTCGACCTCGCGCTGGTGTTCGGCACCAAGGAGATGGGCGGGCTGGAGACCCAGCTGGTGGCGCGGGAGAAGCTGCATCTGGTCGGGCCGACCGACGATCCGCTGCTGCGCGGCCGCAGCGCCATTCCCTTCGCCGAGGCACTGTCCCTCCCCCTGATCCTGCCCGGCCGCCCGCACGGCGTGCGCGAGGAGGTGGAGCATGCCGCCCTGCTGGCGCGGGCCAGCGTCACCGTGGCGCTGGAGATCGACGCGCTGGAGCAGATCAAGGCGCTGGTGGCGGAAGGCTGCGGCTACACCGTGCTGTCGGACCGGGTGGCGCGCCACGGCGGGACGGCGGAGCGGCTGACCGGCCTGCCCATCGCCGACCCGCAGATCGACCGGACCATCCTGCTGGCCCATGCCGCCGGCCGGCCGATGTCGGCCGCCGCCCGCGCCACCCACGCCATCCTGTCGGACATCCTGTCCGGCCTTACGAAGGATGGCGGCTGGCGGTGAGGGCCGGATGAAAAGGGAGGGGGAATACGTGGGAGCGGGATGACCCCCTGCTCGCGGCCGGCGCATCGCTGCGGACCATTTTTGCCGCAGGAATCTGCGGCCCATGGCCTTGCCCCCGCCACAGTGCGGCGATACCGTGCAGCCCACGCCGCAGCCGTTCCGTGGAACCATGCACGACATCGTCATCCAAGTCCTCGGCGTTGCCGGGCTTCTTGCCCTCGTCAGTTTCCTGCCGCCGCTCGCCGCCCGTTTCCAGATGCCCTACACGGTGCTGCTGGCCGGGGTCGGCGTGGCGCTGGGGGCCGTGATCCAGACCTTCGCCGGGCCGGGCAAGGATCCGCTGCACGACTTCCTGAATTCGCTGGCCGAACTGGACGTCTCGTCCGACGTCCTCCTGCACGTCTTCCTGCCGATCCTGCTGTTCGAGACGGCGCTGGCCGTCGATGTGCGGCGGCTGTTCGAGGATCTGGGGCCGATCCTGCTGATGGCGGTTGTGGCGGTCTTCGTCTGCACCTTCGCCGTCGGCTACGCCGTCAACCTGTTCACCCCGCTGCCGCTGGTCGCCTGCCTGCTGCTGGGCGCCATCGTCGCCTCCACCGACCCGGCGGCGGTGATCGGCATCTTCCGCGACCTCGGCGCGCCGCGGCGGCTGACCACGCTGGTCGAGGGCGAAAGCCTGCTGAACGACGCCGCGGCCATCGCGCTCTTCACCCTGCTGCTGGAAATGCTGACGCGCACCTCCCACGGCGGGGCAGCGGCGGCGGCGGTGGATTTCCTGCGCGACTTCTCCGGCGGCGTCGTCACCGGCTATGTCTGCGGTCGCATCGTCTGCATGCTGGTGGAGCCGGTGCGCAACCAGCCGATGGCGGAGATCACACTGACGGTGGCTTTGGCCTACCTGTCCTATGTGCTGGCCGACCATTATGTCGGCGCATCGGGCGTGGTGGCGACTGTGACCTCGGCGCTGGTCATCGGCTCGGTCGGGCGCACCCGCATCTCCCCCGCCACCTGGGGCGCCATGGAGCATGTCTGGCAGCAGCTGGGCTTCTGGGCCAACTCCATGATCTTTCTGCTGACCGCCATCCTGGTGCCGCGCCTGCTGGCCGATGCCGGCTGGGCCGAGGTCGGGCTGGTGATCGTCGTGGTGCTGGCGGCCTTCGCCGCGCGCGCGGTGGTGCTGTTCGGGCTGCTGCCGGTGCTGTCCTGGGCCGGGCTGGCGCAGAAGGTCAGCAACTCCTACAAGTCGGTGATGCTGTGGGGCGGCATGCGCGGGGCGGTGTCGCTGACGCTGGCCCTGGCGGTGACCGAGAATTTCCGGGTGCCCGACCGGCTCCAGAGCTTCATCGCGGTGATGGTCACCGGCTTCGTCTTCGTCACGCTGTTCGTCAACGGCACCACGCTGCGCTGGCTGATCCGCCTCTTGAAGCTGGACGAGCTGACGCCGGTGGAGCGCGCCATGCGCAACCGGGCGCTGGCACTGTCCACCGACAGCATCCGCGACCGCGTCTCCGCCGTCGCCCAGACCTATGAGGTGGACGGCGCGGTCAAGGACGTGATGATCGCCCGCTACGAGGAGCGGCTGAAGCGGATCGACCGCGACAGCCAGGAGGAAGCCAAGCTGACCGACGAGGACCGCGTCACCATCGGCCTCGTCATCCTGGTGAACCGCGAGGAAGAACTCTATTACGCCCACTTCTCCGAAGGGGTGGTGTCGCGCGCGGTGATGGAGATGCTGGCCGGCCGCAGCGGGCGCCTGCTGGACGCGGTCAAGAGCCAGGGCCGTAACGGCTATCGCGCATTCGAGGAGCCGTTCATCGCCTTTTCCCCCTGGATGCGGACCGCCAGCTGGCTGCAACGCCGCTTCGGCATCCACGGCCCGCTGGCCCGGCGCCTGTCGATGCGGTTCGAGGTGCTGGTCGCCGTGCGCACCGTGCTGCGCGAACTGCTGGCCTTCACCCGCGACCGGCTGGCCCGCGTCCTGGGCCAGGAGGTGGCGTTCGTGCTGGAGGGAATGCTGGTCGGCCGTCTCGGCATCGTCGAGCAGGCGCTGTCGGCCCTGAAGCTGCAATACCCCGACTATGCGGTGGTGCTGCAGAGCCGCTATGTCGGCCGGGCCGCGCTGCGGCTGGAGCATGCCGAATACCGCGCCATGCACGCCGAATCGATCATCAGCCAGGAGGTGCTGACCGACCTGGAGCGCGACCTGGAACAGCGGCGCCGCGCGCTGGAACGGCTGCCGAAGCTGGATGTCCGCTTCGACGTGGCGGAGCTGGTGCGCCGGGTGCCGCTGTTCGCCGAGCTGCCGGCGGAGCGGGTGGCGACCATCGCCACGCTGCTGCGCGCCCAGCTGGCGCTGCCGGGCGAGACCATCCTGCGCAAGGGCGAGCGCGGCGACGCCATGTTCTTCATCGCGTCGGGTGCGGTCGAGGTGCTGGTGCCGATGCTGGCGGAGCCGGTGAAGCTCGGCACCGGCGACTTCTTCGGCGAGATGGCGCTCCTGTCCCGCCAGCGGCGCAATGCAGACGTGCGGGCGCTGGGCTATTGCCAATTGCTGGTGTTGGATGAGAAGGATTTCCGCCGGCTGGTGCAGAAGGACGCGGATTTGCAGTCCCACATCCAGGCGGTCGCCGAAGCGCGCCGCCAGCCGACCCCGTCGTCTCCGGCCGTTCCGGCGGTGAGCTGACCGCGGACGGGGAAGGGACTTGAGAAATGGGCGGGACCGCGACGGGCGGCCAGAGCTGGCTGCGCCTGATGCCGGGCCTTTTCGTGCTGCTGTGGAGCACCGGCTTCATCGGCGCGAAATACGGCCTGCCTTATGTGGAGCCGCTGACCTTCCTGCTGATCCGGCTGGGGCTGGTCGCCGTGGTGCTGGCGCTGGTGGCGCTGGCGAGCCGGGCACCCTGGCCCCAGGACTGGGCGACCGCCGGGCGGATCGCGCTGGCCGGGCTGCTGGTGCACGGCGTCTATCTGAGCGGCGTCTTCCTCGCCATCGCCCATGGGCTGCCGGCCGGCGTCACGGCGCTGATCGTCGGCATCCAGCCGCTGCTGACCGCCGCCCTGTCCGGCCCGCTGCTGGGCGAACGGGTCAGCGGCCGGCAATGGGCCGGGCTGCTGCTCGGCCTTGCCGGCGTCGGGCTGGTGGTGCGCGAGAAGCTGTCGGTCGACGCCGAGCATCTGGTCGGCATCGGCTATGCCATGGCGGCGCTGGTCGGGATCACTCTCGGCACGCTGTACCAGAAACGCCACGGCGGCGGCATGGACCTGCGCAGCGGCACCGCCATCCAATATGCCGCCACCGCGGTCGTCCTGGCTGTGGTCGCACCGCTGACCGAGACGATGCAGGTGCAGTGGACGGGCGAGTTCGTCTTCGCCCTGCTGTGGCTGTGCTTCGTGCTGTCGGTCGGCGCCATCTTCCTGCTGTTCGCCCTGATCCGCCGCGGGGCGGCGGCCAAGGTCGCCAGCCTGTTCTACCTGACCCCGCCGGTGACGGCGCTCGTCGCCTGGATGCTGTTCGGCGAGAAGCTGGGCATCGTGGCCTTGGCCGGCATGGCGGTGGCGGTCTGCGGCGTGGCGCTGGTGAACCGGAAGTAGAACCCGGGCGCGGCCGGCCGGAAACCGGTCGGCCCGCCATCGGTCACTGGGCGCTGAGAATGGCGGCGAGCCGGCCGGGCTTGGAGAAGAGGATTTCGGAATCGAGCTTGCGCCGATGCGATCCGTCGTCGAACAGCAGGGTCGGCACGCCGCTGGCGCGGTGGGCGGCCATCAGCTGCCGGCCGCGCTCCACCCGCGCGGCATCGGCGACCGTCAGTTCCCCCACCCCCTCGGCAGCACCCTCGGCGAAGAGCGACGCCGCGGCATCGAGGCCCAGGCCGGTCAGGATGTCGGCCAGCGTCGCCGCCGCGGTGATGTCGAGCCCGTCGGCGTAGCGCGCCGACTGGATGGCGGCCAGTGCCGCGAACTCGCAGTCGGGTGCTGTCAGTGCGACCGCCGTCAGGGCCAGCGTCGCCGGGCCGCTGTCGATCCTCCGGCTCCGGTCGCCCAGGACGCCGGTGCGGTAGCGCTCGCTGAAGATTTGCCCGGTCAGGGCGTGGATGCGCTGGTCGTAGGCCCAGGCATGGGCGGCGAAGCCTTCGTCGAGCGGCCGGGCGCCTGCGCCGGAAAACAGGCCGGTCGGCAGCAGTTCCAGCGCAAGATCCTCGACATCCGACAGCGACGCGATGGCCGGCGAGGCGCCGTAGCACCAGCCGCAGAGCGGGTCGAACAGATAGGTGAGGGTCCTGGTCCGGCTCATGAAAGGCATCCGTGGCTGACGATGGGCAATGGGACTCAACCTTAACCGCGGCCGATTGTGGTGGGTAGCCGGCACAAAACCGACATATCGTATGCCATCGGCAAACAATCGGCAGGCGTCCGATGAGCGACCCCAGGCACCTGAACCGCATCGCCTATTTCGCCGCGGTGGTAGAGACCGGCTCCTTCACCGCGGCGGCGGCGCGGCTGGGCATCACCAAGGCGGTGGTCAGCCAGCAGGTGGCGAAGCTGGAGGAGGAGGTCGGCGCCAGCCTGCTGGCCCGCACCACCCGCAAGGTGCGGCCGACCGAGGCGGGCATGGCCTTCCACCGCCGCTGCGTCGTGATCCTGCGCGAGGCCGAGGACGCCTTCGGCGAACTGGCGGAGACCGCGGCGGCGCCGTCCGGCCTGCTGCGGCTGACCGCCCCGTTCGATTACGGGGTCGCGGTCGTCGTTCCGGCCATCGCCGCCTTCGTCGCTGCCCATCCCGCCTGCAAGGCCGACATGGCCCTGTCCGACCAGTCGCTCGACCTCGTCGGCGGCACCTTCGACCTCGCCATCCGCGTCGGCTGGCTGGCCGACACCAGCCTCCAGGCCCGCCAGTTCGGCAGCTTCCGCCAGCTTCTGGTCGGCACCCCGGCCCTGGCTGCCCGGTTAGACGAAGGAATTGACAAGGACGCAGGGCCGGACGACATCGCCGCCCTGCCCTTCGTCGCCAACACGGTGCTGCGCAACCCGTTGAGCTGGCAGTTCACCGCCGAGACGGGAGAGGTGCGCACGGTGTCGCCGCGGGCATCCATCGCGCTGGACGCCACCTTCGCCGTGCGGGAGGCGGTGCGCGAGGGGGCCGGGCTGTCGGTCCTGCCGGATTACTGCGTGGCCGACGATCTGGCGTCGGGTCGCCTCGTCAGCCTTTTGCCGGGCTGGAGCCTGCCGCCGGGCGGCATCCATGCCGTCTTTCCCGCCGCCCGTTTCCGCCCGACCAAGGTGCGGGCCTTCGTCGATCTGCTGACCGAGCGCGAGCGGCAGCGGATGGCGGCATGAGCGGGGAGACGGCCGGGTCCGCCGCGCAGAATGCCGCTGCGGCGAAATTTCGCTGGATCGTTCGCCCTGTCAGCAATCTAATATGCCTGACAAATCAACAGATCCCTCGGGAGGGACGCGGATGGCGGACGGGATGGCGGGCGTGCTCGACTTCGGCAGCTTCGACTACATCATCGCGGGCGGGGGCACGGCCGGCTGCGTGCTGGCCAACCGGCTGTCGGCCGATCCCGACGTCTCGGTGCTGCTGCTGGAGGCCGGCGGCAAGGACAGCTGGGTGTGGCTGCACATCCCCGCCGGCTATCTGTTCTGCATCGGCAATCCGCGCACCGACTGGTGTTTCAAGACGGAGGCCGAGCCGGGGCTGAACGGCCGCAGCATCCATTACGCCCGTGGCAAGGTGCTGGGCGGCTGCTCGTCGATCAACGGCATGATTGCCATGCGCGGGCAGGCGCGCGATTACGACGAGTGGGCCGCCCTCACCGGCGACAGCCGCTGGAGCTGGAAGGAGGTGCTGCCGGTCTTCAAGGGCAGCGAGGATTACTGGCGCGGCGCCGACGAGATGCATGGCGCCGGCGGCGAATGGCGGGTGGAGCGGCAGCGGCTGCGCTGGGACCTGCTCGACCGCTTCGCCGAGGCGGCGCAACAGGTCGGTATTCCCCGCAACGACGATTTCAACCGCGGCGACAATCTGGGCGTCGGCAGCTTCGAGGTGAACCAGAAGGGCGGCATCCGCTGGAGCGCCGCCAAGGCCTTCCTGCGCCCGGCCCTCGACCGCCCGAACCTGAAGCTTGCCATCGATGCGGCCATCGACCGGGTGGAGATCGCCGACGGCCGCGCCACCGGCATCCGCTTCACCGTGAACGGGGAGCCGGCGCGGGCGACCTCCAGGGTCGAGACGGTGCTGGCCGCCGGGTCCATCGGCAGCCCGGCGATCCTCCAGCGTTCCGGCATCGGCCCGGCGGAACATCTGAAGTCGCTCGGCATTCCGGTGGTGCTGGACGCGCCGGACGTCGGCGCCAATTTGCAGGACCATCTGCAACTGCGCATGATCTACAAGGTCGACGGAATCGTCACGCTGAACAAGCGGGCCGGCACCCTGTTCGGCAAGGCGATGATGGGGCTGGAATATGCGCTGTTCCGCAAGGGGCCGCTGACCATGGCGCCCAGCCAGCTCGGCGTCTTCGCCAAATCGTCGCCGGAGGTTGGAAGCGCCGACCTGGAATATCATGTGCAGCCGCTGTCGCTGGAGAAGTTCGGCGATCCGCTGCACGGCTTCCCGGCCTTCACCGCCAGCGTCTGCGACCTGCGCCCGGCGTCGCGCGGCTGGACCCGCATCACCACCGCCGATCACCGCGCCAACCCGGCCATCGCCCCCTGCTACCTGTCCGATCCGGCCGACCGGGCGAAGGCGGCCAAGGCGCTGGCGCTGACCCGGCGCATCGTCTCGCAGCCGGCGCTCGCCCCCTACCACCCGGAGGAATACAAGCCCGGCCCCAGCTTCCAGACCGAGGAGGAGCTGGCGAATGCTGCCGGCGACATCGGCACCACCATCTTCCATCCGGTCGGCACCTGCCGGATGGGAGGCGCGGACGATGCCACCGCCGTCACCGATGCGGAGATGCGGGTGAGGGGGGTACGCGGTCTCCGGGTGATCGACGCTTCGGTGATGCCGACGCTGACCTCCGGCAACACCAACACGCCGACGGTGATGATCGCCGAACGCGGTGCCGCCCTGATGCGGGCCGACCGCCGCGCCGCCTTGCGGGGGTAGCTCCGTCCGGACAGGCCGGCGCCGCGCAAAAATTTCGCTGAACCGGCCAACAATCCGCAACAGGATTTTCCGAACGCCCCCGATCCCCGGCCAACCCGCAAAATCATTTGCCTGCGAAAGGCGCAGACTTGTCCCCAGAAAAGAAATCCGAGGGGACGAGAGATGGACGGCATGCAGCCGGGATTGCGGGGAGGCCTGCGGCCGGAACAGGCGGAGATCGACCGGACCTATCGCCTGGACGACCGCTACTGCCGCACCGAGGGGCAGGTCTATCTGTCCGGCACCCAGGCGCTGGTCCGGCTGCTGCTGCTCCAGGCGGAGAGCGACCGGCGGGCCGGGCTGAACACCGCCGGCTTCGTCAGCGGCTATCGCGGCTCGCCGCTGGGCGGGCTGGATCAGGCGCTGTGGCAGGCGCGCAAGCATCTCGATGCCCACGCCATCAACTTCGTCCCCGGCGTGAACGAGGATCTGGGCGCCACCGCCGTCATGGGCACCCAGCAGGTCGAATCCTCGGGCGAGGGCACCGTCGATGGCGTGTTCGGCATGTGGTACGGCAAGGGGCCGGGGGTGGACCGCTCCGGCGACGTGCTGAAGCATGCCAACGCCTATGGCAGCTCGCCGCGCGGCGGGGTGCTGGCGGTGGCGGGAGACGACCATGGCTGCGTGTCCTCCAGCATGCCGCACCAGAGCGATCTTGCGATGATCGCTTGGTCGATGCCGGTGCTGAACCCGTCGGGCGTGCGCGAGTATTTTGAGTTCGGCCTCTACGGCTATGCTTTGTCGCGCTTTTCCGGGGCCTGGGTGGGGTTCAAGGCGATTTCGGAATCGGTGGAAAGCTCGGCCACCGTCCGGCTGCCGTCGCTGGAGCGCGGTTTCCTGCCGGTGGCGTTCGATTCGCCGCCGGGGGGCCTGCATTACCGCTGGCCCGACCTGCCCAGCCTCGCCATCGAGGAGCGGCTGGCCGCCAAGGTCGCGGCAGTGAAGGCCTTCGCCCGCGTCAACCGCATCGACCGCCATGTGCTGGGAACGGGTGGCTGGCTGCGCATCGTCACCACCGGCAAGGCACATCTCGACCTGATGGAGGCGCTGCGCCTGCTCGGCATCGGCCCGGCGGAGGCTGCGGAGATCGGGCTGTCGGTCCACAAGATCGGCCTGTCCTGGCCGCTGGAGCCCGACTTCGCCCTGACCGCCACGCGGGGTGCCGAAGAGATTCTGGTGGTCGAGGAGAAGGCCCCCGTCGTCGAAGGCCAGTTGAAGGACCTGCTGTTCCATTTGCCGGCCGGCGAGCGGCCGCGCGCCGTCGTCGGCAAGACGGACGAGTTCGGCGCGCCTCTCCTGCCCGCAACCGGGGAGCTACGGCCCTGGATCGTCGCCAAGGCGCTGGTGGAGCGCATCCGCCACCGCTTCCCCCAGCGTGATTTCTCCGCAAGGCTGGCCGAGCTTCTGCCGGGCGAGGCGTCGGCCGCCCCTGCCCTGCCGCGCACGCCCTATTTCTGCTCCGGCTGTCCGCACAACATCTCGACCAGGGTGCCCGACGGCAGCAAGGCGATGGCCGGCATCGGCTGCCACTTTATGGCATCGTGGATGGACCGCGACACGGTGGGCCTCAGCCAGATGGGCGGCGAGGGCGTCAGCTGGATCGGACAGGCGCCCTTCAGCAAGCGCCCGCACATCTTCCAGAATCTGGGCGAGGGCACCTATTTCCATTCCGGCCTGCTGGCGATCCGGCAGGCGGTGGCCGCCAGGATCAACATCACCTACAAGATCCTGTTCAACGATGCCGTCGCCATGACCGGCGGCCAGCCGGTGGACGGCCCGATCTCCGTCGACGCCATCACCCGCCAGCTGGCGGCGGAGGGCATCACCCGCATCGCCGTCGTCAGCGACGCGCCGGAGAAATACGACAGCCGGTCGGGGCTGGCGCCGTTTACCACCGTACATCACCGCGAGGAACTGGACGCCGTCCAGCGCGAGATGCGCGAGATCCCCGGCGTCACCGCCATTGTTTATGAGCAGACCTGTGCCGCCGAGAAGCGCCGCCGGCGCAAGCGCGGCACCATGGCCGACCTGGCACGCCGGATGGTGATCAACGATCTGGTCTGCGAAGGCTGCGGCGATTGCGGCAAGAAGTCGAACTGCCTGTCGGTGCAGCCGAAACAGACCGAATTCGGCGTGAAGCGGCAGATCGACCAGTCCAGCTGCAACAAGGATTATTCCTGCGCCGACGGCTTCTGCCCCAGTTTCGTCTCGGTGGTCGGCGGGTCGTTGCGCAAGCCGAACCCCGACAGGGTCGCCGCCCGCTTCGCCGACGATCTGGCGGCGCTGCCGCTGCCGCAGCTTGCCGTCAGTGACGATCCGGCCGAGATCCTGATCGTCGGCGTCGGCGGCACTGGAATCGTCACCGTCGGCGCCGTGCTGGCGATGGCCGCGCATCTGGAGGGCAAGGCGTCCTCGGTGCTCGACTTCATGGGCTTCGCGCAGAAGGGCGGTGCGGTCTACAGCTATCTGCGGGTGGCGGAGGATGCCGGGCGGCTCAATCAGGCGCGGATCGACCCTAAGCAGGCGCAGCTGGTTTTGGCCTGCGACACGGTGGTCGCGGCCTCGCCCGATGCGCTGAAGACGGTGCGGCTGGGCCGCACGCGGGTGGTGGCGAACGCCCATGTCGCCCCGACCGGCGCCTTCACCCGCGATGGCAGCAAGCTGCCCGACGCCGGATCGCTGCTGCGCAGCCTGCGCCGTGCCGCCGGACCGGACCGGGTGGAGGTGGTGGACGCCAACCGGGTGGTCACCGCGCTGTTCGGCGACAGCATCCTCGCCAACGTCTTCCTGATGGGCGTCGCCTTCCAGAAGGGGCTTTTGCCGGTCGGGCTTGAGGCGCTGACCCGCGCCATCGAACTGAACGGCACCGGCGTCGCCGCCAACCTGCGCGCCTTCGCCTTCGGCCGCCTCGCCGCTCACCGGCCGGAGATTCTGGCGGGGTTGGGCGCGGAGGAGGAGGCGCCGGCCACCGATCTGGCCGGCATCGTCGAGCGGCGCGCGGCGTTCCTCGCCGACTATCAGGACCGCGCCTATGCCGACCGTTACCGCGCGCTGGTCGAGCGGGCGCGGCAGGCTGAGGCCCGCGTCGCCCCCGGTTCGACCGCGCTGTCGGAAGCGGTGGCGCGCAGCGCCTTCAAACTGATGGCCTATAAGGACGAGTATGAGGTGGCCCGCCTGCACAGCGACCCCAGCTTCCGCAAGAGCCTGGAGGACCGTTTCGACGGCGACTGGAAGCCGGTCTTCCACCTCGCCCCTCCCCTGCTGTCGCGCGACACCAACGGCTATGGCGAGCCGCGCAAGATGGCGCTGGGCGCCTGGATCCTGCCGGTATTCCGCGGGCTGGCGGCTTGCAAACGGCTGCGCGGCACGGCGCTCGACCCGTTCGGCTACACGGCGGAGCGGAAGATGGAACGCTCCCTGATCGCCCGTTATGAGGCCACCGTGGTGGAGATCGCCGAGCGGCTGTCGGCCGACCGGCTCGCCACCGCGGTGGAACTGGCGGCCTTGCCCCAGGAAATCCGGGGCTTCGGCCCGGTCAAGCACCGCGCGCTGGAGGCTGTGGAACCGCGCTGGCGGGCGCTGGAACAGCGGCTGCGCGAGCGGACGGCGCAGGCGGCGTGAGAGGACCTTATTTTTCGAGGAAATGCAGGAAGGGGAAGGCTTCGAAGTCGAAGCGGATCAGGGCCGGCGCCACGCCGTTGCGGACCAGATGGTCGTAGGTGCAGTATGGGGCCGCCTGATCCAGCCCCCAGAAGGCCCGGCCCTCGTCGAAATGCCGGCCGATATAGGCGACGACGAGGTCGAGATAGCGCTGCGCGGCCGATGAGCGGTTGAAGGCGAGGAAGCCGGCCAGGAAATCGCGGGTCGGTCCGCGGCCCCGGCGGTCCTGCATCACCGCCACGTCCCAGGACGGCCACTCCGCCATGGCGAGGCCGGGATCGGCGAGCAGCAGCGCATCGACATCGACCTGGATCACCGGCCCGGCCCCCGCCCGCAGAAGCTGCTGCGTCACCGCGAAGCGGGCGGAGGCGTAATAGGTCAGCCGCACCGGCTCCGGCAGGGTGCCGAGATCGACGGTCTCGACGGAGACCGACAGCGGCAGGTCGCCGCTCGCCAGTTGCACCAGCTCCGCTTCGACATCGGCCGGCGGGTTGACGATATGGACATGCAGGGCGCAGGACGCGGCCTTGTCTTGCCAGCTTTCGAGAAAGTCGGCGCCGAAGCGCCGCCAGTAACCGCCGTCGCAGCCGACCAGCAGGATCGGCCGGCCATCGGGCTTGGGGGCCACCGGCATGCGGCGGGCGGCACGGGCGAAGCAGTGCGGTGGCTGGGCGGCCAGTGCTTCGAAGAAGGCCGGGCCGCTGCGCACCATCGACCACAGCAGCATCTCGAAATCGGCGGCGATCTCCGCCGTCGTCCAATGGCGGGCGAACTTGCGGAAATAGCGCGCGGCAAGGTCGGGCCGCTGCCGCCGGTAGAGGGCGTAGCAGACCACCGACAGGGCGACGCTGTCGCGTGGCTCCGCCATCAGCCGGCGGCGGGCGGCGGCGGCGACCCGCTCCAGCGTCGCGTCGTCCATCACGCCGGTCTGGACCGCGACGACCGCCGTCCCGAACAGGTTCCGGCCGGCATCGCCATGGCCCCCGTCGGCGGCATGGGCGAAGGCGGCGATGGCCTCGGCCAGGGCAGCCCGGTCGACCAGCCGGCCGGCGGCGGCAAGCGTGACGTGCATCACCCGGCTCGCCGCCAGCCGGCACAGGCCGAGACGGTACAGGCAGTCGGGCCGGCCCGGTTGGAGCGCGTCCAGACGGCGGTACTGCGCCTCGGCCTCCGCCGTGCGGTCCTGGGCATAGAGACAGTCGCCGAGCCGCAGCAGGTAGCTGTCGGTATCCGGCGCCAGCCGCAAGGCCCGGCGCAGCGCCTCGGCCGCTCCGTTTCCGTCGCCAAGGTCGGTCAGGGCGCCGGCGAGATTGCCGAACGGCTTGGCCCAGCCGGGGTCGAGCGCCAGCGCCGCCCGGTGCTGGCCGGCCGCCCGGGCGGCCTGCTGCGCCGCCCGCAGCGCCGATCCCAGATTGTCGCGGTAGGCGGCGCAGAAGGGATCCCGGCCGATCGCCTCGCCGATCAGCCGCACCGCCTCGGCATGTTCGCCCGACTGGTGGTGCAGCACGCCCAGCAGGTGCCACGCGTCGGCCACCTCGGGGGCGGCCTGGATGATCTTGCGGTAGATATCCGCCGCCTCGGCCAGCCGGTTGCCCTGGTGCAGGCCGACGGCGATGCGCAAGGCTTCGGATATCGTGGTCATCGCCGACGCGCTCCTAAAGTCCCCCCAGATCCTGCGCTTCCAGGATCGTTTCCGGCAGGGTCAGGGTCAGGCCGTCGAAGGGGGCCAGCAGAGCGCGGATGTTGGAGCCGACGCCGCAGACCCGGTATTCCAGCCGGACCGCCTCGATCCGTTCCGGCAGCATCCGCTTGTGGTCGGTGATCAGCTGCCAGGCCAGGACGCAGCTGTTCTCCTCGTCCTGGGCGGTCGCATAGTCGTAGTCGCCGTAACGGTTGCGGCGGGCGATGTCGGCGACCTTCACCTTCATGTCGGGAAACTCGCGCCGGGTCGTCGCCGTCAGCGTTTCCATGGTGTAGAGCGGCACCGGGAACACTCGCGGCGGCTGGACCAGCGCGCCGAACAGGCTGTCCGGCAGGGTCTGCACGTCGACGGTCAGGCGGTTCTCCCCGGCCAGCGAGGTCGGGTTGCCGAGTGCCACATTGTAGGTCTTGTAGACCGCGCCGGTGTCGCGCATGCGGGCGGCGACGATGGGGAAGTCGCGGCTGTCCGGCAAGGTCACCGGCAGCGCCGCCGGCTGGATGCGGCGCCAGGGGGTGGCCGACTGGGTCAGGTTGTCACGCACCCAGCCGGCGCAGCCGGAGGTCAGCAGCGTGGCCGCCGCCAGCGCCGCCCACAGCGCGGCGCGTCCCGCGGTCCGGTGAAACGGGGTCACGGCCATCTCCATTACGGCCATCGGGGCTTCCTTACCAGTCATGGTAGATCGTCTTCCAGGCGGTGGAGAGGCCTTCGCGCGATTCCTCTGTGCTGAGCCGGTCGTCGATGGACTTGAACTGCACATAGGCCTCGTCATAGCGCATCAGGTTGTAGAGCGCCCAGCCGCGGACGATGCCGAGGTTGCGCGGCTCCGGCTCCAGCTCCTTGCGGGCGTCGAGCAGGCGCAGCACGTCGTTGTAGCGCTTGTCCTCCAGCGCCCGGCCGGCCTCCGTCGCCATCAGCGAGGCACGGATTTCCGCCCGCTGCGTCGGGGTCAGGTTGGCGCGCGGCAGATCGCGGGTCAGGCCGGTGACGTCGCCGGTCGCCAGCCGCGCGATGGCCTGCCCATAGGCGTTCTCCTGGGCCGGCGTCGCCGTCTGCGGCAGGCCCGACGCGGCCGGGCTGCGGCTGCCCGCCTTTCCGGCCGCAGGTCCGGCGGCGGACGCACCGCCTTTTGCCGGTTCGCGGGCAGCAAGCGTCTGCGCCTCGGCGAAGGCGGCCTCGGCCTCCGACGGGCGCTTCAGCTCCAGCAGGCACCAGCCGCGCTGCTGCAACAGGGCGGCGGTCGGCCCGCTTTTCGCGATGGTGCCGCGGATGATGCCGATGCAGGCGGCGAAGTCGTGGCGGGCGAGGGCGCGGTCAAGCTCGCTCGGACCCTGAGGTGCCGTGCGTCCGCCGCCGGGGCCGGCGGGGCCGCGCGGCGGGTCCACCGCCTTCAGCGCCTGATCGATACGGCTCGACTTGCCCTTCCAGGGCGCCGCGGCGGCACGGGCCTGCGCCTTGTCGCCCAACCCGTTGTAGGCAAGCACCAGCCCTTCCGCCGCCTTGTCCGACGGCGTCCACTCGTTGGCCTGGGCGAACCAGCTCTGCGCCTCGGCGAAATTCTTCTGCTTCTGGAAATACCAGCCGAGCGCGATGGCGCCGTCGGCGTCCTGCTTGTCGCGGACGATGCCCTGGACGCGCGACAGGTCGCCCGCCGACAGTGCGCCGGGCTTGGCGTTCCCGAGACGCTCCAGCAGGCGGCCTGTCTCCAGCTCCGCCTCGGCGCTGCGGACGGCGGAGTAATCCTCCCCCGTCGCCGGGTTGGCGGTGGCGCCCAGCGCCGACAGCTCGCGCAGCCGTTCCGGGCTGAGATAGCGCGACGCCTTGAAGATGGTGTCGCGCCGCTCCTTCGCCTTGGGGCAGGTAGTGACGATGGTCTTGTAGGTGTCGAAGGCGCGGTCGGTCTGTTTCAGCTCGGCATAGGCCTCCGCCAGACGCCAGGCATTGTCCAGCCGGTTGCAGGCCACCGCCTCCGGCTGGGCGGCGGCGGCATCGACCACCTCCTGCCAGCGCTTGGTGTCGCTGGCCGAGCGGATGCGCCCGGCGCTCTCGGCGAGGTCCAGCTCCTGCAGAAGCTTGTCCGACGGCTGCCAGGACGGCGACTTTCGCCGCTGTTCGGCGATGGCGGCCCGCGCCTCCGCCACCTTGCCGGCCGACAGCAGGGACCAGAACGGGCTTTCGTCGACGCCGGCGGTCGTCGGCTGCGGCGCGAACAGATCCTTGGGCGGTTCCCAGCCGGGGTCGAGGGCGCGCAGGCGGGCGATCTCCGCCTCCAGCCGTTCGCCGTCGCCGATGCGGGCGTAGTAACGCAGCGCCGTCTCGTCCACCTTGCCGGCGGCGGGGGCGGAACCGCTGCCGGGAGCCGGCGCCACCTCCACCTTCACGCCGGGAGCCAGCGCGCGGGCGCCGCCGTTCGACTGCGCCCAGGCATCCGGCCCACCGCCGGTGGCGGCGGCGGCGGCGAGGAGGAGGGCGGACAGGAGGAAAGGACGGGTCACGGATCGATCCCCAGGCTTTGCGCCGCCAGCGCGGACAGATGGGCCAAGGTGGTGGAGTAGTAATCCTCGTCGGGCGCCAGCGGCGGCACCGTCACGGCGTCGCCAGCCCCGGCAAGCTTGCAGGCCAGCCGGTAGACCGCCAGCATGCCGACCGACGCCGCCACCTGCGTGGTGGTGCCGCCCGGCAGCGACACCGTGGCGGGGACCGCCGAGCCGCCGAACTTGGTCGCCAGCGTCGCGAAGGGGCGGAAGTAATAGGGATCGCGATAGCCGTCCATCGCCAGATAGAGCGGCACCCGCACGGCGTCGTAACCGTACTGCTTCTTGAAGCCGTCGGCGATGCCCACCGTTCCGGCGGCGTCCAGCGTCATCCAGTCCGGCGGCAGCTGGAAACCGCCGAAGCGCGCCTTCGACAGCAGCACCAGCCCGGAATCCGACAGCTTGCCCCAGCGCTCGCCGCCGGCCAAGGCGGCGAAGGCGCGGATGGCGGGAAAGATCCAGTAGCTGGGGTTGAGGACCAGCGTCTCGCCCTTGCGGAAGCCGTCGCGTCCGGGCAGCAGCACAGTCAGCCCGGCCTGCTCCACCAGAAGCCCGGCGGCCAGCGCCTTGACGATGGCGGCGGCGGCGGTGCGGTAGGCCTCCGCCTGCCAGGTCTCGGCGGCGCGCAGCAGCGCCCAGGCGATCAGCATGTCGCCGTCGGATGCGTTGTTGCGGTCGGTGACCCCGCCGTCGGGCGTCCAGCGCCACGCCACCAGCCCGTCGCCGCGCACCATCAGCACGCGCTGGGTCCAGCCCCACAGCCGGTCGAAGGCGGCGCGGTCGCCCCCGGCCACCGCCAGCAGCATGCCGTAGCCCTGCCCTTCGGAATGGCTGATGCCCTTGTTGCCGGTGTCGACGATGCGGCCTTCCGGCAGCAGGAAGCGCTCGGCATAGCGGCGCCACGCCGCACCGTCATAGGGAGCCGCGCGCGACGTCGCCGGCAGGGCGGCAGGCAATGCCGCGGCCAGCCCGAGGGCGGCCGTCCCGGCCAGCATGCCGCGCCGCGATGTTTCGACTGGGGACGTCATGACCCGCTCCGTTCCCGATGCCCGCCCTTCAGCAGAAGGCGCATGCTGACCGTCAGCACCACCGCCGTCCCCAGCAGCAGGGCGAACAGAAGCTCGATCCGCTGCGACAGGTTGCGGGCCAGAATCAGGATCAGATTGCCGATGTCAAAGGGATTGAGAATGATCTGGTAGGGGCGCGATACCTCCAGCGTGGTGATGGCCGGCGCCGCACTGCTCCACAGCGCCCCGCCGCCGCGCAGCTTCTCCCACAGCCCGGCCTCGCCCAGGCTGCGCATGGCGCGGTCGACGGCGCGCGGATCCGCCGCGGTCAGCAGCGTCCAGGTCAGCGGCTCGGCCCCCGGCGCGCGGTATTGCAGCAGCGCCGCCTCCGGCAGGGTTTCGGCATTCTCGGTCAGCGCCACCACGTCGACCGGCGCCTCCTCCACCGTCCAGCTGTTGACGTAGCGCGCCGCCGCCGCCATCACCCGCCGCGCCCAGTCGGGCACCCAGCCGCGCCCGGCGACGGCCGGATCCTTGGCGTCGCCCGCCATCCGCTGCCAGCGGTTGGCCGCACCGCCGTCGGCGGCCAGGGCCGAGCCGGCGATGCCCATCGTCTGACCCACACCCTGCGGCACCGTTCCCGCCCGCGCCGGCCCCGGACGGGCGGCAGCGCCGGACCAGCCCAGCCGCAGCCGGTCGGCCAGGGCGCGGCTGTCGGCCGCCGCCATCGGCTCGCCGCGGGCCTTGGCCTGGGCGATCAGGGCACCCGCCTCCAGCAGTCCGGCCAGCCGGTCGGCCGGAAGGGGGGCCGAGGTGAAGACGGCCTGCGGCAGTGCCGCCACCGGGCCGACGATCAGCGCATTGTCGTTCGGCAGCCCGTCCCAGCCGGTGTAAGGCACCACCGCCATCAGGTCGCCGGCCCGCTGCGCCAGCTTTGCCGTCAGGCTCCAGGCGGCGCCGAACCAGGCGGGATCGCGCCCGACGACGACGAGGTCGAAGGGCGGCGCCTGCTCTCCCCCGGCGGTGCCGCCATAGGGGAAGGCGGTGTTGGCGAAGCCGCCCAGGCTCGGCAGCGTCACCAGACGGGCGAAGCCGGGGATCTCGATGCTGGAGCTGTCCAGCAGGGTGAAGGTCGGGCGCCGCACCGCAAAGACGCAGTCGGTGCCGCCGGCCGGCGGCAGCTCCGCCTCCAGCTCGATCAGGTTGGGGCCGGGGCGGAACAGCGCCATCGGCAGCGGCATCTCGCCATTCTCGACGATGCCGCTGGAGCGCTTGTCGATCTCCATGGCGCCGGCCGACTTGCCGTTGACCCGGACGTTCAGCACCGCGCCAGGCCCGAGATTGCCTTCGAACGCCGCGTTGACGTGCAACAGGATGGACCGGTCGCTGACCGGGGCGAAGCCGGCCGGCAGGGTCAGGCCGAAATGGCCGGTGTAGCGGTAGCCGCTATGCTGCACCGTCTGGAAGCCGAGGTCCGACAGGCGGTAGCGTCCCTCCGCCTGCACCGGCGGGGCCGGCGGCGCGGCCGGAAGCGCCGCGTCGGTGACGATCATCGCGGTCTGGGTCGGCAGCGGCCGGGTCACGTCGGCCAGCCGCATCACCGCCTGGTCGACCTCCTGCTGGGTCCGTCCCGAGGCGACGGCGATGAATCCGCCACCGCCGCTTCCCTCCGGGCCGCCCTTGGCGGCGGCATAGGGGTAGACGGCCAGGAACGGTCCGCCGATGGCGGCGGCCCGCGCCTCGCCCAGCAGGGGGGCCAGGCGGTCGCGGGTGCCGATCAGGATGTTCTTGCCGCCCGGCAGCGGCAGGGTTTCCAGCGTCGGGGCGGGAGCGCCGGGAGAAGTGCCGGCGGGCTTCACCGGCACCGCCACGACCCGCGGGGTCCGGTCGCCCAGCAGCAGGCCGTAGGACTGCGCCACCATGGAGCCCCAGCCGAGATGGTCGGCGTCGATCTCGCTGCCGGGCTGGACGATGGCCAGCGGCTCCCGCGCCCGGTCGGCGGAGGCCAGAAGCTGGCGCACCATGGCGAGATCCGGCTCCGGCACGCCGCCGTCGGACATCAGCGTCAGCGACGAGGCGGCGAGGTTGACCCGCGCCCACAGATCGTAGGTGCCGCGGACCGTGCAGATGGCGCGGTGCTGGGCGCTGGTCTGGAAGACGATCTGGTTCTCGCCGGGGCGGATCAGGCTGCCCGGGAGCGTGATGGAGGCGTTGACCGGCCCGCGGAAGGCGGCGAGCGGCAGGTCGGCCACCGGAGAACCGTTGATGAAGACCGACATCGACCCCTTTTCGGGCAGGATGTCGATGCCGTTCTCGTAGGTCAGCGCCAGCACGGCGCCGGTCAGCCCGATGACCGGCGGCAGGACGGCGCGCAGCGCCACCGTCTCCGTCTCGCCATGCAGCGTGACCTCCGGCTGGCCGTCGCGCAGGTTCGACAGCGGGATCACCCGGCGGTCGGCAGCCAGCGCCGGCGAGGCCCAGCCGGCGCACAGGCCGGTCCACAGCGACAGCAGCGCAATCAGCGCCGCCAACACCGTCCGTGGCGACGCCCGCAGCATCCGGCTCCCGCCGGTATGGTTCCCCAGGACCGCCATCGCCGTTACGGAGCCTGGAAGGTCAGGATGCGGCGCAGCGCGCCGGGCAGCGCCAGCAGGACATGGCCCAGCCGCGGCACCACGCGGGTGGCGAAGAACAGCAGCCCGCCGAAGAAGGTTGGTGCGGCCACCCGCTTGCGGTCGAGGAAGATGTCCCAGCCGACGCTGTTGCCGAAGACAAAACGCGCCATCTCCACGATGTCCTGGCGGTCGCGCGGGGCGAAGCCGGCGCCGACCGCCAGTTCGCCGTTGCGCATCTCGATGCGGAAGAAACGGACGCCGGTGGTGGTCGCGGCCTCCGTCTCCGTCGCGGCGATGGTCAGCACCGGGGCCTGGTCGGGCCGGCTCAGCAGCTCGCGCCATGTCGGATCGACGATCAGCCCGACGCCGCCGGCCGACACGTCGGCGACCGTCAGGTCGATGCTGGTGCCGTCCTCGAACCTCAGCACCGCGGGGCGGTCGACGGTGAAGCGCTCCTGCCGGCGGACGCGCTTGCGCTCATAGACGACGGCGAGGCCGCCCAGCGCCAGCAGCAGGCTCAGCGAACACCACACCGCCACCGGAACGATGGCCGCCCGGTGTTCGGGGAAGATGGAATAGCGCCACGCGCAGGCCGCCAGCCCGGCCGCCAGCAGCAGCGTGGTGACGATGAAGGGGGTGGCGAGCGGCGAGAAGCCGTCCTCCTCCACCGACTGGCCCTTGGCGGTCACCTTGAACACCGGGTCGCGCGGCCGGATCAGCGTCGCCAGCGCCGCGCGGGAGACGTGGAAGGATTGCAGATACTCGTACAGCTCCGAGAACAGCGGCCAGCGCATCCGCCCATGCAGGAACTGCGACAGGAAGGCGGCGGCGAAGACGTGCGGAATGACGAAGCAGGCGAAGTCCGGCAGGTTGATGCGGTAGATCTCCAGCCCGAACAGGGCATAGCACAGCGGCGACAGCAGGAAGATCGGCCGCCAGAACCAGAAGAACCAGTAGAGCATGGTGCTGAGGTAGCACAGCCGCTGCGAGAAGGTCAGGCCGCGCTTGAGCAGCGGATTCTTCAAGAGGAACAGCTGGATCATGCCCTGGGTCCAGCGCGACCGCTGGGCGATGAAGCTGTCGAAGGTCTCCGGCTGCAAGCCGGCGATCAGCGGGCGCGGCAGGTAGACGCTGCGCCAGCCGCGCGAATGCAGCTCCAGCGCGGTCTCGCAATCCTCGGTCACCGTGTCGCCGCTGAAGCCGCCGACCTCCTCCAGCGCGGCACGGCGCAGGATGGCCGCGGACCCGCAGAAGAAGGAGCCGTTCCAGCGGTCCAGCCCGGGCTGGATCGAGTAATAGAACATCTCGTTCTCGCTCGGCATCCGCTCGAAGGTGCCGAGGTTGTATTCGACCGGGTCGGGATTGACGAAGAAATGCGGGGTCTGGACCAGGAACAGGCCCGGATCCTGCTGGAAGAAGCCGACCGTCGCCGTCAGGATGCCCACGGTGGGCACATGGTCGGCGTCCAGGATCAGCAGCAGATCGCCGGACGTCTTATGAAAGGCGTGGTTGATGTTGCCGGCCTTGGCATGCTCGTTGCGCGGCCGGGTCATGTAGGTGACCTGCAGCCGTTCGCACAGCGCGGTCAGCGTCTCGCGCCTCGCCTTCGCCGCTGCGGCCTGCTCCGGGTCGCTGTGGGACAGCTTCTGGTCGGTGCCGCCGTCGTCCAGCAGATAGACATGCAGCTTGTCGCGCGGATAGTCGATGCAGACCGCGGCGGCCAGCGTCGTCTCCAGCAGCTCCGGCTCCTCGTTGTAGGAGGGGATGTAGACGTCGACGCTGGGCCAGAAGGCGGGATCGCCCGTCGGTTCCGACGGCTCGCGGGAGAGCGGGTCGATGATGACGAACAGCGAGGTCAGGAACAGGACGAAGGACAGCGCCTCGGCCGCGAACAGGGTCACGCCGGGAATGAAATTCACCAGATCGTCCACCGGCGGCATTGTGCCGGTCAGACGCCAGAAGAAATAGCGGAAGGTGACGAAGGCCAGCAGCAGAACGGTCAGAGTCCGGGCATGCCAGAAGCGCTGGGCGAAGCGCCCGAGCACGAAGGCGGCGGCCACCACGCCGGCCGAGATGGCCGCACTTGCAAATCTTCCAACGGGCAAGGCGGCCAGCGCAAGAAACAAACCCGCCGACAGCAACAATAAAATCCAGAGCAGAACCGAGCGCAGTGAGAATCGGCGGCTGTTCGGGTTCGGCTGTCGTTTGGACTGCTGCGCCTTGTTGTTGATGGGCCGAACAACGGTCTTGGCGCCGGGCGAGGTTGTCATGCGAATCCGCAGAATGGGGCCATTGCACCCTAGTGGGTGCCTCCTTATGGCTCAAGCTTCGTTACAAATCGTTACTGACTCGAGACAAAGCTCGCTCAAAAGCCGTATTTCGGCGGACCTGTGTCGTCCCGATGACGGTCGTTCCAAGGCAGTTTTCCCCAATGCCGCAGGCGAATGGCCACGACTCGGGACAGGGGTGCCGATTGCCGCAAAGGCCTGGGATTGCAGCGGCTATCCGTTGCCTGTGCGCGGCTGCCCTGCGTCGCGGCTTGGGCTTGGGGGGATGACGGCGGGCGGGAATGCCGCCATGGTGGCTGACAATTCGCCCACCCACCGGTTGCAGCACAGGGTTCCATCCGTCTCCATGCCGATCTCCACCCTTCTGTCCGACGCCTTCGCCGTACTGGCCCCGGTTTTCGTGGTGGCTGCGCTCGGTTATGGCTGGACCCGGGGGAAGCTGCCCTACGACAGCGCCTTCATCACCACCTTCGCGATCAACGTGTCGTCGCCCTGCCTGGTCTTCTCCGCCCTGACCCGGCTGCACCTGTCCGCCGACGTGATGGGGGAGATGGCGCTGGCGGCGACGCTGTGCATGGCGCTGACGGCGCTGGCGTCGGTCCCGGTGCTGCTGGCGTCGGGGCTGTCGCTGCGGGTCTATGTGCCGGCGATGGCCTTCCCCAACGCCGGCAATCTGGGCCTGCCGGTCTGCCTGTTCGCCTTCGGGGAGAGCGGCCTCAGCCTTGCCGTGCTGTTCTATGCGGTGATGTCGGTGGGACAGTTCACGCTGGGGCCGGCGCTGGCCGCCGGGCGCTTCGATCTGGCGCAGATGGCGCGCACCCCGACGATCTACGCGGTGGCGGCGGCGGTGGCGATCCAGCTGGCCGAACTGCCGCTGCCGGTGTGGATCGGCAACACCACCACGCTGCTGGGCAACTGCGCCGTGCCGCTGATGCTGTTCTCGCTGGGGGTGGCGCTGTCGAAGCTGCGCCTGTCCGGCGCGGTGCGGGCCCTGTCGATGTCGGCCTTCCGGCTGGCGGTCGGCTTCGCCATGGGGCTGCTGGTGGCCTGGGCGCTGGGGCTGACCGGGGCGGCGCGCGGCGTGGTGCTGGTGCAAAGCTCGATGCCGGTGGCCGTGTTCAACTATCTCTGGGCGCTGCGCTACGGCAACGCGCCGGAGGATGTCGCCGGCATGGTGCTGGGGTCCACCGCCATGGCCTTCGTCGGCCTGCCGGCGCTATTGATGTTCGTGATGCAGTAGATTGGGAGGAGATTCATGGCGCACAGGGAACACCGCTATGCCGTCCGGCTCGACTGGACCGGCAATCTCGGCACCGGCACCTCGTCCTACCGGGCCTACAGCCGCGACCACACGCTGAGCGCCGGAACCAAGCCGGCGATCCCCGCCACCTCCGACGCCGCCTTCCGCGGCGATCCGGCGCGCTGGAACCCGGAGGAGATGCTGGTCGGCGCCCTGTCCTCCTGCCATCAGCTCTGGTACCTGCATCTCTGCTCGGCCGCCGGGATCGTCGTCACCGGCTACAGCGACGACGCGGACGGTGCGATGGAGGAGGAGGCCGACGGCGGCGGCCAGTTCACCGCCGTCGTCCTGCGGCCGCGGGTGATGCTGGCGCCGGGGTCCGACGCCGGCAAGGCGCTGGCCCTGCACCACGAGGCGGCGGAGAAATGCTTCATCGCCCGTTCCGTCAATTTCCCGGTCCGGCACGAACCGGCGGTGGAGGTCGAGGAAGAGGGGACCGGCGATGAGCGCTGACCCCAAGCTCCTGCCCATGCCTGGGAAAGACGCCCCCGCCCTGCCAGTCCTGGACGCCGTCGCCGGCCGGCGCAGCATCCGCGCCTTTCTGCCGGCACCGGTGGAACGGGAGACGGTGCGGCGCATCCTCGACCTCGCCGCCCGCGCGCCCAGCGGCTCCAACATCCAGCCCTGGAAGGTCCATGCCATCGCCGGGGAGGCGCGCGCCGCCCTGTCGGCGGAGCTGCTGGCCGCCCATGAGGCCGGGGAGCCGGAGGTGCCGGAATATCCCTATTACCCCGAGACCTGGCGGGAGCCCTATCTGGGCCGCCGGCGGGCGGTGGGCTGGGCGCTCTACGGCTCCATCGGCATCGGCAAGGGCGACCGCGAGCGGATGGCGCGCCAGCATGGCCGCAACTGGCTGTTCTTCGGCGCGCCGGTCGGGCTGTTCTTCAGCATCGACCGCGACATGGGCAAGGGGGCGTGGCTCGACCTCGGCATGTTCATGCAGAATGTCATGATCGTCGCCCGCGGCTTCGGGCTGGAGACCTGCCCACAGGCCGCCTTCTGCTACCGCCACGCCATCACCGCGCGGCATCTGGGCCTGCCCGACGGCGAGATCATCGCCAGCGGCATGGCGCTGGGCTTCGCCGACTGGTCGGCACCGGAAAACAACTTCCCGACGGAGCGCGAACCGGCCGAGGGTTTCACCCGCTTCACCGGCTTCTGAGGACTGCGTCCTTAGAGCGTGACGAATCCATGGGGCGCAGCCGCGGCAGGCCCGCAGGGCGACAGCGTGCCGGCGACGAAGGCGGCAGTCTGGACAAGCACGCGCGGCGAGAAGGGCTTGGCGATGTAGCCCAGCCCGACCCCGCCGGCCTGGGCCTTGTTGGGTGGGTTACCGGTGGCGAAGACACAGGCGATCCCCATCGCCTTCAATTCGCGGGCGACGTCGAGCCCGTTCGAGCCGTTGGCCAGCTTGATGTCGACGAAGGCCATGTCCGGCTTCTCCTGCCCGGCCAGCGCGAGGGCGGTCGGCAAATCCTCGGCGATGCCCGTCACCGCGTGGCCGGCCGACTGCAAGGTCAGCGACACGCCCTCGGCGATCAGGAACTCATCCTCTATGATCAGTATCTTCATTGTTTTTCTTGTAAACTCTGTGCGTTTGCCGGGGGGATCACGCCTGGGTTGGAGCGCGCGGCTTCATAGGGAAAGTTAAAAGGAAGCGTGTCCCCGGTGTCAAACGTTCGATCTCCAGACGCCCCCTCAATTGCCGCGTAAGATTGCGGACCGTGTTCAGGCCGAAGCCACCGCCGCCGCTCGCGACCCCCTCGGGCAGGCCGATGCCGTCGTCGGCGACATCGATGCGGACCTCGTTCCCCGCCACCGCCATATCCACCGTAACCCTGCCGCGCCGCCCGTTGGGAAAGGCATGCTTGTAGCTGTTGGTCAGCAGCTCGTTGACGATCAGCGCCACCGGCACCGCGGTGTCGACCGGGGCCGACAGCGGCGCGCCCGCCGCCAGGGTCATCGACGGTTCGGCCCCGCCGGTGGGCGGGACGGCGTTCTCGGCGATGCTGCGGATCAGGTCGGTCAGTTCGACGGTGTCGTACACCGCCCCCTCGCCATAGAGACGGCGATGGACCTCGGCAATCGCCAGCACCCGGCTGCTGCTGTCCAGCAGTTCCTGCCGCACCTCCTCGCTGCGATGCCGCATCGCCTGGGTCCGCAGCAGGTTGGCGACGATCTGCAGGGAGTTCTTGACCCGGTGGTTGACCTCGTCGAGAAGGACGCGGTTCTCCTGCAAGGTCGCGGCCAGCGCCTCCCCTTCCGCCCGCTCGGCCTGGTAATCCCGCTCCATCCGCCGGACGGTGGAGAAGCAGAGCCAGCCGGTGACGGTGACGAAGACGATCCCATAGGCGATCATCAGCAGTTCGAGAATGGTGGCATGCCGGCTGCGCCCGGCAAGCAGCAGATCCTCCTCCACCCGCATGGTGGCGGTCATCCGCCGGATTTCGGCCATCATGCCGGCGCCGATGCCCTCCCGGACGGGTGCCGGCGCCCACGCCACCCCTGCCTCCTTCGCCCGCCGCAGAAGCTCGGCCATCCGGTCCAGCCTGTCGGCGGTCAGGCTCCGCAACGCCGTCACCTTGTCCTGCTGCGCCGGATTGTCGGCGGTCAGCGCCCGCAAACGGTCCAGCAGCGCGCGGCTGCGCTCCCTCCCCTCCTCGTAGGGGACGAGATGCCGGGGGTCCAGCGACAGCAGATAGCCGCGCTGGCCGGATTCGGCATCGGCCAGCGCGGATTGCAGCTCCTCGACCGCGGAGATGACCTTGTGCGTGTGGTCGACCCAGTCGATGGCGCGGCGGTATTCGATGAAGAAGACGACGAGCAGCAGGAAGCCGACGAACAGGCCGCCGAGCAGCAGCGCCGATACTCTGGCGGCACGGGCGCGCACTGTGCGGCGCGCCAGGCTGGCATCCGTGTCGATGGGCATGGGCCGTCCCCGTCTCGCGTCGTCGTTCACCTCGTTAAACAGTCCGCACAGTCTGTATCGTCACGCATCCTCGGCATTGACGTGAATCAAGAAAAGTTAAGCCGTCGAAGGAGTGCGACGGCGACGCATAATTTCTAGCCACTCAGCGCCGCCGCCAGCGTATCGTGCAGGCGGCCGGGCTGGATCGGCTTGTGCAGCAGCGCGCATTGGGCGCCGGCCGCCTCCCGCAGCCGGTCGGCCGAGGTGTCGCCGGTCAGCAGCACGCCGGGGATGTCGCGCGACAGGCGGCGGCGGACCATGTCCATCACCATCAGCCCCGTCGTCCCTTCCGGCAGGCGGTAATCGGCCAGGATCAGGTCGGGTTCTTCGCCGGACTCGATCAGGTCGCCCAGAATCCGCTCCGCCTCCGCACCGCTGCCGGCCTCCGCCACGCGATAGTTCCAGTCCTCCAGCATCAGGACGAGCGCCATGCGGATGACGGCGTCGTCCTCCACCAGCATGACCAGCCGCCCGGCTTCGTCGTCGGCCCCGCTGCGGCCGGCGCTGTCGGACCGGTCGGTCATGTCCGGCCTGGTTTCGGTCAGGGGCAGGCTGACGGTGAAGCGGCTGCCACGGCCCAGCGAGGAGGTCACGTCGATGGTGCCGCCCAGCATGGTGACCAGCCGCTTGGCGATGCTGAGACCCAGCCCCAGCCCCTCGCGCCGGTCGCGGGCGGCGTTGCCGATCTGGTAGAAGTCCTGGAAGATGCGGTCGATGTGCTGGTCGGCGATGCCGATGCCGGTATCCCACACCTCGATCTGCACATGGTCGCCGCGCTGCCGCGCACCGATCAGCACCCGCCCGCCGGGGGCGAAATGCAACGCATTGGTCAGCAGGGCGCGCAGCACCCGCTCCAGCAGCCGCGGATCGGTGCGCGTCGTGAGAGGCGGTGCCACCAGACGCAGGGCCTGCCCCGCCTTCTCGGCCGTGGATACGAATTCCCCATGCAGCCGGGCCAGCAGGGCGGCGATGTCGACGGTCTCCGGATTGGGGGCGACCAGCCCGGCTTCCAGCTTGGAGATGTCGAGCATCCCGTCCAGCATGCCGCCCAGCCCGCCGAGCGAGGACTGGATCTGCTCCGCCATCCGCCGGGCGCCGGGGGAGAGCGTTTCCTTCATCATCAGGTCGGAGAGCAGCAGCAGGGCCTGCACCGGCTGGCGGAGATCGTGGCTCGCCGCCGCCAGGAAGCGCTCGCGCGCATCCAGCGCCACGTTCAGCTCGCGTTCCAGCGCCTTCACCGCGGTGATGTCGGCGACGCTGGACACCACCGCCTCGACCCGGCCGGCCGGATCGGCGACCGGACGGCTCGACACCCGCAGCCAGCGGGTGGGGGCGGTCGCCTCCTCCCCCTCGACCACGCCGATGATGCGCTCGACCACCGGCTTGCCGCTGCGCACCGCTTCCGCCGCGGGGGGAAGCCCATGCAGCCGGTTGCCGTTGGCGTCGATGAATCGGCGGCCGGCGGTGGTCGGAACCGTGGTGTCCGGGGCAGTGGCCGGCGCCAGCTGCCCGCCGGCCCGGCTCTCTGCCTTGCCGTCCGCATCGAAGGCCGCCGCCATCGGGTCGAGCAGGGCGCGGGCGGGGCCGTCCAGCAGACGCTCGGCCATGGCGTTCGCCAGCAGGCTGCGGCCATCGACGGCGGTCATCGCCAAGGCGTCGTGCAGCGACTGCACCAGCACCCGGTGCCGCCGCTCGCTCAGGTTCAGCGCCGCTTCCGCCGTCCGCCGCGCGGTGACGTCGCGGAAGGCGACGACGGCACCCTGAATGCGCTCCTCCATCGGGGCGAGGCGCATGCCGGACGCCAGCATGGGGGAAATGGTGACCTCCACCAGCAGCGTCCCGCCATCCTCCCGGCGGAGCTTCTCGCAGGCGACGCTGCGCGGCCGGCCGTCGGTCAGCGACAGGGCCAGCGCACGGGCCGCCCCGCCCGTCCGGAGTGCCGCCGGGGAAGCGCTTGCATCCGCTCCGCGGCCCGGCAGCCCCGCCCCCGTGTCCTCCGCCGGTCCGGCCAGCAGGTCCGACGGCGGGCGGCCGATCAGGTCGAGGTCGAGATGCCCGGTCATGGCCGTCGCCGCGGCGTTGACGAAACGGATGCGGCCGTCGGCGTCCACCCCCAGGATCCCGTCGCCGACCGACTGCAGGATGTGGTGATAGTCGGCGCGCGCCCGCTCGGCATCGTCACGGGCCTGCTGCACCTCGCGAAGCCAAGCGTTGCGTTCGGTCAGGTCGGTGATGGTCAGCAGCACGTCGCCGCGGTCGCTGTCGTCCAGCGTCACCCGGCGGGCGTCGGTCAGCCCGTCGATGATGGTGCCCTGGGGCCCGAGGAAGCGGAACTCCTGCCGGACCCAGTCGCCATGGTCGCGCAGCCGGCCCAGCGCGGTGAACAGCCGGCCATGGTCGACGCTGTCGAGCAGCAGGGTCAGCGGACGGCCCTTCAGCCGCAGCATCGGCAGGCCGAACTGCCGTTCTGCGGCGGCATTGGCCTCGCCGACGATGCCGGCGGCGTTGACCGCCAGGCAGGCCAGCGGCACCGACTGGAAAAGCTGGAGATATTGCAGGCGGGACGCCTCCAGCGCCTGCTGGGCGCCGCGCAGCTCCTCGTTCTGGATCTCGAGCTCGGCCTGATGGACATACAGCTCGTGCAGCAGTTCCTTCATCGAGGTGGCGGTGACGTCCGTCGCCTCGAAAGTACCGCCGTTGAGGATGGTTTCGGCACGGCGGCGCAGTCGGCCGGAGGAATCCTCGCTCATTCGTCGCCCCCGTCGCCTGTACCGGCTCCGTCGAACCGCAATTCCATCAGCTTGCGGTTGGTTATGTTGATGTGGCTGACGACGATGCCGCCGTCATGGTCGTTCAGGCGGGTGGCATGCATCAGGAACCAGCGCTGTTCATCGGGCGAATGGCAGGGATATTCGATGGAGAAATCATTGGCTTCGCCGTCCAGGATGCGGCGCAGCCCGTCATGCACCGCCCGGGCGATGCTGTCCGTCGACGCCGCCTCCGGGTTGAGGCAGACGTCCAGATAGTTGGTGCCGACGCCGCAGCGCTCGGTCGCCGGGGCGCCGTTGCGCTGGGCGAAGCCGCGCCAGGCGGCGTTCACCATGACGATCCGGCCGTCGCGGTCGGTCACGGCGATATGCTCCGGCAGGCTGTCCAGCACCTTCTGCAGCCGCTCCTGCGCCTGCTTGGTCTCCGTCACGTCGACGAAGGTCACCACCACGCCGCCGATCTGGCTCTTGTCGGTCAGGTAGGGCAGGATGCGCGTCAGCACCCAGCGGCCGTCATGGACCCGGACATGGCGTTCAACCGCCTCCTGCCCGTCGAACACCTTGCGGATGTCGCCGAGGAAATCGGGATAGTCGATGTTGGTGGACAGGTGCGCGATGGAGCGGCCGATGTCGCGCGGAATGATGTTGATGAAGCCGGCCGCCGCCGGGGTGAAGCGGCGGATGACGAAGTCGCCGTCGAGGAACACCGTGCCGATCTCGGTCGAGCGCAGCAGGTTGTCGAGGTCGTTGGTGATCTCGGTCAGCTCCTCCACCTTCGCCTGGTATTCGGCGTTGACGGAGTAAAGCTCCTCGTTGACCGACTGAAGTTCCTCGTTGGTGCTCTGCAGCTCTTCGTTCGAGGCCAGCAGCTCCTCGTTGGTGGCCTGCAGTTCCTCGTTGGCGGTTTCCAGCTCCTCGATGGTCGCCTGGAGATTCTCGCCGCGCGACAGCAGCTCCTGCTCCAGCCCGCGGATGCGCTCGGCGGCGTCGGCGTTCAGGTCGAAGTCGGAATCGGGAACCGACAGCGGCAGCATGTTGGCGCGGTCCAGCACCACCAGGGCGAAGCGGCGCCCGGTCTTGCGCGCGACATAGGGCTGGACCCGCAGGCTGATCGCCGCCACCCCCTCGCGGTCCTTCACCGGGATGTTGGACAGCGCGAACTCCTCGCCGGAGCGGAAGGCGCGGTTGAGTGCCGTGCCCGTCACCATGGCGACCGAGGACGGCAGCATCTTCAGCACGTTCAGCGTCGCCTCCCCCGCCGGCACCTTCAGCAGGGACGACGCGTCGCCGAACACATGCATGATGGTCATCTGTTCGTTGACCAGCAGGCAGGGCGGCACATAGGCCTTCATCAACGCGCCGATGGCCTCGTCGATGACCGCCCCCTCCTCCATGCCATGGCTTCCGGCATCCTCGCCATGGCGGGCCAGCGGGGCCGCCACCGTCGGCACCAGCAGGCGCGACAGCCGGAAGGATCCGGCGCGCAGGCTCTGGAAGATCTTGTTGCGGCTGTCGACGGTGTGGAAGTCGGACTGGAGGTCGCCCAGCGTCTCGCTGGTGCCGAGGAACAGGAAACCGCTCTGGCGCAGGGCGTACTGGAACAGGCTCAGGACCTTGCGCTGCAACGGCTGGTCCATGTAGATCAGCAGGTTGCGGCAGCTCAGCAGGTCGATCTTGGTGAAGGGCGGGTCGCGCATGATGTTGTGGGCGGCGAACACCACCATGCGGCGGATGTCGCGCGACACCACATAGCTGTCGCCGCGCGCGACGAAGAAACGGCTCAGCCGGTCCTGCGACACATCCTCGGCAATCGCGCGCGGATACTCGCCGAGGCTGGCGATCTCGATGCTGTCCTGGTCGATGTCGGTGGCGAAGATCTTGACGTCGACGCTGCGGCCCAGCTTTTCCTGCGCCTCGGCGAACAGGATGGCGAGCGAATAGGCCTCCTCCCCGCTGGCGCAGCCGCAGACCCAGACGCGGATCATGTCGCTCGGACTGCGGTTGGCGAGCAGGCTGGGGATCACCCGGTCGGCCAGGACGCGGAAGGCCGCCTCGTCCCGGAAGAAGCGGGTGACGCCGATCAGCATCTCCTTGTAGAGGTTGACCGTCTCGGCGCTGTTCCGCCGCAGCAGGGCGGCATACTCGTCCATCGAGTCCAGGCCGGCGCCCTGCATCCGCCGCTCGATCCGCCGCAGCAGGGTCGCCAGCTTGTAATGCGAGAAATCGACGCCGGTGACCGAGCGGATGACCGCGATGATCTGGGCCAGCGGGTCGTCGCCATCCTCGCGCCGCTGGCGCGCCGGCATCGGCCGGGCGCGGGCCAGGGTCTTGCGCGCATGCTCGATCAGGCGGGCCGGCAGATCCTCCGGCGCCAGGGTGGCGTCGATCTGTCCGGTGGCCAGCGCGCTGCGCGGCATGCCGTCGAACTGCGCGGTTTCCGGCTGCTGGACCGCGGTGAAGCCGCCGCCCGACTTGATCGCCATCAGGCCGCGCGTGCCGTCCGATCCGGTGCCCGACAGGATCAGGCCGATGGCAAACGGTCCCTGGTCGCGGGCGAGCGCGGTCAGGAAGATGTCGATCGGCAGGCTCATGCCGCCGCCGGCATCCTTGGCGGTCAGCCGCAGCCGGCTGTCCTCGATGCTCAGATGCTTGCCCGGCGGCAGCAGATAGACGGTGTTGCGCTGGACCGGGACGCCGTCGGTCGCCTGGACCACCTCCATGGCCGTGTGCTTCGCCAGCAGGTCGACCATCAGGCTCTTGTGCACCGGCGACAGGTGCTGGACCACGACATAGGCGAGGTCGCTGTCGCCGGGAACCGCGTCGAAGAAGCGCTGCAACGCCTCCAGCCCGCCGGCCGAGGCGCCGATGCCGACGATGCAACAGGCCTGCTCCGGCGGCGCACCGGCTTCCACCACCGGAACATCCCCGGCGTCTGCATCGGACGATGTGGGGGACGATGTGGCAGACGACGTGGCGGGCGTCGGGTCAGGCTGCGTGTCTGGCGTGTCCGTTGGCACGGTGATAATCGGGTCCTTCTGGCGTCGGCCTGCCGGTCGTCTGCGCAAGCCAGACCCTGCCTATATCCAACGCCTTTGATTTGGTCAACTTGACTGTCGTAGGGCATCGTTCTCCGACATCATCATTTTAATTGGAATGTCCGCATCTTCCCATCGATTTGACTTTGGTTTTATAACGAATGTATCGTGTCTAAAGCATCATCCCGGCACGCCGCCTCATCATTCCGTACCGATTGCCGGAAAGCCGGGGATGGGGCGGGACGGGGGACCTGACGGGCGCGAAATTCCTGCTATGTTTGCTGCCGCCGGGCGTCGCATCCTGGGGCGTCAATGGCATGCAAGGCAGCGGGAACGGGTCATGAGCTTCACCTCGATCTATCGCCACGGCTTCGCGCGGGTGGCCGCCTGCACCACGCGCAGCACCCCCGCCGACCCGGCGGCCAATGCCGCGGCGGTGCTGGAGGCGGCGCGCGCCTGCCACGACAAATCGGTGGCGGTGGCACTGTTTCCCGAACTGGCGCTGTCCGGCTATGCCATCGACGATCTGCTGATGCAGGACCCGCTGATCGACGCGGTGGAGCAGGCGATCCTCGATCTGGTGCAGGCGTCGGCCGGACTGATGCCTCTGCTGCTGGTGGGAGCGCCGCTGGCATATGACGGGCGGCTCTACAACACGGCGGTGGCGATCCACCGCGGCGAGCTGCTGGGCGTGGTGCCGAAGCAGCATCTGCCCAACTACCGGGAATTCTACGAGCGGCGCCAGTTCGCGTCGGGCGCCGGCACCGAAGGCGGGACGATCCGCATCGGCGATTTGACCGCCCCCTTCGGCCCCGACCTGCTGTTCTCCGCCGAGGACCAGCCCGGTCTGGTCGTCCATGCCGAAATCTGCGAGGATCTGTGGGTTCCGGCCCCGCCCAGCACCATGGCGGCACTGGCCGGCGCGACGGTCCTCGCCAACCTGTCGGCCAGCAACATCACCATCGGCAAGTCCGACACCCGCCGGCTGCTGGCGAAGTCGCAGTCGGCGCGCTGCCTGGCGGCATATCTCTATTCGTCGGCCGGGACCGGGGAATCGACCACCGACCTCGCCTGGGACGGCCAGACCTCGATCTTCGAGAATGGCGAGAAGCTGGCGGAGACCGACCGCTTTCCCGACGGCGCCCAGATGGCGGTGGCCGACGTCGATCTCGACCTGCTGCGGCAGGAGCGGCTGCGCCAGGGCACCTTCGACGACAACCGGCGCCTGTTCCCCGGTGCCACCGGCGGATTCCGCACCGTCGCCTTCCGGCTCGACGCGCCGGAGACGGATGTGGGCCTGCTGCGCGTGGTGCCGCGCCTGCCCTTCGTCCCCGCCGCCGCCGAACGGTTGGAACAGGACTGCTACGAGGCCTACAACATCCAGGTCGCCGGCCTTGTGCAGCGGCTGCGCGCCACCGGGATCAGGACGGTGGTGATCGGCGTGTCGGGCGGGCTGGACAGCACCCATGCGCTGATCGTCGCCGCCCGCGCCATGGACCGGCTCGGCCTGCCGCGCACCGGCATCCTCGGCTACACCATGCCCGGTTTCGGCACGAGCGAGGGCACCAAGTCCAACGCCTGGAAACTGATGACGGCGCTGGGGGTGACCGCCAAGGAACTCGACATCCGTCCGGCGGCCAACCAGATGCTGCGGGACATGGACCACCCCTATGCCCGCGGCGAGGCGGTGTACGACATCACCTTCGAGAATGTGCAGGCCGGCCTGCGCACCGACTACCTGTTCCGCCTCGCCAACCAGCACAACGGCATCGTGCTGGGCACCGGCGACCTGTCGGAGCTGGCGCTGGGCTGGTGCACCTATGGCGTCGGCGACCAGATGTCCCATTACAACGTCAATGCCGGCGTGCCGAAGACGCTGATCCAGCATCTGATCCGCTGGGTCGGCCGCACCGGCCAGTTCCAGCAGGAGGTGTCGGCGACACTGGACGCCATCCTGAAGACGGAGATCTCGCCGGAACTGGTGCCGGCCGGCTCCGACAAGGCGCTGCAAAGCTCCGAATCCGTGGTCGGGCCGTATGACTTGCAGGACTTTACCCTGTTCTACGTGCTGCGCTACGGCTTCCGCCCGTCGAAGATCGCCTTCCTGGCCCGCCATGCCTGGTCCGACGCCGGAAAGGGCGACTGGCCGGAAGGCTATCCGCTGGAGAAGCGCCGCGCCTACAGCCCGGCCGAGATCCGCGACTGGCTGCGCGTGTTCCTGCGCCGCTTCTTCGGGTTCAGCCAGTTCAAGCGCTCGGCCATGCCGAACGGCCCGAAGGTGACCGCCGGCGGCTCCCTCTCGCCCCGCGGCGACTGGCGCGCCCCGTCGGACGGCAACGCCCGCATCTGGCTGGAGGAGCTGGAGCGCGAGGTGCCGGCGGAGTGAAAAGACAAAAAAGGCCGGCGCCCAATCGAAGCGCCGGCCTTTTCCCTGTCGAATGCGATACCGGTCAGATCGAGATGCGCAGGGATTCGCGGTTGACCGGAGCGGTGTCGGGCGTGGTCATCGGGCGCGGCGGCACGGCAGGGCGAAGACCAGCCGGCGGCTGGCCCGGCGCCGGAGCGGCCTGCGGGGCCTGGGGCGCCTGCGGGGCGGCCGTCTGCGGCGTGCCCGGATGCGGCTGGGTCGCCTGCTGGGCGGCGATGAACTGGCCCTGGGCGGTCAGGCCGCTGGCGACGTTGCGGTTGATGTTGACCAGCGTGTCGATCTTGCCGAAATCCAGGTCGATCAGACGGTTGGTCGTCTCGCGGTCGACCAGCAGCGACAGAGCGGCGATGTTGGTGCGGACTTCCGGCGGATGGCCGCAATCCTCTTCGGTGATCGCCGCCTGGAAGATCGTCCACAGGCGCTGATTCAGCTGAAGGGCCTCGCGAAAGGCCTTTTCGTCCTTGGCATGGCTGGCGGCGATCATACGGCGCGCCGCTTCCGCCAGGGCCCAAGCCTCGACGTCGCGCGGATTGTCCGAGGTCGGCTTGTTGGCGTAGGTGGGAGTCGGCTTCATTCCAAACCCTCGGGGGAAAACCCATCCGGTGGGGGCGGACCTGCCCCTTTGCTTCGTCGCGGAAGTGTCGGTTATCCGACCGGCTTTGTCAACGCAACGGGGGTAGTTCGGCCGGTGCGGAAGACCCTGACGCAAACTGGTCACAAGTTCTATCCGTTTCGGAGAGGAGTGCGGCCGCCGTTTCCGCCACCCGGTCCTCGTCGATGCCGTCCATCAGCCCGCGGGCGTTGGGATCGGCGGTGACGCGGGCCAGTAGCTCCGGCTGGGGCACGCTGCTGACCACCACCCGGCCGCGCGGCCCCCAGGGACCGTAGACGGCGGGATAGCCGGGACCGAACAGCCCGACCGTCGGCACGCCCGCCGCAGCCGCGATGTGCATCAGCCCGCTGTCGTTGCCGACATAGAGTGCGGCCCGCTCCAGGCAGGCTGCGGCGGCCATCGGGTCGGTGCGGCCGGTCAGGTCGATGGCCCGCGGCCCCAGCGCCGCCAGCACCGGCTGCGCCCGCTCGCGCTCCGGCCCGGCGGCCAGAACCGCCACCCGGGCGCCGGCCAGCGGTCCACCCTCCCCCGTCAGGCGCAGGGCGAGCCGGGCGAAGCGCTCCGCCGGCCATTCCTTGCCCAGCCAGTTGGCCGTCGGCCCGATGGCGAGGACCGGCCCGGTCCCGGCGGGGATCAGGGCGTCGGCCTGCCGCCTCGCCTCCGCGTCGATCCACAGGCGCGGGGCCGGCGGCGGCGACAGGCCCAGCACGGCGGCATTCTCCTCCACCTTGTGCATCGGGCGCGCCGCCTTGGCGTGGAAGGCGCGGCGCCGCGCCGGCACCAGCCGCCCGACCGCCGAATTGCGCAAATCGACCACCAGATCCCAGCGTGTGCCGACGCAGTCCAGCCAGAGCCGCAGCCAGTGCCGTGCATAGGAGCGCTTCGCCAGCGGGATCAGCCGCTCCAGTCCCGGAACCGAGCGGAACAGCGGCGCCGGCAGCGGCCCGCACGCGACGGTCAGCCGCGCCCCCGGATAGGCTTCGGTCAAATGGCCGAGAAGCCCGGTCGACAGCACCGCATCGCCCAGCCGGTTGGAGGTGATGAAGAGGATGCGGCTCATGATGCCGACGACCCGGCCGGGCCGGCATCGGGACCGGCATGGGGGTCGGCATCGGGCGCCCCTTTCCGGCGCCCCGGACGCAGGCTGAGGCCGCGCGACATCACCCACAGCGGCGGCAGCAGCATCGCCAGCGGCATGGCGTACATCAGCGGCACGAAGACGGTCGCCTTACCGGCGAGGCTGGTCAGCCCCAGCGCGCCCGCCTGCAACCCCATCACCGCCAGCACGGCAATGGTGACGCGGGAGGACTGGCCGCGCCGGTTGAACTCGCCCGACAGCAGTGCCGACAGCGCCACCAGCGCGTAGGTCAGGGCCAGCAGCGGCGAGGAGAAGCGGTGGTGCAGCTCGGCGATCAGGCCGCGGCGCATGCGGTCGTCCTGGGCCGGGACGTTGCCGTCCATCAGCTCCGCCGTCGTGCGTTCGCGCGCGTCGGGCCAGCGGTCCGCCGCCTGCGGCGCCACCGCCTTCAGGTCCACGGCATAGCGGTCGAAGAACAGCTGCGACAGCCGGTTGGTCTTGCGGTCCAGCTCCTGCCGGTTGCCGTCATAGACGACGAAGCGCGTGCCGTCGGGGCCGGTCTGCATCACCGCGCGGTCGCCCATGATCGTCACCGGCTTGTCCGGCTGGCGCCCGTCATGGATCAGCACCTTGTGCAGGTTGCCGTCGGAATCGCGGTCGCGCAGGAATACGCTGAAGCGGTCGCCGACCTCGTTGAACACGCCCTCGCGCAGGAACAGCTGCGAATAGTCGCTGCGCACGGTGTATTCCATCCGCACCAGCTCGCGGTGGGCCGCCGGGGTGATCCAGATGTTCAGGGTGAAGACGACCGCCATCACCCCCACTGCCATCGCCAGCGCCGGCGTCGACAGCGAGAAGGGGCCGACGCCGGCCGCGCGCATCACCACCAGCTCACTGTCGGTCGCCATCTTGTTGTAGGTGAACAGGATGGCCCCGACCAGCGCCAGCGGCAGCACGATGCCGAGGAAGGTCGGCACGGTCAGCAGCAGCAGCCACAGGAACATGCCCATCGGCGCGCCGGCGCTGACCACGATCTCAATCAGGCGCAGGGACTGGCTGAGCCAGATGGTCAGCGTCAGGCCGGCCGTCGAATAGAGCGTGGCGATCAGCAGGTTGCGGAACAGGTACCGTTGCAGTCGGTTCATGGGGGATCGGCCGGGGGCTGTATACGGCCGGCAAGCTGACCGCCCCGGCCCGCCGGGTCAAGTGTTGAAAACCGCGCGCGCCCACACGGGAGGCGCACGGATGCCCAGTTGGGCCGGGAAAGCGCTGGCGCCCGCCCGCGCCAGCCGGTATGACGGTCGTCATGGCGACGATCCAGGAAGCGATGGCTACCGCGGTGGCGCATCATCAGGCCGGCCGGCTCGGCGAGGCGGCGGCGCTCTATCACGCCGTCCTGGATGCCCTGCCCGGCCATGCCGACGCCGCCCATCTGCTGGGCGTCGTCCATCTGCAATCGGGCCAGCCCGACCGCGCCGTCACCCTGATCCGCGGCGCCATCCATCACAACCACCGGGTCGCCGACTATCACGACAATCTGGGCAGCGCGCTGAAATCGCTGGGCCGGCTGGAGGAGGCGGTGGCCGCCCACCGGCAGGCGGTCCGCCTGCGGCCGGACTTCGCCCAGGCGCTCTACAATCTCGGCAACGCGCTGGAGGCGCAGGGCCGGCTGGAGGAGGCGGCGACCGCCTTCCGGCAGGCGGCGGCGCGCCGCCCCGGCTATGCCCGTGCCCGCTTCAACCTGGGCAACGTGCTGGCGGCGCTGGGCCGGCGGGCGGAGGCCGACGACGCCTATCGCGCCACCCTGGCCGACGATCCGACCTTCGTCGAGGCGCACGCCAACCGCGGCGCCCTGCTGCTGGCGCTGGAGCGGCCGGGGGAGGCGGCGGCTGAACTGGCCCGCGCGCTGGCGCTGCGCCCCGATCACGCTCCGGCCCTGTCCAACCTCGCCGCGGCCCGGCTGGCGCTGGGCGACCGCGACAGCGCCGAGCTTGCGGCCCGCCATGCCGTGGCCGCCCGGCCGGATCTGGCCGACTGCCTGCTGCGGCTGGGCGAGGTGCGCCAGCGTGCCGACCGGCTGGGCGCCGCCGCCGACGCCTACCGGACGGCGCTGGCCTGGAACCCGGCTCTGGCCGAGGCGCTGGCCAACCTCGCCCTGGTCCGCCAGGGCCAGGGGCTGCTCGACGCGGCGGAGGCCGGCAACCGGCGGGCGCTGGCGCTCGACCCGACGCTGGCCGACGTGCGGTCCAACCTCGCCTATCTGCTGCTGTTCCGCCCGGGGGTGACGGCGGCGGCGGTGCTGGAGGCGCACCGCGACTGGGACCGGGTGCATGGCACGCCGCACCGCGGGCGCTGGGTGAAGCCGGGCAAGGCGGGCGCCCGCAAGGGACCGCTGACCGTCGCAATCCTGTCCGGCGATTTCCGCCGCCATCCCGCCGGCCTGTTCGCCCTCCGCACGGTCGAGGCGCTGCCCGGCAACGACATCCGGCTGCTGCTCTACGCCAACCAGAGCGAATCCGACGACGTGACCGGCCGCTTCCGCCGGGCGGCGGCGCAGTGGACCCCGGTCGCCGGCCTGACGGATGCGGAGTTGGCGGCGCGGATCCGCCACGACCGGCCCGATGTGCTGATCGACCTTGCCGGCCACAATGCCCGCGGCCGTCCCGGCGTCTTCGCCCGCAAGCCGGCCCCGGTGCAGGTGGCGTGGTCGGGCTATATGGCGACCACCGGGCTGGCGGCGATGGATGCGCTGGTCGCCGACCGCCACCATGTCCCGGAGGGAATGGAAGTCTTCTATGCCGAGCGGGTCCTGCGCATGCCCGACGCCTTCATCGCCTACGACCCGCCCAGCGGCATCGGCGGGGGCGAGGAGGACGAGCTGCCGCTGACGCCGCCGCCCTGCCTGTCGGGCGGACCGGTCACCTTCGGCAGTTTCAACATCCTGACCAAGCTGAACGACGGCGTGCTGGCGGCCTGGGCGGAAATCCTGCGCCGGGTGGCGGGATCGCGCCTGCTGATGAAGACCAAGGCGCTGTCCTGCCCCGACACCGCCGCCCTGTGGCGCGGCCGGCTGGCCGCCGCCGGCATCGACCCCGGCCGGGTGACGATGGTCGGCGCCACCGGCAGCCTGGACCACATGCGCCATTGCGCGTCGGTCGATGTGGCGCTCGACCCCTTCCCCTTCTCCGGCAGCACCACGACGCTGGAAACGCTGTGGATGGGGGTGCCGGTCGTCACCCTGCCGGGGGAGACCTTCTCCAGCCGGCACTCGCTGGCCTTCCTGACGGTGGCGGGGGTGGAGGGGTGCATCGCCGCCGATCAGGCCGATTACGTCGAGCGCGCCGTCGCCTGGGCCGCGGACCGGCAGGGGCTGGCGGAGCTGCGCCGCACCTTGCGGAGCCGCATGGCCGCCGGTCCGCTGTGCGACGGCGGGAAGCTGGCCGCGGCCTTGGCGGGGGAACTGCGGGCCCTGACCCTGCCGCACTGAAGGCGGAACCAACGCGAACGCGCGGGCGTTGAGCGTGGAGTACTCCCTCCACGCCCACAGACGCGGGATTTCGGCGCATGCACAGCACCACACGGCTCGCCTTCATGCTTTCGGCGACGGTCGCCGTCCTGTCGCTCGCCGGATGCGGCGATCAGGCGTCCCTGCCGGTGTCGGCCGGCACCGGCCCCAACCCGACGCTGCCGGCGCCGAAATCCTCGCTGATCCCGACGGTCAACATCGCCGACGCCATCGGCTGGCCGCAGGGCGCGCAGCCGGTGGCGGCCAAGGGGCTGAGCCTCACCGCGTTTGCCACCGGCCTGGACCATCCGCGCTGGATGATGGCGCTGCCCAACGGCGACATCCTGGTGGCCGAGACCAACGCCCCGCCGAAGCCGGAGGACGGCAAGGGCATCAAGGGCTGGGTCATGGGTCTGGTGATGGGCAAGGCCGGCGCCAAGACGCCGAGCGCGAACCGCATCACCCTGCTGCGCGACAGCGACGGCGACGGCAAGGCCGATGTCCGCGAGCCGTTCATCGAGGGGCTGAACTCGCCCTTCGGCATGGCGCTGGTCGGCGGCGACCTCTACATCGCCGACACCGACGCGGTGGTGAAGGTGCCGTACAAGCCGGGCGACACCCGGATCACCGCCAAGCCGGAAAAGGTCGTCGATCTGCCGGGCGGGCCGATCAACCACCACTGGACCAAGAACATCATCGCCAGCCGCGACGGCACCAAGCTCTATGCCACCGTCGGCTCCAACAGCAATGTCGGGGAGAACGGCATGGAGGCGGAGCAGGGCCGCGCCGCCATCTGGGAAATCGACCTGAAGACCGGGGCGCACCGCATCTTCGCCTCGGGCCTGCGCAACCCGAACGGCATGGATTGGGAGCCGACCTCCGGCGCGCTGTGGACCGCCGTCAACGAGCGCGACGAGATCGGCAGCGACCTCGTCCCCGACTACATGACCTCGGTGAAGGACGGCGCCTTCTATGGCTGGCCCTACAGCTATTACGGGCAGCATGTCGACCAGCGGGTGGAGCCGCAGCGCCCCGACCTCGTCGCGAAGGCGATCCCGCCCGACTATGCGCTGGGGCCGCACACCGCCTCGCTCGGCCTGACCTTCTCGCGCCAGGGCGACCTGCCGCCGAACCTTCAGGAGGGCGCCTTCATCGGCCAGCACGGCTCGTGGAACCGCGACCCGGCCAGCGGCTACAAGGTGATCTTCGTGCCGTTCCGCAACGGCAAGCCGTCCGGCGAGCCGGTGGACGTGCTGACCGGCTTCCTCGACAAGGACGGCAAGGCGCAGGGCCGTCCGGTCGGCGTGATCCTGGACACCAAGGGCGCGCTGCTGGTCGCCGACGATGTCGGCAACGCGATCTGGCGGGTTGGCGGCACCGCCACCGCACAGTCGGCGGAGCGGCCGGACCAGCCGGCGAAGTGAAGACCGCAAGGGGAGGAGGCGGGCATCCCCCTCCCCTTCCTCTCTCATCGGCGCGATACTGCGCCATGATCTATCTCGACCATCTGGCCTCGACGCCGCTCGACCCGCAGGTGCTGGAGGCGATGCTGCCCTGGATGCGGCCCGACGCGGCCGGCAACCCGCACGCCGCCCATCCGGCCGGCTGGCGCGCCGCCGACGCCATCGAACAGGCAAGGGGCGAGGTCGCCGCCCTGGCCGGGGCGCAGCCGGGCGAGGTCGTCTTCACCTCCGGCGCCACCGAGGCCAATGCGCTGGCGTTGCTGGGCGGCGTGCCGGCGGGCGGCGGCTGCGTCGTCTCGGCGGTGGAGCATGCCAGCATCCTCGGCTGCCTGCCCGAGCTGCGGCGGCGCGGCCATCCGGTGGTGGTCCTGCCGGTCGACGGCTACGGCCGGGTCGATCCGGCGGCCCTGGACAGCGCCCTGGCCGGCCTGCCGAAGCCCTCCCTGGTCTCGGTGATGGCCGCGAACAACGAGGTCGGGACGGTCCAGCCTCTCGTCGAACTGGCCGCGGTCGCCGCACGCCATGGCGCGACGATACACAGCGACGCCGTGCAGGCGCTGGGCACACGGATCCTCGACATGGCGGCGCTCGGGCTGCATGGGCTCAGCATGTCGGGACACAAGCTGTATGGGCCGATGGGGATCGGCGCGCTGATCGTCCGCCCGCCCTTCCGGCCGGTGCCGGTCTCGGCCGGCGGCGGGCAGCAGCGCGGCTTGCGGGCGGGAACGCTGCCGACGCCGCTCTGCGTCGGGCTGGGTGCCGCCTGCCGGCTGGCCCGGACGCGGCGGGAGGAGGACGCCCGCCGCATCGGCGCGCTGCGCGACCTTCTTTGGCAGCGCCTGCGGGACCGGTTGCCCGGCATCCGCCGCAACGGGGCGGCGGATGGGCTGGCCGGCTGCCTGAACGTCACCGTTCCCGGCATCGACGCCGCCGACCGGCTGCTCGATCTGCCGGAGCTTGCCGTCGCCACCGGGTCCGCCTGCCACAGCGGCGCTGGCGAACCGTCGCATGTCCTGCTGGCGCTGGGCCTGTCGGCGGCGGACGCCCATGCCAGCCTGCGCTTCGGTCTGGGCCGCGGCACCAGTGCGGCGGAGGTGAGCGAGGCGGCCGACCGGCTGGAGGCCGCGCTGAATCCGGCGAAGCCGGGGGAATGAATCGCCGGGCCGGAGCGTCTGCTTCCCACTGGCTCCGCCGGCAAGGGCTGATCCGGCGGGCAAAACAACGGCAAAGGGAGAGAGACCATGATCGGTGCGCGCATCCGGACCGCGGCGGCGGCCGGCTTCCTGTTGGCGATCCCGGTGGCTGCGTCGGCGCAGCAGGCCGGCCCGTCCGCCATGACCTTCTTCGTCACCAGCGTGGGCAGCGGCAAGGGGGCCGATCTCGGCGGGCTGGCCGGCGCCGACCGGCATTGCCAGCAGCTGGCCCAGGCGGCGGGCGCCGGCAGCCGCACATGGCACGCCTATCTCAGCACCCAGGCCGCCAACGGGCAGCCGGCGGTCAACGCGCGGGACCGCATCGGCACGGGCCCCTGGCAGAACGCCAAGGGCGAGGTGGTCGCCCGCTCGGTCGAAGAGCTGCACGGCACCAACGCCCTGACCAAGCAGACCGCGTTGAACGAGAAGGGCGAAACCATCAACGGCCGCGGCGACCAGCCCAACACGCACGACATCCTGACCGGGTCGCAGCCCGACGGCACCGCCTTCCCCGCCGGCCAGGACATGACCTGCGGCAACTGGACCAGAAGCGGGACCGAAGGTGCGGCCATGCTGGGCCACCATGACCGCATGGGCCTGGACGAGCAGCCCCCGGCGAAGTCCTGGAACTCGTCGCACGCCTCGCGCGGCGGCTGCAGCCAGGACGCGCTGAAGAGCACCGGCGGCGCCGGGCTGCTCTATTGCTTCGCGGCGAACTGAGCGGTTCGCCATCGGCTGCGGGGGGATGGAGATGCCATTCCCCCCGCACCGTCCGTTGCGGTCAGAACACGAGACGCGCGCCGACCTTGACAACCGCGCCCATGGATTCAGCACCGGTGTCGATGTTGGTGTCGGCCATCACCTGCCACTGCGGCGTGATGCGGTAGGCCAGATCGGCGAGGTAATGGCCGCTGGCGGCACCATTCTCCGGCAAGGTCCGCCGCGCCCGCAACGACAGGGTCATGTCGCCGCGGCCATAGGCCAGCGCCGCGTTCAGGCTGCGCATCGACGCGCCGTCGGCCTCCTGCTGCTGGCGCAGGTCTCCGTCGAGCGTCACGCTCTGCCATGCGAACTGGGTGCCGACGATCCAGGACTGGCGCGGCAGGCGGCGGCTGTCGCTGCGCACCCGCGCCCGGCTGGTCCCGGCGGAAAAGCGGGTGCTGATGCCGCCCATCAGGATGGTCTTGCGTACCGCCGCCTCCACCAGATGCATGGCCTCGCGCGGGTCGGGCATGTCGCCGGCACCGCGCGGCATCGGGGTGTAGCTGGCGCCCAGTTCGAAACCGCGCAGCGGCGGGGTGTAATAGCTGAGCTTCGCCGTCCGGCTGCCGGCGGCCGGCACGGCCGCCGCCCCCACCAGCCGGTTGCGGACGCTGTCGGCCTGCCCGATCTCCAGTTCCCCCCACGACACATCGACGGCCAAGAAATGGCGCTGATCTGAAAAACTACCCTTTTGGTATAGGATATCCGCAGATGCGCCGCTTGCCGATAAAATCGCCATTGCCGCCAGAATAGGCATGGAAATGTTTCGTTTCATTTGGCAAGCCCTGTGCTGTTTGGCCGATGGTCGACTGTCCGTTCGGTCGATACGGCTCTCGTGTATCCTTTCCGGTTTGAGGGATGTTCGTCTAAAATTCTGACAAAACTGTGACCAGCTCTTTGCATGCTGCGATGCAAAAAGTTAGAGTCACTCGCGTTATGCGGGAGGCGTCAGGTTGGAGGGACGGCTGCCCCGGCAAGCAGCCGCTAGACCACCGCCCGAACCGTCACCCCCGCCGCCTCCAGCGCGCGGCGGACGGTCGCCGCCATGGCGACGGCGGTCGGCGTGTCGCCATGGACGCAGATGGTGTCCGCCACGATGGGCAGCCGGGTGCCGTGCCGGCTCTCCACCGCCCCATCCAGCACCATCCGCACCACGCGGGCCGCCGCCAGATCCGGGTCGTGGATCACCGATCCGGCCACCGAGCGCGGCGTCAGGGTGCCGTCATCCTCATAGGTGCGGTCGGCGAAGGCCTCGCGCGCCACGCGCAGGCCCAGTTCCTGGCCGGCACGGTCCATGGCGCTCAGCGGGGGAACGACGAACAGCAGGGCGGGGTCCACCGCCTTGACGGCGCGGGCGATGGCGCCGGCCAGATCCGGCTCCACCGCCGCCATGTTGTAGAGGGCGCCGTGCGGCTTCACATGGGTCACCCGCCGGCCCGACAGCGCGGCACAGGCCTGGAGCGCCCCGACCTGATAGGCGACCAGCCGCTCGACCTCCGTCGCCGTGATGCCGCGCATGACGCGGCGGCCGAAGCCGGACCGGTCCTCGAAGCCGGGATGGGCACCGATGCGGACCCCCTTCTCCCCCGCCAGCCGGGCGGTGTCTGCCATGATGGTGGGATCGCCGGCGTGGAAGCCGCAGGCGATGTTGGCGGAGGTGACGATGTCCAGCATCGCCCGGTCGTCGCCCATGGTCCAGGCGCCGTACCCTTCCCCCATGTCGCAGTTCAGATCGATGCTCGGCATGGCGTTTCTCGCTCGTTCAGTCGTCAGAAAATCCCGGCGTTCTCACGCCGCATCCGACTGTCGCAGGGAATGGATGAAGCCGGCAACCTCGCTGCGCATCGCCCCCATCTGGTCGGTCAGCATACCGGCGGCGGTGTCGAGCTGTGCGGAGGCGTCGCCGGTCTGTCCGGCCACCTCGGAGGTGGCATTCACGTCCCCCAGCAGGGCGCGCACGCCCTGGGCGGCCTCGCTGACGCCACGGCCGATCTCCGCCGTCGCGGCGTTCTGCTCCTCCACCGCCGCGGCGATGGAGGCGCTGATCTGGCTGAGGCTCTCCACCACGCGGGCGATCTCGACGATCTCGTCGGCGGCGGAGCCGGTGGAGCCCTGGATGGCGCGGATCTGCGTCTCGATGTCCTCGGTCGCCTTGGCGGTCTGGGTCGCCAGCGCCTTCACCTCGCCGGCCACCACGGCGAAGCCTTTTCCCGCCTCGCCGGCGCGGGCCGCCTCGATGGTGGCGTTCAAGGCCAGCAGGTTGGTCTGCTTGGCGATGGCGTGGATCAGCGTCACCACCGCCGACACCCGGTCCGACGCCTGGACCAGCCCGGCCACCTGATCGGTGGCTTTCGAGGCGCGGCGCGACGCCTCGTCGGCGATGGACTGCGAATGCTGGGCCTGGGCCGAGATCTCGCGGATGGAGGCGACAAGCTCATCCACCGCGGCGGCCATGCCGTCGACCGAGGCATTCACCGCCGCGGCATTGCCCGCGGCCTGCCGGCTGACCTGCCCGTTGTGTTCCGCCACCCCGGCAAGGCTGCGGGTGGCGAGCCCCATGCCGTCGGTGGTGCGCATCACCTCGCCCAGCGCGCTGCCGACGCGCCGTTCGAAATCGTCGGCGACCGCAGCGATGGCGGCGTGCCGCTCCGCCTCGGCCTGCCGGCGCAGTTCGACCTGTTCGGCCTCCAGCCGCTGCTTGGCGGCGCCCTGCTCCTTGAAGACCTGCACGGCTGCGGCCATACGGCCGATCTCGTCGCGGCGGTCGAGCGACGGCACATCGACCGCGCCCTCGCCGGCGGCCAGCCGGGTCATCACCCCGGTCAGGCGGACGATGGGCCGGGTGGCGCCGCGCACCATCAGGAACAGAACGCCGCACAGGGCCACCAGCGCCGCCAGCCCGCCACCGGCCAGCAGCCACGCCCGCTCCGCCGCCTGACGTTCGGCGCGGCGGGGCGACAGGTGGATCTCCACGGTGCCGAGCTTGTCCATCCGGCTGCCGGCCTTGCGCTGGATGTCGGCGCGGCGGACCAGCACCGACGGGTCGCTGTCCGACACGGTGCCGCTCCTGGCGAAGACCTCCCCCTTGGGATCGAGCACCCGGCTGCCGAGATAGTCGGGATCGTTGGTCAGCGCGGCCAGCTGCGCCGCGGCGGATTCGGCATCGACGTTCCACAAGGGTTCCGCCAGCCCGCCGGCAATGACGCGGACGGTGACCGCCGCCTTGTCCTCCAACGCTGTGCGGGCATCCTCGCGGTTGACGGTGACGACGGCGGCTATGCCGGTCGCGCTGATGACGGTGACCATCAGGGCGATGGGAACGACGACACGCATGGCAAGGGTACGGCCCGCACGCTGCAGCATCAGGTCCACTCCATTGTGGGTGTTGGGGCGTTGGATAGGAGAAATCAGTCCCAGCCGGTGACGGCGCCGCCGATCAGGTTGAAGCCGAGCAGCCGGCCGCTGTCGTACAGCGCGAAGCCGCCGGCCGATTGCAGCAGCGCCGACAAGCCGTCGACCAACTCGCGATGGCGGGCCTGGATGCGGCCGGCCTCCGCCGCATCGACGGCGGCGAAGCGCATCCGCTCGCCGGGGCGCATCTGTGCCAGCGCCGCCACGTCCGGCCCGACGACGCAGGCGATCTTGGGATAGCCGCCGGTGGTCTGGCGGTCGGCCAGCAGCACGATGGGACGCCCGGTGCCGGGAACCTGCACGGCCCCGAGCGGAATGCCGTCCGACGTGATGTTGAAGCCGCGGGAATGTTCGATGGCGGGGCCATCGAGGCGGCAGCCCATGCGGTCGGCCTCGTGGCTGACGGTGTAATCCTCCTCCAGGAAGGCTTCGATCCCGGCAGCGGTGAAATAATCCTGCTGCGGCCCCAGCATGACGCGCAGCCGCCCTCCCCGCGCAGGAAGCAGGGACGGGTCGAGACAGTGCTCGCCCCGGTCCGCCGCTTGGTCGAGGGACAGCGGCAGCCGGTCGCCGGCCTTCAGCGCGCCGCCGTCCAGTCCGCCCATACGGCTGCGTATGTGGGTGGCGACGCTGCCCAGCACCGGCTGAAGCGCAAAGCCGCCCTCCACCGCCCAATAGCCGCGCATCCCGCTGCGCAAGTTCCCGATGCGCAGGGTCTGGCCGTCGGTCAGGCGGAAGCTGGTCCAGCCCGGCACCGGATCGCCGTCCACCGTCAGCTCGGCATCGGCGGCGACGGCGATGCGCACCGGCCCGCCCTCGACCGTCACGCTGTCGCCAGCCAGGGTGAACTCCACCGCCCCCTCCCCCGGCCGGTTGCCGACCAGGGCATTCGCGGCGGCATGCAGCAGCGGGTCAGCCGCTCCGGCGACGGAAACGCCATAGCGCTGATAGCCGATCCGGCCGCGGTCCTGGATGGTGGAGCTGGGACCGGCCGCCACAACGCGCAGATGGGTGGTCATGCGGCGGCTCCCTGCATCAGGGCGACGCACGGGGTCACCGTCTCACAATCGGGCAGGTAGCCGCTCATCCCCTCCAGCCGGTCATATTCGGCGGCGCTGATGGCGGTGAAGCGGATACGGTCACCGGGCGCCAGCAGGAAGGGCGGCTCCCGCCGGAGGTCGAACGTCCGGGCCGGCGTGCGGCCCAGCAGGTGCCAGCCGCTGGGCATGGCAATGGGGGAGATCGCCGCCTGCGCCCCGCCCTGCATGACGCTGCCCGCCGGGGTGACCATGCGCGGGTTCTCGCGCCGGGGCTGGTGCAGCAGTTCCGGCAGCCCGCCGAGATAGGCGAAGCCGGGCGAGAAGCCCAGCATATAGACCCGGTAGTCGGCGGTGCAGTGCAGCCGCACCACCTCCTCCGTGCCGAGGCCCGAGCGGCGGGCCACCTCGTCCAGATCCTCGCCATGGGCACCGCCGAAGCAGACCGGCACGATCCAGCGCAGCTGCGGTTCCGCCGCCGCCTGCGTCAGCTCCGCCGCCAGCCCCAGCAGGGCCTGTCCCAGCGGCTCCGCCACGGTCACCGCCGGATCGAACTGCACGAGGATCGAGCGGTATGTCGGTACCGTCTCGACGATGCCCGGAAGCCGGGCCTCGGCGATGCGGCGGTCGAGCCGGTGGACGGCGGCGTTCAGATCCGGGGCGATGCCGTCGCCCAGTTCGACGATCAGGGCACTGTCCCCGGCCGCCCGCAGAACGGGGGCCGGGACCGGGGTGGTCACGCTCATGGCGGCTTCTCGAAAGCTGGTCGAAGGGGGAAAGGCGCCAGCCGACTGGCGTGCTTTTCTGTCAGCGGGCGTATTTGTCCAGGATCTGCTGGTAGGCGCCGCTGGCCTTCATCGCCGCGACCCCGGCGTCGAACTCGTCGCGCAGTTTTGCGGTGTCGCGCGCCTTGGTGAAGGCGATGTAGCTGGGGATGTCCTGCACCGCCGGGGTCAGCTCCTTGACCTTGTCCAGGGCGCCGGCCTGCTTCAGGAAATACTGCGCGACGTAGCGGTTGCTGGGCATGACGTCGAAGCGGCCGGAGACCAACTTCTTGACGTTGCTGTCGCTGTCGTTCGACTTCTCCACCGCCGGCAGCACACCGGTCTTGATCGCGTCGTCGACGATGGAGCCGTAGCTGATCTGGTTGACCACACCGAACTTACGGTCGGCCAGCTTGGACAGGTCGCCGTCGAAGCTGACGGCGCTGTCCTTGGCCACGAACAGCGACACCACCTGGGGCACCAGAACCTGGGTGGAGTAGTTCAGAAACTGCTCGCGCTCCGGCGTCTTGTAGGCGGTGAAAACGGCGTCGGCTCCGCCCTCGCGCACGGTGTCGAGGGCGCGGGCCCAGGGCATGATCTCCACCGTGACGCTGTGGCCGGCGGCCTTCATCGCCTCGGTCACGATGTCGTAGGCGATGCCGGCCGGCTTTCCGCCGTCGTCATAGATCAGCGGCGGGAAGCTGAGCGCCACCATGCGCAGCTGGTCGGCCGAGGCCGGCGCCGCCGCGGCGGTCAGCAGGCCGGCAGCCAAAACGGCGCCCTGGGCGGCAGTGGAGAACAGACGGACGGAGAATCGGGTTGGCATCGGGCAAGCCTCCACCGTGTCCGCGCGCGGCGGCCGGTATCGCAGGGGATGAAGCGGGAGGGAGAGAAGCGGTCAGAGCACCGACAGGTGCGTGTTCAGCAGGTCGGTGATCAGCATGGCACCGGGGCTGTGGGTGATGGCGATGGGCGGTCGGGCCGTGCGGATCGCGACCTGTGGCGTCACCCCGCAGGCCCAGAAGACCGGCACCTCGCCGGGCTCGATGGGAACCGCCTCGCCATGTTCCGGCTGGGCGATGTCGCGGATGCCGATGGCGGCGGGGTCGCCGAAATGCACCGGCGCGCCATGCACCGAGGGAAAGCGCGAGGTGATCTGGATGGCGCGGATGGCGTCCTTCGGAACCATCGGCCGCATCGACACCACCATGCTGCCGCTGAAGCGGCCGGCCGGGGTGCAGGCGATGTTCGTCTCGTACATCGGCACATTGCGGTTCATCGCGATGTGGCGCACCGGCAGCCCGTCGGCGAGCAGTGCCTCCTCGAAGGAGAAGGAGCAGCCGATCAGGAAGGCGACGAAATCGTCCTGCCACAGGTCGCCGATGTCGGTCGGCTCGGCGGAGAGCACGCCGTCGCGATAGACGCGGTAGCGCGGCACGTCGGTGCGGATGTCGATGTCGTGGCCCAGCGTCGGCAGGCGCGGGTCGCCGACCTCCGACACCGCCAGCAGCGGACAGGGCCGCGGGTTCGCCTGGCAGAAGCGCAGGAAGTCGCCGGCCCAGTCGGCCGGCAGGATGGCGAGATTGGCCTGGACATGGCCGGGAGCGAGGCCGGCGGTCTGGCCGCTGTTGGCACCACTGCGGATGCGCAGGCGTTCGGCGGCGGCGGTGAGGAAAGGTCTGGTCATGGGGATGGTCCGGAAAGGGAGTCGAAAGGATCGCGGTCGTCGACGGAAAAGACTCTCACATGCCGAGATAGGCCTGCCGCACCTCGTCGTTGCCGAGCAGGTCCTGGCCGCTGCCTTCCATCACGACGCGGCCGGTCTGGATGACATAACCGCGGTCGGCGATCTCCAGCGCGCGGTGGACGTTCTGCTCGACCAGCAGCACGGTGATGCCGCGCTGGCGGATCAGCTGGATGGTCTCGAAGATGCGGGTCACCAGCTTGGGCGCGACACCCCAGGACGGTTCGTCGAGCATCAGCAGGTCGGGCTGGCTCATCAGGCCGCGGCACATCGCCAGCATCTGCTGCTCGCCGCCCGACAGGGTGCCGGCCTGCTGGCGGCGGCGCTCGCCCAGCACGGTGAAGGTGTCGTAGGCGAACTGGAGCGTTTGCTCGCGTTTGTCCGCGTCGCCGGTGGTGAAGCCGCCCAGCATCAGGTTCTGTTCCACCGTCAGGCGCGGGAACAGGCGGCGGCCTTCCGGCACCAGGACCAGCCCGCGCTTCACCCGCTCGTGGGCGGGGACCGACGAGATGTCCTGGCCCTTCAGCAGGACCGACCCGCCGTCGAGCGCGTTCAGCCCGGCGACGGCGCGCAGCGTGGTGGACTTGCCGTTGCCGTTGCCGCCGACCAGCGCCACGATCTCGCCCCGGTTCAGGGTCAGGCTGATGTCGCGGATGGCGGGGACGCGGCGGTAGCTGGACTGGATGTTGCGGACCTGCAGCATCGCCTCGCCTGCGGGTGCGACGGAGACCGCGACGGGGCGGACCGGTTGGGACAGCGTCGGTTGCAGCATCGTCTCATTCCCCCAGATAGGCGGCGATCACCGCCGGGTTCCCGGCGATCTCGGCAGGCGTGCCGTCGGCGATCTTGGCACCATAATCCAGCACGAGCATCCGGTGGGCGATGGGCATGATGCCTTCCATCACATGTTCGACGATGATGCTGGCGATGCCGCGTTGGTGGATGCGGTGGACCAGGGCCGACGCCTCGCGCACCTCGGTCGGGTTCAGGCCGGCCATCACCTCGTCCAGCAGGATCAGCTTCGGTTCGGTGGCGAGCGCGCGGGCGACCTCCAGCCGCTTCTGTTCCGACACCGTCAGGTCCGACGCCGGGGTGTCCGCCCGGTGCGACAGGCCGACGAAGGCCAACTCCTCCTCCGCCCGGTCGCGGGCCTCGGCCACCCGCTTGTTGCGCAGCATGGCGCCGACCATGACATTCTCCCGCGCCGTCATCGACTGGAAGACGCGGACGATCTGGAAGGTGCGGGCGATGCCGAGTGCCGCCGCCGCCTCCGGCGTGGAGCCGGTGATGTCGTGGCCTTCGAAGGCGATGCGGCCGGTGGTCGGGGTGTGGAAGCCGGCGAGGCAGTTGAACAGCGTGGTCTTGCCGGCGCCGTTCGGGCCGATCAGGCCGATGATCTCGCCGTGATGGACGACGAAGCTGATGTCGCGGTTGGCGATCAGACCGTCGAAGGCCTTGCCCAGGCCGTCCACGGCTAGCAGGGGGGCGGTGTTCACGGGCGGGCCTCCTTGGTGCTGGTCTTGACCTCGTCCGGCTTGGCGCCCGGCAGGTGGCGGCCCCAGTGGCGATGCAGGTCGCCCAGCAGGCCGAGCACGCCGGACGGGCTGAACACGGCGACGAGGATGATCATGGCGGCGTAGATGATCATGTCGGTGCCGGAACCGGTGCTGCCGAACAGGGTGCGGCTGTACTCCTCGATGGTGATGAGGATGACGGCACCCAGCACCGGTCCCATCAGCCGGCCGACGCCGCCCAGGATGGCAATAAGCGCGATCTTGATCGAGATCGTGGTGGCGAACACCGAGCCCGGATCGATGAACATTTCCTTCTGGGCGTAGAAGCTACCGCCCATCGCCGTAAGGAAGGCCGACACCGACAGCGCGATCAGCTTGTAGCGGGTCAGGCTGACGCCGAGCGCGCGGGCCGCCTCCGGCTCGTCCTTGATGGCGCGGAAATAATAGCCGATGTGGCTGCGCTCGATGGCCCAGGACACCAACACCGTCAGCACCAGGAGGCCGAGAATGACGTAGTAGTAGGGCAGCTTGGACAGGAAGATCAGCGAGCCCCAGCCGCTCCGGTCCATCGGCAGGTAGAGGCCGACCGCCCCTTCGAGGGCATCGCTGTTGGTGACCAGGATCTGCATGATCTCCGCCACCGCGATGGTCGCCATGGCGAAATAATGCCCCTTCAGCCGGAAGCAGGGCCAGCCCATGGCGAGCGCGAAGACCGCCGCCAGCAGCCCGCCGGCAAGCGCGCCGATCCAGGGCGTCAGGCCGAGCGTGGTGAGCAGCATGGTCGAGCTGTAGGCGCCGATGCCGTAGAACACCGCATGGCCGAGCGAGACTTGGCCGGCATAGCCGCCGACGATGTTCCAGGCGACACCCATCTGGGCGCCCATCAGGATCAGGATCAGGAAGTTCTGCTGCGACGGCTCGGTGATCGCCAGCGGCAGGACGGCGGCGAGCGCCAGCAGGGCGGCGGTGCCGGCCATCTTACGGGAGGAGTTGGTTCCGGTCGTCATCAGGCTTTCCCCAGCAGGCCGCGCGGACGCACCAGCAGCACGACCAGCAGCAGCGACAGCACGATGGCGGTCTTGTATTCCGGGCCGATCAGGAAGCCGCCCAGCACCTCGATCAGGCCGACGATGATGCCGGCCAGGAAAGCGCCGGTGACGCTGCCGAAGCCGCCCAGCACGACCACCACGAAGGCGATCAGGATGAAATTCGACCCCACCTCCGGGAAGATCGGGAAGAAGGTGGCGATCAGCCCGCCGGCCAGACCGGCGCAGGCCGCACCGATGCCCCAGGCGAGCGCGAACATCTTCTGCCCGTCGATGCCCATCAGGGTGGCCGCCTCACGGTCGATGGCGGTGGCCTCCAGCGCGGTGCCGAGGCGGGTGCGGTGCAGGAACATCCACAAGGCACCGGTGACGCCGACGGCACCGAGCGCGGCGACGAACTGCGGCAGGCCGAACTGGACGGGACCGAGCGCGATGTTGCCGCTGACCAGGCTGTGCGGGATCAGCCGGTGGTCGGGCTTCCAGAAGAACTGGGCCAGACCGCGCAACAGGATCATCAGGCCGAAGGTCGCGAAGATCTGCGACAGCATCGGCGCCTTCAGGATGCGGCGGATCACCGTCTGGTAGACGATGACGCCGACCGCGAACAGCAGCAGCGCGGTGAGGGGAAGCGCCACGATGGGATCGATGGCGAAGAGGGCGAAGGCCCAGAAGCTGGCATACATGCCCAGCATCAGGAATTCGCCATGGGCGAAATTGACGATGTCCATCACGCCGAAGATCAGCGTCAGGCCGACCGCGACCAGGGCGTAGATCAGCCCGATCAGCAGGCCCGAGACGAGCACTTGGATAAGAATGTCTGCGGTCATCGCAGCACCCCTTTTGCGGTCAGGGTGGGCCGGAGGAACTGTGCGGGAAAAGCCCCTTTCCCATCCCGGAAAGGGTGGCGCCAATGGCGCCGGGCGGGAGATGCATCGTGGATCGAAGCGCGGAACCGACTGGACATCTCCGAAGCCCTACCCGTCGCGACGCGACGGGCTCCCCCTTTTCCGGAACGGGAAAGGGTAAGCAACAGCCCGATGAAAGAAGCGGTGGTCAGCGGCCGTCCCAGGCCGGCATCGGGTAGACGACCGGCTTGGTCGCCACGTCGAAGGGCCACACCGTCACATACTGGCCGCCTTGGACCTGGACGATGATGCCGGTGCCCAGTTCGTTCTGGCCGCTGGCGTCGAACTTGACGCCCTTCCACGGCATGATCAGGCCGCTGGCCGGGATGTCTGTCTTCTGGAGCGCCTCGCGGATCGCGTCGGGCTTGGTCGAGCCGGCACGGTCGAGCGCGTCGGCCAGCACGGCGATCCCGGTGAAGGCGCGGGCGGAGTTGCCGTTGAAGTTGACGCCCGAGCGCTGCTTCATCAGGTCGTTGACCTGTTTGATCAGCGGGTTGCGCTCGGCCTGATCGAGCGCCCAGACCTCGCGGCTGATGACGAACTCGCCATCCTTGCCCATGGTCTTCAGGAACTCACTGTCATTGAAGCCGGCATCGTTGGCCAGCAGCATCTTCGGCAGGAAGCCCAGCTCCTTGTAGGTCTTCATCGACAGGATGGCGTCGCCGAGATAGCTGGACTGCATGATGACCGCCGGGGCGGCGGCCTTGATGCGCTGCACCTCCGACGTCATCTGCGTCGTCTTCGCCGGGTAGAGGATCTTCTCGGCGATGGTGAATTTCTGCTCCTCCGACAGCTTCACCTGAAGCTTGGTCGTCTCGTTGCCCCACAGCGTGTTCTCGTTGAACAGCGCGACGCTGCGCAGCTTGTCGCCGGTCTTCTTCTCCATGTCGCCGAGGAAGGTGAAGAAGTTGCCGACGAACAGGTCGTCATGCGGGGTGGTGCGGAAGAACCATTTGAACTTGCGCTGGGTCAGCGAGGCCGAGGAGGATTCGCCGTTCAGGAAGGGCACGCCATAGCGTTCGGCGACCTGGCTGGCGGTGGCGGTGACGTTGGAGAAATAGGCGCCGGTCAGCGCCACGACCTTCTCGCTGGTGATCAGGCGCTCGGCCTCGGTGGCGCCGACCTGCGGGTTGCCCTGGTGGTCGCCGAAGATCAGCTTGATCTTCGCCCCCTTCAGGTTCGGCAGGCCGATGCCGGCGACCAGACCGGGCGGAGCGGGGATCTCCTTGTTGACGATGGCGGCGGCCAGTTCGGCGGCGGCCTTGAGTTCGACCCCGGTGGAGGCGGCGGCACCGGTCAGCGGATAGATCACGCCGATGCGGATTTCATCCTCGGCATGGGCTGGAGCGGCGCCGAAGCCGATGCCGGTCAGTGCGGTCGTCGTCAGTAGGGCCGCCGCCGCAAGCATGCGCTTGATCGTCTGACGGCGGGTGGGGACGTTGCCTTTGGGCGTGCGGGTGGGTTCAGTGATCGCTGGCGCGAACCGCATCGTGAAATCTCCTCTGTTCGGTGCCTTGGTGGCTTGCGGCGCCTGCCTTTGCGGCTGGTCGTTTGCGCCTTCTGAACAGGATGATGCCACGAACAGTCTTGGGTCCGTCCAATCGTAAGTTTTGATCTGGATTGATAAGCGGAGACGATCAATCGTCTGCTGATATGCGCGGCGCCTCGTTGCCGGTGGCCGCTTCGTATTCGGCGGCCACCGCGGCGGCCAGATCGGCGACGACCGACGCCATGTGGTTTTCCGCCGTTGCGGAATGGGCGGCACAGAAGGTCATTCCGGGCAGGGGCGCCTGCGACCGGATCAGGCGCAGCCGGCCTTCCGCCAGTTCCCGCTGGACGATCACCGTCGGGATGACGCTGACGCCGACCGCATCCACCGCCATGCGGACGACGCTGGCGAGCGAGCTGTTGCCGAACATCCGCACCTGCAAGCCGACGGAGGAGAACATCTCGCGGATCACGCCATAGGGCTGGGTGGTGCGGGAAAAAGTTATGATCGGCCAAGCCGCCAGATCGCGCAGCGACACCGGCTCCTCCGGCAGGGGCAGGGACGGGCTGACCACCCAGCCCAGCGGATAGCTGCCGACCGGGACCGCCCGGAAGCGCACGTCGGTGTATGACGCCAGCATCACCGCGACGTCCAGCTCGTGACGGGCAAGCGCATCGCGCATGCTGGGGGAGGTCTCGACCTCGATCTCCAGCGACACGGCGGGGTAGAGGGCGTTCAGCCGCTCGATCAGCTGGCTGAGCCAGGTGTGGACCACGGTCTCGGCAACGCCCAGCCGGATGACGCCGCGGATGGCGCTGCGGTCGGCCACCGCGGTCAGCAGCTCCGACCTGAGCGCCATCATCTTCTCGGCATAGGTCAGCAGGACCATCGCCTGCGGCGTCGGCGCCACCCGCCGGCCGACCCGCTCGAACAGGACGACACCCAACTCGTCCTGGAGCTGGGCGATGCGGGCGGAGATGGCGGGCTGGGTGGTGTTCAACCGCTCCGCCGCCCGGCGGAACCCACCGAGCCGCATCGTCCAGATGAAGGTCTCCAGCGACTTCAGGTCCAGCATGCCTCACCCATCCCCGTTACGGATCATCGCACGCTGTCCCATCGCCGCAGATCCGTCAGTCCCGGCTGTCCAATGTCGCCAGTTCAACCTCGATCGCCGCCAGCCGTTCCCGCAGCCGGTCTCGTTCAGCCTCGAGCGCCTCGCGGCGGCTGACATGGTCGAGGGCGCGGTTTCGCAGGTCACGCTTGAAGCGGACGATCTCCGGCCGGGTGACATCGGGCCGGATCAGGTTGCGTTGATCGGCCAGTCGCAGCTGTTCGCCGGTCAGGGTGGCAAGCTGGTAGACGGTGGCATAGCTCGGCGGCAGCTTCGCCCCCGGCAGGCGTCCGCTGTCCACCGCCTCCGCCACCATGCGCAGCTGGTAGGCGACCTGATAGCCGAAGGGCAGCTCGTTCTCGACCATCGCCTGGAACTCGCCATGCGGCAGCCGCGCCCGCGCCTGGACCAGATAGCGGCCGATCAGCAGGAACTTCTCCTGCGCGCTGCGCCAGAGGGTGGAGATTTCCTGGACGAACTCCTCGCGCCGGACGAGATCGACCGTCGCCTCCGCCATCCGCTCGATCCGCTCGTCCACCGCGATGTGGCGGCGGGCCTGAGCCTTCGATACCTGCTTGAACCCGCTCATTGCGCCAACTCCAGTTCGTGGCGGACGAAGGCCCAGACGCCGGCGACATGCTCGGCCCCCTTGCCTCCCTTCAGCTCCAGCAGTCCCAGCCCGCGACCGGCGGTGAACTGGATGTCCTCGTAATCCGGCACCTCGACCGGGCAGATCCGGCCGTCGCCCAGCAGCTTGCGCTGCGCCTCGGTGAAGCCGCGGGTGCGCGGCTTGACGCGGTTCATCACGAAGGCCGCGTTCTTGCCGTAGCGGCGGACGAAGCGCATCCAGGGCCGGACGGAGTCCAGGTCGTCGTCGCTCTGGCCGGTCGGCACGACGATCAGGTCGGACGACAGGGCCAGCAGCTTGAACTCCTCCGGATGGTCCTCGATGGACGGCGGCGTGTCGATCACCAGAAGGTCGAAGCCGGCGATGCCGTCCAGGGCGGCGCGGATGTCGACCGGGGTCATGCCCGCCTCGAAATGGGTGATGGACGCCATGCCGTCCGGCCGCTTGGCGAACCACTTGGTCAGGCTGCGCTGCGGATCGAGGTCAAGCGTCGCCACCGCGCAGCCGTCGAGAGCCGCCGCCACCGCGATGTTGCGGCTGAGCGTCGTCTTGCCGATCCCGCCCTTCGGGCCATTGACCAGCAACCGCTTCACCGGCCCGTGTCCCGTGTCGTTGCTCATTCGAGTGCCCCTTATCGCCATCGGCTGTGGGCCCCTTTTACCAAAGCCCGGCCGTGGCGCAAATCTAAGACATGTCTTAGCTCCGCAGCGCCTGGGGAGGGTGTCGCCTCTGCCACAGACCCACTATCTAAGACAGAACCACCTCTCATCATCGCATACGACGCATCGCAGACGCCAGCATCGGGCGCACGGAACCGGCTCCGTTGCCGGTTTCCCCGGCCTGCTCGCCTGCCATGGCAATGGCGCGCAAGCGGTCGGCAAATGCACGTTCCTCGGCACAGGCCTCCTCGCACAGGGCGCGGATCTCGGCGATGCTCGGTCGCCATTTGCGGGTGCGCCGCCACCGGCGTGCCGCCTGGTCGATGGCCCAGGCCGGGAACTCGCCCAGATCGTCGGCCCAGTCCATCGCGAGCAACTGCTCCACCTCGGGGCTGGTCGCCTTCGCTGGAAAATGGCTCAGCAGAGCCAGCACCCGACCCAGCAGATGGTTGGCCGATGCCGGCGCCAGGATGGTGTCGTCGATCTCCGAAAGAGCGCGGCGGGCCAGTGCGGCATCGCGCGGTGTCACGCCATCCGGCGGGATCCAGTGCTCGACGACGTCGGCAAAGCCGTCTTCGGTGAACCGGCTGTGGCGCCCGACCTGTCCGCGGTCGAGGAGCCGTTGCAGGGGTTCCGGCATGGCTTCGCGCAGCATGCGGCTGCGCAGGGCCGGCGCCATTGCCGGATCGAAGGGCAGCGGCAGGCCGGGCGGAGCGGCGGACGAGGCAGAGGTGGGGAACGGGTGCAGGTTGCTCATGCGATCCCCCAGGGGGTGGCGGGTGTGTTGGACGGGCTGTTGTTCAGACGGGCGGCGACGCTGGCCCAGGCCGACAGGCGTTGCCCGGCGCTGGCCGCTGCGGAATTCGATCCGGAAGCGGTGGTGCCGGAGCTTCTTCGAGGAGCGCGGCCGTTCGGTCCGCCGGCGCCTGCCGCGGGCTGTTGCGCCATACGGCCGGCATCCTGCAGCAGCCAGGACCGCCACGCCGCGGCCGGATCCCGGTAGCGGTAGCCGTGGGCGCGGCATTGCTGGACGAAGCGCTCGGCATGGCTGTCCAGGTCGATATCGGGAAAGCGCTCTGCCGCCCACCGCCGGTCGGACGGGGGCGGCGTCCAATCGGCGGCGACCGGTTCGACGCCACCGGCAGAGGCCGACGGCGCCCGCTCATCCGCACGCCGGTGGAGCGTGTCAGGAATCTGTTCTGGTTCAGGCTGTTTGTGACTCGCCGCTGAACAGGGGGAGTCCGCGGATGAGTCAGCGGGGATGTCCACCCCTGCACCGTCCTGCGTCCCGTTCGACGCGATCAGCGCCAGCCGGTAGCGGCAGCTGAGACGCCCGCCATTGGCCGAGCGGCGGTGTTCGATGCCGACCAGCCCGAGCGCTTCCAAACGGCCCAGGATCCGGTTGACGGTCGGGCGGCTGCGTTTCAGCTTGTCGGCCAGCGTCGCCTGCGACGGCCAGCACACCCCGGCCTCGTCGGCGTAGGTGCTGAGCGCCGCCAGCACGGCGAGGCCGTCGGCGTCGAGGTCGGGGTGGTCGAGCCACCAGGCCGGAATCCGGCCCCAGCGATTCGGGCTTGAAGTCTGGTTTGTCATCTGTGGCGATACTCCTCCGCGCCATGGGCGCAAGATTGGCCGCAAGATCGGCCGTCGCGATTGGCACTGAGGATTCGAAGCGGTCGGCGGAAGAGTCGAATCGCGGGCTCGCACTCCATGGAGCCGCAGCCCGCAGATGGTCAGCGACAGCCCGCGACCGTAAAGCCCCTGCCCGCGACCATGGAGCATCGGCCCGCGTTTGGCCGGCGGCGCCGCGCCGAATCGGGATCCTGGCGCCTTTGGCCGCGGATGTGGAGCCATTGCCCGCGATTACCGGCGGTCCGCGGGCCGCGATCCTGGAGCAACAGCCCGCGATTGATCGTCGCCGGGGTGACGATGGTTGGGAATCGAGGGCAATCCGGCCCCTCCGCGATCCGCATCTGCCCCCTATGGAGCGGCAGCCCGCGGTTTGCCTTGCTGCGATTCCCGGCCAGCCGGGCCGATTCTCCCCGATTCTTCAAGGGCCCGCGGATCCCGACCCAGAGGAAGCCGCGTCTGGGCGGCAATCGCGGGCTATCGCTCCATGACCGCGGGCCGTTGCTCCATCATCGCGGGATGCGGCGCCATATCCGCGGGCTGTCGCTCCATCCCGGATGCGGTAAACTCACTGCGTTCTGTTGCACCGGCGGGTCCGCCGCGCCATGGTTACTCCCGACATCCGGAGACGTTCATGAGCAAGATGGCCCCGACCAGCGCCGCACAGCTGATCCTGTTCGAGCTGGAAGACCGTTCGCAATCGCACCTGATCGCGCTGTACGATCTGGCGCCGCGCTTCGTCTTCGTCTCCCGCGACAACGACAAGGAAAAGGCAGCCAAGGACAAGGGCGAGCTGGTCACCAAGGACAATTTCATCAAGTCGGTGCGGCGCGAGTTCGCCTTCCGCGGCCGCAATTACCGGCTGACAGTCCAACCCGCCCGTATCGACCGGCTCAGCACCGCCAAGAAGGACGACCGCGCCCCCGGCGCCGGTCCGGATCTGGTCGAAGTCGAGATCTTCCCGTCGGAGCGCGAACAGGTGGTGGAGCAGGTCGTCCGCCGCCTCGCCATGGACCGCTCGCGCCTGTCGCTGACCGGCGAGAACCGCGACAAGGTGCAGATGCGCTTCAGCCTCTACGAGATCCAGCGGGAGCTGCGGGCGGTCAACCACACCCTGTCGATCCAGGACATCCGCGAATCGCTGACCATCCTGGCGCGGTCGCGGATCATCATCTCCACCGGCGGCAGCGCCGAGCCGGGCAAGAAGAGCCGCGGGCAGAACCTGCTGGAATCGACGGCCTTCCCGGTTCTGGCGATCCGCTCGCGCCCGGATCTGGTCGACGAGGACGGCGGGGTCGAGGAGACCTATCTGGAGTTCAACCCGCTGGTCTCCGCCGCCATCCGCGATCTGGAGTTCAAGCCGGTCTCCTACGCCTGGCTGATGAAGCTGAAATCGCCGGTGTCGCGCTGGCTCTACAACCGCCTGTCAATCGAGTACGACACGGCCGACGACGAGGCGAAGCCGGTGTCGATCAGCGCCGACGAGATCATCAAGAACAGCGGCATGAACGAGTGGTCGCGCCGCCGCGATACGCTGCGCGTGGTGACCTCCGCCGTCGATGCGCTGGTGGACGAGGGCATCCTCGACATCGCCGACAAGGAATACACCAAGGTCGGCAAGCGCATCGACGCCATCGACTATGTGTTGACCCCGTCGCAGAAGTTCCTCGATCAGGTCCGCCGCGGCCGTCGGGTGCAGGTCACCAACATCGACCTGCTGAAGCAGATCGTCGGCAACGCCATGCGCCCCGACGGCTTCGTGCCGGTGAAGGCGGGGGAGGCGGCCGAGATGCGCAACAAGCGCGCCAAGCGGCTGGCCGATCCGGCGAAGGCCGAACAGGCCAGCCTGCCGCTGCCGAAGAAATAGCCGTTCAGCGTGCCAGGAGGCGCCGCGCCAACAGGGTGATCGCGGTCCCCAGCAAGGCGCCTGCCACCACGTCCGACGCCCAGTGCCGGTGCTTCACCACCCGGCCGCTGGCCATGGCCGCTGCGGCTCCGTAAATCATCAGACTTTGCGCCGGCGACCGGCTGACCGTGGCGAGCGCGGTTGCGGCGGCAAAGGCGCTCGCCGCATGACCGGATGGCAGCGAACGGGCGCTGATCCGCTTGCCCGGCCGCTGCCGCGGCTCGCATTCGTCGGGGCGGCGGCGTTTGACATAGCGCTTGATAGAGCGGCTGGCGGTCGCCGTCGCCACCAGCCCGGCCACCCCGACACTGCCGGCGCGGCGCAGATCCGGCTGTCCGGTCATCAGGCCGACGATGCCGGCGATGGCGAAGCCGGGGATCAGCACATGCCGCTTTATGGCGTAATGGCCCGCGGTCGCCAGGGCCTTGCTGACCGGACCGGGATCGCAGGTGACGATATCGTGGACCTGCGCATCCAGCGTGTCGACGGCGGTCAGGGCCGGTTGAAGGGCGGCGGGGGCCGGGCGTCCGCCATAGCCGATGCCGCCGCCCGGGTTCTCGATGCCCTGATTCTCGATGCCGCCCCATTCCGTGTTCTGTTCGATGATGTCGCTCAACGCCGGTCCCCTGCATGCCGCGCCGCGAAAACCGGCGCCGCAGTGGAACGCGGCGGATGCGGGGGCGGTTCCGCGCCCCCGCCCGCCTGTCCGCTGGTATCAGCCCTGCGCCGGCCGCCAGCCGGTGAAGGCGTCCAGCAGCGCGGTCAGCACCCGTTGCAGGCTTGAAGCCCGGTCCGGACGGTAGGCGAAGGGGGGCGCCTCCTCGTCCATATAGCGGTCCTGCGCCAGTTCCATCTGGATGGCGTGGATACCCTTCGCCGGCTGGCCGTACGCGCGGGTGATGTGGCCGCCGACGAAGCGGCCGTCGGTGACGCAGGTCAAGCCCTCCGCCGCCGCCGCACTCTCCATCGCGGCGACGACCTTGGCGGCCAGCTGCGGATCGATGCTGGCGCCGCGCGCCGTTCCCAGATTGAGGTCGGGCAGACGACCGTCGAACAGCCGCGGCACATGGCTGCGGATCGAATGGGCATCATAGAGCAGGGCGAAGCCGTGCCGCGCCTTCACCCGCTCCAGCTCCGCCGCCAGCGCATCGTGGTAGGGCCGCCAATAGGCATCGACCCGCTCTGCGACTTCGGCCTCGCCGGGGGCCTGGCCCTCGCGGTAGAGCGGCGTGCCGTCGAACATCACGTCCGGGCAGAGGCCGGTGGTCGCCTGCCCGGGATAGAGGCTCTCGCCGGTCGAGGCGCGGTTGAGGTCGACGACATAGCGGGAATAGCGGGCGCTGAGCAGCGTGGCGCCCATGTCCTTGGCGAAGTCGTACAGGCGCGGGATGTGCCAGTCGGTGTCGCGCAGGGTCAGCGCCTCCTCCGTCAGCCGTTCGGCCAGACCGGGGAACAGTTCGGTGCCGCAATGGGGCATGCTGACGACCAGCGGCCCGTCGCCTCGTTCCAGATCGAAGATGGTGTCGGTCATTGTGCGCTCTCCAGGGATACCGGCATCAGATGGTCGAGCGACCCGTCGCGCACCAGGGTGCCGATGGCGGCCAGATCCGGAGCGAAGTAGCGGTCGACCTCGTAGCGCGGCACCTGGGCGCGGATGGTGGCGATGGCCTGCTCCAGCCGCTCGGTGGTCTTCAGCGGGCGATGGAACTCCAACCCCTGAATCGCGGCCAAAAGCTCTATACCGACGATGTCGGCGACATTGCCGGCGATGTCGCTCAGCCGCCGTGCCGCGAAGGTCGCCATGCTGACATGGTCCTCCTGGTTGGCGGAGGTCGGCAGGCTGTCGACGCTGGCGGGGTGGGCGAGCGTCTTGTTCTCCGACGCCAGGGCGGCAGCGGTGACATGGGCGATCATGAAGCCGGAGTTCAGCCCCGGCTCGGCCACCAGGAAGGGCGGCAGGCCGCTGATGGTGGTGTCGATCAGCATGGCGATGCGGCGCTCGGCGAGGGCACCGATCTCCGACGCGGCGATGGCGAGCTGGTCGGCGGCCATCGCCACCGGCTCCGCATGGAAGTTACCGCCGGACAGCACCTCGTCCGTATCAACCAGAACCAGCGGGTTGTCGGTGACGCCGTTCGCCTCGATCACCAGGGTGCGCGCCGCCTGCCGCATCTGGTCGAGCACGGCGCCCATCACCTGCGGCTGGCAGCGCAGGCTGTAGGGATCCTGCACCCGGTGGCAGTCGGGGCCCTGGTGGCTGGCGTTCAGCTCGCTGCCGGCCAGCACCTCGCGGAAGGCGGCGGCAACGGCGATCTGGCCGGGCTGGCCGCGCAGCGCGCTGATGCGGGCGTCGAAGGGCCGGTGGCTGCCCATCACCGCCTCGACCGACAGGGAGCCGGCGACCAGCGCCGCCTTGAAGGTCCGCTCGATCTCAAACAGGCCGGCGAGCGCCAGGCCGGTGGAGACCTGGGTGCCGTTGATAAGGGCGAGACCCTCCTTGGCCTTCAGGTCGAAGACCGGCAGGCCGGCGATGCGCAGACCCTCTTCCGCCGGCAGCGTCTCGCCCTTCACCCGGACATGGCCGATGCCGAGCAGCACGCCGCACAGATGGGCCAGCGGCGCCAGATCGCCCGACGCGCCGACGGAGCCCTTGCCCGGCACCACCGGCAGCACGTCGGCCTCATAGAGCTTCAGCAGCGCATCGACCAGCGCCGGACGGACGCCCGACGCGCCGACGGCGAGGCTGACGGCCTTGATGACCAGGATCAGCCGCACCACGCCATCGGCCAGCGGGGCGCCGACGCCGGTGGCGTGCGACAGGATCAGGTTGCGCTGGAGCTTTTCCAGATCGCTCGCCGCAATGTGGGTGTGGGCCAGCTTGCCGAAGCCGGTGTTGACGCCGTAGACAGCCTCGTCGCCGCCGGCGATTCGGTCGATCAGCGCGCGCGAGCGCTCCATCCGCGGATAGGCCGCCGGGTCGAGCGTCAGGGCCGGACGGTCGCGGTAGATGCTGCGCAGCGTGTCGAGCGACAGCGCGCCCGGAACCAGAGTGATGGTCTCGCTCATCCCAGAAGTCTCCCAAGTGTCTTTTTGAAGCGGTCGGCGATCTCCTCCTCGCGCGGGTGGCGGCGGTCGCGGACGACGGCGCGTCCGGCGATCAGCACGTCCCGGACGAGGGGGGTGTTGCCGGCGAAGATCCAGCCGTCCAGCAGCGCGTCGTCCTTGCGCGCCGCCAGCAGCGGGTGGTCGGTGTCGAGCACGACGATGTCGGCGCGCAAGCCCGCGGCGATGCGTCCGGACTCGAAGCCGGCCGCCTGCGCGCCGCCGGCCTGGGCGTCCTCCACCAGCCGGCGCGCGGTGGAGCGGCAGGGGCCGCCCGCCAGCACGGTGCGCCGCTCGCTGGTCAGCCGCGCGCCGTATTCCAGCCAGCGCAGTTCCTCCACCGGGCTGACGGAGATGTGGCTGTCGGAGCCGATGCCCCAGCGCCCGCCCTGCGCCATATAGGATCGGGCGGCGAAGAAGCCGTCGCCGAGATTGGCCTCGGTGGTCAGGCACAGCCCGGCGATGGCGCCGCTGGCGGCGACACCCGCAACCTCGGCGTCGGTCATGTGGGTGGCGTGGATCAGGCACCAGCGGCCGTCGACCGGCTGGGTGTCGAGCAGATGCTCGACCGGGCGGCGGTTGCGGTAGGCGACGCAGTCCTCGACCTCCCGGCGCTGCTCGGCGATGTGGATGTGGATCGGGCCTTGCGGGTTGGCGGCGACGGTCTCGGTCAACAACCCGTCCGGCACGGCGCGCAGCGAATGCGGGGCGATGCCGAGTTGCACGTCATCGGACTCGCCATAAGTGCGGCGCAGGGCCGTGGTCAGCCGGTCGAACCCTGCCCCGTCATGGATGAAGCGGCGCTGCCCGGCGGTCGGAGCCGTGCCGCCGAAGCCCGACGCATTGTAGAGCACCGGCAGCAGCGCGATCGGCAGACCGGCGGTCCGTGCGGCGGCAATGGCGCGGTGGCTCATCTCCGCCGGATCGGCGTAGGCGCTGCCGTCGCGGTCGTGGTGCAGGTAGTGGAATTCGGCGATGGCGGTGAAGCCGGCCTTCAGAGTCTCGACATAGAGCTGGGCGGCGACCGCTTCGAAATCCTCCGGCTCCATGCGGTCGAGCGCCCGGTACATCACCTCGCGCCAGCTCCAGAAGCTGTCCGATCCTTCGCCGGAGGATTCGCCCATCCCGGCGATGGCGCGCTGGTGGGCATGGGAATGCAGATTGGCGATGCCGGCGACCGCCGTCCCGGCAAAGCGCTCCGCATCGGCCGGGCAGGCGGCACCGGGCGTTGCCGAGACGATCCGGCCGCGCTCGTCGACCGTGACCAGCACATCCTCTGCCCAGCCGTCCGGCAGCAGCGCCGAGGCAAAAAACAGGTTGCTCATGAGGGCGCCCTCGCTATTATAGACAACACTATACAAGTATAGGCAACCTGATGCCAAGAGGGTTGCTGCACGAACTTGTAGGAAGGAGCCGAACCGATGCCGACCAGCGCGCCGTGGGATTCCCTGTGGATCGACCTGTCCGTTGCCACGATGGACGGGGCCGCCATGAGCGAGGCGGACGGCTATGGCGTCATTGCCGACGCGGCGGTGGGCATCAAGGACGGCCGCATCGCCTTCGTCGGCCGCCGCGCCGACCTGACCGATGCGCCGGATGCGCTGGCGACCGAGGTTTACTCGGGGCAGGGCGGTTGGATGACCCCCGGCCTGATCGATTGCCACACCCACCTCGTCTATGGCGGCAACCGCGCCCGCGAGTTCGAGATGCGGCTGAACGGCGCCACCTATGAGGAGATCGCGCGCGCCGGCGGCGGCATCCTGTCCACCGTCACCGCCACCCGAGCCGCGACGGAGGACCAGCTTCTCGCTGCGACCCTGCCGCGGCTGGACAGCCTGATGGCCGAAGGGGTGACGACGGTAGAGGTGAAGTCCGGCTACGGCCTCGACACCGAAACCGAGACGCGCATGCTGTGCGTCGCCCGCCGGCTGGCCCAAATCCGCCCGGTGGAGGTGCGCACCACATATCTCGGCGCCCATGCCCTTCCGCCGGAGTTCAAGACCGATCCGGACGGCTACATCGACCGCATCTGCGCCGAGACGCTGCCGGCCATCGCCGAAGCCGGGCTGGCCGATGCGGTGGACGCCTTCTGCGAGGGGATCGGCTTTTCCGTCGCCCAGACCCGCCGGGTATTCGAGACGGCGAAGCGGCTCGGCCTCCCGGTGAAGCTGCATGCCGAGCAACTCAGCAATCTTGGCGGTGCCCGGCTGGTGGCGGAGTTCGGCGGGCTGTCGGCCGACCATATCGAGCATCTGGACGAGGAGGGCGTCGTCGCCATGGCCGAGGCCGGCACGGTGGCGGTGCTGCTGCCCGGCGCCTTCTACGCCCTGCGCGAGACCAAGATGCCGCCCATCGAGCTGCTGCGCCGCCATGGCGTGGCGATGGCGCTGTCCACCGACAACAACCCCGGCACCTCGCCGGTGACCTCGCTGCTGCTGATGCTGTCGATGGGCTGCACCTTCTTCCGCCTGACCCCGGCGGAGGCGCTGGCCGGCATCACCCGCCATGCGGCCAAGGCGCTGGGGCTGAGCGACCGTGGCGTGATCGCGCCCGGCCTGCGCGCCGATCTGGCAGTCTGGCGCATCGAGCATCCGGCGGAACTGGCCTACGCCATCGGCCTCAACCCCTGCATGGCGGTGGTGAACGGCGGGGTGGTCCGCAAGCCGCGCGTCGAAGCGGGGGCCGCATGAGCGACACCATCTCCACCGCCCAGCCGCGCTACGCCCAGATCAAGGAGGCCATCCGCCGCCGGATCAGCTCCGGCGACTGGCCGGAAGGCTTCCAGATCCCGTCTGAGCACAAGCTGCTGGAGGAATTCTCGGTCAGCCGTATGACGGTCCACCGCGCGCTGCGCGACCTGACCGACGAAGGGCTGCTGACCCGTGTGCAGGGGCTGGGCACCTTCGTCGCCGAACGGCCGCCCAGCACCGACGTGGTGGAACTGCGCAGCATCGCCGACGAGATCGCCGAGCGCGGCAATCTCCATGCCTGCCGGGTGGAGCGATTGCTCGCGGTTGCCGCCGATGCCGGGCTGGCGCGCCGCTTCAACCTGCCCGTCGGGGCCAAGCTGTTCCACTCCATCGTCGTCCACAGCGAAAGCGACGTGCCGGTCCAGCTGGAGGAGCGCTGGGTCAACCCGGCGGTGGCGCCCGACTATCTCGACCAGGACTTCACCCGCCAGACGCCGGGCGAATATTTGATCCGGCTGGAAGCCTCGCCGCAGGTCGAGCATGTCATCGAAGCGGTGTCGCCGACGGCGGAGATCGCCCGCCTGCTCGACATCCCCGTCACCGAGCCCTGCCTGCGCGTCACCCGCCGCACCTGGGTGCAGGGCCGGGTGGTGACGGTGGCGATGCTGGTCCATCCCGGCAGCCGCTACCGGCTGGGCGCGCGCTTCCAGCTGCCGCCCCATTAGCACGAACCGATCCCAGAAACGCACAATCTCTCCCACCAGGAGCCATCACCAGATGTCATCCCGCCTCGACAACCAGCGCGTCATCCGTGCCCCGCACGGCCCCGAACTGAGCTGCAAGAGCTGGCTCGCCGAGGCGCCGATGCGCATGCTGATGAACAACCTCGACCCCGACGTCGCCGAACGGCCGCAGGAGCTGGTCGTCTATGGTGGCATCGGCCGCGCCGCCCGCGACTGGGAAAGCTTCGACCGCATCGTCTCGGCGCTGAAGACGCTGAACGACGACGAGACCCTGTTGGTCCAGTCGGGCAAGCCGGTCGGCGTCTTCCGCACCCATGCCGATGCGCCGCGCGTGCTGATCGCCAACTCCAACCTCGTGCCGCGCTGGGCGACCTGGGAGCATTTCAACGAGCTGGACCGCAAGGGTCTGGCGATGTACGGCCAGATGACCGCCGGATCGTGGATCTACATCGGCAGCCAGGGCATCGTGCAGGGCACCTACGAGACCTTCGTCGAGGCCGGGCGCCAGCATTACAACGGCGACCTGAAGGGCAAGTGGATCCTGACCGGCGGCCTCGGCGGCATGGGCGGGGCGCAGCCGCTGGCCGCCACCATGGCCGGCGCCTGCATGCTGGCGGTCGAATGCCGCCCCAGCAGCATCGAGATGCGCATCCGCACCGGCTATCTCGACCGCCACACCGCCGATCTGGACGAGGCGCTGGCCTGGATCAACGAGGCCTGCGCCAAGGGCGAGGCGATCTCCGTCGGCCTGCTCGGCAACGCCGCCGACGTGTTCCCAGAGCTGGCGCGCCGCGCCGGCACCGACATCAAGGCCCGGCCGCACATCGTCACCGACCAGACCTCGGCCCACGATCCGGTGAACGGCTACCTGCCGCAGGGCTGGACGCTGGAGGAGTGGGAGAGCGCCCGCGAAAGCCAGCCGGCCGCGGTGGCCGCCGCCGCCCGCAAGTCGATGCGGGTGCAGGTGGAAGCCATGCTGGCCTTCCACGCCATGGGCATCCCGACCGTCGATTACGGCAACAACATCCGGCAGATGGCGAAGGAGGAGGGGCTGGAGAACGCCTTCGACTTCCCCGGCTTCGTCCCCGCCTATATCCGCCCGCTGTTCTGCCGCGGCATCGGTCCCTTCCG